>Ga0207646_10000011_pt1 | contig 370246 bp, 371 predicted proteins | sample KBSK5502metaG_FD_184343 | JGI IMG/M metagenome (GOLD analysis project Ga0207646, IMG submission 184343) | Corn, switchgrass and miscanthus rhizosphere microbial communities from Kellogg Biological Station, Michigan, USA - KBS K5-50-2 metaG... | ecosystem: Host-associated > Plants > Roots >... | reverse complement strand
AAGTGCTCAATGCGTATGTGTTCGAGTCGTTGGAGCAGGTCCGAGAGATCCGTGCGGAATGGTTGCAGAGTGCCAACGAAGAACGGCCCCATGACGCATTGGCGGGCCTGCCGCCCGCCACGTATCGAGCCCAACTCGAAGCCAGACGTTCTCCTTTGATCGTGTCTCATTGACAGGGGAGCTTGCTGGGTGTCCTGGGGCAGGTTTCCGTCGGGACTCTTAATCAGCGAGCTTTCCGTGAAAGGTCGACCGACAAGGCTTCAAGAAAACAGAAAGGCCGCCTTTGTAGGCAGCCTTTTCTTTTATTCTTTCTCTGGCAGGTGTACTGTGGGGCTCTCACCTATATGCATTCACCGAACACCGTCCGAATGCAGGATGCTCAAAATGGCATCCCAGCGAGGCCGCAGGGATGCTCGGCGACCGAAGCGTACCCTTGGGGTACGTTGCAGGGCGACGGGCGACTGAGAACGATGCTGGGGGCCATTTTCAGCGTCCTGCTATGTGCCCATTTCCCAGGACGCAAGATACTTCACTTGCTCCTTCGTCAGCGTATCGATCTTCATCCCCATGCCGGCGAGTTTGAGGCGGGCGATTTCCTTGTCGATCACCGGCGGGACCGGATAGACCTTCTTCTCCAGCTTCTTATAATTCTTCACCAGGTACTCCGCACCGAGCGCTTGGTTGGCGAAGCTCATGTCCATGACGCTGGAGGGGTGGCCCTCGGCCGTCGCCAGGTTCACGAGCCGGCCTTCGCCGAGCAGACTGACCCGACGGCCCGTCTTCAGCGTGAATTGCTCGACGCCCGGTCTGATGAGTTTCTTCCTCCGGCTCAATTTCTCCAAGGCGGGAATATCCAATTCGACGTTGAAGTGGCCTGAGTTGCAGACGATGGCCCCTTCCTTCATGTTGGCGAAGTGTTCGCCGCGGATGACTTTGAGGTTGCCGGTGACCGTGACGAAGAAATCTCCCACGAGTGCGGCCTGTTCCATCGGCATGACGCGGAATCCGTCCATCACCGCTTCAATCGCCTTGACCGGATCGATCTCGGTCACGATGACATCGGCACCCATGCCCTTGGCGCGCATCGCGATCCCGCGTCCGCACCAGCCATAGCCCGCAACCACGAAGCTGGTGCCGCAGATCAATCGATTCGTCGCGCGGATGATGCCGTCGATCGTGCTCTGGCCGGTCCCGTAGCGGTTGTCGAACAGGTGTTTGGTGTCGGCGTCGTTCACGGAGATCACCGGGAACTTCAGCACTTTCTTCTCGGCCATGCTGCGGAGCCGGATGACTCCGGTGGTGGTTTCCTCCGTGCCGCCGATCACGTGCTTGAGCAAATCTTTGCGCTTGGAATGGATCAGCGAGACGACATCGGCTCCGTCGTCCATCGTGATCTGCGGCTTGTGGGCGATCGCTGATTGGATGTGCTTATAGTAGGTCTTGTTGTCTTCGCCTTTAATCGCGAAGGTTGGAATGCCGTCATGTTTGACGAGCGCCGCGGCGATCTCATCCTGCGTGCTCAACGGGTTGGAGGCGCAGAGCCGGACCTCGGCTCCGCCGGCCTGGAGTGTCTTCATCAGATTCGCGGTTTCGGTCGTCACGTGGAGGCAGGCAGTCATGCGCAGGCCCTTGAAGGGTTTCTCTCGTTGAAACCGTTTCTTGATCAGTCGCAGCACCGGCATGGTGGCTTCGGCCCATTCGATCTTGAGTTTGCCCTGGTCTGCCAACTTCATATCCTTCACATCGTATTCGTTATCCACGTAGGCCTCCTTAAAACGTCAATCGTCTGATGAGCAATTATGGCCAGAAAAAGGGGGGCCGGATTTTTCAATCCGTCCCCCCTGTAATCGGTCCGGTCTAAACTACAGTCCTGCTTCTCTGCGTAAGATTTTTGCCTTGTCGGTCTTTTCCCAGGTGAACTCCGGCTCGCTCCGACCGAAGTGCCCGTACGAGGCGGTTTTTCTGAAGATGGGACGGCGAAGCTTGAGATGGTCGATGATGCCACGTGGGGTCATGGGGAAGTGCTTCCGCACGAGCTTATCCAGATTCTCGACCGCCATCTTTTCCGTGTCCTTCGTGTCGACCAGGACCGAGACTGGATCGGCCACGCCGATGGCATAGGCAAGCTGCACTTCACACTTTTGCGCGATCCCGGCGGCGACGATGTTCTTCGCGATGTACCGGGCCATGTAGGATGCCGATCGGTCCACTTTCGTGGGATCCTTGCCGGAGAAGCAGCCGCCTCCGTGGCTGCCGTGACCGCCATACGTATCGACGATAATCTTGCGACCCGTCAGTCCTGTGTCGCCCATCGGACCGCCGACCACAAAGCGGCCGGTGGGATTGATGTGGTGTTTCACGCTGGCCGGGTCGTAGAGCCCTTTCGGCATCATGGGCTTGATGACTTTTTCCATGATGTCGCGTTCGATCTGCTTGTTCGTCACGTCCGGGCTATGTTGTGTCGAGACGACGACGGTGTCGATTCGCACCGGTTTTCCGTTCCGGTACTCTACGGTGACTTGGGATTTTCCATCGGGACGGACCCAGGGCAGGATCTTCTTTTTCCGGACCTCTGCCAGTCGCTTGGTGAGTCGATGGGCGAGGATGATCGGCATCGGCATGAGCTCGGTGGTCTCGTTGGTGGCATAGCCGAACATCAGTCCCTGATCGCCGGCTCCGCCAGAATCCACGCCCATGGAGATATCCCCGGACTGCTGGTGAATGGCGGTGAGGACGGAACAGGTGTGGTAGTCGAATCCCCATGCGGCGTCGCAGTAGCCGACATCCTTAATGACGTCGCGGATGATATCCGGAATCTCGACATAGGCTTTGGTGGAGATTTCACCGGCGACGAAGGCAATTCCGGTCGTCAGAATCGTCTCGCAGGCCACCCGGGAATATTTGTCTTGGGCAATGATCGCGTCGAGGATTCCGTCGGAGATCTGGTCGGCGATCTTGTCCGGATGTCCTTCCGTCACGGATTCTGATGTAAATAGATAGTTGTTTCTCATTGGCTCCTCAAGGTTCGGTGAACAATACCGGCATGACCTCTATTAGGAGGGCGAAAACCCCCAACCGAGAGTACGGAAGTACATGCAGAATTGTTGCGATAGTATCGGAAGATGACGTGGTTTGTCCATCACTTCAATGGTACGGTCCGTCAATGCATTCGTAGGGGGTAGATGCTCATCGGCCTGTGCCGGCTGCCGCTTGCTTGACACCTCTTTTTGAGCACTTGTAAGATGCCACCGTTCAGAGGGTCTGCCTCTCTTTCCTGCGGCGATGCATTAGTGGCACTGTCCAGAGTAAGAGTACCGCCTTCCGACTCAAATCGTCCCTCGCCCAATCCAGCGTGTCTTTCAGGCCGTTATGATTGTGTGCCCGGTGAGAGTAAAGGATTTGTCCAACGATGAACGGTCAGCCTGACGCCCTTCCTCAGCAAGAAACCCCGCGTACGCCGGCTCCAGGCATAGGCTGGGAGGAATTTTCCCGCGAACTGGTCGAGTTCTTTGCTTCGATCAAGCTGGCGATGTTCCTCTTTCTCTTCATCGCCATCACCGCCACGATCGGGACGGTCATCCAGCAAAACGAGCGGCCGGAATCGTATATTCAGGAGTACGGAGAAAATACCTATCGGTGGTTTCTTCGGCTGGGGTTTACCGATGTCTATCACACTTGGTGGTTCACGAGTCTCCTCGGGCTCCTCTGTGTCAACTCCCTTACCTGTTTCCATAAGCGTTTCCCCGGTGTCTGGCGGTCGATGAAGCAAGACAGAGTCAGCGTGTCGCTGGATTTCGTGAAGGGCATGAAGCAGCAGGCTGAGGTCTCGATCGCGAGCAGCAAGGAGGTTGTGTCGCAGAGGTTGGCACAATACTTCATCGAGAAGGGCTATAAGGTATTGGCGAAAAGCGACCCGGGAGAAGTGACGATCTATGCGACGAAGGGTGTGCTGGGACGCGTCGGCGCGCACATGGCACATTTGAGCGCGACCGTGATCATTGTCGGAGGCCTCATCGGGACCTATTATGGTTTTCAGGAGTTTGGGGTCTGCCTCGAGGGGCAGACCTATCACATCCCGCGGGGAAACTTTGACTTAAAGGTGGACAAATTCTGGATTGACTATCACGAGAACGGCTCAGTGAAGTCCTACAACAGTACTCTGACCGTCGTCGACGGGGGTCAGCCGGTCGTGACCAAAACGATTTCGGTCAACGACCCCCTCGTTTACAAAGGCATCTGGTTCTACCAATCCAGCTATGGTGATGCCTGGGATCAGGTCGAGGTGGCGCGGGTCAATATCAAGGATAAAGAAACGGACAAAGTCCTGAAGACCATCGATCTGGAGTGGCAAAAGGAACAGTCGGTCCCCGATCTCAACCTGAAACTCTCGATCACAGACTTTGTGGCGGATTTTGCCTTCAATTCGACGGAGAAAAAGGTGTTCTCGAAGACGGTGGAACATGCGAATCCCGCGATCAGACTGGCCGTCAATGAGCGGAGTACGGTGCAGTCGACGCCATGGATCTTCTATCAATTTCCCGATCTCTTCGACATTAAGGAGTCGAAATATCGGTTCGAGCTGGTAGGATACAAGCCGAAGAAATTCACTGGTTTGCAGATTGCCAAGAATCCCGGCATCAATATCGTCTGGACTGGTTCCACGATGATCGTGGTGGGCATTACACTTTCCTCCTTTATCTTCCACCGTCGGATTTGGATAAAGGTCATTCCGGCTTCCGAAGGGGTGACGGTCTATGCGGGCGGCACGACGCACAAGAGCCAGATCGACTTTCAAAAGGAATTTCGAAAGCTGACGGAAAAACTGCGCACCTTTTCGGCCTCCCCTCATGAGCCGGGAGCATAGGGGCGAGTAGTCAAACTACCCTGTTTTGAGTATGATACGTAGAAGCATGTTGGCCTGAATCGATCGATGGAGGGCACGATGGTCCGATCCTTGTTTCTTTTCGACATGACGTTTTGGCTCTATCTCTCCGCACTGACTCTCTACATCGCCTATCTCTTCGCGCGCCGTCCGGTCATGGCCTTGGTTCCCGCCGGCCATTCGACGGACAGTTTCGATGAACGCGACGGAGCCTGGGCCACGCAGTTGGGTCAGATCGCCACCTTGATCACGGTGTTCGGGTGGATCGTGAACAGTGGCGCGCTCTTCACGCGAGCCTTCGAGCGGATGCAGACCTCAGGGACCTTTGCTCCCTGGTCGAATCAGTTTGAGGCGATGGCCTATGTGTCCTGGGCCATCATCCTGGGCTATGTGTTGCTGGAGCTGCGCTACAAGATCAAGGCTATTGGCGCATTCGTGGTGGGCATCGGGTTCATTGCGATGGGTGCAGCCTCGTTGCTGCCCTACCGGTATCAGACGGCAGAACCCCTCGTGCCGGCTCTGAATAGCTACTGGATTTATATCCATGTGTCGATCACGTTGACCAGCTATGCAGCGTTTGCGATGGCCGGTGGGTTGGGCGTGATGTACCTCTTCAAGGAGCGGGCGGAACGACGGGGGAGTACATCCCGGTTTTATGCGGCTTTCCCGGACCTTGAGACCATTGATGAGTTGGGCTACAAGGCGATTACGGTCGGGTTCCCCCTACTGGCCTTCGGCATCATTCTCGGGGCGATGTGGGCCAATTACGCCTGGGGTGGCTATTGGAGTTGGGACCCTAAAGAGACCTGGTCACTGATCGTGTGGTTGATTTACGGCGCCTACATCCATGCCCGGATGACGCGCGGGTGGGAAGGTCACCGTGCCGCCGTCTATGCGATCTTCGGGTTCTTGATGGTGGTCTTCTGTTTCTGGGGCGTGAACTTCCTGCTCTCCGGCTTACACGCCTATGCGTAGGCTCCTGTGACCGAGTCGCATTCAGGTCACCATGGCTGAGCCATTGATGTCCACATCTTCTATTGCCCCGCCCAGGCCGGGAGGCTCACGTCTCTTGATCCTGCTGACCGGCGCAGCCATTTTCGCGGCTGTTTTCGGTATCGTCTGGTTACAGAGTGCCAAATATGAGCTTTTGTCGGTGGGAAAGACCGCACCAGATTTTGCCCTGACCGATTTGAACGACAAACCACAGAAGCTTTCGGACTTTCGAGGCAAGGTGGTGTTTTTGAACTTCTGGGCGACTTGGTGCAAGCCTTGTCGTGAAGAAATGCCGTCGATGGAAGTGCTTCATAAGAACTTCGAAAAGGATGGCTTGGTGATTCTAGCGGTCAGCATCGATCGTGTGACCACGATCAAGGACATTCCTCCCTTCATCAAGGGTATGAATCTTACCTTTCCTGTCCTGATCGATTCCTGGGGAAAGACCGACAAACCGTATAAGCGCATGGGTGTTCCGGAAACGTTCATCATCGATCAACAGGGCATCATCCGCGAGATTGTCATCGGGCCGCGTGACTGGACGAGACTCGACAGCCTGCAAGTTCTGACGAAGTTGCTCAATGTCACGCCCAAGACGGCGGACGCTCAGCAACTGGACCGCGGAGTGAGGCAGGGATGATACAGCTTGCGATGGCTGGAACGGTGATCTTTCTGATGGCTGCGGCTGCGGGCTTGGGTGGTGCAGCGGCGCCGGACGTCCTGCCGGTTGCTGAGCGCAACGTCGTGAAGCTGGGCGAGGTGGCGCCGAATTTTCAGCTCCGGGATATGGCCGGCCATCTCGTGACGCTTTCAGACTTGCGCGGCAAAGTGGTGCTGTTGAATTTTTGGGCGACTTGGTGCGGTCCCTGTCGGGTGGAAATGCCGGCAATGGAACAGCTCTATCGGACGTTTTCGCGAAAGGATTTTGAGATTCTTGCCGTGTCCACCGATGCGCAAGGCGTGGCAGTCACCAGGCCGTTTCAGCAAGAGAACCATCTGACGTTTCCCATCCTCCACGATGCCGACTATCGCGTGGGATTGACCTATGGAGCCCGAAGTCTCCCGATGACCTTCATGGTCGATCGACAAGGAGTAATCCGCCACCAGATCTTTGGCGCACGTGACTGGGGAGCTTCCGAGGCGCATCAGCTCGTGCAGATGTTGATGAAGTCCTAGCAGGATGCTGAAAAATTCCGCCAGCTTCGTTCTCGCCGCGCCCAGAGGCTCAACGTACCGAAACGTACGCTTCGCCTCTTCTCTCGCTGCGGCCTTGCCTGGGCCAAGGCGCGTCCACGGGCGAAAAGGCTGTCTTGGCAGACTCAGGGAGGGTGGGCGGAGTACCCGCCAGGGTTGGGCGGGTAAGAAGCCTGGCCTTTTTGAGCATCCTGCATGGTGTACGCCTGGTGCCCCAGGCATGTGGATCAGTGAAATTCCAGCGTGCCCGCAGAGCCTTTTCACAACCTTGTAGGAGCCTGTCCGACATTGTCCCAATCGATCACAAATGTCTCCCTCCTCGCGGCTTTCTCAGCCGGGTTGCTGTCGTTCGTCTCGCCCTGCGTGCTCCCGCTGGTTCCCTCTTACATTTCGTACATCACCGGGCTGTCCATCGAACAACTCACAGACTCGACGGTACGATCGAAGTTCAAAAAAGCCATTGTCGTCAATGCATTGTTGTTTATCGCTGGCTTCACCGCGGTGTTTGTCTCCTTCGGTGCATCGGCGAGTTTCATCGGACAAGCCTTGATCACCTATCAAGATCACATTCGACGGATCGGCGGGATCCTGATCATCGTCTTCGGCCTCTACTTATTGGGGGTCTTGAATATCAATTTTCTGAAAATGGAGCATCGTTTCCAATTCAGAAACCGACCGGTCGGATACGTGGGATCGTTCTTGATCGGCGTGGCGTTTGCCGCCGGGTGGACACCCTGCGTCGGCCCGGTCCTCGGAACCATTTTGCTCTATGCCAGTACCACCGACTCGCTGCTGAGCGGGATACTCTTGCTGACGAGCTACTCGTTGGGATTGGGGTTGCCGTTGTTTCTCACCGCCTTGGGAGTGGACCGCTTCCTTGCCTATTTTAAGCAGGCGCGTATGTACTTGTGGGGTGTCTCCACCGTGAGCGGGGTATTGCTGGTGGCCGTAGGTGTCATGATTTATGCCAATACCCTCACGATGATTACCGGCTTTCTGGAGCGGTATGGGATTGGCTGGTATCTCGGCCAGTAATCTACCAGGATGCTGAAAACGTCTTCCTTCTCACCCGCCCACCCCAGCGCGCCAAGACGCGCCTATTCCCATGCTTCGTTCTCGCCTCGAAAGCATCCCAACGTAGCCCTCTCGGAGAACAAGCTGTCTCGGCAGCTTGGGGTGGGCAGGTGAGCAATGCTACGCCTCCGGTGCTTTCATCGGCTGCGGCCTTGCTGGACGAACGCTTTGAGCTCCCATCCTGCTGGGGAGATCTTCTTGCCGCAGTCTGCTAGCCAGCAGTAATCAGCTTTCAGCTAACGAATTACAATCAAGAGATTTGAAAGTCTGCTGACGGCTGAATGCTAATAGCTTCTGCGCGGGCGTGTGTTCAACACCAGGCGCCGAGGCGGCAGCTTACGAACGACTGGCTCAAGGCACTGGCAGAAGGAAGGCGGAACGATCCACCGGGATCAGAAGGGGCGGTCAGGCCAGCGGCGAGACTAAGCTGATTTTCCGATGGGGGTGTGGTCGGTGAACTAGAGGAAGGAGGGGCTTCCGCATTCTTGGCCAGCAACGTGGCAGACTTTCCTCCGCCGATCTTCGCGAGCAGCTTCCTTCCCTCGCTGGAATGCGGACTGCTCGGGTATTTTTCTGCCAGCAGCGTCAGCTGTTCGGTGGCCCAATCGTCCGCACCTAGGTCATGGTAGCTGAGTGCCAGAAAGTATAGGGCATCGGGCGCGACCGACTTGTCGGGGTACAATTTCATGATTTGTTCGAAGCGATGCGCGGCTGCCAGGTACGAACTGCGCCGATAATAAAATTGCCCCACGAAGAGATGCATCTGTGCCAGAAGATCGTGGCATTCTTGGATCTTCTGGAGTGCCTGGCTGTCATAGCGGCTTCCCTGAAAATCTTTCCGCAGCCGTTCGAAGGCTTCGATGGCTTTCTGGATAGGCTCTGGATCACGATCGATTCCTTTGGCCCGCTTGATCTGGCTTTCTCCTATCCGGAACGCCGCATAGGAGGCGAGGGTGTGGGTCCGATGGAGATCAAGGAAATGGTTATACTCGACGATGGCTTCCGTATACTCCTCTTTCTCGAAGAACGCCTCTCCTCGCTTCATGATGACATTGGGATCGTAGTTTTTCTCGATCGTATCTCCCAGGAAAATCTGCTCGTCAGTGCCGCTCAGGGCTTTCTTCGCCGAGTCTTTGTTTTTGGGCGTGCTGGAGCAGGCAGTGACGACGCAGAATATCGTCACGCAGAGGCCGATGGCCATCGCAATTCTTGAAGTAGAGGGGACGGTGGGAACGGTCCGTATCATATGTGCCGTCGGAAATGTAGCAGGAGTCATGGATGAATGCAACGATTGCTATAAATCGAGCATGTGAGTTGACCCCTGTAGCACTGGGACCTATAATCCCGCCAAATTCCGCTCGAACCACAGGTGCCACGGACTATGATACGCACAAGGATTATCGGCACAGGATCGTACCTCCCTCCATACGTGGTGTCGAATCACGATGTGGGGGCTTCGCTGGGTATTGCGCCAGACGTGGTCTCTCGCTTGACAGGAATTCAGGAGCGACGCAGAGCTGCTGCGTCACAAGCATCTTCTGACCTTGCGGTGGAAGCAGCCAGGCAGGCGCTTGAGGCTGCAGGCCTTCCGGTTTCTGAGGTGGGGGCGATCGTGCTTTCCACGACTTCTCCGGATACCGTTTTCCCCTCGACCGCCTGCCAGGTTCAGCGGATGCTTGGTTGCTCCACGATACCGGCATTCGATGTGGCAGCTTCCTGTTCGGGCTTTCTCTATGGGCTCTCGATGGCCGACGTGATGATCCGGAGTGGTCAGGTCAAGACCTGTTTGGTCGTAGCGGCGGAGGTGAAGTCCCGTTCCGTCGACCCCGCTGACGGCGACACGGTTCTATTGTTCGGTGATGGGGCGGGAGCGGTGGTGCTGCGAGGCGATCCGGAGACGGGCCAGCCGAACCGGGGGATTTTGGGACTCCGACTCCACGCGGACGGTGCCCAACATCGTTTGATCACGATTCCCGCAGGGGGATCGCGCTGCCCGACGACGTCGGAAACAGTCGAGGCGAAGAGCCATACATTGCGGATGCAAGGGGCGCCGCTCTTTCGTCTAGCGGTCAAACGATTGGATCAGGCCATCCGCGAGATCGTGAAAGAGTTTGGTATCGAGTTGCAGGATATCGCGCAATTGGTATTGCACCAGGCCAATGGACGAATTCTCGACCAGCTTACGAAGCGGCTCGGGGTCTTGCCGGAACGGGTCTGTTCCGTGATTGGACGTTACGGCAATACGTCCTCGGCATCATTGCCGATCGCGCTCGACCACGCAGTCCGTTCGGCGAGGGTACTGCCCCACGATATCGTCCTGTTGGGTAGTTTTGGCGGTGGAGTAACGTGGGCGACGGGGTTGGTTCGCTGGTAAGGCTGTCTAGCAGGATGCTGAAACAGTCCGCCAGCGGCGTTCTCGCATCGCTCAGAGGCTCAACGTACCGAAGCGTACGCCTCGCCTCTTCGCTCGCTGCGGCCTTGCTGGACGGCCTTTTTGAGCATCCTGCGTGAGGTGCTCCTGTTGTCCTAGACGTGCGGACTAGTGAAGTTCTGGCGTGCCGATAGAGTATTCTGCAGCCTGCTAGGCATAGGTGTGACGGCGCGGTTAATCTGGCCGTGAGAAACGCTGATTGTATCTGAACTGAGGAGCGTCGCAATGCTGTTTGGATTGATCCCGCGAGAAGAAGCCTTCTTTGAGCTGTTCAAGAAGGCCGCACATAATATGATTGAGGGGAGCCGTCTCCTAAAGGTCATGATGGAAGATTTTCGCTCTCCTATCGAACAAGCCAGCGGGATCAAAGACGTTGAACATATCGGAGATAGTATTACACACGACATTGCGCGTCGATTGAACAAGACCTTTATTACGCCGATCGATCGGGAAGACATCCATGACCTCGCCAGCGCTCTCGACGATATTCTGGATGTCACGGAGGCGATCGCCGACCGCTTCGTGTTATACAAGGTGACGCAGCCGACCGAGATGGCGATCAAGCTGGCGGACATTCTTTACCAGGCGTCGGTGGCCGTAGGGGGCGGTGTGGACCGTCTGGGGCTGGCGCATCCGGAGCTGAAGGAATGTAGCGTCCAGGTGAACAGCCTGGAGAACGAGGCAGACCGCGTCTCCCGCGATGCGATTTCCGCTCTCTTTGAAAAAGAAACCGATCCGATCACGGTGATCAAGTGGAAAGAGATTTACGAAAACTTCGAAGCGGGAACTGATCGGTGCGAAGACGTCGCCAACATCCTTGAGCGAATAGCGCTCAAACACCACTAGTCCGCGTAAGACGTCAATCGTGAAACGCGGATGCAAAAGAGAACATCATGACAGTCCGGCTCCTGCCAGAATGATCCCACACATTTCACCCTTTACGTTTTACGCCTCACGGATGGCCCATGCCTGATCTGACTGGAATGCTGCTCGTCGTGGTGGTCTTGGCGCTCTTGTTCGACTTTTCGAACGGGTGGCATGACAGCGCCAACGCCATTGCCACCGTCGTCTCGACGAGAGTCGTGAGCCCGCTTGTCGCGGTCATGGCGGCTGGCGTTCTCAATGTGGCCGGAGCGTTCATGTCCACCGCCGTGGCGAAGATGGTGGGGTCCGGGATTGTCAACCCGGCGTTTGTCACCCAGGAAATGGTCGCGGCAGCATTGGCCGGGGCGATCTTGTGGAATCTCTTCACCTTGTTGCTCGGATTACCGACCAGCTCGTCTCATGCCTTGATCGGTGGGCTGGTCGGGGCGGCGCTGACCCATGGAGGTTGGGCTACGGTAAAGTGGTCCGGGCTTCGTCCGGTGATGGAAGCCATGGTGCTCGCACCATTCTTTGGCTTTGCCATCGGGTTTTCATTGATGGTGTTGATCAGCTGGGTCTGTTTTCGTGTGACCAGGAGCGTTGCCACTCGACTGTTCAAGCGGCTGCAGCTCGTGTCCGCCTGTTTCATGGCGTTCAGCCATGGTGCCAACGATGCGCAAAAGGCCATGGGAATTATTACATTGGCCTTGCTCTCTGCGGGGCAGATTTCTTCGGGTGAGGTCCCGGGTTGGGTGATCGGCGCCTGCGCGGTGGCGATGGGATTGGGGACTGCTGTGGGTGGCTGGCAGATCGTTCGTACGCTGGGGATGGGCATCGTCAAGCTGGAACCGGTGCATGGATTTGCTGCGGAAACCGGCGCCGCAGCGGTGCTGCTCTTCACCGCGCACATTGGTCTGCCGGTGAGCACCACTCAGACGATCACGACGTCGGTCATGGGTGTCGGCGCGATCAAGCGACTCTCGGCGGTGCGCTGGGGTGTCACCACGAGAATTCTGTACGCCTGGGTTTTCACGCTCCCCGGCGCAGCTCTTCTCGCGTCGCTCATCTATCTGCTTGGGATGAGACTAGTTTAGCTAGCGGTTGGGAAACCTATTTCATCACAGCAGGACTTGAATGGTTTGCATGTGTGGGGCAGAAGAAGCAAATCTCGCAGGATGTCCCCAACGGCGATCCAGCAAGACCGCAGCATGCGAGATAGGCCGAGGTCGAGGTTGAGCGAAGATTCGAGGTGCTTTATCTCAGCCTGAACCTCGGCCGCACCCTCCCTATAATGCTGGCGGACTTTTTTCAGCATCCTGTTAACTGACCGGCGGACTGACCTGCTGGACAGGTAACCGGACGACAAAACGACTGCCGGTCGGAGTATTTGCTTCGACCCACACCCGCCCCCCCAGACCCTCGACGATATGCCTGACAATCGCCAGCCCGAGCCCTGTCCCGCCCAACTCACGCGAACGGGCCTTATCGACTCGATAGAACCGCTCGAATACGCGTGGGCGATCCCGTTCAGGAATTCCGATGCCGGTATCGTTCACGCTCAGTTCCACAGCCGTGACAATCGCGGGCTGCTCGGCATCGTCCGAGACCGGGCGGGCCGTGACAGTGATGGTCCCGTTCTCGGGGGTATATTTGACGGCGTTATCGAGCAAGTTGGACAAGACTTGCATCAGCCGGTCCTCATCGCCGAGCACAGCGGGTAGATCGTCCTCCGCAAAGGAGACGAGGCGGTGCCCCTTCTTGTCTGCTAAGGGCTTGATCATGGCCAACGTTCGCTCGATGACCCTCTGGATATGGAGCGGTTCTCGCTTGAACAGCACCTGTCCTGATTCGATCTTTGACAGCTGGAGGAGGTCTTCCAGGATCAGGTTCAGCCGGTCGCTTTGCTTGACAATGATGTCGAGGAATTTCGTGCTGGTATCCGGGTCGTCTTTGGCGCCATCAAGCAAGGCTTCGATATACCCCTTGATCGACGTGAGTGGAGTCCTCAGCTCGTGAGACACGTTTGCGACGAAATCCTTCCGAATATTTTCCAGGCGTCGTAATTCTGTAATGTCGTGAAAGACCAGGACCGCACAGGCGTCGTTCTCTCGGTCGCATGCGGTGACCGAGGCCTCGATATGGAGACAGCGCCCACTCGGATGCAAGAGGATTTCGTCTTCTTTGTCAATTCGTTTCTCCAGGACCGTTGAGATCAACGTTTCCAACTGCGGATGTCGGAAAACATCGGAGCAGGGACGCCCGCGCGCCGCCATCCTGGTGACATCGAACATCCGTTCCAGCGCGGGGTTGACTTGCAGCACGCGACCTCGCTGGTCCAGGACCATCACGCCTTCGACCATCGAGGTTAGCATGGCCAAGAGCTGGGCTCGATCTTCGGAGAGCTCATCGATCTTGGTCCTCAACTGGTCCGTCATGTGGTTGAGCGTGTCGGCTAAGAGGCCGACTTCATCACGTGACCCGGTCCGAATCCGGACCGCGTGGTCACCTTGCGCCAACTGCCGTGCGGCGATGGCAATATCGGATAAGGGTTTCGTAATGCTGTGAGCGAGCCACACGCTCAGGGCGACGGCAATCAAGAATGCGATCCCGAAGGCGAGGGCCAAATTTCGGTGCAGCTTATCCACCTCGCGCTCAAGCATTGTCATCGGTAACCCCAGCCTCACGAAGGCGGATGGCGTCGCCTCGTTCGGACGGCTCACGCCAAAAGCCAGATACATCGTGCGTTCACCGGTGGTGTGACTCGTGCGCAGATCGGTTCCTCGCCCCGTGGCAAGTGCTTGCAGGATTTCCGGTCGTGCCAGGTGGTTCTCAACCGCCGAGAGATTATTGTCCGGGACGGCGCTGTCGGCCAATACCCGTCCATCCGGAGCGACGACGGTCACGCGTGCGAGAGCTCGCGAACTGAGATCTCGTACGGTTGCCTGTAATTGTGGGGTCGAAGACAGCGCTCCTGGCGGCATCAGAAACGGCTGCAGCCCGTATGCGACGAGACTGGTTCGGGTCTCCAGTATCTGGCCAGATTGGACGATCTCTTGCTGTTCAAGGGAACGAATCGCCAAGGTGCGGGCAATGAGCAGCCCACAGGTGAGGACCAGCAGGGATCCGATAGTAACCTTCCATCGGATGGAGAGGGTCATGCCGAACTACCCAACTCTTTGAGCTTGTATCCCAGGGACTTGACCGAAATAATGGCTTCGTTGAGCAAGGGGAGTTTCTGTTTGAGTCTTCGGATATGGACATCGACAGTTCGCGTCGTCCCATAGTAATCGTATCCCCAGATGGTATTGAGGAGGATATCCCTTGTCAGGACTCTGCCGGGGTTCCGCATGAGATGTTCGAGCAGGCCGAATTCTTTCGCCGTGAGTGGGACTTCTATTTTCTTCACCGTGACTTCATGTCGCGCGAGGTCCATGACGAGATCGCCATAACGATATTGGGTCGGGTTGTCGTCCGGTTTGCGCTCAAGCCGCCGAAAGATAGCCTTGACGCGGGCGACCAGGGTCTTGGGGCTGAATGGTTTGGTGACGTAGTCGTCGGCTCCAAGCTCCAGGCCGATGATGGTGTCCGACTCCTCGGCTTTGGCGGTCAACATGATAATGGGGAGCATCGAGGTTTCCGGAGCCGATCGAAGGCGTTTACAAACCTCGAGGCCGTCGATCTCCGGTAGCATCAAGTCGAGGACGACCAGATCGGGCTTCTCTTGCTTCACTTGCCGGAGGCCTTCTACACCCGTCTTGGCTAATACGGTTCGATAGCCTTCCTTCTCCAAATACAGTTTGACCAGTTGGAGAATGTCGTGCTCATCTTCAACGATGAGGATTTTCTTACTTGCGGAGCTTGGCATGGCTAATAGCGTGAGCCTACGAGGGAGAGGGCATCGTGTCAAGACGAGGAGAGAAGAGCTGCGCGGGCCAATTGTGTTGACGGGGCCGGCTGCTCTGACGTAAGGTGAACGGCAGCGATCTGTGAGTATGTGGCACGAAGTCGGCCATGTACGGGTGAAGGAAAGGTGGCCGCCATGAAGATCTATCTCGCTAATCCACGGGGATTCTGTGCCGGAGTCGACCGGGCGATCGATATCGTCGATCTCTCGCTGAAGAAGTATGGGGCGCCGATCTACGTCCGACACGAAATCGTCCATAGCAGGCACGTCGTGAACTCGCTTCGCCACAAGGGCGCTGTGTTCGTGGAGGAATTGGGGGAAGTGCCGGAAGGGTCGGTGGTGATCTTCAGTGCTCACGGAGTCGCCAAGTCGGTCTGGGACGAAGCGAATCGTCGGCGGTTGCACGTGATCGATGCGACCTGTCCACTGGTTATCAAAGTGCATAACGAGGTCAATCGTGATTATACCCAGGGGTATGATCTCATTCTGATCGGCCATGCGGGCCACCCCGAAGTGATCGGGACGCTCGGGCAGATTCCGGACAAGTTCCATCTGGTTTCCTCGGTGGAAGATGTCGAAAAGCTGCAGGTAGAGCAAGCACATGACCTCTCGTACGTCACGCAAACCACGTTAAGCGTCGATGAATGCCGCGATATCGTCGGCGCGCTCCATAAACGGTTTCCGCACATCAAGGGACCGCACCAGGAAGATATTTGCTACGCGACGCAGAATCGCCAGAACGCGGTGAAAGAACTCTCCAAGCTGGTGGACGTCATTCTCGTCATTGGCTCCCCGAACAGCTCAAACTCCAATCGTCTACGCGAGTTGGGCGAGCAGTGTGGGATCGCGTCCTACTTGATCGATGCCGCGTCCGACATTAACCCAACCTGGCTTACGAATGTGAAAGCGGTCGGGATCACAGCCGGCGCTTCAGCGCCCGAAGTTCTTGTCGAAGAGGTCGTGACGTATCTGAAGACGTTTGGGACCGCAGAGGTTCAAGACCTGACTGTGATCGAAGAAGATGTGGAGTTTCTTCTTCCTAAAGAACTCATCACCATTGAGTCCTCCAACAAATCTGTTGGGGCTCAGGCAGGCTAATACAGTCCCCTCTCGCCATCGTTCTATTCCCCAAATCTTGTAGGTCTGTCTCCTGGTGCCTACCACCGGCAGTATTTTTCTTTGATTTATTCCTTAGGCCTATGTTACAAACCCAGGCGTTCCATCCGCTTGGGTTCTCTTGAGACACGCTACCGGAGGAGATGCCGATGTATTTGAAATCCCTTGAGATGGCGGGGTTTAAGTCGTTCGCGGAAGCCAAGATCGAATTTCCCGATGGCGTGACTGCCATCGTGGGGCCAAACGGAAGCGGGAAGAGCAACGTCGTTGACGCGATTCTTTGGGTACTCGGAGAGCAAAGCACGAAGGCGTTGCGTAGCGAGAAGATGGAAGACGTGATCTTTAACGGGACCGAAATGCGGAAGCCTCTCGGCCTGGCCGAAGTGTCGCTCGTGATCAGCGGGCTGGACCGGATCAATGTGGATTCCTTGTCTGGCCTTTCGAACCAGCTCTCGGAATATCAAGAACTCATGATCACGCGTCGCCTGTACCGCAATGGCGACAGCGAATATCTCATCAATAAGACCGCTTGCCGCTTGAAGGATGTCCGGAGCATCCTCCTGGACACCAGGGCAGGGACGAAGGGACACACCGTTATCGCGCAGGGGCAAATCGATCAGATCCTCAACGCCTCGCCACAAGATAGGCGCGAGTTGATCGAAGAAACCGCCGGCATTATTCGCTACAAGAAGCAGAAGGCTGAGGCGTTGCGCAAGTTGGATGCGACGCAGCAAAATCTCTTGCGGGTGCGGGACATTATCGCTGAGGTGAAAAAGCAATTGAATTCCCTCGAGCGCCAAGCGAGGCAGGCGCGGTCCTATCAGACGCTGCACCAGGAGGCCAAGTTGCTGGAGATTCAGTTGTTGAGCAGCGAATACCGTGTCTTCAAAACCACGATCAAAGAGGTGGAGTCTGGACTACACACGTTGGGGGACCAGGAGTCCGAACAGTCCGCCGAGCTGGCTCGTTTGAACGCAGAACTTGAGCGGATCAAGCTCGCGATTACCACAGCGAACGAAGTGATCGGGCAACGGCGCGAGGAACTTTCGAAGATGGAACAGCAACAGGCACAGGCGCTGACAGCCGCAGAGGTCGAGCGTAATCGTGGTGAGCTGTATGTGCAACAGCAGACTCAGGGAGGGGAGGAGCTCGAGCGCCTTACTCAGGAGCAGCAGCAGGGAGCGGCGGAAGCTGCGGCCCTTGAGGACATGCTGGCTGCGCTCGAGCGCGAATGTACCGAGCGGGAGCAGGTGTTTGCGACGCTCGACCGGGAGATGAAAGAGTTGGTTCATCAACGAACGTCCGCCTTGGCTGAAGAGGAACGAGGGCGTCTGGACGTCCTCAATCTGGCGGTGCTGGTCGCGAATACCGAGCAGACGTTGGTGCAACTGACTGCTCGCATTCGAGAGGCGGCGGATCGTGAAGGCCGGCTGACTCGTGAGCGGGAAGACTTTCGCCTGCAGCATGTGACGGCAACGGACAAACGCCAGGCGCTGCAACAGGCCTGCCATGATGCGGAGCAATTGGTTGGCGAGCTGCGTCGGCAACGGCAGGGTGTTGACGAAGAGAGCGAGCGTGTGTCGGCCGAGTTGGTTGAAGTCGACCAGTCGGTATTTCGCCAGTCGGAAGAATTGGCCGCGGTGGACTCTCATCTAAGAGCTTTGCAAGGCGTGCTGCAAGAGGATATGGGCTATGGGCGGCGCGGCGACGAAGAGTCGACTGCGCTCAAAGCTTGTACCGGGGTTCGCGATGCCATTGCAGAGTGGTTGGTCGTGCCGTCGGGATGGGATCGGGCGGTGGAAGCGATTCTGGGCGAAAGGGTCAGAGGCTGGTTCGTCGACAGTCCGACAGCAGCGTGTGAAGCCATTGAGTTTCTGAAGGGGAAAGATCTCGGTCGAGGCACCTTCATTCCTCAGCAACCTCGATGGACGACTCGGGATACGGCGCCCCAACAATGGTGGCCCACGATGGAGGGTCAGCCGGGTATCGTTGGACGCGCGGTTGATCTGATCCACGTGGAAGGTCAACGCGAAGCGGCCCGCGACTATCTCTTCGATCGGATCGTGTTCGTCGATACCCTCAAAGACGCGACGGCATTGTGGGAACAACAGCCGTGCTCTGCTCCCGATGGACCCATCCTCGTGACACGGGCAGGAGAAGTCTTGGATGCGGCCGGGGTGATCACCGGTGGACAGGCCAGTGCAACGGGAGGCCTGCTGCAACGCCGTCGTGAAGTCCTTCACCTAGACGCTCAACGCGTTTCGCTGACGGGATGCGTCGAAGAGGGGAAGCAGCGACGAGAGCGATTGCTGGGGCAGGGACAGGAGTTGCGCGAGCAGAGTCGCCAACTCGTAGAGTCACTGCGTGATGCTGAGATGCAGGGGCTTTCACTGCAGAAAGATGAAGTTGGGCTCCAGCATGTGCTGGGAGATCTCACTAATCGGATCGATACATTGATGAGCGATGCCCAACGAGGCTCGGCGGAGGTGCAGCGGCTCAATCAAGAAATCCGTTCCGGCGAAGCGCAGCTCGCACAGTGGATGGGGGAGAAGGCCGGCCAGGAGGCCGGGCTGAGTCGCGTGCGTGAACGCAGGGGGCAGATTGAACACGACATGCAGGGGCTTCAACAGAGATTCACGGAAGCGCAATTGGTGGCGCAGGGAATCAGGACGACCCGGGAGCATCACCAGCACGATCTTCTGCGGGTTCAGCAGCAACAACAGGATGCGATCGCACGTATTGAGACCTTGACGCGCCATGTCGAAGGGCTCACGGCCTCAATCGAACAGAGCCGGGTTGAACGTGAGAGCCATGAAGCGCATTGTCGCGAACTTGGCGAGTCGACAGCCCAGACAAAGGCCCTGCTGGTCGAAGTGCAGGAGCAACAAGCGGAGGATATGGCGGCGGCGCACCAGCTCGATGCCGGGCTGGAGGATGTTCGTCGCGCGGTGTCGTCTCTTCGCGAATCTCGCATGGCATTGGAAATCAAGAAGGCGGAAGTTCGGATGCAATTGGGAACCATCGAATCCACACTCCTCGGAACCTACCAGGTCGATCCGGCGACATTGCTTGATGATGCACCGGTTCTGGCGATGACGGCCGAACAGCTCTCCCTTGGGGAGGAACCGATCCCGGAAGGCCAACCGGCAGTCAATGAGGTTGCGCTACGGGAACAATTGCAGAAGATTCGTGAAAAACTCGATCGCCTGGGGCCGATCAATCTGGCGGCCATTCACGAACATCAAGAGCTAGAAGAACGGTATCGATTCCTGACGACGCAGGAACAGGACCTCTCTACGTCCATCGGTTCGCTCAAAGAAATCATTCAACGCATCAACCGCACCACGAAAGATATGTTTGCCAGTACGTTTACCGAGCTGCAACAGAAATTCAGTGAGGTGTTCGTGAAATTCTTCCCCGGAGGCCGGGCTGAACTACAGCTGGTCGAGGTAGTGGCGGATGAGGCGACCGAAGGTCGTGGACCGCAGGAACCGGGAGTCGACATCATGGTCCAGCCACCGGGCAAACGCTTGAAGAGTTTGACCATGCTCTCGGGTGGTGAGAAGACTTTGACCGCGATGGCTCTGCTCTTTGCGAGCTTCCTGATCAGGCCGACGCCATTCTGTATTCTCGACGAAATTGACGCACCACTGGATGAAGAGAACATCGGGCGCTTTACCGGGGTATTGCGTGAACTTTCCGAAGGTGCGCAGTTCATGGTCATCACTCATAACAAGAGGACGATGGCCATTGCAGACTCATTGTTCGGGGTGACCATGGAAGAGGCGGGGATCTCAAAAGTGGTTTCGGTGAGACTGGGCAATTTGCAGCCGGCTTGAGCTGGATAAATCGGCTAAAACATTCGTACTTCAGAGGACTTCCGCCTCTCCATTTGTTGACTCAGAGTAGGGCGTCTGCTATATACCCCAGTGGGCAGTTCAAGGAGTGTACTGCTCACGTTTCGTGTCGTATCGAGACGATGCGTGTGCGTCTCTCATCGCCCATCCACCTGCAGTTTTTCATAGCCCAGAACCATGAAGCTGATTCGAACGTTCCTGGATCGTTTATCGGATAGTATCTTCGTCTCCGTTCCGGAGAAGCTGGGGCTGGCGACTGAGCTCTCCAACGTTCCACCGTTGCGTCTGGTGCCGGACAAGGCCGTCTCGGCACCCGCCGAGGCTGCGACAACACGTCGCCCTACCACCCATTCGATCAGTCAAGTGGATGCGCTCGACGATGCCGTGCGGCGCAGTCAAGCCTGGTTTTTGTCCAAACAACATGCCTCAGAGGGGTATTGGGTTGCGGAGCTCGAAGCCGATACCACACTGACCTCAGAATACCTCTTGTTGCGGCGTTTTCTTGATCGGGTTGATCTCGAGCGAGAGCGCAAGGCGGTCCGGTACCTGCGCTCCATGCAATTAGCCGACGGTGGCTGGCCGATTTTCTATGGAGGGCCCTCTGAAATCAGCGCCTCGGTGAAAGCCTATTTCGCTTTGAAGTCGAGCGGTATTTCGGCAGACGAACCCTACATGCTTCGAGCCCGTGACTGCATTCTGGCGATGGGCGGCGTCGTGTGCGCGAACGTTTTCACGAAAATCACCCTGGCACTGTTCGAGCAATATGATTGGAAGGGCATCCCGAGCATGCCGCCAGAAATCATGCTCCTTCCGAAGCGGTTCTATTTCAGCATCTACGCCATTTCCTATTGGTCTCGTGCCGTCTTGATTCCCTTGCTTGTCGTATTTGCGAATCAACCTGTCTGCCGTATTCCCCAGGAGCAGGGCATCGACGAACTCTATGTCGCCCCTCGATCGCAGATTCGCTATCGCAACGTTCCGCCCTTCAATAAGGATCAGCGGTGGTTCACGCCGCATAATTTCTTTGTCCAGCTGGACGGAGTGTTGAAGCTATATGACCGGATGCCCTTGAGTTGGTTGCGGGAAAAGGCCTTGCATAAGGCTGCCACCTGGATGTTGGACCACATCAAGGGGAGCGGTGGGCTGGGGGCGATTTATCCGGCCATGGCGAATTCGATCGTGGCCCTTCGCTGCCTCGGTTATCAGGTCGATGATCCCTTGGTCCGTAAAGCGTTCCATGAAATTGAATCGCTGGAGGTCTACGACACAGTGTCGATCGGCGATCAGCGTGTGGAAGCGTTGCATCTTCAGCCCTGCCACTCTCCAATCTGGGATACGGCATTGCTCATGAACGCCTTTATCGAAACCGGGATGGCGCAAGACCACCCATCCCTGCAAAAAGCGGGGGCGTATTTGGTTTCTCGCCAAACGAAAACGGTTGGAGATTGGAGGTTCTCCTCTCCCGATGCAGAGCCGGGCGGCTGGTACTTTCAGTTTGAGAACGAGCTCTATCCCGATGTGGATGACTCGGCAGTGGTATTGATGGCGCTGTCAAAAATCAGGATGGCTCAGACCGCCGATTTGCAGGAATCCATCCAACGGGGAACGAAGTGGGTTCTCGCCATGCAAGGCTCCGATGGTGGATGGGGTGCATACGACAAGGACAACAATCGTATCGTCTTCAACTATATTCCCTTTGCCGATCACCATGCCCTGCTTGATCCAAGCACGTCCGACTTGACCGGACGCTGCCTCGAGATGCTCGCAGCGTTGGGCTACGATCATACACACCCTGCCGTGACGCCGGCTCTCCGATTTCTCAAGCGAGAGCAGGAACCCGACGGCAGCTGGTATGGTCGGTGGGGCGTCAATTACATTTATGGCACCTGGTCCGTCCTGGCTGGTCTCCGCGCGATCGGAGTGGATCTCTCAGAACCCTATATTCGACGTGCAGTCGCCTGGCTTGAGTCGAAGCAAAATTCTGATGGCGGGTGGGGCGAGTCCTGTCATTCTTATGGCGACGATCCGGCTTGGAGCGGGAAGGGGGACAGTACGCCTTCTCAAACGGCCTGGGCCCTTATGGGACTCATGTCGGCCGGGATGACCGATGCCTTCAGTGTCGCTCGCGGTGTCCAATATTTGCTTCGTCACCAAATGAAGGATGGTTCGTGGGAAGAGGTCCGCCATACAGGTACCGGCTTCCCCCGTGTGTTTTATCTCCGCTACCATTGGTATTGCCAATACTTTCCGTTGTGGGCCTTGGCCATGTACCGAAATCTGCGGACGCGCGGGAAGATGCGTGCCGACGAAGTACGGCAGCAAGTACTCGCCTCCGGGTGTCATCGAGCAGACCATTGAATACTCCGCCGACGCCATCCGTTGGCGCGGGGCAACCCCTCATCAGGATCTTTGGTGAATCCCATCGTCATCTTCGCCGCGACTCGCTGGGAACTCAAGGCCGTTCAGCGCGCGCTTCCGACGAATCGTGTTTCGACAATCGGCGGAGTCCGTTGTCATATCGGACAGCGAGGGGATCGTACCTATTGGCTCATCCAATCCGGCGTCGGTCCCGCTGCAGCCGGCACTGTCGCTGGAAGGGTGTTGAAGGAGCAGGCCATGTCGCTGGTCATGTCCACGGGTTTTGCCTGCGCGCTCGTTCCGGCTCAGGTGGGAGATCTCATCGTTGGTACAGTGGTGTCTTCTGTACAGGTTGAAGGAGCTTGGACGATGAGGAATGATCGTGTGCTCTGTGACGGGGCTGCACGCGCAGGTCTTCTCCTCGTGACCCAGGATGCGGGAATGGTCGCACGGGTCGGAACAATCGTGTCTTCGGGGACCGTAGTGTGGCGGGCGGAGGAGAAGCGCCGACTACATCAGCTTACTGACGCGACCGGGCTCGATATGGAAAGCGCGGCGCTGGCGACAGTGGCTCAAGAACGAGGTGTTCCTATGGCAATCGTGCGGACCGTCTCCGATCTGGTGGATGAAGATCTCCCACTTGACTTCAATCTCTTTCTCAGGCCCACTGGCTGGATAAAAGGCATGCAGGCGCTTATCGGTCGCCCCTCCAGCGTTGTGGGCCTGAATCGGCTGCGAAAGCAGAGCCTGGTGGCGGCGGGTCGATTGACTGAATGGTTTCACCATTATGCGGAGACAGACCGTGAATCTCTTCGCCTGTACAGGTAAGCGATGACGAGCGCGATTGAACGGCTGGGTGCATCGGTCGTTGTTCGTGTGCAGGAGATGGGCCGGATGCTGTTGTTTGTGCTGTCGGCTTTTGCCTGGCTGGTTCGGCCTCCGTTTCGATTCTATCAAATCGTGAAACAGCTTCACTTTATCGGGTATAAATCCACGTTTGTCGTCGTGCTCACTGCGGGGTTTACGGGGATGGTGCTGGCGCTTCAAGGCTACTATAGCCTGCGAAAATTTGGTTCTGAAGGCTTGCTGGGCTCCGCAGTGGCATTGAGTATGATTCGGGAGTTGGGGCCGGTGTTAGCTGCGTTGATGGTGACCGCGCGGGCCGGATCAGCCATGACCGCCGAGATCGGCATCATGCGCATTACGGAGCAGATAGATGCGCTCGATACCATGGCGATCAATCCGCTGCAATATTTGATCGCACCCAAATTGGTGGCCGGCGTAATAGGGGTGCCGTTGCTCGTGGCCATATTTGATGTAGTCGGTATCTATGGCGGCTCCCTCGTCGGAGTGGATTTATTGGGAGTGAGCCAAGGGGCCTACTGGAACTCGATCGAATCGGCCGTGGAATGGAAGGACGTGTATGGCGGCATGCTTAAGTCGATCAGTTTTGGGCTGATCGTCAGTTGGATCTGCTGCTATAAAGGGTTCTACACGAGGCAGAGCGCAGAGGGACTCGGGAGCGCGACGACGGAGGCGGTGGTTCTTTCGTCGGTGCTCATCCTCGTATGGGACTATTTTCTCACTTCTGTTTTGCTCTAATCAGGATGCTGAAAAAGTCCACCAGCGGCGTTCTCGCTTCGCTCAGAGGCTCAATGTACCGACGCGTACGCCTCGCCTCTTCGCTCGCTGCGGCCTTGCTGGACGGCCTTTTTGAGCATCCTGCGTGGTATTCTCCTCTTGTCCCAGACGTGCAGGCCATCAAAGTTCCGGTGTGCCGAAAGGGTTTTCCCACATCTTGCTAACATCTATGATCAGGCTGATCGGCGTCGAAAAAAAGCTTGGTGGGCAGCCGGTCTTGCAAGGCATTGATCTGTCCATCCCTGTCGGCAAGCTCACGACCATCATCGGTCGGAGCGGAGAGGGGAAAAGCGTGCTCCTCAAACACATGATCGGGCTCATGCAGCCGGATCGTGGTGAGGTGTGGGTCGGCGACGTGGAGATCTCCCGGTTGTCGGGCACGCGTTTAAACGATGTGCGGAAACGTTTTGCGATGCTGTTTCAAGGCGCAGCGCTGTTCGACTCGCTCTCGGTCTTCGAGAATGTGGCGTTCCCGTTGCGGGAGAAGTTGCGCATGAAGGGTCCGGCAGTGGCGCAACGGGTTGAGGAAAAGCTGAAAGAAGTCGGGTTGGAAGGGATGGGGCACAAGTTTCCCGCCGAGTTGAGCGGAGGCATGCGAAAACGGGTTGGATTGGCTCGGGCGTTGGTCATGGAGCCGGAGATTATCCTCTTTGACGAGCCGACGACAGGGTTGGATCCTTTGATGGCAAAATCGATTCATGATTTGATTGTCACGATGCAACAGCGCTTCGGCTTTACGGCCGTCATGGTCAGCCATGAAATTCCGGAGATCTTTGCAATTTCTGACTGGGTGGCGATGCTTCAGAAAGGCAAGATTGCGTTGATGGCCACGGCCGCTGAGTTCCAGCGGACCACCGATCCGGCAATTCATGAATTCATTTCAGTTGGGGGAACTGTAGCGTTGCCTGGATCGCTCGCTGTGTAAGAGGGGAGTATCAAGGATGGAAAAAGCCAAATTGGAGATGGTGGTCGGCTTCTTCGTGCTCGTCGGCATTGTGTGCCTCGGGTATTTGTCGATCAAGCTGGGGAAGCTCGAATTGATCGGCGGCGATGTCTACGAAGTTGCGGCGCAGTTCGATACGGCTTCCGGGCTCAAGCCGGGTTCGACGATCGAAATCGCCGGCGTAGAGGTCGGCAGAGTCCGAGGGATTTCGCTCAAGGATGATAGGGCGATGGTGAAGCTGGCGGTCAACAGTACCATCAAGCTTTACACAGACACTATCGCGTCCATCAAGACGCGAGGCATCATTGGAGAGAAATTCCTGGCTCTGTCTCCGGGGGGAGGTGGCGATCCACTCAAGCCGGGCGATACGATACGCGACACCGAATCGGGTCTCGACCTTGAGGAATTGGTGAGTCAGTATGTTCATGGCAACGTGAAATGAGGATTCGATGACGGGGAGAATGCAGACGTATACAGGGGGGAGGGGCGGAGACATGGAGATCAAGGGATCTGCTGTTATACAAGAGCAGAGACGGAATTGGGGCCGTGTCGCAAGCGGGATGGCGTGTCTGGTGTTGCTGCTTGGCGGGATTGCGGTTCAGCCAGCCGTGGCGGGTGGCGCGACTGAGGCCATGAAAAGCACCATAGACGAGGTGCTGAAAATCATCCAGGACAAGGAACTCAAGCAGCCGGGAAGAGCAGAAGAGCGTCGGCACCGATTGGAGCAAGTTGTCGGGGACCGCTTCGACTATCAGGAAATGTCGAGGCGGGCGCTTGGGGCTCCATGGAATACGCTGTCCGACAAAGACAAACAAGAATTCGTCGCGCTGTTCAGGACACTCTTGACCAATTCCTATTCGGACAAGGTCGAGACCTATTCCGGTGAGGGAGTGCAATACATCAATGAACGGACGGAAAAAGACTATGCCGAGGTAAGGACGAAGGTGCTCAGCGGCAAGACCGAAATCCCTCTCGACTACCGGTTGCTCAACAAGGGTGTTGAGTGGCGGGTATACGACGTGGTGGTGGATGGGGTGAGCTTGGTGAGTAATTACCGTGGACAGTTCTCAAAGATTCTCCGCTCCTCGACCTATGCCGATTTAGTGGACCAGCTTCGCAAGAAATCCGATAAGATTAAAGCCCCGTAACTTTCTCCAGGAATTCCATGACAAGCCTGTGCGGCCGTCTCGCCGTTGCCCTCGTGTTTCTTGTGGCGAGTGCCATCTCGCTGCCGGAGCATGCAGGAGCCGACGTCCAATATTTCCCGATTCCCGCTGTGTCGACCAGTCGGAACGACGGAAATGATGTCGGTCTGATCGTGCCGATTTTGATGACGGATCCTGACGGGGAGTTGAAGTATCTCGTCGCTCCGATGATCGTCCGTAATTCCATCGTTGGGACGCGCGGTTCGATCAATCTGTTTCGATACGAGCCGGGAGGGCGGCAAATTAAGTTCATCGGATCCTTTACGGAAGAGATCGAGCGCAAAGTGGTGTTCAGTTACGCTGATCCGGCCTTCAGTCAGGGGCGCTACTCGTTGAACTTTGGTGCCTCGTTTTTCAAAAACGCCACGTCACGGTTTTTTGGCATAGGGCAGACGACGCCTCAGGGGAACGAAACGAATTACACAGCGCGTGAAGGGCGGATGGACTGGCGATTCGGGGTCTACGCGAACGAAGTCACCCAGATTTCGGTCGGCCAGCGTTTCCGCGACGTGCGTTTGCAGAAAGGCGCCACCGATCTCCCCTTTACCGGCGACCGATTCGCCGGGGTGGATGGAGTGCAAGGCGAGTCGCTCATCCTCGGACATCGGGCGACGTTTTATTACGATACGCGGAACAGTCTCGTCTCGCCGACCGATGGAATGGCCGTGATAGCCTATGCGGAGGTGAACCAGAATCTCCGCAACGGAGACCATCCCGTCTACTCCCGCTATGAACTCGAGGTCAAGAAGCTGTTCCCGAGTGAATCGAAGCGCGCGATTCTCGTCGTGCGGGGGGACCTTCAAGCCACCATCGGGAGTCAGGTGCCGTTTTTCGAACAAAGTTCATTGGGCGGGCAGAACAACCTCCGAGGATTCGGCGGCGATCGTTTCATCGACAAGAACCTCGTGTCGCTCAGCGTCGAGGAGCGGATTCATCTGGCGAGAGCGAAAGTTGCCGGGGTCAATGCGGATTTCGAGATTGCGCCGTTCTTGGATACCGGACAGGTCTTCAATGATTATAGCGACGTCAGCTTTAAGAGTTACCGCATGACTCCGGGCGTTGGATTCCGTGGAATCGTTCGACCGAACGTCGTCGGACGCGTCGATTATGGCTATAGCCGGGAGGGGGGTGCGATCTTTGCGGGGCTCGACTTCCCCTATTGATCTGCCGTGGCGAGAGATTAAGGGCCGCACGATATTCAATCGGACGCTGCTCGTCGGATTCCTTTTCTTCGCCTGTGTCCAGCCATCGCTGCTCAAGGCAGAGGGATTCGGTCCATTCCCCGTAAGAAATTTCCAGCCATTCCAGCAACTGGTCTTGAATATGCCGGGGGATCGTGCTGCCGTGCTGAAGCAGGGCGTGCTGGATGTTCGATTGGAACTCGCGGAAACCGCCAGCATTTTCCGCGATCAACAGCCCCAAGCCAGTGTCACGATGAAGTTTGAAACCCTCCGGTCCGGCGTGTTTCTGCGATACGGGGCAACGGAGCGATGGGAGCTTGCCGTGGAAGTTCCCGTGCTCTACCGTTATAGCGGATTCATGGATGGACCCATCAAGGCCGTCGAACGGCTGACAACCGGCTTGTCGCCGGCTCGAAGCGCACTGGGCAATTCGGGATATGTATTCAACATCTCACGCGGGGGACAGACCGTCGCGAGTGGACGGGAGGGCGCAGTCGGATTGGGCGACAGCACGTTGATGAGTAAATACCAATTGCTGCCAGAGGGCGCATTGATACCGGCGGTCTCGCTCCGTACGGCGCTCAAACTTCCCACTGGGGATGTAGGGCAATTCTTCGGGAGTGGCAATCCGGATGTCGGGATCGGTCTGGCAGCTGAAAAAGGATTGGGCGGTCGCTGGGTGGTCTATGGAAACCTCAACGGAGTGTTTCCGACTGGACGCATAGCAGGGATGCCACTCCAGCCGACGATATCCGGACTTGCCGCCGTGGAATATCTGTGGTCAGACAATCTCTCCTTCACGGCGCAGTTCGATTATTACTCCACACCATTCCATGGCGTGGGCACGCGCGTGCTTGATAAGGGAGTGACGGAATCGGTATTGGGATTTAGTTACCGTCTCGCACAACACCTTCTGTGGCAAATGTACGGGATCGAAAATCTCGACTTCATTACTGGAAGCGCAGCAGATTTCACACTCTCGACCTTATTGACCTATCGGTTTGAGCCATGATTGATGCGGAGGATTCGGTCGGAAAGCCGGCTAACCGCTTGACAACATGGGATTTCCATGTGAAAATCTCATCTGCTAGTATTTAAGCTGCCACACTGCTTTCGCCAGGGCATATTCTGAGCCCAGCTCATTGTTACAGGAGCATGTACTCACGCAAAGGAGCATTTGTTATGTCGATTTTGAAGACCATTCAAAGCCCGGCTGATCTTAAACGGTTGTCACCGACGCAATTCCCTGTCTTGTGCCAGGAGATGCGGGAGCAGATTATCGGCGTGGTCTCCAATGTTGGAGGTCACCTGGCCTCGAACCTCGGCGTGATCGAACTTACGGTGGCACTGCACTATCTGCTCGATACTCCGAAAGATAAGATTGTATGGGACACGAGCAATCAAGCCTATGCACATAAACTACTCACCGGACGTCGGGAGCAGTTTCACACGCTTCGCCAGTATGGAGGGTTGAGCGGGTTCACCAAACGTGAGGAGAGCGTGTACGATACGTTCAACGCGGGCCATGCGGGTACCGGCGTCTCCGCAGCGTTTGGGCTGGTCGCTGCAAGGGAGCAATTAGCACAAAAACATAAAGTGGTTTGTGTCGTCGGGGATGGTGCTATGACAGCCGGCATGACGCTGGAAGGTTTGCACCATGCCGGCGGGCTGGCGAAAGACTTCCTGGTCATTCTGAACGACAATCAAATGTCCATCTCGAAGAACGTCGGGGCCATTTCTTCCTATTTGAACAGAACCTTTACCGGAGAGTTTTATGCCAAGATGCGGGAGGAAACAGGACAACTGTTGGGGAAAATCCCCCACATCGGGATGGATATGCAGAAATTGGCTCGCCGGGCTGAAGAACTGGCCAAGGGAGCGATCCTTCCCGGGCTGCTCTTTGAAGAGCTTGGGTTCAGGTATGCGGGGCCGATTGACGGACATAATTTTGAGCATCTCCTGCCTACCCTGGAAAATGTGTTGAAGATGAAGGGGCCGGTATTGCTCCATGTCATTACGAAAAAAGGGTTGGGCTATGAGCCTGCGGTGAACAATCCTGTGTGGTTCCATGCCTGTCCGCCTTTTATTCGGGAGACCGGGGCACCGGCGAAGAAAGCGGCGCGGCCGTCCTATACGCAGGTTGCCATCGAATCATTGGTCAAGCTGGCCCGAGCGGACAAGCGGATCGTCGCGATTACGGCGGCGATGTGCGAAGGGACCGGCCTCAATATTTTTGAGAAGGAGTTCCCGGACCGAATCTATGATGTGGGTATTGCCGAACAACATGCGGTGACATTTGCGGCGGGTCTTGCGACGCAGGGCCTCCGTCCGGTGGTGGCGATGTATTCCACCTTTTTGCAGCGTGCGTATGACCAGGTGGTGCACGATGTCGCCACGCAAAATCTGCCGGTGACCTTCTGCATCGATCGCGGCGGGTTGGTTGCAGAAGACGGGACGACGCACCACGGGGCATTCGATTATGCCTATCTACGCCATATGCCGAACATGGTCGTGATGGCGCCGAAGGATGAAAATGAGCTGCAGCATATGCTGAAAACCTGCGTCCAGCATGACGGGCCTGCTTCGGTACGGTATCCGCGCGGACTGAGCCTGGGCATTACGATGGATCGGGAGCCGAAGGCGTTGCCGATCGGGAAGGGCGAGTTGTTGCGCGACGGCACGGAGGTGGCGATCATTGCCATCGGTGTGCCGGTCTCGCATGCAGTGACGGCGGCGAAACGGCTCGAGGAGGAAGGTATTTCCACTGCGGTGGTGAATGCACGTTTTGTGAAGCCGCTGGACCGGGACTTGATCGTCGAGGTGGCAAAGCGCGTGCGTTACGTGGTCACAGTTGAAGAAGGCTGCAAGATGGGCGGGTTCGGCTCGGCCGTTCTCGAAGTCTTATCCGATGACGGGGTGACGGATGTGACAACGAAGGTCCTTGGGTTGCCGGATTGGTATATCGAGCAAGGACCGCAGGACTTCTTGCGCGAACGATATGGGTTGACGTCAGAAGGTATCTATCAGAGTGTGAAGGAATTAATCGGGAAGACACCGGCTTCTTCACGAGAGAGGTTTACGCTCGCGTCATTGACCGATCGGCTGCCGCACGGAGATGAGCAGGGAAGTTGAGCGAAGACGTGACGCGTGAGGCTGTGGACGTGACAGGAAGGTAGCGAAGAGACGAGATGCACATCACCAGACGAAAAACCAGACAGATCACTGTGGGCAAGCTCAAGATCGGCGGAGACGCGCCCGTGTCCGTGCAGTCGATGTGTTCGACCGACACGCGCGATGTTGCGGCGACGATCGAGCAAATTCGCCAATTAGAGGCTGCAGGGTGCGAAGTAATCCGCGTGGCCGTGCCGGACGACGAAGCGGCGGCGGTATTGCCCAAGATCAAAGCGGCGATGACCGTGCCGCTGATCGCAGATATTCATTTCGACCATCGGCTGGCATTGAAAGCGGCTGAGATCGTGGACTGTGTTCGGATCAATCCAGGCAACATCGGGGCCTGGTGGAAAGTTGAAGAAGTTATCAAGGCCGTGAACGAGCGAGGGATTCCCTTGCGCGTCGGAGTGAACGGCGGGTCACTCGAGCGGCCGTTGCTGGATAAATATGGCTGGCCGTCACCGGAAGCCTTAGCCGAATCGGCGCTCAATGCCGTCCACGCGTTAGAGGACGTTGGATTCACGAACATGAAGGTGTCGCTGAAGGCGTCCGATGTGCACCACGCGATCGATGCCTACTGGCTGTTTGCGCACCAGTCTGATTATCCCGTGCACATCGGTATTACAGAGGCGGGAACGGCGATGACGGGGGCCGTCAAGTCGACCATGGGGCTCGGATATTTGCTCTCGCAGGGAATCGGCGACACCTTGCGCGTGTCACTCGCTGCTGATCCGGTCGAAGAAGTGAAAGTGGGGTTCGAGATCTTGAAGTCGCTCGAACTTCGGCACCGAGGGATCAATGTCATCGCCTGTCCTACCTGCGGCCGCGTAGAGATCGACGTGGTGAAGCTGGCCAATGAACTGGAAAAGAAACTAGGCCATATTAAGACCCCGCTCAATGTATCGGTCCTCGGCTGTGTCGTGAACGGGATCGGCGAAGGTAAGGAAGCGGATATCGGGATCGCCGGCGGCGAAGGCAAAGGTATCCTGTTCAAGAAGGGCAAGCTCATCCGAAAGGTGCCGATTGAAGAGTTGATGGATACATTGATTCAAGAGGTCGAGCTGATGGCCAAGGAAAAAGATGCTGAAGGGAATGGGGATGTCGCGGTCGATTCGAGTGAGGGATGGGAATCGATGGTCCCGCAGTCGGATCAGCCTGCGACTCTCGGAAAAGAAATTCCCGTGCTGCCTAATCGCTAATCGTGCATCTGCCCTTCCCCTGTGTCTCCATCATCCCCTTCAATGCGAAAGTTGAGATACAAGAACAAGGCCCGCTATAATGCGCGCGGGGCGCCGTACCCAAGTGGCTAAGGGAGCAGTCTGCAAAACTGCGATGCGGCGGTTCGAACCCGCCCGGCGCCTCCAATAATTCCCACTGGCATATCAGGCACTTCTGACATTCCTATCGTTTCGCCACGGATCACAAGATTCGCCTTACTCCCGGTTCCGCTTCCGGTTTTGATCGCAATGACACCAAGACTGGCCTTGTTGACCGCGTTTCGCAAGTGCGCAGGAGAAAGATGCGCGTATCGCATGGTCATGGTGATCGTGGCGTGTCCCATAAGCTCTTGAACGGTTCGAATATCTGCTCCAGACATGGCAGCTTGTGAGGCGAAGGTATGGGAATGTGTCGTACGACTCTCCCTCCTGAACTTCCAAGTCCGCAATGCCTCACAGTTGTCTGTCCACAAAATCTGCAAGAACCCCGATCCTCAAGCCCTCGAAATTCCAGCCTGCCAATACTAGATGTCTGATGTGCCTAATCAGCCTAATCAGATGGTTCTCAGATACCGCTTTGCTCAAAAGAAGAGTAGTAAAGGCAAATATTGGAGGTTCCACTTAATCAGTCTATTTCCGATCAGATCCTCGCTGCATTGTTCGAAGACAACGTTGCCCTCGTTGGCTTTCATATCCCGCTTCGGAAGCGATGCGAAGTCGCACGTATTGTATACATTCTCCAATTAAGACGATTGACAGAGATATTCATACATGATAAATGCAAGTCGGTTGCAATAACTGCATGGCATAATGGGACATTTTCTTCTCACGAGTTTTCAAAATGAAGGACGCCGGATGACGCGTCCCCGAAAGGCGATACTCGCCGTCCTTGAGCGTACGCGGCACCCCATGAGCGCCTCAGAAATTCACACGTATCTCAAACGTGAGAAGACATCCGTGGATCTTGTAACCGTGTACCGGACCTTGTCGATGTTCAAACAGCTGGGAATTGTGTCTCGGATAGAATTTCAAGAAGGCCAGTTCAGATACGAACTCTGCCATGGCCGAGAGCATCATCACCATATTCGTTGCCGGGGATGCGGGTGCATCGCGGACTTGATGTTATGCCCACTGAAGAAGGTCATGGCCTTGGTCGAACGCGAAACGCGATTCCTCGTCGAAGACCACTCGCTGGAATTTATCGGATGGTGTCCCCAATGCCGTTGAAGTATGGGAGGAAGATGAGCGCATTCATTGCGCTCGCCTTGACGCTCATGCTCGTGACTCTGGCGCCATTTGCTGCGGCGCTGGAGATTCATCACGAACTGGCGGCTGCCGACCACGACGGGCACGAGCACTCCGATACAGACCTTTGCCAATGGCTTCAACACCACACCACCAGTTCCATTCTGCTTGGATTGCCGTCAGTTTCATCATCCGAGACAATCCGCCTTCTTGAGTGGCTTAGTCCCACGTTCGTCGTCTCAATCCAGCTTCTCTCGAGCAGCCCCTCCCGCGCTCCACCGCTGTCCTAAGCACCTCCAGCATCCATGACCGCACACCAGGAGCCTGACATGCAGGTCTTTTCGGTGTATGCGGCCGGACAATTTCCATCTCGGACGTTGAGTTAATCGGAGGACATGATGGGACGCGTGTTTCATACAGTGCATGGGATGCTTGGCTTGATCGCGATAATTGCCTTGGATGGTGTGCAGGCGTCAACATCCGCGCACGCCGCGGAAGGAGACGCCCTGCGCACGATCAGCGGGGTAGTACAGAACCAGGACTTGCGGCGAGTGGATCAAGCCATCGTGCAGGTGAAAGATCAGGAAGGCAATGTGGTCACCCAAGGAGTGACCAACCAGGCTGGCGAATTTTCCGTTATGGTGTCACAGGAGGGAACCTATTCGGTCAGCACCATCCACGAGACCTATCGCAGCGAATACGTGGTGGTAAAGGTGGGCACGGACAAGCCGGCTCCGGTAACCCTGACGTTGGCCCTGACAAAAGATATTGCGCTAGAAATTGTGTCGCCGCTTCCCGCGATCCAATACAAGGCCTCGAGTGAGACGTATTCAGTGAGTCGGAAGGATGTCGAGATCCTCCCACGAGGCAACAATAATACCGTCGCTGAGGTCTTACAGACGGTTCCGAGTGTAGTGTATGGGGCCTTGGGGCAAACCCATATCCGTCAGGACCACGCCAATCAGCAATTCCGGCTCGATGGGGTGCCGATTCCGGAAGGGGTGAGCTCGACCTTCACCGACGTCATTTCGCCCCGCATGTGGGAGCGTGCGGATATTATTCTCGGCGGTATGGAGGCCCAGTACGGCAACAAGACGGCTCTCGTGGTCGATATCACCAGCAAAAGCGGAACGCGTCCCTCGTTCGGCTCGGCGCAAATATTTGGCGGCTCGAATCAGACCGTGACCGTGAACCCGTCGTTCGAGTACGGCGGTACAGTCGGGGAGAAGTTCCGCTACTATGCGCTCAACAGCTATACGTCGACCAATCGGGGTATCGAGCCGCCGACGCTCGGGCATTCGGTTTTTCACGATCAGAACGAGCGCAATCAGACCTATCTGCGAGGTGACTATCAGCGGGACAACCGCAACAGCTTGAGCTGGGTGTTCTTGAACGCGGTGGCGAAGTATCAGATTCCGACGATCCCGGGCTTGGCAGTGAACGCAGATGTCCTGCCCCTCCTTCAGGCGCAGGATCCCACCTTCTCGCCTGCGGCCTCTCAGGCGGCGAACCAGAACCAGACTGAGAATTCTCAGTACACACACCTGGTCTGGCGCCATGACGTCAACGCCGAGAATTTTTTTCAGCTCGCCGGTTATCTGCGGAATTCGTATGCAAACTTCACCACCGATCCCTTCAATACGTTGGCCTATGTGCCCGAAGAGCAAGCGGCGAATCAGAAGCGGAAGGCCTACTCCCTGGGGACGCGGCTTGACTATACCTGGACTCCCAACAAACAACATCTGGTGAAGACAGGTCTCCAGCTCGAATACACGAATGCGCAGAATCAATTCCAATTGTTTGACTTCGCACTCGACCCGGTGACTGGGCTCCCAGTGGGACCGGTGATGACCCAAACCGCTGCCAATACCAATGTGCAAAAGCGCGAGGAGTTGTGGGTCCAAGATCAATGGAGCCCGACTGATCACTGGACCCTCAACTTGGGTGTGCGATATGACCAAATTCAAAGCTTCTACGATGAAGGGCAGATCAGTCCCCGCATCGGCGTCACGTACAAGCTGAATCAGTCGAACATCGTTCATGCCAATTATAGCCGGCTGTTCACGCCGCCGAATGTCGAGCAGATCGCGTTTACGAAGGTGAATCTCCAGGGCACCACAGCCCAACCCGATGACCCGACCGGATTCAGCCCCAGGGCGGAGCGCTCCAACTATTTCGAAGTGGGCAGTTACCACGCGCTGACCAACTGGGCCACGCTGGAGCTGGCCGCCTATTACAAACGGAGTCACTTCCAATCCGACGCAGGGCAGTTTGGAACCACTCCGATGCTGAACTTCTTTGCCTTTCAGTGGGGCTATCAAATGGGCATCGATGGCGCCCTGAAAATGCAAATCACCGACGACTTCAGTGCGCGCGGCAACGTGGCGTGGGGCCGGTGTAAGGCCAATGGGTTACAGTCGGGGAATTACCTTCTGGACACGAAGGAGATTACGGACATCAATACTGCGGGCGGGGTGTTCTGCGATCACTCGCAGACGATCACGAGTTCCGCGGTGGCGGCCTATCGGTTCCGAGAGCGGACGACCATTTCGGGCGCGATGCTCTATGGTTCAGGCTTGCGGACTGCGACGAGCGATGATGCGTTCACCAACTCCTCGCACTTCCAGTCATGGACCTCCTACAATGCCTCGATTACTCATATGTTCACGCTGCCTTGGGATCAGCAAAAGATGTTGGTCGGATTCGATGCCGTCAATTTGCTCGATCAGAAGTACTTCTATAATACGGGCGGAGGCAGTATAGGGCTTGGCATAGCCCATGCCGGGATGCCACGCTCATTCTTTTTCCGTGCGCAATGGTTCTTCTGAGATGGCAGTGAAAGATCATCGAGATAAGAAAATGGCACACCTCAGAAAACCACTTGCCGTAGCGGTAGGCCTCAACAGCGCAGTTCTCGCGGTGGAAACCATGGGGACGTTCGAAGCCGACAGTCTCAGTCTCGCCACGGATGCCATCCATAACTTGTCGGATGAAACCGGTCTGGCCTTCCTGCTCCTTGTCTCATTAGCCCTCGTGGCAGCGGGCATCGCACTACTTGTTTCGGGAACTCCGTTATTCGACTCGGGAATTGCCATCGGCGTCGCCGTGTTTATCATCGCCACGACGCTGAAAGCTGTGCTGGGATCAGAAGAAGCATTATTATGGTCTGAGAACGTCGTGTATGGACATCATGACGAGCCCATGAAGCGGGCGTAATTATGGGCTCCTGCGAATGTCAAAAATATTCGTTTTTGAACAGGCGGAAAGGATACGTCAAAGCTCTCAATAGATCGACTTTGTTGTTATGAGCATGAGAGAGGTTTTTGGGCACTGTGCGTAGAACGACTAGGGAGGCGAAGAGAGGCTGGAAGGTGTTTTGAAGGTTCTGTCTTTTGTACGAAATGGTGACACGATCAGGACTCGGACCAGAACACGGGCCCCCGATCTATCTACCAAAGAAACCCTGCTCCCGGTTTTACTCCTGGTTCTATTTCCGACTTTGCTCCCGGTTCAGGATCTGACTCAATAGCAGTTGATCGCCATGAAAATACGAGAACCCCTTGATTTCACTCCTTTGGCGTCGTAGTCTGTCGCTCTAGATCGTCAGTGGTCGTCGAGTCGTCGGACGCACCGCAACACTGCAACACTGCGATGCGGCGGTTCGAACCCGCCCGGCGCTTCCAAACAGAATATGGCGCAACATTGCTCGTCACATGTAGTATTAGTATGGCGGTGATACGTCATTCTCGATGTCTGGCCAATGCGGGGAGGGATTAGGCCTTCCTGGGGGTAGACAAAATTGACGACTGTGGGAGAGGGTGATATAATTCGCGATGTTATCGCTCTGCAAGTGTAGCTGCCGGTCGCAGCTGATCAACATCCAAATACAGAGTAAGTAGGAGGAGAGAGAGGAATGGCTGTTCCACTTTCCCAGATGTTTACGGTCACGAAATACGTGCTCACCCAGAAACTGAACAGGGTGAAGCGGTATCCGCTCGTGCTGATGCTGGAGCCTTTATTCCGCTGTAATTTGGCCTGTGCCGGCTGCGGAAAGATTCAATACCCGGATCATGTGCTGGATAAGCGGCTCACGCCCGAACAATGCTGGGCAGCGGCGGAGGAGTGTGGCGCCCCGATCGTCAGCATTCCCGGTGGCGAACCCATGATCCATCCCGAGATGCCCGCGATTGTTCGCGGGTTGGTCGCACAGCAGCGGTACGTGTATCTCTGCACCAATGCGATTTTGATGGAGCGAAAACTCGACGAATATCAGCCCTCGAGGTTTCTCACGTTCAGCGTCCACATGGACGGTCTGCGCGATGAACACGATTTAGCGGTCTGTCGAGACGGTGTCTATGACGTGGCGGTGAAGGCGATCAAAGCGGCCCTGAAGCGGGGGCACCGGGTCACGACCAATACGACCCTCTTCGATGACGCCAATCCGGAGCGCGTGCGGAAGTTTTTCGACGCGATGATGGAGCTCGGCGTCGAAGGCATGATGATCTCGCCGGGGTACAGCTACCAGAAGGCGCCGGACCAGCAGCATTTCCTGAAGCGGGAGCGCACGAGAGAATTGTTTTCACGTATTTTGGGAAGTCCGAAGAGCGGATGGCGGTTCAATCAGTCGCCGCTGTTCTTGGATTTCTTGATGGGGCAGCGGGAATACGAATGCACGCCCTGGGGCAATCCGACCTATAACGTCTTCGGGTGGCAGAAGCCCTGCTATTTGCTCCAAGAGGGGTATGCGAAGACGTTCCGTGAATTGATGGACAGCACGGAATGGGATCTCTACGGAACAGGGCGGAATGAGAAATGCGCCGATTGCATGGTGCATTGTGGATATGAAGCGTCAGCAGTCGAAGATACGTTTGGCACCCTGTCCGGGTTTGGCCGGACCGTCAAGTTGACAATGCTTCCGACCTCGCGATGACAGGTTGTGTGAAGCGTGGCTCGTCTTTTGTCGTTCGTTGGAAATCACACGCTTCACGAGATATGCTTCTATATGACCGATACCAAAAACCATAGCATTGGTGGTGTAGCTGGATCGCCTGAAGGTCGCGTATTTCAGCCGGCTTCTTTCGCTGAGCTAGCAGAAGCGGTGGAGTTGGCATTTGATTATCGTGGGGATGTGACAGTCTCATTGAAGTCCGGCGAGTCCCTCAGCGGGTATCTTTTCAATCGTCAGGTCAAGGGGTCCGACTCCTATCTTGAGGTGTTCCCTTCCGACAGTACCCAGGCAAGACACATCCGCTATGACCAGATTGCCGCGATCGCGTTTACCGGTGAGGACACGGCAACGGGAAGATCCTGGGAGAACTGGATCGCGAAGAAAGATTCGGAGCGACGAGCCGAAGTGGAGCGTGTCGCAGCCGACGCACAAGCACGAGGAATTCTGTAAGTTCTCCCTCTCGGATCGCATCTCTTCCTCTCATTTTTTCTGCGTACACTCACTACGGGTGGCTCTCTCCAAGTGTTTGGAAAGGGGCTTGTCTTTCCCGCCGATCGGTTCCTCAATTCGTTGACAAAGGGTAGGGGCTATGTTAAAAGGGTCGGCCTCAAAATTGGCCTGGCTCGTGGGCGATAAAAATTTCTGTTTTGAGAGGCGGACGCAAGAGTTCGGCGACGAAAAGAGGCGTCAGTCCGGAGCACGTGAGGCGCAGACAGATCGTACAGAGTCAGTCACGATGGCGATTATGGATTCTTGCCGTTGCAGTGGTGGGCGGTCACCCCGCAGTCGTTTCTGCGACGCATGAAGCTGACCATCGGTTCACGGTCGAAGGGTTTATATGCGGGACGGATGGGAAAGGGAGCGCGAATATAGACGTTCTCGTCAAGGATACGAGAATTTCCTACGGGCAGATCGTCAAGACCGATGGAGATGGATACTACAAGGCGGCGTTTCATCTTCATAACGACAATCTTGGCGATCCACTGCTGATTGAGGCCAGGGGGGAACAGCAGCAACAGAAGGTCTCGTTTGACCCGAAGGATCTGGAGTCGGAGCGAAGAATCCAGGTCAATTTTGGAACCGGTTGCATACACGACAAGGAAAGTGTTCCTCTTTGGGTCTATCTAGGGTTGGGAGCCGTGGCTGCAGCAGCCGGTGGGTTCATCGGGGTCAAACTGATTCGTTCATGGCGGAAGCAGGAACAGAAACGAGGGAAGTCTCCGGGCAAGCGTAAGAAATAACCGAAGCGGTCCGTGTGGGGCTGATGTGCACCTCGCTGGATCGGTTGTTTGAAGTAGCGGGGGTGCGAGTGGCGTCACAGGATTCGTTCGGATTGGCGCTTTTACAGGGGTGATTATCCTCCCGGTGAAAGCGTTTTTTTTCGTCTGAGCGTGAACGCGAAACGTCATCGATGTGGCCGGGAAAAAAGGAGCACGGGATGGTTATGAAGCAGATGGAAGTTATGCAGTTGACGGTTGTGTTGGGGATAGGGCTTTTCATGGTGGCGTGCGGTGGGGAGGCAGAGGGACCGGTCGTTCCGCCGCCGCCAGCTCCTGCTGAGTACGCCGACAAACATATGCCGGCCGGGTGGTGGGCTGACGCGGCCAAGATGGAAGAAGGGCGGAAGCTTTTCATCGGCGAGACAAACCCGGATGTGAATTGTGCCAGCTGCCATGGCAAGGACGGCAAGCCTGTCAAGGCCGGTGCCCGTGACTTTCGCAAAGGCGAGCGGATGACTCTCTACTCCGATTCCGTGTGGTTCTGGCGGATTTCCGAAGGAGTTCCCAATACGAAGATGAAGGCGTGGAAGAGCAAGCTCTCAGAGGAAGATCGCTGGAAGCTGGTCTTGTTTGAGCGGAACTTCGGGTTGGCTGGGAAGGGATGGGACGCCGATAAGAAATCATGGGTTGATGCGGCGAGTGTCTCGGCTGCTCCGGCTGCCGCAGCACCGGCAGCGGCTCCCGCAGCGGCACCAGCGGGCAAGTGAGCTGATTTCAATCTAGTGAGGAGGGGCGGCGAAACATCATGAAAACGTGGCAGCGCAGTCTCGTGGCGGCATGTGCGCTTCTGGCGTTGTTCGGAGGAGCGGCGTATGCCCAAACTCCTGGCGCGCCTCCCGTGGAGTTCCCCTATACGGGGAATCGGACCGCGGTATGGATCGTCGCCCAGCTTCACATTCTTTTTGCAGGATTCATTCTCGGTGCCCCGATCTTTGTCGTCATCTCAGAATGGTTGGGATACCGGAAGCAAGATCCTCGGTATGATCGCTTAGCCAAAGAGGTCACAAAGGTGACGGTCATTCTCTACAGCATGACCGCCCTCACCGGTGGCCTGTTTATTTTCGTGCTCCTCGCCACATACCCGCAATTCACCACGTGGATCATCAATCAATTCTATCTCGTGTTCGCAGTGATCTACCCGCTGCTGTTCATCAGCGAGACGATCTTGCTGTACATGTATTTCTACACGTGGGACGCCTGGAAGGGTGAGAAGAAGGCCCGTCATATCGCCCTTGGAGTGCTCTTGAATCTGATTGGTACGATCACGCTGTTCGTGATCGACGGCCCGACGTCGTTCATGAATACGCCGGTCAAGGCCGAGGGTATTTCGCCGCAAGAGTTCCTCGCCACCGCCACCTTGTGGGACAAGATCTTCAACTATAGCTGGATGCCGCTGAATCTCCACCGCCTCGTCGGCAACGTGACGTTCGGAGGATTTGTGGCGGGCTTGATCGCCGCCTACATGTATATGGGGGCGAAAAAGGAAGAAGAGCGGGCCTACTACGATTGGATGGGCTTTGTCGGCAACCTGATCGGCGTGGGTGCGCTGCTGTTCCTTCCCTTCATGGGTTATCTGCTGGCCTACGAACTCTGCGACTACGATGCGTCGATCTGCCCCTACATGATGGCCGACCAGCTCTCGATGTTCTTCGAAATGCAGGGAGCGATGATCGGCCTCATCTTCCTGGCCAGCAACTATTACATCTGGCTCAGCATGAAACGAATTGAAGGCGTCGAACAAGTTCGGATGACGATCCTCGCTCCCATCGTGATGGTGGTGCTCCCCTTGGTGATGACCAAGGTGATGACGGACTATCCGGTCCCTGACCCGACCTCGCTGGCGTTCTTGCTGCCATTGTTGCTCGCGCCGTTCACAGTCGGCCGGTTCATCCCACTGACCGTTTCTGCGCGGACCGTCATTAAAGTCGGCTTCTTGATGGTCGTCGTGGGCGATGCCATTTGGCTTACCCCCCATGGCTTCGTTCCCACCGGTGCCAAGTTGGTGGCGGAGTTGGAGCTGCCGTCAGATTGGAACTTCCTGGCCCTGATGCCGGCCAAGAACTCGGCGGCGTTCACGTTGGTGTTCGTCACGGTCGTCAACTACGTCATCTATAACCGGGCCATCGGTCAGGGCACGATTGTCTGGGGCAAAATCGATTTCGTCTCCCAGTTCGTGCTGATCTTCCTAGCCTTCATCGTAATTTGGACGATGGGCTTGATGGGAGCCGTGCGCTCGCTGTTGCGGAAGTACTACCACACCTATAACTTGTTGCCCGACTTCTCTGCGGAATCCTTCACGCCGACGCTGTCGTATTCCGGCTGGTGGATTACGGCGATTACCGTCGTCTTTTACGCAGTCGTGAGTTTCGCCATTCTCGTGACCCTTCGGCCTTCCGAATCGAAGGGGCACGCACCCGAAGGGAGCCCGATTCCTGCCGGGGCCAAGTAACCAGGGTGCGAAACGCCTACTGAAGGAAAGAGGACCTGTATGGGGAATGTGATCAAGAAGCTGATGATCGGTCTGGTGGTGGGTGGCGCACTTGTCGGTGTAACGAGAGCGCTTGAGTTTCCCGTCGTCTTCCAGATGATGTTCTTTGCCTACGCGATGCTGGGGGCTGCTGTCTTCATGATGCTGGACGCCCCGGCGCTCAAGCCTATGAGCGGGATAAGGGCCTTGATCGTCTTGATAGCGTTCTACCTCGTGCTCTGCACGGCGTTCATCTCCGGTGCCTCGATGTGGCCGCAATACGATCCACAGGATGAGAAGGGGAAGATCGACAAGATTCTGAAGCCCAAACGGGCCGCGACTGAACAGGGGAAAGCGGAGGAGCTGATCGCGCGAGCGAAGGCCATCGATGAGCAGGCCAAAGCCTTAGCAGCGCGGCTCAAGGCATTGGGCCTTGACGAGGCGACGAAAGACCAGTCGGTAGGAGGTCCTGGTGCCCCCCCGGCGACGACCGGAGCGGCGACCGGAGACATTATGAAGCTGGGTGAAGAGCAGTGGCAGTTGCAAGAATGTTACAACTGCCACAAGCTGAAAGGCGAAGGCGGGAAGAAGCGAGGGCCTGAACTCGATAACATCGGTAACTTGCTCACGCCGGACGACATCAAGCAGAAGATATTAGATCCAAAAAGCTGGATGGCCGAAGGATTCGAGAAAGAATACGAAAAGAAGAAGATGCCGGATAAGTACAAGGACCTCATGGAGGAAAAAGACGTCGTGGCACTCGCCTCCTGGCTTAGTACATTCAAAAATACATCGGTGAACACGCCAAAGCCAATTAAGAAGAAGTAGCATGCAGCCTAAACTCAAATCGAAAGTCCGCTGTGCGGATCAAGAAATCGGAGAGGTGACCAAGGTCATCATGGACCCGTTGTCCCATGAGATCAGCCATCTTGTCGTGTCGTTGAACGGCGCGGGTGAACGGCAAGTGTCGATGGCCACGGTGCAGACCGTGACGGACGATCTGGTGCAACTGCGGTCGTCCTCGTCGGAAGTCTTGGCCTTGCCGCCCTTCAAGCGGGAAGACTATGTCACGACGCATGAAGTGGAAATCCCGCACCTTGAGGATCATCTTCACGTCACGCCGGGCGAAGTCCTGGTGCCGGTCCCTGAGTTGGAGAAGAACGTCAAGCGGCGGACCTTCTTTGCAAGCTTGACCCACGTGGTTGGGCTGTTTATCGGATTGCCACTGGCTTTCCCCGTGCTCAAGTATCTCATGAAGCCGATGTACGCACCGTTCGACAACGGGTGGTTGAAGATCGGTAATGTCGGGAAGATCAAGGCGGACGATGTCGGGACCCAGTTCAAGTATAAGCGGAAGGTGAAAGAGGCCTATCTGCCTGAAGCGGAGATCGAGAAGAACGTCTGGATTTTAAAGGCGACTCCCGCAGTGCTGGACAAGGTGTATCAAGGGAAGGATATGGAATTCCGGGATGCCACAGGGAACACCATTTGGACCAATAAGAAGGATGTGCCCTACGTCGTGTTTTCCGGCAAATGTCCTCACCTTGGGTGTGGATTCAAATGGCGACAGCACAAGGTGCTCGGGCAAGTCTTCCTCTGCCCCTGCCACTTGAGCATCTATGATGCCTCCGGCAAGGTGCTTGATGGCCCAGCTCCGCGCCCCCTCGACCCGCTTCCCATTCAGGTGTCCGCGAGTGGCGAGGTGCAAATTATCGACATGGAATTCAAAGCCGGGACGAAGTCCCAAACGCGGATCGTCTAGATGAGTCACACTCCTTCTGCCAGCACGCAGGCAACGGTCATCGAAAAAGTCGTTGCCTTTGTCGATGAGCGAGTCGGGCTGAAGCAGCTTGTGGCCAAGATGCTCAATGAGCCGGTTCCTGGCGGCTCTCGTTGGGCTTATGTCTTCGGTTCAGTCCTGTTGTTTATTTTCATCATGCAGGCGGTCACGGGCGTTCTGCTGATGTTCTACTACGTGCCCACCGCCGACCATGCCTACGCCAGCACCCAATACATTCTTCATGACGTTGACTACGGATGGTTCCTGCTGAGTTACCATTTCTGGGGCTCCACGGCCATGGTGGTCTGTGTCTTTGCGCATATGTCCCAGGTCTTTCTCTGGGGCGCCTATAAAAAACCGCGTGAACTCATCTGGTTGGTCGGGTTGGCGCTCTTCGGCATCGTCATGGGATTCGGCTTCACGGGCTATTTGCTCCCGTGGGACCAACGGGCCTATTGGGCCACGACCGTCGGCGTCGAGATTATGGATAAGACGCCTCTGGTTGGCGACTTCATGGCACGGTTCCTCAAGGGAGGCGCGACACCCGGACAAATGACCTTGAGCCGGTTCTTTGTCATTCACGTGATGGTGCTTCCCGCGGCTTTGATGGGCTTGGCCGGGCTGCATCTCTTCCTCTTTAGGTCCGCGGGACCCGCTGGTCCATTCCGAGGTACGCCGGAAGAGCTGAAGGCAAAGACCGATTATTTTTTTCCGCGGCAGATCTGGAAAGACATCGTCGGGATGGCGGCGGTGTTTGCCTGCATCTGTGCGCTGGCCTTCTGGGAGCCGGTGGTCTTGTTGGAAGAGGCGACGCCTGACCCGGGAGATTATCACCCGGAACCGGAGTGGTACTTCTTGTTCTTATTCCAGCTGCTGCGTCTGAAGATGTTTTCCGGAGAATTTGGACAATTTCTCGGCGCCATGGCATTGCCCGGCGCCTTCATGGCCTTGCTGGCGGCATTGCCCTTCATCGATCGCGACCCTGAGCGGAATATTTTCAAGCGCCCCATTGCCCTGATCGGGTGGGTCGTGGTCATGGCTGCGATCCTGATTTTCACGATGTCCGCGATTATCAATCGAGAGTTCTTGGACTGATGGCGACCTCGCACAACCGACTCTGCTTGCTATGAGCAACGAACGCGAACCAATGTCCCCCACTCGGCTCGCCCTCGGCATTCTCTGGCCCGCTTTCTGGACCGGGTTGCCAATCAAGCTGGCTTTCGTGTTGCTCTTTCTGGCCATGGGGATGGTGCATTTTGAAACCAGGATCGGTCTGGCGTTCTTGATGCTCCTGACGAGTCCGGTCACCGTATTTGCTCTGCCAACGATCACTCTGGGACTGGAATCGCACCTCGGAGAGGGTGCCGGTATTGCGTTGCTGTTCTTGATAGCGATTCCAATCGATATCTGGGCGCTCGGAGTCGTGGGACGAACATTTTTCCTCGAACGGTTGCGGCGTGAACCGCCGGATGGGTTGGGACTGACCCTCTGGTGGAAGTGTGCATTGGTCGGGGCCATCTTTTTGCCGATTCTCTGGATGGCGGTCAGTGCAACCACGGAGGTCGCGATCTCTGCCGTCCATTCGGTGTTCGAGATGGATTTCCTGAAAGGCTTTCCCATTGCGGAGCGGATCAGCATAGAGTTGGTCCTCTGGGGCACCGTGGCTACAGGGGTGCTTCTGTTGTTGCTCGTGATCGGGCTCTCGCTGGTGGGACGGGTGATTCGCGGTACTGTGGAGTCGGCACGGCATACGTCGGAGAATTATCAAGGGCTGATTACCCGCTGGGATCTGATGCGGGTGCCGGCGGATCAAGGATTGATGCTGACATCATTGACCGGTGGAGCCGTAGTGTTGTCGCTCCTCTTCTGGTCCTCTCTTCCGGCTTTTACACCGCACCCTCACGAATGTTGTAAGAAGCCTGAGGTGAAGGCCGCACCTGCGTTCAAACCGCTCGAGACGCTGAATAAAGACGAAAAAATGCTTGCACAGCTTGCGGAACAGGTCGAGCTGCTGGAAAAACAGCAGGCAGAAGCCGGACAGGTAAAAGAGAAGAGCAAGGGAAAAGGTACGGCAGGCAAAGACGCAGTGAAAGCGCCGGCAGCCACCGCACCGGCCCCGCCTGCCGCCGTGAAACCGTAACGTGGAGATGATGAGGTGAGGGCGATGCGACATCAGAGTGGATGGATTCAGAGGCTTCTCCAGACCGGTAGCGGTCATGGAGGGATGCTCTCGGGGCTCTTGGTGGCCGCTGGCCTCCTGAGCCTTCCCGCGCTGGCCTTTGGAGCAGATGTCGCACCGGCAGCCGCAACCGAGTATCGTGACATTCCCTATGTCGGCAGCCGCAACGTCATCTGGATTGTCGCGCAGCTCCATTTACTGCTCGCGGGATTTGTCCTGGGTGTGCCGATCTTTGCCTGGTTGTGCGAAGTCGTCGCCTGGAAGACCGGCGAAAAGCGTTACGACAAACTAGCCAAGGAATTCACCAAGCTCCTGACCTCCGCCTATGCCACGACGGCCCTGTTCGGCGGCATCCTCCTGTTCCTGTTGATTTCGTTCTATCCCAAGTTGATGAACTATCTGACCGATATTTTCTTTCCATCGTTTATTGTCTATTGTCTCCTCTTCCTGGTCGAGACCGTGACGCTGTATCTCTATTGGTATGGCTGGGATGCCATGCAAGATGGCGGCAAGAAGACGTTCCACATTTTCCTCGGCTTTATGCTGAACTTCTTCGCGTTCTTCATCATGATCGTGCCGAACTCCTGGGCGACGTTCCAGGCCAGTCCGGTTGTGCTCGCCGAGGGTTCGGATATCGCGCGGGCCTGGGCCGCAACCTGGAATCCAACCTGGTGGCCGGTGAACATTCACCGTCTGATTGCGAACGTGGTGCTTGGCGGCTATATTTGCGGCGCGTATGCCGGAATTCGGTATTTGTCCGCTAGGAACGCGGAAGAGCGTGACCACTACGACTGGATGGGTTATGTCGGCAATTTCATCGGCGTATTTGGTCTGTTGCCGCTTCCGTTTGCCGGCTACTGGCTCATGCGTGAAATTTACCAGTACAACCAGCAGATGGGCATCACGCTTATGGGCGGGTTCCTGTCATGGTTGTTCATTCTGCAAGCCATGCTCATCGGGGTCCTCTTTCTCGGATCGAATTATTATTTCTGGCTGGGAATCACCTATCGTATCCCCGGCTCTGAAATGAAATACCGGAAGCCGATGTTGTCGATGTTGGTCATTCTGTTGTTGTGCCTCGGTGTCTGGATGACGCCCCACTCCCTCGTGGCCAGCTTGGAAGAAGCGAGAAAAATGGGAGGGACGCACCACCCGTTGCTCGGCGTGTTCGGCGTCATGTCGGCCAAGATGACCGTGGCGAATCTGATGATCCTGGTGACCTTCATGAGCTTCATCATGTATTGGCGGGCCGGCAAGCAGGAAACGGCAACCTGGGCCAAAGTTGCCAGATCGATCATGGGCGGCGTCCTCGTTCTCGCGGCGATCGCGGTCATCGTTCTCGGGGTATGGGGGTATTTCGTCCCCGCGATCATTCGCATCAATTACTTCTCCACATCGCAGGTGTTGATCGTGCTCTTTGTCATGTTGACGATCACGCCGCTCACGGCCTTGCTGCTCAAGAGCGCCAAGACCACGACGGAAATGGTCTGGGGCAAGATGCCTCCTCGTGCCGGTTATGCCCTCGTCCTCAACGCGATCATGGTCATCCTCCTGATGACGCTGATGGGCTATGCACGGTCCTCCTCTCGCGTCCATTGGCATGTCTACGGAGTGCTCCGGGATTCGTCGCAATATGCATTTTCACCGGCGCTCGGTTATGCTGCTGCGTTCATGGCCTTGAACACATTCTGTTTCTGCATGATCGTCGCCTTCATCTTCTGGGTGGCCACGATGAGCGATAAAGCAAAGACATCGCATGGCTAAGAGGCGAAGAAGAATGTGTCGGATCGGCTGTCGACGATGGCGAGCGGGTCGCAACCGTTGCGCGGATAGAGCTGAGGCAATCGATTTCGCAAGAGGAGTCTTATGAGCGAAGTTGTCAAATTGCAGTTGATTGGTCTCGTGGTTGTGGGATGCGGAGTTCTGATCCTCCTCTTCGTTCGAGCCCAGTTCGCTCGGGTCATCGGATTTGTCGCGATTGTGCTTGGTCTCTTCACGCTCGTCGCATTGTCGGTGCCGCAGATGGCGTCGTTGCCGCCGGTTGAAGAGAAGTTCGATATTGCCACAGTGAAAACACCCACCGACATGGCGACAATCGGACAGAAGATTTTCTTCAGCAAGGGCCAATGCGCGCTCTGTCATACGATCGGCCCCAGCGAATCGGCCCGGTGTCCCGATCTCAAGGGAATCGGAGCGAAGCTGAGCCGTGAGTTTATTTTTGAAAGCTTGACGCAGCCCCAGGCCTACATCTATCTCGATTATCGCCATGAAGGTGCGCCGAAGGAGTATCCCGCTCGAATGCCCTATATCAATAAGAATCCCATCGGGCTGTCCAAGAATGAGATTCTTTCAGTCATCGCATTCCTGCAGCAGATGAGCGGAGAGCCGATTTCTGTCAATGTAGCTGAACTGGAAGTGCCGGGTCAGGCGCCTGCCGCGCCGGTGAAGGCAGCCCAATCCGGTCCGGTGGCGGTGGCGCAAGCGCAAGCGCGCTGAGGAGGAATGTATGGGAGGCTCGTTGCTCAAGCCGGTCATCCTGATCGGGATCGTCTATGCGATCTTAAAGTTTGTCGTGCCCAATATCCCTGGCTCGGCGCCGCTGCCATCCAGCCTGATTTTCCTCTATCTGATGCTGACGACGTCGGGAATCGTCATCTTCGCCACGTTGAGCGGGGAATCCAAAGACGCGTTCTGGGGTCCGATCCAACGGTTCCTGACGGGAGAGAATATCGGCGGGCTCCAAGTATTGCGTTACGCGGTCCTGCTGCTGTTCCCCTTGATTGTCGGCTGGCAGACCTACGGCAGCACGGCCACCAGCGATGCGCCCCCTGCCGAAAACCGGACCATTCACCCGGCTCCGCCAGGCGAATATACCGGCCTGTCGAACCCGGTTTCAAAGACACCAGATGCCATCCAGCAGGGGAAGGGCTTCTATGCCGCCTTCTGTTCCCCCTGCCACGGCGGGAACTTCGATGGGAAGGGCCCGGCATCCAGGGGATTCAATCCTCCTCCGGCCAACTTCTCCGATCCGACGACGATCGCCATGCTCCAGGAAAGTTATCTCTTCTGGCGCATCAAGAAGGGCGGTGTCGGTCTTCCGATCGAAGGGATGCCGTGGAAATCCGCGATGCCTCGCTGGGAAGTCGAACTCCCTGACGAATGGATCTGGAAAATCATCATGGGTGAGTACGACGGCGCCCATCAATCTCCACGAACATGGGAGTAGCAGGACGGATTGCTGAGCGTGAGTCGAACCAGCACGAGGCTCGTATGACCAGGGGAATGCAACAGATGAAATGGGGCAGCGCGGTTGCGGGGGTCGGGATTGTATGGGTGCTTGCGGGCACGACGGTCGGTTTCGCGCAAGAAAGCGTGGCGGTCCGTGCTCCGATGGTGAAGGGCGCCCTGCCGGCCGATGATCCGTCTGCAGCCGTGTGGAGCAGCGCGACCCCTGCGACATTTCCGATGTCGCCTCAAGTCCATTGGCAGAACCGGATTCAGGAAGCGACGGTCAGAGACCTGACCGTGCGTGCCTTGCATGACGGGACCAACGTCGCCATTCTTTTAGAGTATGCCGATCCTACCGAAGACCCGGACGATTCAGCCGCGATCGAGTTCATGGTGGGCGACAAGAAAGCACACTTTGCGCATGGCCAACCGATGGCGCAGGTGGAGGGCGGCCCGGTCAATATCTGGTTCTGGAAGAACAAAGACGGCAAAGGCGTGGACATGAATGCCAAGGGCTTTGGCACGCTTAAGGTACAGCCGCACCAGGACGTGAAAGCCAAGGGCGCCTATGCCAATGGCACATGGAAAGTTGTTTTTACGCGGCCACTTGCCACCGAACATCCCGATGAAGATACGCAAATCGCGACAGGCGGGTTCATCAATATCGCTTTTGCCGTGTGGGATGGCAAGAAGGACGCAAGCGGCGAGTTGAAGGAGAAGGGGTCCCAAAAGGCGGTCTCCTCCTGGTGGTATTTCCGCGCAGAGGCGCCACCGGATTATTCAGGCTATTACTATGCGGCCCTCGCCGTCGGCCTGGCTCTCGGATTTCAGTTCGTACTGATCCGCAAGCTCAAGAAAGGGCATTCAGCATGAAGGCGGCTCGACTGTACGTATTAGTAGCAGTCGGTGGACTGGTTGGCGTCTGGGCCATGGTTGCCGGGGGTTGTGCCAGCGAGCAGCAGCAGAAGGGACATGAACTGTACAGCCACTACTGCATGCATTGTCACGGTGAGAACGGACGCCAGAACGAAGGGTTCAATTGGTCCTCGATGCCCGACCCAAAGCCCAAAGATCTCTCGAACAAGTCCGAGATGGGAACGTTTAAGGACGAAGATATCTTCAATACGATTTCGCGCGATATGAAGGACACGAGTCCTGGGGGCGATAAGATCGGCGACGACGATTTTGCCGTTCCCACCATGCCGACCTTCAAGTACACCCTCTCCGAAGACGAAATTTGGGCCATTGTCGGTTATGTCCGCGGCCTCCACGGCATGAAGCTGGAGTTTAAGGTCGAAGATCGGAAGAATGAATTGGCTGCGGCGCTCCAAACGGCCAAGAGCAAGTTCGATCAGGCCACGCAGACCTATGAAGCAGCGGAAAAGAAGGCGAGTGAGGAAGCTGAAAAGAAGAGCGCAGAACTCAAGAAGGACGTCGAGGCAGACGAATCCTCCTATGCCAAGGAACTCGCAGCCATGGGTCAGGCAAAAAAAGAGCTTGATGCGGCGCAGGCTGCGGTGAACAATTTCGCTGCGAGACCGGGAAAAGGTGTGAACATCACCCGACCCGATCTCACCATGAAACCGGAGCAGGTTGCACAGATGGTGGAACTTGGCAAGCGGCTCTATTCGAACAAGTATGGCTGTAACGGCTGCCATAGCATCGGCGAAGAGGGCGGCAAGGTCGGGCCGGCACTCGACCGCGCAGGGTTCAGATTGAACGGGACCTGGATTTATCGATGGGTGAAGAACCCGCAGGCCATGAAGCCGGAAACCAGGATGCCGGCGCTGGGGCTCAGCGATGCCGAGGCAAAGGCCGTGACGATGTACCTCGGGACGTTGCGAGCGAAGAAGCCGGATGCCACCATGGATAAGCCGGCTGGTTGAATTCAGAACAAAAATCCCGCGACCATTCCGATGAAGACCGCGGCTCCTGCCCATACATGTTGCCGAAACATGCGAAAGGCGGCGGGAGCCGGCACTGCCTTTCTGAGTTGTAGGGCTTGTCTCAGCAACCAGACCCCAATGGCGGCAAGCGCGGCATAGTAGATCCAGCCGATGTGAGCGAGCCAGCCTGCGAGTCCCAGTAGCATCAACATTGTGCAGAAGACCGTACCGACGGCGAGCCACATCCACGAGCCGAACCACAAGGCCGAGGATTTCACGCCGATCCGACGATCGTCCTCCCGATCCTGGAGCGCGTAGATCGAATCGTATCCGATTGCCCAGCATACTGTTGCCGCGAAGAGGCACCAGGCCGGCGTTTCGATGGCCCCACGCGAGGCAGTCCAGGCCATGATAGTGCCCCAGCCGAACGCAATACCCAACATGGCTTGCGGAACGTGGATGATGCGTTTTGCAAAAGGATAAAGGCCGGCCAAGAGGATGGCAACTGGACTCAAGAGGATCGTGAGCGGGTTAAGAAGCAGCACGAGCATTCCGGCCAGCGAGAGGAAGAGGATGACGACGAGTAGAGCATGTGTGGCGCTGAGTTCACCTGAGGCGAGTGGACGTACTCGCGTGCGGGTGACATGCCGATCGAAGGATCGGTCCGCTAGATCGTTCAGTACGACCCCTCCACTGCGCATCACAAAGGACCCGGCGACGAAGATGGCCAACAGGTGAAGTCGAGGCAGGCCGCGAGCTGCCAGGACCAAGGACCACAGAGTCGGCAGCATGAGCAGCCACGTCCCGGTCTGGTTCTGGAGGCGAATGAGTCGGCTGATGGCGGACCAGGAGAGTCGCGGTGACAATAATGGAGTCGACGGTAAAGGCGAAGGAGGCTCGGTCATGCGGGTGAACTTAGCCGAGGGGTGTGGGGCTGTCAACGACGAGGCTCGCCGGATGTAGAAGACATCTGTGCTCTTCATCCTTCGTTCGTACCCGGTCGCTGGTATCCCATCGTTCGCCCCTTCGGTGGCTCTGATCTCAAACGAGACAATACAGACGTTTCACCAAATACGTTGATCCTAGGGATGCGCTTCACGGGTGTTGAGAAGACCGCGCTCGGGATTTTTCAACAGCCTGCTCCGGTTGACCGGCCTTTGGGGGCATCCTGCCGGGTGTTTCCCGGTCGTTCGCAATGGAGAGCCCCCTCGTCCTTTGAGAGGGCGAACAGGGTATTGTAACAACCAATCGGTGCCGCGAGTTGTGCTCGTTGGATGCTTTTCTGTATAAGAATGATTGTGCAGGTCATCGATTCAGCGCGTCCTCCCTTCCTGTTTGGCGCAGCCTCATGGGTTGTGGCGGGATTGTGCGTCGCGACGTTGACCGGCTGCTCGCTCTTCTCGAGTCGAGACGGCGCCACTATCGGATACTATCTTCCCCTGACCGTCCAGCTTCGATCTGACCCCAGTATTGCCGGGGCGCAGCTTGCCTATCAGGACGCCTGTGGCCAGAAGCAGTCGTTGTCGATCGGCGCTCCACTACAGGAAAAGCTCAAACGGAAAACGGGCCTCGTGTTTGAAAAGGTCCTGACGGGAGAGACAGGCTCTTCGTCGGCGCCGGATGGCTATGTCGATGCAGCCTTGGGCATGGACTATGTCGAATTGGTGATTCCTCGAAAGACAACCAAGAGTTATCCAGCCACGGTCACCGTGGGATTGGACTTTGCCTACACGGATGCCGATGGCACGGTTCTCTACAGCAAGAAACTTCAAAGCATCGGTCGTGGAGAGGTCGATGTTACCGAAGCCTCGTGTGAAGTACAGGGGCTCGATAAAATTGCCCAAGAGGCACTGGGACTTGTGACGGATGGAATGGCCAAGCAACTCGGGACGTCGACCAAGATTGTGGATGCGGCTGGAGCACGCAAGGCCGGTGGCCCCAAGGCGACTGCGCCGACCATCCCGCCGCCTTCTCCGATTTCAACCGGCGGGAGATCCACATCTGGGCAGCCGACAGTCACGTCGCAGTCGATGGCGGCCGTGCCTGTGCCGGCTCCAGTGGACGAGTCCGCTACGGTGATATTCCGGGCGATCGTCCGTGACGAGAATCGCAATCAAGTGCTCCATACGGGTGAAGCCGTCGCGATCGAAATTGAAGTCAAGAATGAAGGACCGGGAACCGCACGGGCGGTCGAGTTGGCGGTGAGTGCCATGCCGCCCTTGATCGAGTTGATCACGAGCGTGGTGTCAGTCGGCGATCTGCAGCCTGGCGAGGTGAAGCGCGTGACGTTGGAGGGGAAAGTCGGGACGGTCAAAGACGCGGTGCAGGCGGAGTTGACGCTGATATTGCGTGCCGGCTTCCCATCGGTCCAGCTGCCGTCCGCCAAGAAGTTCCTGGTGGCGATGAAGCCTGAGTCCGAGACGGAGGCCGTGTCGCTGCCTGTCGACGTGGATCAGCTTCCGAAGCGGACCAGCATACTCAAACAACCGAAGGCCGTCGGCATTGTCATCGGGGTGGGGCAGTTTCGTGAGACCGGCATTGCCCGGGTCAAGTATGCCGCACGAGATGCGGAGATCATGGCCACCTACCTCAAATCGATCGGAGGGATTCCTCCCGAGCGTATGCGCACGCTCATTGACATACATGCCCTCAAGAGCGACCTGGCAGAGGTCTTGGAGGAGTGGTTGCCCAAGCAGGTGGACCCCACCACCGTGGTCTATATTTCGGTCACGGGCCGGGGAGTGGTTGAGGCCACCACGGGCGCAGTGTCGATGCTATTGTTCGACAGTACGGCCACGTCCAGTGCGCGCCTCTACTCGCTTCGTCGACTGCGGGAGTCCTTGGAGAAACTGCCGATTCAACGGGCCGTCGTGATGCTTGATCTCTCGCTTGAACTCGTGCCGGGAAAGGAGGCCGCGGGCATGATGGCCCCGCTATGGGAACAGGAGAGGAGCGGGAAAGAGAAGATCATGTGGATGATCGGCAACCGGGCAGTCCAGGAAGCCCATAGTTATGATCCGGGCCAACACGGGCTGTTTACCTATCAATTGCTCAAAGGCTTGGGTGGTGCAGCAGATCTCGATAAGGACGACACCATCCTTCTCGGCGAACTCTGCGCCTATACGAAGAGGCAGGTCCTCAAGGTAGCCCAGGAGCAGTATGGCAACGAGCAGGAGCCCCTTTGCATCCCTGGGCCGGGGCATGGGGCCATGGTCAGGCTACAACCGGTTGCCCGATTCAAATAGCTGGTTCAGGAGGCTGGTCAGTCAGCCGGACGGAGCCTCGGGCCTGGAGAGTCTCGTCTCTTATCTGTCGTTGAACAAAAACCCTTGAGGCTGAGAAAAAACCCGTGTAAGTTGTGTGGTCTTGTAGAGGGCCGGCGTAGCTCAGTTGGTAGAGCAGCGGTTTCGTAAACCGCAGGTCGTCCGTTCAATCCGGATCGCCGGCTCCATTTTTTCAGTGGCTTAGAGAAGCCTCGCAAGATAAACCTGGACCTGTGCTAAATTTGTGCTAAACGACCGTCCTGCCTCCAAAGCATCCACCCCTTCCCGAAGACTCTCCGGATAGTGATGGGCATAGCGCTGGGTCATGATGGGCGACTTATGGCCCAGGAGCCACTGCACCTTATATAATATAGGTCTATTCCGGCCTGCACCATCCTCGTTGCGAACGTATGGCAAAGATCGTGAAAATGAAGATCCTGGATCTTCGCACTATCGAGCGCGATGGTCAGCGCTCGCCGGATATTGCTCCCATCAAGGGGCGTCTGGCTTTCGCTGTGGAAGACGATGTCAACCGTCCCTGGACGTGACGCATGTTTATACTTCAGGAGATCAAGTACGGTCGTGTTCACAGGGGTTGTCCGTCGCTCGCCGTTTTTTGATCGAAAAACGGTGAGCGTTCGACGGAACAGATCGACCGCGGCCCACGTGAGGGCTAGGATTTCCCCCATGCGCATGCCGGTGTAAATGGCAAAGACCACGAGCTCCCGCAGCCACGGAGTCGCAGCAGCGAGAAGCCGCTGTTCTTCATCCACGGTCAACCAGCGATCTCGCGTATTGTTTTCCTTCTCCATGGAGACGCGGAAGACCGGGTTGTCGGTACACCATTCCCACTTTCGACGAGCCAGGTTGAACGCCTTCTTCAAGGGGCCCCATTATCTCTCTATCTTGGTAAGTTCTCCGATATTGCTATAATGGGGTCAACAAGTGAACGCCTGCGTTTGGAGCAGAAACCGTTCTAGTCACAAATTGGTTTCAACTAGCAAGAAAAATCCATCGACAAATCCAGATGGCTTCCGCCCTGTATCTTAAACACTAATCAGCATGTTTCACTCTTGGACGGTATCCGAACCAAACACTTCCACTGCTCAGATTTACTTGTGTCGCGGAGCCAGCATTCAAGGATCGACGCAGAATAATGAGAGATATAGGCTTGTTCCGACGTCCGGGCCAAGGTTCACAAACAAATAGTTCAAAAACCTGTTCGCACTTATTGGTTTGAGCGCGCGGCTATCGGAGCCAATGAGCGAATCAAGCCACAAGCAGAAATGGAGGATGCATCATGAAGATAAGAAGCTTTTGGTTGGGACTCGCTGTTGGAACCATCTCCACTTGCCTACTCGGCCAGTGGGTGTTCTCCGCCACGAGCAAGGAGACAGATCCGCCCAAGGGCATATCCCCCGAAATTGTCGCCGATTATATACATAGTGTAGTTCAGGCGGATCGAACGTTTTACTCAAACGAGATTGTGGAGCGGATGCAGACGGAAGGCATTGTCTCCGCCTCGGAAGACTGGAAGGAGAACGGAGAGCTCCCTTTACCCGCCCAATTTGTACTCGAAACGGGGCGGCTTGTAGCTCAACAACCAAATGGAATTCGATTCCGCCTGATCAGCAATTGGCCGATAAATAGAAGGAATAGCCCAACGACAGAGTTCGAACGGACCGCGCTTACGAAGATCCTCGTGAATGCCGATCGTCCCTATACAGGCGTGACAACCGAGGGCAAGGCTCGTGTCTTCCAAGCAGTCTATGCCGATAAAGCCCTGTCTCAGAGGTGCGCCGATTGTCACAATGTGCACCCCAAAAGTCCAAAGAGGGATTTCAAGGCGGGAGACGTGATGGGTGGGATTCTTCTCACGATTCCACTCCCTCACTAGGGAAGGCCAACCGAGGATGCGCGACCGTCATCGACGCTGCGTGTGGGGTAGCTGGCTGACGCAAGGCGGCTTTGCGAATTCCATTCAGTAAGGGCTGACGGTAATCTCACCCGTCAAGGAGACACTTCTAAAGGAGAACTTCTGGCTTCTGACGTTGGCCCCGTTCTGAGACGGTTCTTCACTAGAGCAGACGACTTCTTCGGCGATCTGTTCAGCCTGACGTTGCATGACGAACTCATTCGGCGTCAGGTGGCCGAGTAAGCTATGGGGCCGGCGCTGATTATAGTCGAGCCGCCACGCTTCAATGATGGTCTGCGCCTCGGCCAGTGAGGCGAATTGGTGTACGGTCCAACACTCGTCCCGCAGGCGGCCGTTAAACGATTCAATGAAGGCATTTTCCACGGGTTTACCCGGTGTATGAAATCGAGCTGCACGCCCCGACGACACGCCCAATCTTCAAGCGCGCGTGATTGAAATTCGGTCCCGTGATCTACTGTGATGGCCTGTCGGATTGCATAGACGATCTGCTCCTCCGAGCACTTTGACTGCTTCATCGGTCCGCTCCTTTCGTGCGAGACCACCCAAGCTGCCGTCGTTTTCGGGGGAGACGTCACGCCATCTCCTTCTCACCTGTCGGTTAATCTCGCGGAACGTTGCAGGGGAACATATACCGCTTCATCATTACCGAACTTCCTGTTGAATCCCCCGCAGAGGCATGAAAATGGTCTAGTCTGCGAATAGTCAGGTTGATCCTTTTCATGTTTCGCTCAGGAATTCCGTGGCCTTGGTCGAGGGTCGGAGCCGGGCATTACTGATGATGCTGTAAGCGCGCTTCAGCCAGATCAATGTCTAGCTGGATCCGGCGCAGGACTTCGTCGCTGATGACGCTTTGGTTGCGAAGTTGAAGGATCGTTCGACGTTCCACTTGAAGCGCTTCGTGCGAGAGTCGTTCGAATTCGGAGGAAAAGAGTCGGAGAGGCGTGCCGGCATTCTCGGGTTCGGCGCCTTCTACCTGGCGGATATGGTCTTCGTATTCGACGCGCAACCGTTGCAGCGCGTCGGCTTTCGCGGGTTCGCATTTCCCGATCGCATTCAGCCGTGCGAGCGCGGCTTGGTTGGCCTTGAGCCGGGCTTCACGTTCCTCTTTTTCCATTGAACCGTCGTCCTTGACGCCGAGCCAGCGAATGAGGAGCGGCAGGCTCAAGCCTTGCACCACCAGTGTCGCCAGGATCACGATGAAGGTGAGGAATAGAATCAAATCGCGATAGGGAAAGGACTGGCCATCGGACGTTCCGTCCATGTTGAGCGGTATCGCCAGGGCCACCGCGAGCGACACGACGCCGCGCATGCCTGTCCATCCGATGATGGTAACGTGCCGCCACGACGGATAGGGATCGCGGTCACGAATGCGTTTGAAGAGAAAGCGCGGCAGATACGCCGCCGGGAACACCCACAGCATGCGGATGAGAATCACCGCGAGGCTAATGAAGAGTGCATACCAAACGAGCTGACGAATGGGGATGTCATGACCGGACAATGCATGCAACACTTCGGGCAGTTGCAATCCAATGAGGATGAAGACGACACCGTTCAGCAGAAATTCCACCATTTCCCAAACTGGCCCGCCCTGCAGTCGCGTCTTAAAGGTAAGCAGTTCAGGCATCCGCCGACCCAGATATAAACCGGCAGTCACGACCGCGAGCACGCCGGAAACGCCTACCTGCTCGGCGGTTAAATATGCGACAAAGGGCGTGAGGAGTGAAACGGTGATTTCAATCGGCGCGTCATCCACGCGCTGGTGAAATTGTTGCGCCAGCCAGCCGATCGCCAAACCGGTCAGGATTCCCCCGGTGCCCACGATGAAAAATTGCCCGCTCGCGTGCGCCAAGGAAAATGAACCAGTCGCCACCGCCGCCAATGCGAAACGATATGCGACAAGCGCGGTCGCGTCGTTGACCAGACTTTCGCCTTCGAGGATCGTGACGATACGGCGCGGGACTTTCAGCCGTTCGGCAATCGCCGTGGCAGCGATGGCATCAGGCGGAGAAATGATCGCGCCTAACACAAATCCGACAGCCAGCGGCAGGTGCATGAAATAATGCGCAAGATAGGCGACGGTCACCGTGGTGAAGAGAACAAGGCCAATGGCAAGCAACGAAATGGGACGGAGGTTTGCTCGGAAATCGCGCCATGAGGTGAACAGCGCAGCCGGAAATAACAGCGGCGGTAGGCAGAAAAGAAAGACCAGTTCTGGATTGAGCGATACTTTGGGAAGTCCGGGAATCCACCCGAGCAGCAATCCGCCGATAACGAATAGGATCGGATAGGGAATGTGAAGCTTGCGGGCCAGCATGGCCAGAACGGCCACCATAAGCAAAAGCCCAACAAAAATCTCAGCAATGCTCGTCATGTCGCGAGAACGTTACTTGCGAGAGGGCCGGTTTGCACAACCGGTCTTCTGCAAGAACTTGCCTAAGAAATAGTGGTCAAGGGCCAAACTTCGCATGAGCAAACTTTGGAAGGCGGTATGGGTGAAATCCACTTGACGAGTGTAATCATTAGGCTCGAAGGCTGTCCAGTGCCCTGCTGAATCCGTTTCTAGCGCCGTGCAGGCTGGAACGATTAGGGCCTGTGCTAAATGTGCTAAGTGTTGTTCGAATCCATGAGAACCTCTGACATGACCGCTTCTAATTCTCTTTCCCAAAGGCACGACATATGCGGCATTTGACAGAGCTGGCCTGGTCTGTTCGTCAGGTAGCAAATTGGTGCCAAGCTGGTGCCAAAACACCATGGCACACGATGATCCACGGTGGTCTGTGCCATCAGAAATCATCCTTATCACCCCATTTTGCTTCTGATTGGTTGTACTGAGTGTCCTAAGTTGGATCTTCGGCGGGACTCTTAATCAGCGGGGCATTGGCCCGTTTCACCGGCAGAATCGCCCACACTCGCGACCTGGCAACTGAACCAGGCGGCCGCGATACTTAATAAGAAAAGCACGAGCCCGATCCCGATCACGCTGGTATATTCGTTGAAGCGTTCCGTCATCCACCCAAAAAAAGTCATGCCTGCCATTGAGGTTGCTGTGGCGACCGCTGTGTAGATTGCCATGGTGCGCCCCACCATGTCAGCCGGCGAGATTTCCTGGATCAGTCCCCAGGCGATGGGGGTCCATGTGCCACACCCCAAGCCGATAATGGCCACGAGCACCGTCGCAACTGTCAGGTCGTGCGTCCAGGCGAGACCGCAGAGCGCTGCTCCTGCGATCACACTAGAGACCGCCACCGCTTGGACGCGCTTGCGTATTTCCCATTTCGTCATGGATATGAGACCGAGCGAAGCCACGAGCAAGCCGACCCCTAGCCAGGACCACATATAGCCGACCTCCACGGGACCCAATGCCAGCATCTTTTTCCCGAAGACCGGAAACAGCGTCGTGAAGGCGCCGATCCCGAATGTGTACAGGGATGCCATCAGAATGAGAATCAGGATGGTCCGCTGTGAGATCAGGGCATATCGAATCCCTTCCGTCAGATCGCGAAGCGTCGCAGCAACCCAGCTCTTCTGTTTGTGCGACTTCACGCTTCGAGGGAACCGGACGGGCACCAGACACAGTGCCGAGGCACAATACGTCAGGGCATTGGCGCAAAGGACGTCCTGCGGCCCGGAGAAGGCGATGCCGACGCCGCTGAGCGCGGGCCCGATGATGATGCCGATGCTCGTTGTACTCTGGAGCAACGCGTTGGCAGCTGTGAACCGAGGTCGGTCAACCAGGAATGGGACGGATGCAGACAGCGCGGGTACGAACATGGCCGTGGCGATGCCATAAAGAAACACCAGGAGGTAGAGCATCTCGACCGTAAACACTTCGATCGACAGCCAACAGGGAATGAGCCCGATTAAGATCGCTCGCGCAACGTCGCTGCCGATCAGAATGGCTTTTTTGGGCAGCCGATCGACTGACACGCCGATGAGTGGCCCTAACACAATAGGGGAGAGCGTCTGGAGTAAGCCGATGATGCTGGTTTTCAGCGCAGATCCCGTCACGGAGTAGACGAACCAGAGAAGGGCCAATCGGCTCACGCCATCGGCCACTTGCGACAGAACCTGACTCCACCAGATCAGGCTGAAATCACGCGTGAGCAGCCATCGCTTCCCACCGACGGAAGAAAGAGTAGCAGTGACATCGAAATCGAGGGTTGGCTGCTCAAGGGCGGCGCGCTGAAATTGGCTGAGCCCCATCGACGTTTTTCTCCCGGAGGCGAATCCGTGACGTGTCAGCCTGGCTAGGTGGCTGCTATTTGCACAGTGAGGGATTGGCGGGCAAAGTGGGTGGCAACACCAGCGGTCAGCAGGAGCACGAGTCCGAGGCCAATCAGGCTTGCCGCCGGTCCGATCGCATCCGCCACCCAGCCGAAGCCCGACATTCCCACCATGGCCGCCGCCATCGAACCGGTGCTGAAGGTCGTGAAGACTCGTCCCATGAGATGCGATGGTGTGACCTCTTGTAACAGCGCCCACACGACCGGATTGAGGACGGCTGCGCCCGCCCCCACGAGCGTGACTAATCCCGCCGCGATGAGTGGGGACTCCAGCAGCCCGAGGGTACAGACTGCCATCCCACCCATCGTCGTTCCACCGACAAGGATGTGCATCCGGCTCTGCATGTCGTTCTTTGGATTCAAGGCCAACCACGAGGAGGCCATCAGCATTCCGACCCCCAGGGCAGACCAGAGCCAGCCAAGCTGAACCGGTCCCACATGCAGCAGTTCCTTCGCATACACGGGTAGGACGAAGACAAAGGCGCTCGCTCCAAGATTGTACAGGGCTGAGATAATCACCAACAGAAACACCGTCGACCGGTCACGGAAGACGAACCGGAAACCCACCAAGAGATCGCTCAGGAGCGATCCCGACAGCGTTGATGCCTTCTGTGTCTGCCCCAACGTTTCGTTGCTACGGATGGGAATAAGACACAGAGCCGAGATGAGGAACGTGGCGGCATTCACGTACAGGACATGTTGCGCTCCAATCAGGGCGATCATGATTCCGCTGATGGCCGGTCCTAACAGCATACCGATGTTATTCGTGCCCTGGATGAGTGCATTGGCCGAGACGAGTTCGCTTCGTCGGACCAGCAACGGAACCGCCGAGGCCAATGCCGGACCGAACACCGTGGAGACCATCGAGGTCAAAAAGATCAACACGAATAACCCTTCCAGGCTGAGGAGTCCCAGTCCGAACAGCCCTGGGATGAGGAGGGTCAATACGGTGCGAATGAGGTCGACCCAGACCATCACCTGTTTCTTCGGGAAGCGATCGAGGTACACACCAATGATGGGGCCAAAAACCAACGGCGGAATGGTTTGTAACAAACCAACCATCGCAAGCATAAGCGCCGACCCGGTGAGCTCATAGACAAGCCACAGCAGGGCCACCTTATTGAGGCCCTCGCCCACCTGAGACGTCACCTGTCCCCACCAAAGCAATCCAAAGTCATGCGTTTTGACTAACCGCCATCCTCGACCATCACTATTCGCTGATTCGGATAGCATGGTGGTATGTTCGGCTTCCTGTGCTGGGTCCTGACGGAGCATCTCAATTCCACCCATGCTCTTCGGAGTGATTCTGGGTTCGTGTACTATCCCAAAAGCAATTGGTAGACCAGGTGGAGAACCGACCGGTAAGCCAAAGGAGGACACGAGAAAGCCTTGAATTTTCAGAGAGACTTGCAAACGTATTCGGCAAGGACCGACGATGAACGACGAGAAGATGAGGACATTTAGTCCAGACCAAGAAAAGCTGTCCCACTGGGGATGTTTCTCAACCAATTGTGAGAAATAACCACAATATTAAAGAATAGCCACAATAAAAAGAGAGGGTAAGAGGGGATGGGGAAAGCTCAAACTTTACGGTCGCAGCTTCCGCATTAAGAGACCAAGCATGATCGAGGAAGATTAGTCAGAAGATTAGTCAAAAGTACATCCGATGTCGCTGTGCTAAGTTTGTGCTAAAACATTTCGAACCCGTCCTCAACCGATAGAACGAATCGAACCAATGGAAACGCAGAAACGCCAATGTTGACAGTGTAAAAAAGGGGAAACCACTTGCCTCACCGAGCCTTAGAAAATTGTCTAAGCTCGCATTCCTAAACCTCAGGTGCTCTGATTGGTGCCAAAGGCGGGATTTGACGTGGAGCTATATTTCACTCACTAGTGCGGACACGGATTTCACGGGATTTGCCACGCTTGATCAACCAGGCTATTACCGGCGGGGCAGCAAAATGTTCCAACTTTCCAGGTGTGAGGAGGACATCGTAAAATGCCAGATCAAACGCATGTTCGAGCAGAGGTCAGCCGGAGACAGATCCTTCAAAAGATCCTGTCAGGTGCGATGGTCGGGGTTGCTGCGCACACTGGAATCAGGCTGGCGTTTCCTCAAAAGGGGTACGCCCAAAGCAGTCTGAGTCCCGATGCAGCGCTTCACGCATTGCTCGCAGGCAACCAACGGATGGTCGCAAACCGGCCGACATCGATTGCGCACGACCTGACCATCCTGAGAGAGCACACCGCCGATAAACAAGAGCCCTTTGCGGCAGTACTCGCCTGTGCCGATTCTCGCGTACCAGTGGAACTCGTTTTCGATCAGACGATCGGCCACCTCTTTGTCACACGAGTGGCCGGAAATATGATGACGCCGGAGGTCATTGCCGGCCTCGAATATGGAGTGGCTGTCCTTGGGATCAAAGCGCTGCTCGTGCTGGGCCATAGTGGATGTGGAGCAGTCAAGGCGGCGATGACAGCCAATGCGGCACCCGGACAAATCAGCGTCTTGTACCAGCACCTTCAGCCAGGAGTGGCACGATCTGGCGGCAACATCGAGAAGGCAATCGAAGCCAATGCACGGATTCAGGCCGAGTTGTTGTGCACTTCCTCTCCAGTCATCCGGGATGCGATCAAGGCTGGCGAACTGAAGGTCGAAGCTGCCGTGTATGATCTCGCTACTGGCAAAGTCACGTTGAGCTGACCACCCGGATCTATTCGGATCCAGCGAAGCATGTGATTCTACAGAGGCGGGGTAAGGAAAGGAGCACCTCTGGCATATGATTGAGCACCGCCTGATCCTTTGCTTGCTCGCTCACGGGATGCCTCCTCTCAATCAGCTCGATTCTGCTTTCGGTCTTGAACAGAATAGTAATCGTGTCCCTCCTCTGCTGAAGTGCCCGTCACACGACTATCCAACTGGAACCAAAGCCCCGTTGACTTGGCCTGCCTCGTCCGACGCGAGAAAGAGCAAGATCTGCGCGATGGACTCAGGCCTGACCCACTTCGACGGATCAGCCGTCGGCATGCTTTGTCGATTCGCCGGGGTGTCAATCGTGGTCGGCAAGATGCCGTTCACCGTCACACCCGTACCAGTCAGTTCGAGAGCGAGTACGCGGATTAACGACACCAGGGCCGCTTTCGATACGACATAGGCTGCCGCACCAGGGAAGGGGTCAACTGCTGCCCGAGCTGCGATGTGAATGATGCGACCTGATCTCTGTGCGGTCATCTTGGGGATCACGGCCCGAGAGAGAAGAAATGCCGTGGTCACATTCAACATCAGCATTTTCTGCCACATCCCCAGGTCCGTTTTGGTGAGCTGCCCGGACGTAAATCCACCGATCAAGTTGATCAACACATCGACACGCCCAAAAGCGTTGACTACATCCGTGAGCACACGGGCCACCTCAGTCTCATTCGTCACGTCCGCCGCAAAGAAGTTCTGAACCTGTGGCGCACCTTGAGCCGGTCCAAGATCTAACACGGCGACTGTCGCACCTGCCTCCGACAGCCATGGTGTCACGACGCGACCGAGCCCACCGGTTCCTCCCGCAACTACCACAACTTTCCCTTGAATCCCCATCGGAGGTCTCCTTTTAGATCCGCTTCACATCTATGGCTGTCTTATTTGGAGTTCCCGCTTCGCCTGTAGCCAATCCTCTTCTATACTCGTGCTCCCGGCAGTCCAATCTTGATGGTTCGCAATCAAGCGGATCGGCGAAAGCGCGACTGTTTGTTTCGTCAATGACACGGGCGTTTTTTTCCGCATATGAGGCCATCGCAATGGAAGTGGTAATGAAGATGAGATTATTGAGTCCGGGATCGGCGCGAAGGACATTCAGAACACAGATGAGATGCTGTCGCACAGTTGGTGAAGGCGGCACTTCCTCATCATGAAGCGTATATCGACACGTTCGACGCTGCAGCCTGTCACTATCTCCTAGATGCGCTTCAAACGGGAAGGGTGTTGGTCATCGCCTTCGTCGGGTTGTCCGAGTTCAACGGAAATGATTCCTGTTGCCGGATAATTGCGGGTGTCCAGATTCTAGCGTAACTGAACGACCGTGATGGTCCATTTCCCCATACTAATGACTTTCAGGTAATAGGTCCCACCTTTTTTTTGATGCTTGGCTCCTTGCCCCGAGCCTTTCTGCGTCACCAGGTCAACAGGCACGTCCATGGGGGTGGATTGGAGTACAATCTGAAACAGATCATTCCCGACCTCGCCCTTGTAATCCCAGCGTAATTCCCAGTCATCGTGAATGGTAAACGGCTCAAGATGCTGATGCGATTTCCCTGACACCTGTTGAACAATCTGCTCATCACGCGCCAGGCTGACAGGAATGCTGACGAGCAGAGACCAGAAAATGGTAAAGCAGACGCCACTGGCTATGCCAAGATCAGTGGCCTGCCCACGACCTCTCTGATTCCATTTCTCTCGTCTGCAAAATGACACGATTGTTTCTTCTCTCTCGTTACAGAATTACTAACGGCACCCAGAGAATAAACCAGAGTGACGTATCCTTTCAACGAACCCGCTCAAATCCGCCCCATCGTTCGCTTGGTACGATTTATGACTATGAGACCAAAAACAACATAGGGGACTCCCGCTGAGGGAGGACTACCGATCCCATCGCAAAGCCCGTTTCTGCTGCCGTACTGCTGCCACTCTCAAAAACTGATGGCGCTCTCGAGCCGGTCAAGCTATCCCGTATAAGCGACGTGATTCTGCCCGATGGATGAATCTCAATCAGGAACTCGTCAAGGAAGGGCGGTATTGGAGGTATCAGGCTATGGACTAACAGATACTGTACTTGAAGGCTGAGAAAAAGAAGCACGGTTGGCGAAGAAAGACTGGCGGGTTTATTTCAGGGCACGAATAGGACGGGGACGCGACGTGTCGAAAACCTGAGTTATCGGTTGGCAACCGGGCAGAGGCCGATCGTTGTACATGCCGCAATCAATCCTGTGAAGATCGGCCGGGTATCCATGCGTGCTCCGTTGATTATTTCCCGTTTCATGTTTATGACCTGACTTCCCTCAATAGCAGTTCGTATACACCGTTTCTCCCACATGCCGGCTGGTGCAGAACACCGGCGGAGAGGGTAGTAGGGACGTAAGAGGCATCTGCGGGACTGATTGGTCTAGATACTCAGGGGGGACCGTTGCCATCGAAGTGCCGAAAAGCTCACCGCCGACACCCAATACCATCAGCGTCGGCTCTACTCCCGGTTGCTGAACCAGGACTGTTTCATTTCCCCGCTGCCCGTCAACCGCTCGTTCACGTTCGCTGGCTTCGATCCGTCGCACGGCTCGTTCGGCGCGCATGACCGGTTGAGCGTCGTCCATATTGTCTGGGACACTCAACGCGTCCATATCATCTTGCACACTCTTCAGGCAGTCCTCAGCATAGGCAGCAAGGGGCGCTTGTTTGCAGGCGCGTGTTTTGGTCCCCCGCAGCCAGGTCTCCTGTTCGGTCCGTGTCCAGAGTCGTCGTATTTCATCCGTCGCCCTGACTTTCGCCAGCTCAATCCGAAAATGATCTTGATGCGTGAAGGGGGTCCCACGAATTTTCGCGAGGGCACTGTCATAGCCCATTGCACATGCCCGGTGGCTTTCTGGCCCCGGTAAGTCGGGACAGGTCTCCATCAGGGGGCCGAGGATCCAGGTCCGTGCGGCCTGCATATCTGCATGATGCTGCTCCGCAGGGGTCGGAACGATCTCGGCACAGCCGGGTATAGTCAGCAAGATCAGGAGTGCCAGCGAGAGTGGCATGAGAGGAACCTCCTGCCTAGAATGGTTCACTACGAGACAATACTACCCTTTTCAGATTCCAATTTCGAGTATCTTTTCGGGGTGGCCGAGCAGACTTCCCCACTGAAATGTAAGCGACTGCCTACAGACATGGCTTGGCTTTCTTGATATGACCAGGAACGCCTGCTAGGGAGGTCCCTAGCAGCATGGGCATTGCGTTTCTGTATACAATCTCCTCCTCATACTTCTTGGGTTGGGAAGCCGCTGTACTAGACGCGATGTTCATGGTGCCTTCCGCGCGGAATGTGAATGTGTAGGAGCCCAGATCGCATGCATGCTCAAATCTTTTGGCAAGCGTAGTGTGGCGCTCGTGGAATTGCTCGGCAAGGAAGAACGGTTCGATATCGTTGAGCAGACACTCATCGAGAATCACCTCCTCATGATCCCCCAATTGGCATACCCGCATGGAAGCATGGCCATGAACATACCCGAGGTTGAAGCAATGCCTCGCAACGTGTGGTTAGAGCTCTAGGTGTCGATATTTATGGAACAGGCCCAGCTCATGGAAGACAGCCAAGCCTGGCAGCACCGCAATACCAGAGGGACCAGGACCAGGGACGCGTTGGTGGTGGATGACCATCCCGTGGTGAGAGGGGCCGTCAAAGAGTTGTTGGAAAAATCATTTCCCGATGTGAATATCACCGAATTCGACGGAAGCACGTCGGTAGTCAACAAGATTTGCGGAGGCAATTGGGCATTTGTCGTGCTGGATATGAATCTACCGGAGAGGAACGGGCTCGACATTCTGAAGAATGTAAAGGCCAGCGGCAATGATGTCCCAATTATTGTGTTCAGTCTTTATGCAGAGGAGCAATATGCAGCCCGGGCGATACGGGCCGGAGCCAAGGCGTATCTTTCGAAAGAACGCCCGCTGCAGGACCTGAGGGACGCCATCACAACTGTATTGACAGCGGGATATGTGAAGATGTCTCCCTCCGTGACTTCAGCTCGCCCTGCCCTGTCAGACCGCGAAATCCAAGTCCTCTCGTTGCTCACCAAAGGAATGACACGAAAAGAAATAGCCCGTATTCTCCGCATCCATGAAAAAACCGTCAGCACCTATCGCGCCCGATTGCTCATAAAACTTAACGTACGCACCATTGTTGATCTTATTCGCTATGCGGCAGAAGAAGGGATCGTCGATTGATCGATAGGATGGATGGACGCAACGCGAACCAGTCCGGCTGCGAACCTGCTTAGGAATCGCTCACCTGCATGAGGGACCTTCCCGGCCTGAACATTCTTGTCCTGCAAATCTTATTGCCGTCAGATTCGTTTCATCGCAGTGGATCATTTCTTCTATGGGTCGCGCGCTTAGTTCGGTGCCGGTTCAGGGCCCTCTCGCTTCTGTTCTTCTTTCTCAAGTCGATCAAATGCGCGATCAGCGTTCTTGCGGACAAACTCTCGCGCCTGATTGTTCAAATCCTTCGACTGTGTCAACAGGTCCTTCACATTCTCAAGATCCATTTTGACCACGACATAATAGATACCCTTCTTTTCGTCCTTATACCGATCCACGGGTCGCACTCCATTTAACGTAGCAGCGCTGAAGGTCTTAATCGCTTCCTCAATGTGCTGGTCTTCGGCCGTCTTTTGAAACTGTGTCGCCGTTGTGGACGCGGCATAATCCCGCATGAGATAGGCCGTATAGGCGGAAAGTATCTTTGCGATCTGCACGCGTGCTCTATTGTCAGCCGCGTCCCAGGCGAGGGGTTCATTCCGGATACCCATCACCTCCCCGACTCCATAGAAGGCCTTGGACTCTTTCTCGGAGTAGGAGCCGGTCTTCACCCAATCGGGCGTGGTTTCGCAGGCCTGTAAGGCTAGTGTCACGCATATCCCTCCGATCGCTATTGCAATATTCCGAGTCCATTCGGTTTTTGCCCTTCTCATGTCGGTCTCCTCCCTCTGTTCCTTCCCTCGGCAAGATGGCCTGCTTCGGTCAATCCGTCCGCCATCTATGGACCATAGGCCCGCAGAGCGGAAGAATGAAGCACGGTTCGATGTGCGCGAAGGCTTGTGACTTTAACGGTACGGTATCATCTTCAAGCGTATCAGAGAACCCTGATTTTGCGCGCATCGAGAGCAGAGACGGGTTGCGAAGATTTTGGCGTTGTGCATCATGACTATGACATCTCGGCGAGTCCTGACGCGGCTGCAGCGATGGGTGGTATGGTTCGCCGAGACGATGAGTGCCCCTGCACGCCGCTGCGCGGTTTCTGCAGTGGAGAAAACGGCGCGTTTCTTCACACCTAAACGGGAATTAGCCGGGAGGGTCGTTGTGTGGTTTCGAGCACTCACCAGCAGGGTCATCGTATTGTTCTTGTTCGGTCTCGCCACTGGGTGTGCGACCGACAAGCAACGACCAGACCAACTTCTCCATTCCGGGGCCATTGAACGACTATGCGGGCCGCCCTCAACGTTTCAGCGATCTGCCACTCCGAGCTCGCCTCGGGCTCAATTGCGCACAGAGAGCCATCCTGACGAAGCTGGTGTACTAGCCGAGCGATTTTCTCCGCACTCTCAAGACATTGCCGACATGATCGGCGCAAAAGACCTGCTCGTGCAGATGACGGTTCTTGAGGCTGAGGCAGAACGCAATGTCAGGGAGACGACCATCCGACGCCTTCAGATGCAACAGCAGCTCTCGAATCGCGTCTTGCTCGCCTTTCTGGACGTCGCCAGGACCGCCGCCGAAGCCGATTGCGAAGAAGAACGAGCCGATCAGCTTGCGGATCGGCTGCAAGAAGTCCGCGACAAACGAATTCGACGCCAAACCCTTATCGCGATTGTGGGTGATGCGATGATCGGCATTGTGGCAGGGGGACTGAGTTTAGCGCTGGAGGAGACGGCATCAGCCGCGGCCGCGATATTCGGAGGAACTGTCGCGACGTGGTTCGGCCTGTCCGCTTTTTTCGACGACACGCACTATGAGTTTCAGCATGCTCGCAACCTGTTGCGAGAGGTGTGGATGGGGCCAGAACAGCCTACGCTGATTCCGACCTCGGTGTGGCGACACCTGACGCGTCCGTTAAGCGACGATCCGGCGCGTCGCTCGTTGCGAGAATCCCTTATCATACGCTGGCGCCAAGACGGCCGGTTTGGGGAGGCAGGCTCGGAAACCGAGCAGCGACGTATCGCCCTCTTTTTTGGCGAGGGAGGATCCTACGAAATCGACGATCTTCGCGCCAGGGCGGCCATGCTGGATCTTCTCGAAGCCGACGTCAATCTCATGAGCCAGGATCTCGAACGACTCATGGAAGAGATATTGCTAGATGAAGAACATAGATAGAGCGAAGTACGAGGCCTTGCGCCACGGAGCAGAACACCAAAAGTCGATCTTGTCTTCCAACTGATCAAATCCGCACACTGTAGCAAGGTCAAATTCGCACATACCTGAACAGCTGTGTTCGTCTGGCACAGTGACCTGCCATTCTCCCTGAAACCTGAGCCGTGAAAGAAAGTGCATAGCCGCCGACCTAAAAACATTCGTCTCCTTGTAACCTTTTGCGTGCACGATCCGACTTGTACGCATAGACATCCCCGTAATTTTCAGGGGCACCATTCGAAAGGTTCCAGAAAGGCGATCCGGCAGTGGAAATGTATGACACAAGTCTGCGTATTTCCCATCACGATATGTGCGGCGAATCTCGCCTCCTGCGTGCTCATCACTTGTATTATCTTTCATTGCGAGGTGTCAATGGCAACTCCAGCAGCGAACGCTTCCACCAATCGCCATCTTTTCTTGACGTGCGAAAGCGGGAAGCTCATCCAGTTCGACACCGAAACCTGCCGGCACCACACGCTGTTTCAAGGTCAATCCCCAGACTATTTGTTCGGCATTGCATGCCGCGACAGCATGGTCTATTTTGCCGGCTGTACGTTTCTCGCGATGGCCAATATTCGCTCTCAAGGATTCGAGTTTGTGAAGATGGTGACGCCGTTCAAGCCATTGCGGGGAATGCACAATCGCGTGATGCGGTATGTATGGACCGAATTGGGAGCCCACTCCAGGGTCATACCGTATGGCAAGCCGGATTTGCATCAAATGAATATCTACGACTCGACCGTGTATGTCACGGCGACGTCGTGGAACGAAATCTGGCTCTTGGATCTCGACCTGAATTTGAAGCAGCGCATACAGATCCAACCGCATATCCGCAATTATCACCACCTCAACAATGTGGTCTGTGACGGGCAACACTTTTATGTCTGTCTGAATCGATATGAACGATCGGGTGGGTCTGGAGGGTATGCCAAATTCGACCTGGGATGGAACGAAGTAGAAAGAAGGGCGCTCGGATGGGAGTCGCATGCGCTTTCAGTCATTGACGGCGAGATCGTCCATCTCTGTTGCTCGACTGAGGGAGCGGGTAAGGAAATTCGTCATCCTCGTCGTGCCGGATTGATGATTGATGACACACTCGTGTTTGAATACGACCCAAGCCAATACTATTGCAAAGACTTCTCGATGGATGATGAACGTATTTATGTTGTAGGAGGTGAAAACACCACGCGAGAAAGACGGAAGGAGGCGGCCGGGGTTGTGTTCATACTGAACCGCAATTACGAGCTTCTTAGGAAATGCGTGATGCCTGGCATAGGAGGTCTCAACGGGTGCCGACTGTCTGGTCTGGATTATAGTAATGGGACGATGCGCATTCCGTCCGCAAGCAGAGCCTTTGGCGACTCATATCATCACGAAGAAAAGACAATGGCTATGGAAGTGCCTCGGTGAAACCGTTCAAGCCTGTGATCGGTGAATGGTTTGTATATGCGTAGCATCGGGAGAGGTCAGGAGCAGGACGAACCGGATCGGACAAGCTGAGTGTTATGGAGGAGGGGATCTGTCCATGAAGAAGAGTGCTAAAGGGTTTACCGTCTGGTTCACAGGGATTCCTGCGAGCGGAAAGTCTACTCTTTCAAGCGCCGTCTACCAAGCGCTTCTCAAGAGAGGGATTGAAACACCCGAACTTCTCGATGCCGACGAGATCCGCACCAATATCTCGAAGGGGTTGGGGTTCTCCAAGGAAGACCGGGTCGCAAATATCATGAGGATTGGTTGGATCGCTCAATTGTTGACGAAACACCGGATCCCAAACCTGGTGGCTTGTATCGCACCCTATCGGCAAACGAGAAAACGAGTTAGAGAAATGGTGGAAGTCGTCGGGGGCAAAGGCAGCTTCATTGAAGTCTTTGTGCAGTGTCCTCTCGAAGTGTGTATCTGCCGGGATCCCAAAGGGCTGTATGCAAAAGCCAGTATAGGAGAAGTTGAGAAACTCTCCGGGCTCAACGATGTGTACGAGGCACCCGAGCAGCCCGAACTTCTCGTGAATACAACCAAGCATGATATTGCTGAGACAGTAGAATGTGTCGTGGGGTACCTGGAAGCCAATCGCCTCATTGAGGCCTTCCAAAGATAAGACAGTTGGATCGTGAGCTCTGCCACCCAAAGCGACGCAAGTTAGTGACCTCGTCATTGCGTGGGTGGACTGGCAGCCTTTCATCTACCTATTAACTCCAAGCTCCTGCCTGCGAACTGGTCTGCTTCGCGTGGCTCATCTTCATAGAACTGCGCCAGCAGCCTGGCGCCTGCCACCTATTCCGATTCCTTCACGGACAGCCGTTCATAGACCATTTTACGATGAGACATTTCCTCAGCCCTTTGACGATAATAGGCCGCAGTTTTCCCATGATCCTGCCCTCCGCTACAACCGGACCGGAGGAAGAGACTGAGTAGCGATGTTATTAATTATAAGAGAATCCCACGGGCGACGACGGAGGTGCCTGCTCAAAGCTGAATTATGGATCCCGGGACGCCAGCATAGGCAGAGCAAGAGCCCACAGCACTATCCAACTAGGGGTATTCCTAGGATGTATACCAGTTGACCCTCCTATACAATCTCCCCCTTGAATCGGCCAGATTTGTAGGATTTAAGAACTTGTGTGACATAAAAAAAAAGAGGCCGGGTTCTTCCTTTCCCACGAGCTTTGACTGAAAGGACGAGATATTGATGTTGAAACGTGTTTCCCCGGGAAGGAAGCTTCCGACCCTAGCGAAGACGCCGACCGGCATTAACGGCTTTGATGAAATCACCGGCGGCGGAGTGCCTCGCGGGCGCCCCACCCTGGTCGCGGGGGGTGCCGGTTGCGGGAAAACGCTCTTCAGTATGGAATTTCTCGTGCGGGGCGCGACGCAGTTCGCAGAGCCAGGCCTGTTCATGTCGTTCGAGGAGAATGAGCAGGAATTGGCGCAGAACGTCGCCTCGCTCGGGTTCGACCTGGCGGATCTCGTCAAGCGGCGGCTGCTCTTGATGGATTTCGTGCGAGTGGAACAGAGCGAGATCGAGGAGACCGGCGAATACGATCTGGAAGGACTGTTCGTCCGTCTCGGTCATGCCATCGATCAAATCAAGGCGAAGAGGGTGGTGCTGGATACGATCGAAGCCCTGTTCGCCGCGCTGCCGAACGAATTGGTTCTCCGCTCCGAACTACGGCGTCTCTTCCGCTGGCTCAAGGACCGGGGCGTCACGGCAATCATTACGGCAGAGCGGGGTGCCGGCGCCTTCACCCGCCACGGCTTGGAGGAATACGTCTCAGACTGCGTCATTCTACTCGACCATCGCGTGATCGAGCAGGTATCGACCAGGCGGTTGCGCGTCGTCAAGTATCGCGGATCCGTGCACGGAACCAACGAGTATCCGTTCCTGATCGATGAAAGCGGTTTCTCGGTGCTGCCGATCACGTCGCTCGGCCTCAACCATGAGGCGCCCACGGAACGCATGTCCACCGGTATCGCGGCCCTCGATGTCATGCTCGACGGAAAGGGCTTGTATCGGGGAGGCAGCGTGCTCGTGTCGGGAACGCCAGGCTCCGGCAAGAGTTCGATCTCAGCCCATGTCGTCTCTGCTGCCTGTGCGCGTGGCGAACGCTGTCTCTATTTCCCGTTTGAAGAATCCCAGCCGCAGATTGTGCGCAACATGCAGTCGATCGGGCTCGACCTCGGCCGTTGGGTCTCGCGTGGCTTGTTGCGGTTCCATCCGGCGCGCCCGCACCTGTATGGACTGGAAACTCATCTGGCGCTGATGTACAAGCAGATCACCCAGTTCGACCCGCAGGTGGTGGTCATCGATCCGGTCACCAACGTCACCGAGATCGGCAGCGCGATGGAAGCCAAGGCCATGCTGACCAGGCTGGTGGATTTCCTCAAGGCACGCGGCGTCACCGCCCTGTTCACCAGCCTGACTTCAGGCGCCGACCATGCGGAAATGACTGAGGTCGGTATTTCGTCGCTGATGGACACTTGGCTGCTCGTGCGCAACCTGGAAAGCAACGGCGAGCGCAATCGCGGGCTCTATGTGCTGAAATCCCGTGGTATGCCGCATTCCAATCAGATCCGTGAGTTCATCCTGACCGATCGGGGCGCCCAGTTGCTCGACGTCTATACCGGTCCCGCCGGCGTGCTCGCGGGTACCGCGCGCATCGTGCAGGAGGAACGGGATAAAGCCGAGTCGCTCACGCTCCGCAACGAGATCGAGCGGAAGCGCCGGGAACTCGCGAGTAAGAGAGAAGCCATGCAGGCGCAGGTCGCCGCATTGCATGCCCGCTTTGCCGCAGAATCGTCCGAGCTGGAAACGGCCATTGCCGAAGGACAGCTCGCCGAAGACACCCTCTCGGAACAGCGCAAGGTGCTGATCGACGTGCGTGCGGGCCATGCATCCAATGGGTCGTCGAATGGCAGGAAAGGAGCCAAGGATGGCCGTCAATATCAATCCGGTAGAGACAACGGGCGAAAAGAACGAACGCGTGCCCAAACACAATAGACAGTGGCAATTGCGCCTCTATGTCGCCGGTCAGACCCCGAAGTGCCTAACCGCTTTCGCCAATCTGAAACGGCTCTGCAAAGAGCATATGGATGGCAATTACCACATCGAGATCGTCGATTTGCTCCAACATCCCCAACTGGCGAAGGGGGATCAAATCCTCGCGATCCCCACATTGGTACGCAAACTCCCCGAGCCAGTGCGGAAAATCATCGGCGATCTCTCCAATACCGAGCGGGTGCTGGTAGGCTTGGACTTGCGGGCGAGAGAGGGTGTCTCCTCGCACCCCTGATGCGGGAACATCGGAGATTGCATGGCGAAGCACGCGACAAAGAAGGCTGACGAAAAGACCGCCGAATACGAAGGAGCGTTGGTCAAAGCCGATGCCCAGGTGTATGTCCTGAAACTCTGTGTCAGCGGGATGACGCCGCGTTCGTGCGAAGCCTTGGTCAATCTCAAACACATTTGCGAGGAATACCTGGAAGGGCATTACCAGCTCGAAGTAATCGACCTGTACCAGCAGCCTGCACTTGCGGCCACTCATCAGATCATTGCGACCCCGACGCTGCTGAAAAGTTATCCCCTGCCGCTTCGCCGGCTGATCGGCGATCTCTCCGACACGGATGCCACATTGCGACGGCTCGGCATTACAAGCCGCAAGATCGGTAACTCATGACCGACCAAGTGAAATCCGCCGAAGAACTCGCGCGGGAGAACGATTCGTTGCGCGCCCGCTTAGAGGAAGTCACCGACGTGCTCACGGCGATCCGCAGCGGCGCGGTGGATGCGTTGGTCGTCGAGGGCCCGACCAGCGCGCAGGTCTTCACGCTGGAAGGCGCCGACCATCCGTACCGGACCTTTGTCGAAACTATGAATGAAGGAGCGGTCACGCTGGCCATGGACGGCACGATCGTGTATTGCAATCGGCGGTTCGCCGATCTCGTCGGCACGCTGCTGGAACAGACGTTCGGCAGGATGTTTCTCGATTTCGTCGCGTCTCCGGATCGGCCGGAGTTCGAGGCGCTGCTCACGCAGGGGGGCGACGCCAGTGTCCGCGGCGAGCTGTCGCTTGAGCAGACCTATGGGCCGGCAATTCCTGTGCGGCTCTCAGCCCGGCGTCTCCCGGACAATTGCGGCAACTATTGGTGCCTCGTCATCACGGATTTGCGCAAGCAAAAACTGCATGACGCCCTGCGCGAGAGCGAGGCTCAGCTTGCGGTGGAACTGGCCGACACAAAGCTCTTGCAGAGTATCAGCGCGCAGTTGATCAGTGAAGAGAATGTTGAAGCCCTATACGACAAAATTCTCGACGCCGCCATAGGCCTCATGCAGTCCGACATGGCGAGCATGCAGATGCTCGACGAGAGCCAGAACGGATTACGGATGGTGGCCTGCCGGGGATTCGACCCGGCGTTCAGTCAGATCTTCACGTTGAATGGCCGCGAGACGAAAACCTCTTGCAGTGCTGCCATGCGAGCAGGCCGCCGCGTGATTGTGCCTGATGTGGAGACGTGCGATTTCATCGTCGACACCCCTGCAATGGAGGACCATCGCAAGACCGGCATCCGGGCAGTACAGTCCACGCCGTTGCTCTCGCGCAGCGGCAAGATGGTGGGCATGATCTCCACGCACTGGCACACCCCGCACCATCCTCCAGAGCGCAGCCTGCGCCTCTTGGACATTCTAGCACGACAGGCCGCGGACCTCATGGAACGCAGGAGCGGAGAGGAAGCGTTGCGCCAGTGGAGCGCCAACCTGGAGCAAGAGGTGGGCCGTCGAACGGAGGAATTGCTGGAGTCCCAAGAGCGTCTGCGCGCCTTGGCGAGCGAGCTGAATCGGACGGAGCAGCGCGAGCGCAAGCGGATGGCGACAGAGCTGCACGATTATCTGGCTCAACTCCTGGCGCTGGCCATGATGAAGTTGTCGCAGGTCAAACAAAAACAGGAGATGGCGCCTGTCAGCGCCGATCTGGTCAATAAGGTGCAAGGACTCGTGATGGAGGCGCTGAACTATACCCGTACGCTCGTGACCGATCTGAGTCCCCCCATGCTGCATGACTTCGGGTTACCGACTGCGCTCAGCTGGCTGGCCGAACAGATGCAACGCCACCAGCTCACCGTGACCGTTGAGATGTCCCAGGACAATGATGTCAAGCTCCCGGAGGAGCAGGCCCTGTTGCTGTTCCAATCGGTCCGTGAATTGTTGATCAATGTCTCTAAACATAGCGGGACCGACGAGGCGACGGTATCGCTTGCCCAGCGTGACGGCGAACTCAGGGTTGAAGTGCGGGACAAAGGCAAGGGCTTCGATGTCAATGCGAAGGCTGGAGCCGGCCATGCTATGAGCTTTGGACTGTTCAGTATCCGTGAACGCATGCAGGCGCTCGGCGGGTCCTTCAAGCTGGAGTCGGCGGCCGAGAAAGGCACCAGGGCGACGCTCGTGCTGCCACTATGTGTCGAACCCCCAAGCGTTCAGGCGGACGTGCTGGATTCGGAGTTGTCAGCACACACGATCGGCCCTCAGTCGTCCGATCGGAACGGACAAACCAGTCACTCACAACTTCTTGCTCAGAGTGCACTACGACAGCCGGCTCCGACTCGTGTGCTGTTGGTCGACGATCATGCCATGGTTCGGCAGGGTCTGCGGAGCTTATTGGACAGCTATACCGATATCGAAGTGGTGGGCGAAGCGTCAAACGGAGAAGAGGCGCTTGCCGGAGTGGCGACGCACCAGCCGGCCATCGTCGTGATGGACATCAACATGCCGAAAATGAACGGCATCGAGGCAACCGCCACGATTAGGAATCGCTATCCTGAGATCGTGGTGATTGGCTTGTCGGTGCAGGCCGGCGGGGAGATGCAGCAGGCCATGCTGAAGGCTGGTGCTGCCGTGCTACTAACGAAGGAAGCCGCAGTGGAGCAACTCTATCAGACGATTCAGGCAGTGCAGAAGCCTATACACATGTAAAGACATGCTGGGTGGTGCTTCGGAATAGCCTCCGATCGGCCCGGAGGCTTCCAAGTGATGAAGCGGTTAAGCCCGCAAACATAGCGGAGGAGCTCATTCAGTGGGTTCGCGCGCATACGGAGAATGGGCCATCATACAGGAGCAACGGCTTGTCCAGATTGAAGGATAGGCAGGATGGAGTCACATTAGGCTTTTACCCTGCGCTGAAGAAACAAGATCAGGGCCATTAGGGTAGGTAGAGGGGCAAGCAGGAACGGTAAGAGCCATACCCACACGTTCTTTCCACGCATCCGCGTCTGGTCGATCATCCACACAAAGACCCACAGCATCAGGCCGATATAGTTCAAAGTAATCCAGCGTGTCGTATGCATTTTGAGGACGCTCTCCTCGGCCATCTGTCCTTCAGTCGAAAACACTGCGAGGACCAATACAAAGGCGGCCAACACACCAATCACCAGCCGCTTACTCCAGACATACATATCAACCTCCCTTCGTGATTACACGACCGTGGCACCGCGCGGCACGAGCAAGGAACCTAGTGATAGGTCATGCTCCGTTCCGTGATCTCTATCGGCTCAGATAGTGGCATACCATCATCATCGACCGGGATGATCAGCCGACGGGTCGTTCTCCTGATCCAGTTTCCAGTCGAATCATATTCATAGGCAGAGACCTCTTTGCTGTTCAGGGAGGTGTGAGTCGGGTGAATGACTTCCTCACCGGTCCTGTTTCCTCTGTCGTCGTATTGGTACATGGCCTTACGGGACAGGGCACCATCAGGGAGATATGCGCGTTCCTCGGCCAATCGACCACCCTGATCATAGGCGGATTCGACCGTGGATTGAAGGGTGCCATTTCGATATAACAGTTCCTTGACGGTTCTCCCACGGTCATCATGGCGATAGACATGTCGTACAATGAATCGGTATTGGTATGCCAGATCCTCTTGCACGCGTCCATGTACATCATGCGTATAGATATGCAGGGAAGAGAAGGTCCCGCACATGTGATAGGCGGCCTCCGCTATCGTATTTCCAGCTCCATCATAGGCATATCGTCGTGAGGGGTACTTCTCACCGTCACGCTCCACGATCATCTCGCCGGTGCGATTCCCCTTTGAATCATGGGTGTAGACCAGCTTCTCTACCGAGTCTCCCACTTCCGGTTGGTCGGAGGGAGGTGTTCTGCGATTCTCGGCCTCGATGAGAATTCCTGCGCGATCAAAGGTCTTGATCGTCATGGTTGGACCAGTCTTGGCAACTATCCGGCTGACAGGGCCGAGCAATCCCTCGCGTTCACGGTCTACCGGCTGAACAGGAAATGCCACGCCGCTGTCTGTTCCGCTGACGAACATCATGAGGAGGCATAGTATCCCTATCCAGTGTCCCCTGAACCTCGAACCCGTCATGAGAGAGTATTGTGCCATCGTGGTGACCGTGTAAGAGACAATGTCCCGCTCCTCGCGGTTAGGACGGCACGCGCGCTGGTATGCCAAACTGCCGGCCGATGAGCACCGTCACCATTCCCGTGATAGCACCGAACAGCCAACTCAGGAGTCTCACAGGAAACCACAAGAACGCAATCACCGCTTCGGGTGCCGGGAATCGGAGCGTGGCCAATACTTGGTCGACGCCGTCCTCCAGGAAAATGGGATGCAACAGAAACGCAACCAAGCCCGCGACATAGCCCGCCACTGCCCCGAAAATAACAATTGAGAAACCACAGGGCGGCCCACTATGATGGCGACTCAACCAGATCAGAAAAAAGATCATCAGGACGCTCAGAAAGATCACTTGATAGGAGAGATAATACGAGCCTCGTAACCAGAAGCTGATCCAGCGGTTCATGAGTGTCAGAAACGCAATGAGATACGCGAGTGAGAGACTCACCCCCACCAGCATGACCTGTTGCCCGCGGTGACTCAACCGGCCTTCGAATCGTTGAAACCCCATCGTGGTCTCTTCAATGTGTACCCTCCCCGAATGGCCCCCACTGTACGAAGTATGACAGAGGGTTTCAATGCCCACTGACGGAGCCGACATCAAGGCCGACACAGCGGCAGCATCCTCGATGACGGGAAAGCTCCTGGTGGCATTGCTCTTTCTGTCGGCCATCGGCGCGTTCTTCTTCTTCGATCTCAAGAGCTATCTGTCGCTGGACGCACTCAAGGCCAACCGTGACAGCCTCCTCGTCTTCACCCAGGAACATTATGTGCCGGCCGTCGTCTTGTTCATCCTGGTCTATATCCTCCAGACAGCCTTCTCACTGCCTGGCGCGACGATCATGACCCTTGCAGGCGGCTTCCTCTTCGGGAGTCTGTGGGCCACCCTGTACGTCAATATCGGGGCCACAACGGGCGCCACATTGGCGTTTCTCGCCGCTCGCTATCTCTTTCGTCAGTGGGTGGAGCGGAAGTTCGGTGACCGGCTGGGCCCGCTTCAGGATGGATTTGCCAAGAATGCGTTCAGTTACCTTCTGACCTTGCGGCTTATCCCACTCTTTCCGTTCTTCCTCGTCAATCTCCTCTCAGGGCTGACGCGAGTAAAAGTGGGCACCTATATCGCGGCAACCGCGGTGGGGATTATTCCGGGCAGTTTTGTCTACACCTTCGCCGGCCGTCAGCTCGGCACCATCAATGCCCTTTCAGAACTGGTCTCGCCCCGGCTTCTTCTGGCGTTCAGTTTGCTGGGACTGCTCATTCTCATTCCCATTGGCTATCGAAAATTCAACGAACGTCCAATACACGGTTCATAGGAAGCATATCCATAGGGGCATCTGATATCATCCAGATGATTTCGGCCAGTTCGTCGAGGTGAGCAATGCGTCAGAATGTTGTGTTCCAGTTCGGAGAGAGTGACGCCATTTACTGGTGAATCTACTGCTATGCGGCTGTTTGGGAAAATCCTGGTCGCGATTCTTTTCCTCACCGGCTTGGTCTATTTCTACTATACCGAGGTGAAGCCTGTCGTCATTTTCGGATTGCGTTCAGACTATGCGCATGCGACTCCATTCCAAAAGATCCCGGAAGGGCTCACGAGTTTGCGAGCGGAGTCCTGCGGATCTTGCCACAAGGAGATCTATGAAGAATGGAAAACGAGCATCCATGCGCAGGCCTATACCGATCCATTTTTCCAGGCCTATTGGACGAAGGACGAACACACGTGGGTCTGTTTAAACTGCCATACGCCATTGGAAAACCAACAACCCACATTGATCAAGGAGATTCCGCGGCAACGGGTGGAAAAAGCCATCCAGGAGCCGAACCCTCGGTACGATGCCGACTATCAGAAGGAAGGTGTGACCTGCGCGGCCTGCCATGTGCGGGATGGAGTGGTGCTTGGACCCTTTGACGATTCCGCCGCGCCTCATCCCACGAAATTCGATCCCAGCTTCCGCACGACCGAGGTCTGTTATCGGTGCCATAGCGTCGTAGGGGGACCGGCGCAATTTTATAACGGAGGGCCTTGCGGCACCTATCCCGAATACGAGGGCGGGTACTACATGAAGGAGCGCGGTTTTATCTGCCAAAGCTGCCACATGCCCGAGATCGACCGCCCCGTCGCAACAAACAGTCCCATTCGACGGGGACGCCAGCATCTCTGGCGCGGCGGACACGATCCCGACATGGTCAAGCGGGCAGTCGGGATCAAGGTTGTTGCCGAACCTGCTGAGCCGAAGCCCGGGGACACAGTCCAAGTCACCTTAACCCTGATCAACGCGGGGGCAGGGCATAAACTTCCAACGGGAGACCCGGATCGGCATTTTACGGTGGAATTTGCCGTCGAGGACCAGAACCGGAAGGTGTTGGAAAGCCAGAAGGATTCCATGGGTCGCTGGATCATGTGGCAACCGGCCATTCTAGAACTCTATGACAATCGCCTCATGCCATTGGCGAGCCGGGATTACACGTTCTCCTATCGATTACCGAAAGACACTGCGGGACTCAAGCTGACGGCTCGCGTGCGCTATCACATCCAGACCGAACGCCAGCATCAAATGCTGATCGATAAGTTTGCACTGACGGCCCCGGATCCTTACTTCTTTACGGTCTACGAGCGCGAGGTGCCGTTGGCCGGTAACCTCACGGCACAATTCGAACAATCCCACGCCAATACGTCCATGGCTTGCGCGGCACCGCGTCACGGCTGAAAAATACTTCCTGAAACTGAATCGATGCCACGGTGGTGGATGCGCGAGACTTCGGCATGGAATTCAGGTAGCATTCCGACTTCGAGAAGCTCTCGCACATACCCGGGACTTGAGCTGGAACACTAGCCTGTGATCTACACCAGCGAAATGAGAATGCCTTTGTTGAGTTCCGGTATACCGTACCGTATCGTGCAAGTCTTCATCATGGTTGGCGCTGTTGGACTGATCGGCTGTGCCGCATCTCAGCCGACTGCACCGAGCCCCATGGGGAAAGCCTTGCTTGGGAAAAGCAAACAAGAAGTCCTCGCTTGTGCCGGCAACCCTCTTGAGGAAACAAAGATGGGCGAGGAAACAGTCCTGACATATTACAAGGAAGCGCCCATGCTGGAGGAATCATTTTCCTCATCCAAGGGGAGTAGCTCCGGGGTACATCATGGCTGTTGGGCGCGCCTCCTCATGGGAGAAGATCGCGTGGTGGGCGTAGAGTATAGGTCGGTGCCTCTGTCGGTTGACGCCATGGATCACTGTGAGGAGATTTTTCATGCCTGTGCTCGATAAAGGCTGTCTACCCGATCATGTGGCACCTCTTTGAAAATCCCCATTGACATCCTGTGTTCACGGCTCTACCTCGTCATGTATTCAATGTTCCTTGTCACTCGGATGGGAACCGAGAACACCGTGAAATGGCGCCAGATTCCCTCCCTCGCTTCTATTCTTCGCTTTCTTCTCCTCAGTAGCATCGGGCTTCTGGCCTCCCCTTCTTTGTCCGTTGCTTTGGAAAAGTATGGTCGTCCGTTGCCGTCGATGGAACAGGCGGACGACGCGGCCGCCCGCGAAGCCGAAGAGACGTTATTCGGGGGTTACTTTCTTACAGCCGCCTTCTTATCCAATCCGACCTTCGCGGCTCGTCCTGATAACACGGGTTTGGTCGGCCTCCGGCACATGCTTCATTTGGAAACCGATCTCTACAAGCAATACCTCACCTTTTATACCGATCAAAACTTCTTTTCAGATCGAACAAAAGGATGGATCCAGCTGAGCGAATGGGATGGCACCTATGCGTTCACGGGTCTGGTGGACCGATGGAGCTGGCGCCTCCAGTACGAGCGCGATGCACCGATTGACAAAAGCGGAATCATCCAAGCGTATGCCGATGCATTACTGACGTCTCGATTTCAAGCGATACAAGATGTAAGTTGGTGGCAACGTATCTTTCCCAATCAAAACCTGACCGCCTATGCGGGCGCCGGCTGGCTGTTTCACAATAGTAATTACTTTGCCAGGCCTGATAATACCGGGCGAGCCCTCTTTCGATATGTCGCGCATGCGGATCTCGATCTGTACCAGAACAAGGTCGTGTTTTACGCAGATGCGAATATGTTTACCGATCGGAGCGCGTCAAACTCCGCCCGTCCTACCGAGTTGGATTGGATCCTCGGCCTGGCCTTGCGATGGCGGGATACGGAACTCAGTGTGTATCGCGAACAGGACCAGCCGTTGGACCGGCAAGGGTTGGTGCAGAAATACTGGGCGGTGCAACTACGAATGTCGTTCGATGTGCCGAAACGCTTTGTAAAGTGAGAAATCGAACAGTTTTTTGGCTATCAGAAAACAGCCGTGGTTACTGTCTCCTTTTGAACGTTCTCCGTTCATGGAAATCGAGTATCATGTGTTGAACTACATCATTTGAGAAGGCGAGTTTCGAGGGTGTTCTGAAAAAAAACAGGCAGGAACCAGAATGTGATTGACGTCGCCCGATGCCGTATACGCCTTCTCATCAAAACGTTGTGTGGAGGACGTTCTTTTCGATACTCGCAGCTCTGTCCTTGAGCGTCTGTGGAGACGTGTCCAAGGCGCCTCCGCCCTCTCCTGTCACGGGACCGACCCCCGTCGGCCAGTCTGCTCCGCCAACTATCACGACCACATCACTTCCGGACGCCACGTTTAATGTGCCGTACACCCAGACGTTGAATGTAACCGGAGGTGCAATGCCCCTCGTCTGGGGCGTCATCTCCGGGACACTCCCTGCCGGCTTGACCGTCACGTCGGATACTCTTTCATTCACGCCGGGCGCGACGGGAACCTTCACGTTCACTGTCCGGGTCACTGACGCCACGGCTCGGTTTGATGATCAGCAGTTGACTCTCAAGATTGTCGCGTCGTCTCCACCGGCGATTACGACCTCGTCGCTCCCGATCGGCACCGTGAATGTGTCTTATCCACCGACAACCCTGCAAGCTACGGGAGGCGCCCCACTGCTAACCTGGCAGCCTGTGGGGCTCCCTTTCGGATTACAGTTCGACGCACCTACTGCAACGATCCACGGCACGCCAACGAGTAATGGATCTCAGAACGTCACCTTTACCGTCAATGATGCCACCGTTCCATTCAACCAGACGGGGACCAGAACATTGCTTCTGACGGTGAATGCCGGGCTGACCATCGATACCCGCTCGCCGCTGCCCTCAGCGACCGTAGGCCAGAACCCTCCATATAACGAGATATTGTCGGCGTCAGGAGGCACGGGCCCTGGAACCTACTCCTGGTCAATAACGGGAGCCCCGGCAACGCCGGCGCCCGGACTTACTTTGAATTCAGGCGGAGTGATCAGTGGATCACCAAGCGCCGCTGGATCGTTTACGAGGACCTATCGTGTGCAAGATAGCAATGGAGTAGCCACCACAAAATCTCTGACCCTCAATGCGAATGCCACGCTGACAATCGACACCGATAACGCCACATTGCCGCTGCCAGTGGGTGTTGTGCTCCAGCCGTATAGCGCCGCGTTGTCTGCGTCAGGAGGCACAGGCCCTGGAACGTATACGTGGAGTCTCGCCACTGGCTCGGATGCCTTGCCGAGTGGCCTTATATTGAATCCGGACGGGACGATCATAGGCATCCCAACCATTCCTAGCACGTCCTCTCCGACCTTCAGGGTGTTGGACATAGCTGCCGGATTTGCAGTTGTGCAAAAAGTGCTGTCCATCACGATCACCCCTTAATAAATATAGGGTCCGCCTATCAGCGGAATTGATAGCAGGCAATAATCTGCGCTCTTCCCTGTCCCTCACAAGAGGTGGCTGGCATGGTTTTCCGAGTGCGCTCGTAATTGTTGTGTCGCGAGGGAAGCCTGCCACAATACTCTTTCAAGTCTTCTCTTCTTCCGCCATCACCACGTACCGCAGCGGTCCACCGGGGCGGATCGCATCAAAGGGATAACAGGTGACCAGCGCGAGTTGGTTCTCCTGTGTATCCTGCCGAATCGAAGCTGTGCCTGCATCGACGACAGTCATGCTGCTGACACGATAACGACGTTGTTGCCGGTTCCTGGTCATGAGCAGAATCTCGTCGCCTTCTTTCAGATGTTGCAGGAAACGAAAATGCGTATCGCGATGACCGCTGAGGATCGTGGTTCCGATTGAACCGAAGGTGGCACTCGACTCCAGATAGCCCGGTCCAAACGCCAACGTTCGACCGTAGGCGCCGTTGAGAACGATCAGGTCGATATTCTTGGTTGGAACCGTGAGCCTGGCCACTGGCCAGGTATCGGCCCAGGGCCAGGGTTTGACCTCTCGTTGGCCGGCCAACGTATCGGCCCAAGCCCGTTGTAACAGGACTTGAGCCAGTTGCGCTTTGATGTAGATCCAGGCACCGCTTCCCATCTGCCATGCACCAACCAGGGACAAGACGATGAGCAAGCCCGCCATCGTCCCTGCTCTGGGATGTGAGCTACTCACGCGAGCCGTTTCCTGATGCGCCAGAGCATTGCTGCGGTAGTGAGTGCGAGGAGGCCGAGCAGAATCTGCAATTGCCCGTCCGTTGCCGTGTTCGGCAGGCCGAAGATGGCCTGGAAGTCCTGTCCATCCGGTAGATTCGTTTTCATCGCATGAGTCTGCAGGTTCTTCTCAACCGGACGGACCGGCGTGACGTCCACTGCGACGAGACTCGTGTATTTGCTGACGAGATGATGTCCAAGGGCCACGTCGAGCACGGCTTGCCGCACGGGTGATTCGTCCTGTCCATAACCTTGTTGGCCCATGAGCGACGCGATCTTCTGGCGAGCCCAGTAGACCGAGAGGCCCTCGCGGGGTTGGTGATCGTTCAGCGTAACCGAGGTCTTCCAAGGATTCGTCCCGATCAATCCTCGAATCGCTATGCTCTCCGGGAGGGAACGGCCTTTCATGACGACCACGACCGGCTCACCGTCGTAGAGATCAGGAATGCGGGAGGGAAACAACTCGGCACCAGCGAGCCCCAGTCCCTCGAGATGGATCTCCGTCAAGACCGGATGCTCCAGTTTGCGGAAAAGCGCATCCATCTTGTCCTTCACCTCGTTCACATTGCCGATGTGCGTGAATGTCCCGCGACCGAACTCCGAAGCCTTGCGCATGAAGTGGCTGTTCGGGGCGGAGCCGATGCCGATGGTGAAGAGCCGGCGCGGGCCGAGTCGGTGCATGATCAGCTCGAAGAGCTCGGTTTCGTTGCCCACTTGTCCATCGGTGAGGAAGATCACTTGCTGGATCCGGTTCTCGTCGACCGGGGCCTTCAGGGCCAAGGTCAGCGCCGGCGACATTTCCGTCCCGCCGTTGGCGACGAGACCCTCGACAAAGCGCGCCGCCTTTCTCATCGTCGCCGTTGTCACCGATTGGGGGGTGGTGAAGAGGGCATGCACGACGCTGTTGAATTCGATCACGTTGAACGTGTCGCGTGAGGTCAGACGAGGGAGTGCCATGAGGAGTGCGGCGCGGGCCTGCTCGATCGAAGTGCCGGACATCGAGCCGGACGTGTCGATGATGAAGATCGTTTCACGCGGCAGGCCGACCGGTTCCTTCCCAAGAGAGACAGGCGGCATCACCATCATGAAGGCGTAGGTGGCTCCATCCTGTTGCTGGGTAAAGACGGTGGCACCGGGATCCTGTCCCGGAGCCGGCTGCCAGGTGAACTGAAAGTCCCGGTCGGCAGGGACTGTGTCTTGCCGAAGCGTCACCTGTCGCCTCCCGTCCGGTTCCGGGACGATGATGATCGGATGGGAGGCGGACTCCAGCATGCCGATCGGAAATCCGGCGGCCAGATCCACGGATAGGCTGACGGGGTTGATCGACCCGTAAGCCGGATGCTCCACCGGCGGCGTCACGCGTGAGGCATCAGGCACGCGATTCGTGTCCAGGGCAAAACCCTGACCGGCTTGTGGTTGCTCCTGCACGAAGACCGGAGCGCCGGGAATATAGCGAGGGCCGACCACCATCGGGAAGCGAAGTGAAAATGTGCCCTGGTCATAGCGAACCGTTTCCTGATACTCGATTTCGATGGCGATCCGATCATGCGGGGCGATGTTCGCGACGGAGGTCGTAAAGATGTTCGGCCGTTCCTGATCGATGAGGCTTGCGTGTTTGCCTTCCTGCTTGGCCTGCTCATAGACCTTCTTCGCTTCGGCTCGTTCCTTGATCTGGCCTTCGATGATGCGCTCGCCGACAATCATGCGCAGGTGATCGACGGCGGCTATCTCCGGCAAGGGGAACACATAAATCCCTTCCGCCCAGTCCTCCCCCTGGTTCGTGAATTCCTGTTTGACGATGGTTCGCGCAATCACACCGGTCACCGTGATCCGCACGTCGGTCTTGAGGGTTGGCGCCGGGATGAATCGTCCGGCTTGGCCGGTGCGAAAGAGCAACTGTCCTTGCTTCACTTCGCTCAGGCCGACGGTCCTTTCGAAGGGAGTCGGTTCCTCTCCGCAGGCATGAAGGACAGGCAGCCCGCCGGCCCAAGAGAAGAGGGTGAAGAAGCTCGCCAGCCAGATGCAGAGGGTGAGTGGTCGTGGTGGTGTTGTGTGGTCAGTGGTCATGCCGTCCTCGTCTCGCTCAATGTGAAAGGTGATGGTTAGTCCGAGCGGGTGGGCTCCTGCAGGAAGCGGGGCGCTTCGTGCAGGAGCGGAGCCCGGCATCGGGCTAGCTTCCGGAGGCCGGTTCGACGGCTGTCCCAGTCGGAGCTTCTGGCTGGGAAGCATTGGCGGAGGGGATCAAGCTATCGATCAACGAGCTCGAGTCGTCGGTCTTTTGGCTTGGATCGATGGATGCCTGCGTGGGATCGACTGCCGGCGTGGTGGCGACTGTGGGAAGAGTCATGTGTTCCTGACCGATCTTGCGCATTTCCAAATGCACGCGTCGATTCATGTTGCGGCAGACGTCGCTGCTATCCAGACAGAGCACGCCATCCTTGCCCAGGCTCACCACCTTGATGACCTGATCGGAGACACCCAGGCCGACTAGATACTCCTTCACTTTTTCACCCCGCATGAGCCCCAGCTTCTTGTTGTAACTGGCTGAACCCTGCTGGTCGGTATAGCCTTGCACGAGAATGCCGAGATCGGGATCGTTTTTTGCCAAGTCGGCTTGCGTGCCGAGGATCGCCTTGGCGTCGTCGGTGAGTCCCTTGCGGCCTACCTCGAAATAGATGTCCGTGTGGATACTGTCGGGTTTGAAGTTGGAGGCGGGGACGATGGTCCTGTTCACAACCGGTTCAGCAATCGGAGCCGTGCTGGTCTTGAGCACGTTCGTGACTTGGGCGTTGGTCAGGGTCTCAGCCGGGGACTTCGAGAGGAAGGGCTGGTCCTGCCCAGAATAGTACCAGAAGACTCCGATGACGATGGCGAGGCTCAGGATCAGCCCGCCCAGTACATAGACCTCCTTTGTGCCCTTATCCGGCCCCACGATGGCAGGGGAAATGTTTCCTGACGACACTGACGATGACGGCTTCTGCATGATGGCAATCCTCCTTCATTTGGTTAAACGTGAAAGGTGAAAAACTCTCAAGCTCATCTTGGCCTCGATCCTGCTTCACCCCCTTTCCGGCCGTCTTGCCTGTGCGCTGACGGTCAGATGCTTGAGCAACCGGAGTGCCGACGAATGAGGGGGAAGAAGGTTGAAGAGAAGTGAGGAATATTCAGGGCTTCAGCGAGTGGGGGAGAGAAGCGTCCAATGCGGGGAGATTCGAACCATCATGGGATGCGGGGATGGCCCCGCAAGAAAGAAGACGGGGCAGCCTGGTTGTCCGCCTGCTCGCGGAACCCGCACGCTCAGAAGGTGCTCGTTCGACGCGCGCATTCGAGGATCGACCACAAGCCGCCCCTGGAGAAGGGAACGAGCAGGCTCGGAAGGAGGGAACGGAGGCTGATGATCTTCTGTGCTCGCGCAACGCGCGGCCTTGGAAGGCCCTCGTTGGACGCGCGCAGTGGAAGATCCCTCAGCCCCCATTCCTGAAGAGGTGACGAGCTAGATTGGAGGAAGAGGGGGTAGCAGCCGGACTATCCTTCTTGCTCGCTGAGCCACCACGATGAAACGGTGGTCGCTCAATGCGCGCAGTGAAGGACAGTCTGGCGACTTCCTTTCGTGGAAATGAGGGGAGTCCATGAAATGTAGGAAAGGGGGAAGGGCTGAATGATAGGAGGAGGGATTGCCCTATCCTCCCTCGACGTGAACATGCAATATCCTCCTTTAGGTGTGTGGATAAGCATAGGCGGTTGCAGTAGACTTGCCCGCAGCTGACGGCTGAGGTTGTCTTGCTATGGCATATAGATATTCTATTCAGCAGCACACTTACGCTAGCCATTCGGGGAAGAGGATGGGATTCCGCAAGGCAATTTCAAAGAAGATCCGCTTTGAGGTTTTTAAGCGGGACTCATTCACTTGCCAGTATTGCGGCCGCAAGGCACCAGAAATCTTGCTGCAGGTTGACCACATTGACCCCGTCTCAGCGGGTGGCGGCAATGCGATCCTGAATCTGATTACCTCTTGTGAGGAATACAACGCGGGAAAATCTGACAGAAGGCTCTCGGACAACAGTGTGCTTGAGAAGCAACGAGCCCAGTTACAGCAGCTTCAGGAACGCAAAGAGCAGATTGAGATGATGTTCCGTTGGCAGAAGGGACTCGTCGAGCTTGACGACGACCTTACGGAGCGGGTGGCGCAGTTTTGGTCTGAGCAAGTACCGGGGTTCTGTCTGAATGAGAACGGAGTCAAAGAGCTAAAAAGCTACGACGACGATTTGACGTATCCGAAATAATGGAGGCCATCAGGATTGCGGCTGAAAGTTATTTGAAGCTTCAAAACGGCAAGCCCACGAAGGAGACGGTAGAGGTCGCATGGAGAAAAGTCGGGGGGATTTGTAACAACCGCCGTCGCGAAAAGGAGAATCCGGGTCTTGCTCGCTTGCATTACATCAGGGGGATTCTTCGAAACCGACTGTCGTACTGCAACGAGCACGTTGCTTTGCAGCTACTCCATCAAGCATTGGAGCGTGGCGCCGACCTCGATAGCCTGGAACAGCACGCGAAAGACGTCCGGAACTGGACTGACTGGCAATCTGGAATACAAGACTTCATCGCGGAGCATGAGCTAGCAGCTGAACGTGACGATGAGCGCTAACAGGGGAAAACAAAGGGGTCAGACCCATTAGGTCCTTCTCCTCATGTGAAAAAACAACGGCGGTTCGACAATGACAATTATGCTGAATGACGTTTTCCCGATTAAGAACGTGGAGGATTATAAAGTCCATTTTGCTAAATGGAATCAGGAAAGTCAGCCGCTCGACGTGTTCACGAAAGACCGGCAGGAATGGCAGGGTTGGCAGGAATATAAGCTAGCGCGCGATGATTTTAACCGGCCCCTGATATTTTCCCTTGCCAGATTTTATCATGAGCCGGGGACATGGCTTTTTGGTGGCGTCTTTAAGGTTCTGGCACGTCATGAGGATCGCTATGATGTCGAATTGACGGAAGTCGGGGCTGGATTCATCGGTAGACTAAAATTGCGGTCGCCGTACAATTCCCGCTTGGTAAGGGTGAAAATGGAAGATCAGTATGAGAAATTCGAGGTCGTCGAAATTCTCCGCGAGCCTTATACGGGCCGCCAATTCCCTGGCTATGAGGATATCGATCTGTCATTCGAGGAAATCGAGACCATTGTTCGCAACACTCGGCCAGATTGGAAGGCGGCTCTTGAGAGCGTAAAGGGCATCTATCTCATTACTGATACACTGACTGGCAAACGGTATGTTGGATCGGCTTATGGTGAAAGCGGGATATGGTCGCGTTGGTGCAGTTATGCCTCGACGGGGCATGGCGGAAATATCGAGCTGTTAGCACTCGTGACGACACCAGACTTGAAATATTGCCGTGCGAATTTTCGTTTCGCGCTGCTTGAGCACCGCTCGTTTCGGGTGGAAGACAAGACGATCATTGCACGTGAGGGATTTTGGAAGCAGCTTCTTTTGACTCGTGGTGAACAAGGTTTCAACCGCAACTGACGCGGGCTTGGAAAAAAAACAAAGGGGTCAGACCCCTTTGTTTTGGTTTCGCAAACGACAACTCGGATTCAATAGAAAGACAGACACATTGAAGTACTGGACGACGAGGGCTTGGTGAGATGAGTCTGACCTTTCCTGTCGATGCGAAACTCAAGGACGGCTCGCCTGTCCAGCTTGTGCTGGCTGACAACCAGGATATTGAGCCCTTACGAAGTCTCTACCGGATCATTGTCGAAGAGGGGACGTCGTACCCGCATGACCGGTTCCCGGATGAGGATGCCTTCATGGACTATTGGTTTCGCGGCAAGAGCACAGTGGCGGCCTATGTGCCGGATCGTGCCAATGCGGCGAGTATGGCGGGGGCGTTCTACCTCAAGGCGAACTGGCCTGGGCGGGCAAGACAAGTGGCGAACGCCGGTTTCATCGTCGCGCCAGACTGGCGCAACAAAGGTTTGGGTTGGCTGTTGGGCGCCACCATGCTGGCCTATGCCAGACAACTCGGCTACCGCAGCGTAATCTTCAACCTTGTGTTTTCAGAAAATGTACTCGCACGCCGTCTCTGGGAAAAGCTTGGTTTCAAAGAGCTGGGTGTGATTCACGGCGCGGTACGAAAGAACGATGGGACTTATCAGGATGCGGTGATCATGTTTCGTTCGTTGCTTGAAACTTAATCGCCATGGAACTGGAGTTTGCTGTGAAGGCCGGCCATTCCGGAGACGATTCTCGTTTCGTTGTGAGGATTTCTGAATGTGGGAAGAGTTCCATGTATGCCCTTTTATACATTTTGGCCATGAGACCTCCAGTAAGATAGGGGATACAGAGACCGGTCGAACAATGGAGGGGATATGATGATTCGTAAGTTATTGTCGCTGTTGTCGCTCTTCGTGATACCAGCCGCGGTGCTGATGCTTCCTCTGAACGCGCAAGCGGATACGGCGGACCCCGAAGAGGTCGCTCATATGAAAGCCGGTCATAAAAAGGTCGAAGGGATGGTCAGTGAAGTGAAATCCGGCCTCTATACGGTCAAGACGTCTACGGGGACCACATACAGTCTCACCGAGACGGCGGCCGTTCGTCACGGGCATGGCGTTCCCAAAGTCGGTGATGAAATGACGCTCTGGGTCAACGAAGGCAACCTGGTCATTGATGCCCATATGAAAGGGGATTCCGGCAAGGCTCATCGCTTCCTCTCCGGCATGCTCAGATCACTTGATTATGAGAAGTCTCAGATGACCCTTTCGACATCGGGAGGTGAGAAGAATTTTAAAATCAAACCCGAGACGCGCATGTTCAAGGAAATTACCGCCGGCGCTCAAGTGACGGTTGAATTGAATGAGATGGGAGAGGTCATCGATCTCCATAAGGACAAAAAGTAGGGTTTGTAGTTTCTTTCCTGCAAGCCTGGAGGCGAATAGTGACCAAAGGCGATGTATCTGCAGGACCTACTCATGCGAGCGCGTCGGCCGCCATGGAGTGTGATACTGATGCGAGGCATCTGAGAGGAGGATGGGGAAAAGATGTTAGAACTGTATCAATTTGAAGAATGTCCGTACAGCACGCAAGTCCGGTTAAAGATGTCCGAATGGGAGATCGATTATATTCTGCGAAATGTTCCACAGGACAAGTCAAAACGGGAACGATTGAAGAAGGTTTCCGGACAGAATGATGTTCCGACGCTGGTCGATTCCTGGCGCAACGTGGTCATCGCGGGAGATGAAAAGAAGATCATCGCCCATCTCCGCGAGCATTATCCACCTCACGCGAAACCATGACCGCTCTCCATGTCCAGTGAGCTTCGCCATAACATCGTGATTGCTGATTGAGGGAGTAGGCCGATCGACACATCAAGAGAACGGCAGGCTCCTTTCTCGCCGTTCTCTTGGTGGCAAGTGAGGTACTGATGCAGTGTGAATTCAATATTCAAAAAGGACATTGAAGAGGGCTGGAGTCATTTCCACGCCCATCTGCTGTAGTTTTCCCTTCATGGGCGCGGCGTTCTTTTCGTAGGCCTTCCAATAGATTTCTTCATTGTCCCAGAGCGCCACATTGATAAAGTTGTACCGGCTATCCGGCTTGAGACTCTTGTGAAACTTACCGCTGATAAACCCCGGTTCCTTGGTCATGTTGGTCTTCACGTCCTCCCACCATTTCACGAACTCATCTTCCTTACCCTTCGGAACTGAAAAGACATTAATCAGGGTCACTGCCATAATTCACCTCCTGACATGTAAAGGGCTTCAGCCCGGTAGGTTGACAGGTTGTCTGGTCTGTGGCGCTTTATCCGTTCCATCGCCATTCACATATTACCAATACCATTACCGAGCAGAGATTCACTATTGAGCCAGCTCGGTGCTACTATACGCGCCGGTCGCAATCTGCCATAGGAATGCTATTCTGGCTTGCCCATTCCACACGGTGGAGGAGAGGAGTAAACGTCATGCCGAGCGAAGCAGCCGATGAAGCGACGCGCCGTGCATGGCGCGAGCTGGGGTTTTTCTGTTGTCGAGACAAAGCCGCGAAAGAGTGGCGCATCGTCGGGTCGGTGAAGGGCTTGAGGAAGTTCGCTTCCGAGCTACGCAAGTACGCCTCCAATCCGGCGAACGATAGGCTATCGGAATACCAGCACTTCGGACCGTCCATGAATCTCGAAGTGGGAACCTGGCATCAAGCGGAAATCACTGACCAATGGATTGCCGGTCCGGTGACAGAACTTCTGTCTCTCGCGGCGCTCATCGAGCGGAGCGTTCAAGCCAATGTGATAGGGCAGCGCATTGCGTTGCGCTCGAATTTCTCACCACTGTCTTCGTATGAACTTATCTTGGATATCCGCGATGAAGTGTTCGATCCTGGCAGCGAGGAGTTGACCTGACTACTGACTAATTAGAAGGTTTCATGCCTGCTAAATCTGGCCTGGCATGTGGTTTGTAGTCGAACAAGCTTCGTTGCCTAAGTGAACAGTGTAAGTATCCATGTGGAGTCTTGTCATCCTTACTTCACTTTGGGAGCGGTGCGGGGTCAAGAATTAATCTGCAAGGGGCGATCTCGCTGATTGCTATCTCTCTATCTGCACGTTCTTCGAGCTCAATCTTCTTCGAATAAGGCCCAATCATCCAAATATGTGGCCTTATAAAGTAGGAGTGTCCCGCTTCTGTGTGAAGAGTAATAGGAATTAGCTCTCTGACTGGAGCTTCCAATTCAATTGTGACTTCACCCGGATTAACGAGGAACGGATAATAACCACCATCGACAAGTTGAACCACAAAAGAGCCCCTGGTCTTTATCCCGTACCCTCCAATCAATCCCAAACCAGGTATGTAATGAGAGTAGACATACACAATAGCTTTTGCAGGGTCAGCGGCTATCAACTCCTGAAAGAAGGGGCCTTTTGCAGATGTGGTGCATCCTGATAACAAAGAGGTCAGCAGGGTTAACATGATAGTGGTCAGATATAGTATCTTCATCACGAGGTCTTCTTCTCTGGCTTTGTTTCCAGTCTTTTGTTCAGGGAAAATATCTGCCTCACCAGCGTATCCACCGAAGAGAAATGGCGCTCGGGCAGGTTTTTGAATCGTCGTCTACAGTCTCGCAGGGCTTCCTCCACGGTGGCGAATGGTTGGATCGTGGTCAAGAGGTGGTCGTAGTAGTCCATCAGCTTGAGTTCGACCGTTCTCGTGAGGGAGGGATCGCCTGCCAACGTTACCGCAGCCTGGGTCTTGTCGCCGCTTGTTTCGACCAGCGCCTGGAAGCATAGTCCCTTGAGCCGCTGCGTCACCGTGCTCCTGTCCCATCCAAGGGCTTTTGCGGTCGCCTGCATGTCGAAGCCGTTGAGGCGGAGACAATCGAGCACAGCGGCATCGCCGGCCGGTTCTGGCAGAATCTTTGGCGCGCGGGAGCGCTCTGAGGATGTCGCAGACGCTGCAGCCTGCAACCGGAGATCGTCTTTCGTCAGCAGGGGCCGCTCGGCGAGTGCGACCGCCTGTTCGAGACATTGGCGGAGTTCACGAACATTCCCTTTCCACTCATGCTGCAGCAGGGCGTCGAACGCTTCCTGCGTGAGCGTCGGGGCTTCTCGTCCAAGCTGCTTGGCTTGGTCGGCCAGGCAATGTTCGGCCAGCAATCCGATATCGTCTTTCCGGTCCTGCAGCGGCGGCAGCCGGAACACCAGTCCCTTCAACCGGAAATACAAATCTTCGCGGAACCAGCCTTCCGACACGCCTCGCTGTAGGTCACGGTTCGTCGCGGCCACCACGCGGACGTCGACCGTCGTCGGGGTCGTTGCGCCGACCCGATAGAAGGTCTTTTCTTGAAGTACGCGGAGCAGCTTGCCCTGATGCTCCAGGCGCAGGTCGCCGATCTCATCGAGGAAGAGCGTGCCGTGATGCGCCAGCTCGAAGTAACCGCGGCGCTCCATCGTTGCGCCGGTGAAACTGCCGCGCACATGGCCGAACAGTTCGCTTTCAAACAGCTCCGGTGAGATCGCCGCCATGTTGACGGCGATGAAGGGTTTGCCGGATCTCGGACTCAGCTGATGGATCGCGCGCGCGCACAGTTCCTTGCCCGTGCCCGGTTCACCCAGCAAGAGCGCAGGCAACTGAGACTTGGCGCCTTTTTTCAGATCCCGGAAGAGCCCGAGCAGTTGATGATTCTGGGTGACGATTCCAAGCCGGCTACATTCGTCACGCAATTGTTCCAGCTCCGCGTTCCCCAACTGAGTGCTGCTCCCGGCCACGGCACGTAGTCCAGCCAATTCACGGCCCAAGTCGTCGAGTTTCTGTCTGGCTGCTTCTTCCTGCACCTGAACTTCGACCAGCTCAGTTCGCAGCGTTTCTGCCGTGCGAGAGAGATCCTCTTGCCGGCCGGTCGATTGCACAATGGCGGCCCGTGCTTGGTCTAGGTCTTCTTGCAGCGCCTCGGCCCGGTTCTCACGCAGGACCAAGGCTTCGCGAACCGCCGCCGCTTCTTGCTGTACTCGGAGCATGTCGCGTTCGAGGAGGCCCATCCGTTGGCCGGACGTCAGGTGACTCCAGAAGGTGGTGCCGACGAACACGAGGACCGCAGCTGAAAGCGGCAGGGCCAGCGGGAGAACCAGGTGCGTGAGAGTCAGTGCCGCCACCAATACGCAACCGTAGCCGATGAGTATGGCTCCTGCGAAAGCGAGAGCCTGTACCCCACGCGCATGCAGCAGGCACCAGCCGATGAGGCCGGCGAGGAATAGGGTGACGAGGGAGCTGTTCATCATCCCAAGCCTACAAAGCCGGTTATCGGTCAGGAGCATATTGAGGAGATGGAGGTGGATGACGGACCCGGTGACAACCTGGCCCGTCGGCAATGACCAGGTAGCCGGTGGCACGGGATCGGGAAGAAAGACGACGACCTTGTCTTTGAACCAGCCGTTGAGCCGTTCGTCTTGATGGGCTTCCACGGCATCCCAGAGGGAGGCGAATGACATGGCAGGCAAGCTTTCCAAGGAACCGTCTCCTGCATAGTTCACGAGGGCCGTGGTGTCTGTGATGGTTGGGCGGGCTTGGGTGCGAGCTAACTCAAACAGCTTCAGCCCGAACGCCGGAACGGCCTGCGCGCCAAGTTCGGTGGACAAGGGCACCGCGCGCACGACGTGATCCTGGCTCGGGGAGACGAGCAGGTGACTCAACCCTGTTTGGTCCGAGGACAGCGGCGACTCGGGTTCAAACGGATAGACCACCTGTCCCGCCGCTTTCGTGGCTTCCAACAGGAGTGCGTCGCTGGCAGCGCCTCCGAGCTGAGCCTGGCTGGGCTGCGCGATGCGATGGTCGAGACCGATCGCCACAGCTCCGCTCTCCTGTGCCGTTGTGATGAAGCGGGCGAGGATTGCCCGATCCCATTGGCCGGTTCCGAATTTGGTTTCGCTGGCTTGATCGCGCGTGATGAGGATGAGAGAAGAACTGATGGGAATCGGAGCGCGGTGTCGGAGCCAGGTATCGTAGGCTGTCCAATCTAACGCGGTGAATGTGGCAGGAGCGAGGACCCAGAGGTTGAGCGAGAGGAGTGTCGCACCGGCTCCCATCGCCCCGGCTTGGAGCCAGGTTGATTGGAGGAACCAGCGCCATGTCTTGGACCAGTCGTGCATGGCGGTGCTTATGGCTCTAGAGACAACTCATTGAGGACGGCTTTGATTTCGTTCTTGGGCAACCCTCTGAGTACCGTGTTCGCCTTCAGCCTGTCTGCTTTCACGCCGAGACCTTTGCCATAGATACGTGCCAGGATTTTCTTGGCCGGCCCGAAGCCCTCGCCCGCCGTGGTCTCGAAGCAGGCCAGAATATTCTTGTCGAAGGGAGAAAGATGCGAGTCCCAGCCCATCTCATAGAGCCGGGCAAGCTCGGTCTGCGCGATGTCACTAAGTGCATAACTTTCTTGTAGAAGCACTGAGACGGCATCATCGGACCGATTCTGTTTCAACAACGTCGTTCCCACGGTTTCGCTGTCGCCGTTGCGGATGAGGTCAGGAAAGTTGTCCCACAGCTTTTCACGGTACGCGTGAAAAGCTTTCAAGGCTTCGAGGCGATTCTGCTCCGGTTGGGCCGGGGACAGGGCCTGGCGGCGAAATAGTGAGAGCGACGAGATGGCGGGTTGATAGCCGAGTTCAACTGCCTTCGTCCACCAATAGATCGCGAGCGTTCCGTTCTTTTCGACTCCCTGGCCAGCACGATAGGCGTTGCCAAGAAAGTACTGAGCTTGGGACACGCCGCCCGCGGCTGCTTCTTCCATGGATTGGGCGGACTCCCGATCGCGGCGGGCCAACTTCAGGACCAACGCCAGGCGATAGCGGGCATCGGGAAAGGAGGGCTGCAGCAGCAGGGCCTGCTGATAGGACTGAATCGCTGCCTTGAGATTGCCGGTCGTATAGTACGCGGTGCCGAGATCGTAGTGGGCCTGAGTCAATTCTGGGTTGAGCCGTGCTGCTTCTTTCAACTCCGTCAACGCCGCGCGCCAGTCTTGCTTGGCCATCAAGGCCATGCCGAGCTGGAGATGCGTCTGGGCGTGATTCGGCTTCAGCGCAATGGCCGCACGACATTCGTCGATCGCTGTATCGAGATCGCCGATTCGATAGAGGGCCTCCGCCAGCTTGAGCCGATAGTCTGCGTTCTGCGGAGCCGTGCGGACGTTCCCACGCAATTCACCCAACGTCATGACGACGTCGTCTTGTTCATGGGCCCTCAATTCAGGAAGGAGGAGTTCGTCCTGATGAGGGAATGAAGTGGATGGTGTTTCAGTAGGAGCGAGTGGAGGCGGCTCGCTAGGGGTTTGTGCGAAAGACGAATGGATGGATGAGCGAATGGCGAGGCATGAAAATAGGAGGAGCGTCAGAGCTAATCGATGCGCCATCGGAGACTTGCGACCCTCCAGCCAGTATGTATAGAGCAGCATTATAGCATCGGATTGAGGGGTGAGGGGTAATCTGGTTCAGAAGGGCAAACCCGTGGCACCCAGAGTTTCCAGTAGAACAGGGATCAAGAGGGGAGCTGTTTCTGGATCCGTTGAATCTGCTGCTGCAAGTCGGGTGATACGAAGGGCATCACGTCATGCCCTATTCGCCAAACTGGTTCAAGCGGGGCCGGGTCGGTGGCCAGCCGGGGAATGATATGCCAGTGGATGTGGGGAAGTTGGTTGCCGAGGAGTTCATAGTTGATCTTCTTGGCTTCATAGACCTCAGCCAGGGTCTTGGCGATGCGACTGACTTCCTCCATCAGCTGAATCCGTTCCGTGGGGGCCAGGTGAAACAGCTCGGTCGCGTGGCGTTTGAAGACGACGACGGTCCAACCGTTGAAGAATTGATCATCATGCAGATACGCCTTGGAGAGGCCGAGGTCCGCGATGAAATGGTCTTCTTTCGGCCAGCTACCTTGACAGGCCTTGCATGTGGGATCCGTCATGGCTGATTGGCCTTGCGCCATTCTTCTTCTGTCACCACCCCTTTTTTTATCAACAACTGAATCAGCTTGTCGACGGGATTTTGGCTGTTTGCGGGCGGCATTGATTTCTCTGTGGTTTTCGCGACAGGCGGTGGCCGCTTGATTCCGAACACTTTGAACGAAGGTGTGAAGACGATCATGTAATCCTTGTTGCGGAGGCGAACGCTGGCTGGAAGACTCTGGCTGGAGGGCGTCAAGTCGATCGCTGATCCGGTCGGGATTTGGAAGTAGGGCTTTCCATCCTGTGTTTCCCCATCCTGACCCAAGACCTCCATTCGACTCAAAATCGTATCGCTGTTCAAGTTTTCCCGGTCGTCCCCTCCGATGTTGGTCACCTTGTCGAGCACAATAAACAGGGAATCGCCGACAAATGTATCGGGAGACAGGTTCTTGACGCTCACATCGTAACGATACTCGCTGTTGAAGTTATCTCGCCCTTTGAGGGTGACAACGGCGGTGGCCTTGCCGGTCAAATCAGTGAGCTGATCCAGCGATCCGGCTCTGCTTTCGGCTACCATTAGCCACAACGGACCGAGCAAAATGACAGCGAGGTTCAGCCGCCAGGGGATCGTATTTATCGACATCGTTGTCTTCCCAGATTGTGAGAAGCGCTGCTGCCTCAACGGGCCTGAGCATAGCAAAGATCGTCGGGTTGAGCGAGTCTTCTATACGTTTGATTATCTTGACAGTCTCTTTCCGCGAACGCTATTCTCGCCGCTGTTAGAGTTGCGGTTCAACCCTTCCCTTGTCACCACACATGACATCCATGTCACGACGTGCCCCGCTGCTGGTCCCACGTTCTCTCGTGACGCAGTTAATGTCTCTGTACGATTACCCGCATCCAACACACCGTGGTCGGATCATCCGTGGGTACGATCGGCCGCACGCGGTGCGGACTGCGCGCATGTGCGCGGCGGTGGCCACGGCGCTGGGCCATGGAGCCGAGCGGGTCCGCCAGTATCAGATTGCTTGTCTGTTGCATGACTTGGGCCGTGCCGGGCTCGATCGCCAACTATTTGGGAAGATTTGGTCCTGGGCCAAGGAGCGCGGGATTCCGACGAGACCACGCGAATGGAGAGCCCTACGCCAAGACACTCCCTACGGACAGGAGACAGAGGCCTTTCTCCGGTGCTATCGAAAAGATCTTGAAGCCGATGGCATCGCGATGACTGCCTGGGCCAAGGAACAGGTCGAGATGCGGCTGGGATATTCCCGTCGCCTTGCGCGTCGGCTGCGGACGGTTCGACCTGCCATCAAGAAGATGGGGGTTTCCTGGGCGCCTTGGATGCAGCAGGTGATGCTCTATTATTACTATCCGGAAAAGCTGGCTTCTGCCAAGCCCTGGGTCAGGCAGTTGGCGGAGATTCTTGTCGCCTGCGAGCAGTTCGAAGCCTACAGCAACCAGCGGCGTGGACGGGACTACTATGTGCGGAAGAAGGAAACGTTGGTCGATGCCTTTGCCTATTTGGAGACATTGCAGCAGGACGGCATTCTGAGTGGAGCGGTAATGGTGGCGTTGCGCCGGTTGACGGCGCAAGGGGAGTTCGATGCAATTCTTGAGGAGGCTCGTGGCTGTGCCTTTACGCGGGGCGAGCGCCGAGCCCTCCGGGCGATGGAGTTATAAGATGGCGGTGAAGACGGTGTCATTGTGCCTCACTATGCAGGGCGATACGCAGATCGAAAATATGACGAAGTCCGTGGTCGACGCCCTGGCGGGCACTGGACTGTTGGCCGGGATCGTGACGGTGTTCGTCAAGCACACGACCGCGTCGGTCATGATCATCGAAGATGAACCGGGCATCAGGGCCGATACCAAAACGTTCTGGGACCGGGCGGTACCGGCTGATCCGGCCTGGCAGCACAATACGAGGAATGCCGGTGAGGACAATGGCCACAGCCACTTGCGAGGTCAGCTGCAAGGACCGTCAGTCACCATTCCCTTCCTGGGTGGGGCGATGCTGCTGGGAACCTGGCAACAGATTGTCCTCGTCGATTTCGATACCAGATCCAGGACCAGAGAACTCATTATCCAAATCATGGGTGAGTGATCGGTATGAAATGGCGGGTCATACCAAATTGGCCTGTCGCTTCGGCAGGACTCCTCCTCATCTGCCTTTGGCCGGCCTTGTTGACGGCGGAGTGGGGGAAGCCCTTGGGCGGGACCTACGACGGGCCTGAAGGGAAACCGCGTGTCGTGGCGCCCTCGCCCACCGAGCTGGGTGCGGACGAACGGGCCACGATGGCCGTGTTCGAGCGGGCGACGAAATCCGTGGTCTTCATCGCGAATACCGCGATCCAGCGCGATCCCTGGTCGTTCAATCTCTTTGAAGTCCCGCAAGGATCAGGATCGGGGTTCGTCTGGAACAAGCAGGGGCACATCGTGACCAATTTTCATGTCGTCTACGGGGCGAACTCGATCACCGTGACGCTGACAGACCGGACGGAGCATAAAGCGACGTTGATCGGCGCCGATCTCGATCATGATGTGGCGGTGCTGCAGATTCGCGCGCCTGACGAGGTTCTCTCGCCCATCACCGTCGGGACGTCGGATGACCTGCACGTCGGGCAAAAAGTATTGGCGATCGGGAATCCCTTTGGCCTCGATCATACGTTGACGACCGGCGTGGTCAGTGCGTTGGGGCGGACGATCAAGTCGTTATCGAACCGGACGATTGAAGGGGTCATTCAGACCGATGCTGCTATCAATCCCGGAAACTCCGGCGGGCCGTTGCTCGACAGCGCCGGTCGATTGATCGGCGTCAATACCCAAATCGTGAGCCCGAGCGGAGCCTTTGCGGGAATCGGCTTTGCCGTGCCGGTCGACACGGTCAATCGCATCGTCCCGGAGCTGATCAAGCACGGCAAACTCATCCGGCTTGGACTCGGTGTCTCGCTCATTCCCGATGCGATGGCCAAGCGGTGGGGGATTAAGGGATTGATTATCGGCAAAGTCTCCCGTGGCAGCGGGGCGGAGCAGGCCGGGTTGAAAGGTGCACGTGAAACCACTACCGGACGGGTGGAATTGGGCGACATCATTGTTGCGGTCGAAGGGAGGCCGGTCAGGACCCTGGACGAACTGATGGATGTCATGGAACGGCACAAAGTCAACGATCAGGTTACGGTCGACATTTTACGGGGGACCCGGCGTGAACGCGTATCCGTGACCCTCCAAGCCGTCAATTGAACGGATGTGATAAGCGGCAATCTATGCGGTCGCTATGTTAGGATCACCTATCTGTTCCGTATGGAGGACCACCGATGAGTGATCGCCGACCCATTGAACCGCAGGACCCGGAAACCAACGGTAAGGCAGAGGACGTTGCAAATCCCACAATGCGCAAGGGATCCGATCCGCTTGAGCTCATTGAAGAATGTCTCGCCTCTTTTCCCGACAGCGATCCCCGGCAGAAGATTCTCTACAAGTTGCGCCATGCCGTCATCCTCGGGCAAGCGGCGCATCAGCGGCGAGAAGTCGAATTCAAGAAAGTCAGCGATGTCATCGCAAAGCTCACGGCGCCGGCCAATCGGGTCGGCACCCTGCTTGAGGTGCCGGGGGAAGGCCTTGCACGGATTTTGGTGGGAGGCGCAGAGTATTATGCTGCGGTCGATCCACGGGTGCAGGCCGCCGAACTAAAGATCGGTGCCCAGATCCTGGTCAACGAGGCGTATGCGGTCATTAAGATCTTGGGCTATGACCGCAACGGGCCCGTATTGAAACTGGCCGAAACGTTGGCAGATGGGCGGCTTCGTTTCGAACAGGAGATGGGACGACAGGTCTTGATTCTCCAACGATCGAGCGATCTTGTCGGCGTGGACCTGAAGGCCGGCGATGAAGTGCGTATTGATCCCACCATCCACGTCGCAATCGAGAAGTTGGAAGACCGGAACGCCAAGTCCCACCTCCTCGACGAGGTTCCCACCGTCACATGGGAGCAGATCGGTGGGCAAACGGAGGCGATCACGGCCATTCAGAAGGCGATCGAGTATCCCTTGCTCCATGCAGACACGTTTCAGCGCTTCAAGTTCACTCAACCGAAGGGGTTCCTGCTCCATGGCCCTCCCGGTTGCGGAAAGACCTTGATTGGACAAGCGGCAGCCGCCAGTCTCTCAAAGATGGTGGGGGAGTCGGGACAGGGCGTGTCCGGTGCGAAGGGGGACAAGCCGCCGGTGACTCGCGGGGCCTTTCTCCACATCAAGGGGCCCGAAATTCTAAATATGTGGCTGGGGGAATCGGAGCGGATGGTCCGGGATCTCTTCGCCCAGGCCCGTGCCCGTCGGGACGAGGGGGCGTTGCCCTTTATTTTTATCGACGAGGCCGAATCGATTCTCGGCACGAGACGGGCGTCTCGATCATTCAACATTTCCAGCACCCTGGTGCCGATGTTCTGCTCCGAGATGGATGGGGTCGAGTCGTTACGCGACGTGGTGATCATTCTGGCTTCGAACCGGCCTGATCTGATCGACCCGGCCGTGCTGCGACCAGGGCGGATCGATCGTAAGATCAAAGTGAGCCGTCCGAATCGCGACTCGGCGGCATCGATTCTGAACGTGTATCTGACCGATGACCTGCCGCTGGACCGGCAATGGATCGATCAGCACGGGGGGGATCGGAAGAAGGCCTGTGCCGACCTCGTCGAGCACGCGCTCTCCGCGATCTTCTCGCGCATCGATGAGAACCGGCTCCTGTCGATCCGGCTTAGAAACGGGCAGAATAAGGTCCTCTATCGCGCCGATCTGATCAGCGGCGCGATCCTGGCTTCGATCGTTCAACGGGCGAAGGAGCAGGCGATCGATCGCGTGATTGCGGCCGGCGGGTCTGAGCAAGGCGGCATGACGTTGGACGATCTGGTGAATTCCGTTCATGCAGAATTCCGGGAGGGTGAGATGTTGCCGCCCGATGATGCAGCGGAAGAATGGCTCAAGCTCCTGGATCATCATCCAGAACAGGTCGTCGGGGTCTCCTCGTTTCGGAGGGGGCGGCAGGCGGAAGAAAAGTTGATAGGACAGATTATATAAGAGAGGCGAGGGGCACCGGGCGAGTGGCTAGGGGCAGGAGAATCCTGTCAGCACCGCTAGCCTCGTGCCTCTAGCCTAGAAGATGTATGCGACTATTTGGCATCGAAACAGAGTATGGGATTACGAGGGAAGACCAGAACGTGGTCGATCCCGTTGTGGAGTCGATGGAACTGGTACGGGCCCATCTGACTGCTTCGTTCGAGCGGCGTTGGGACTATGACGGTGAAGATCCGCACGAGGATGCGCGGGGGTTTCGGGTTTCAGGCCTGCAGCAGGATAAAGAAGAAGACGAGTTCGCCAAAGTCGATGCCCATCGACCGTTTTCGTTTCATGAGATGAAGAGCGATCTGGTCCTCCCGAACGGCGCACGCTTCTATAACGACCATACGCACCCGGAATATTCCACGCCTGAATGCCGAAGGTTATTAGATATCCTTGCCCATGACCGGGCAGGGGAGCGCATTGCCCAACGGGCGGCGGACCGTCGCAACCATGTGCTTGGCGGGCCCCATGTGCAGCTCTACAAGAACAACACGGACTTTCACGGACACAGTTACGGCTGTCACGATAACTATCTTGTGTCACGGTCGATTCCCTTCCCTTCGTTGACCGCGGGGCTGCTGCCGTTCCTTGTCAGCCGGCAGATCATTGCCGGAGCCGGCAAAGTCGGCGTGGAAGGTCAAGAGAGCGGGTTCGTGCCGGGGCACTATCAACTGTCTCAACGCGCCGACTTTATGGAGACGGATCTGAGCGTCGACACGATGCACAATCGGCCTATTCTGAATACGAGGGACGAACCGCATGCGGTTCGGGAAAAATATCGACGGCTCCATCTCATCATCGGCGATGCCAATATGTGTGAGTACAGCACGGCGCTAAAAGTCGGAACGACTCAGTTGGCACTGGAGTTGATCGCTCGCGCCGCTGCCCCGGCTATTGAATTGGAACATTCCGTCACCGCGGTGAAACAATTGTCCCGCGATCAGAACCTGAAGGCGACGGTTCGTCAGAAGAGCGGCAGCACCATTACGGGCCTCGACATTCAAGAGCAGTACTACCTTGCGGCAGAGAAACATTTGGCTGGTGTCGACCAGGACACCGATTGGATCCTGCGCGAATGGGCTGCCACGCTACGGTTACTCACCGGCGATCGGCGACAACTGGTCGGGCGGCTTGATTGGGTCACCAAGCTCTGGCTGTTGGAAACCTTCGTGCAGGAAGAGCGGATTGGGTGGGATGATCCCTGGCTGGCGAGCTTGGATCTGGAGTACCATAATGTGAGTCCGGATCGCGGGCTTTTCCTCGGGCTCGAGGCCGAGGGGAAGGCCTGGCGGATGACGTCGGAGCATGACGTTGATTCGGCATTGGTGGTTGGCCCGGCCGATACCAGAGCGGGGATTCGCGGCCTCTGCGTCAGACGGTTTCCGGATCAGATCAAATCGATGCAGTGGGAACGTATTCAGTTCAGCGGTGGGCTGCTTCCGCGAACGTTAGAGATGGGCGACCTCTTCGAGCCACAGGCGGTGCAAGCCTGCGCGCAGATATTCGAGAGCGCGGTATCCCCGATGGATGCGCTGAACGCATGGAACAGAGGAAAGGAGTCCCGATCATGAACTACATCTCAATGCCGGAACGCCGTGAGGGGCCGGGCAATCCGATGCCGAAGGCCCCGAGTCCGTCTGACGAGGGCGGGGGGCCGAAACGGCCGGAGACCGGGTCGCCCGATAAAGATAATTTGCTCAAGCGCATGCGCAAGGTCGATCCGAAACAGGCTGAACGGTATCGACAACGGACAGGAGAATAATAATTGTCGGGCATAGATGAGATCGGAGAGAACCTTCTCCTTTCGCCCTGAGCGCAGTCGAAGGGGCGAAGAGCTCCTTCTGGATGGGTGTATGAGTTTTTGGGCTTATATTCTGCGGTGCGCCGACAAGTCTTATTACACCGGGCATACAGATAATCTTGAGAAGTGTATTGCTTGAGCATCAGGCAGGAAAAGGTGGAGGCTATACATCGACGAGGCTCCCTGTTGTACTCGTATTTTCACAGGAATTTCCTGCGCGAGATTAGGCTCTAGCGTGTGAGCGGCAAGTCAAAGGCTGGAGTCGGAAGAAGAAGGAAGCCATGATGAGGGGAGATTGGGCAGAAGTATCTCGTTTGGCCAAGAGCCCTTCGACAGGCTCAGGACGAACGGGTGTGGATGAAACCATGAGGAGAGTCTGATGGGGATGCAAGGGGATTTTCTTCAGCTGTTGAAGGAGCAGGGTTATACACTCGGGGCGCCGACGGCGGTGGGGACTGGCCATGCACTCACGAATGCCACCACGATTCTGGCCTTCAAGTATCGCGACGGCGTGCTGGTGGCCGGAGATCGTCGCGCGACCGCCGGCAATATGGTGATGTACGATCGCACGGACAAAGTGCTGGAGATCGATCGGCACAGTGTACTGGCGATTGCCGGCGTTCCCGCGACCGCTTATGAAATGGTGCGTGTCCTGGAACATTCCTTCAAATACTATCGGAGAACGCAGCTGCAAGAATTGAGTTTCGACGGCAAGCTCCGCGCGGTCTCCAAGCTCTTGAAGGACAACGTGCCAGCGGCGTTGGCCGGGACGGGCGCTGTCGTTCCGGTATTTGCCGGCTACGATCTGGAGCAGGGATCGGCCAAGATCTATTTCTACGATATCCTCGGGGCGGAGTTTGAGGGGGTTGAGTATGCCGTGTCCGGGTCCGGTTCCCCCACGATCAGAGGGATCCTGCACTATGTGAATACATGGGGTGGGCAACCGCTCAGTGCGTTACCCGAAGAGCAGGCGATGGTTCAGGCGTTACGACTGCTCACGAGCGCGGCGGAGTTCGATTCGGCGACTGGTGGTGTCAACCGGGAGGCGAGTCTCTACCCCATCATCAAGTTGATTACCGGGGCTGGTGTGCAGACGGTGCCGGATGCGACATTGAAACCCCTCTTTGAATCACAGGTGGTGCGCTATGTATGAGGAGCCCTATCGGTGGGTGGAAGCAGTCGGCAATCGGCGACAGTATCTCGACGAACAGTTCAAACAGGGGAGCCCGGTTGTTGCACTGAGCTATGATGGAGGCATCCTTCTGGCGACGGTGAGCAAGGGGACGCCAAAGCTTTATGAGATCTACGACCGGCTTGCATTGGGCGGGATGGGGCATCCTACGGATTTGGAAAAACTTCGCTTCAGTTTTCTCGAAATGGCACATGTCGAAGGGTTCAACCGCTCGCCGTCCGATGTGACGGGATCGAGACTGGTGAAGTACGGCATCGCCCCGGTGATTAAGCAGGCCTTCGAGGAAGTGTATAAGGCGCCGTTCATTGTGCGCATTCTGGTGGCCGAGTTGGGACAGAAGCCGGAGAAGGACGCGCTCTTGACGATCAATTATGATGGTACGTTTGAGGAAACAACGGGTCGTGCTGTCCTGGCTGCCACGCCGGCTGTTCAGGCGAAGATGATGTCCTATCTCAAGGAGCAGATGTCCGCAACGTTGTCATTGGAGCAGGCGTTGGATCTGGCGTTGCGTGCCTGGGCGATCGGTTCGTTAGCGCACCAACAGGAAGAGACAGACCAACAGGCTGAGAACGAGCCAACGGCAAGCGGAGCGGGCTCAGCGACCGCCGCGATCCCAAGTACCGATGCTTTGCTGGCGCACGTGCGTGGCATTGCAGGCGGACGGATGATCGAATGTGTGGTACTCGATCGTCAGGCTCCGGGTACATCCAAGTATCGGTCGCTCAAGCCGGCAGATCTTTCACGCCTCCTGCCAAAAACGCTTCAATCCGTCGTGGTAGGCTGAGATGCTGAACCGTATCTTCGGACTCGAAACCGAATACGGACTGTTGGTCAACCAAGAGCAGCCCGACCATTCCCCCACCTGGTTTGCCCACAAGATCCGGGATTGCCTCTTTCACGTCCAACAGCGTGGGGTCCTCGATGTGCATCACCGAGGACACGATGAGCCTCCAGGCAACGGAGGATTTCTCACCAACGCCGGACGCATGTACCTCGACATGGGACATCTGGAGTGGGCCTCGCCGGAGTGTGAGTCTCTGAGTGATGTGGTGGCTGCCGACCGCGCCGGCGATCAGTTGCTGCAGGATGCGATTCAGGATCTCGGTCTGGCCGACACGGTTTCATTGATCAAGAACAATATAGATCACGAAACCGATGCGACCTTCGGATCGCACGAGAACTATCTTGTATCGCGACGCTTCCCCTTTACAAGGCGCGGCCTCGGGCCTTTTGTGACCTTCCTGGTCACCAGACAGATCTTTACGGGAGCCGGACGTGTCGGAGGGGCGGGTCCACAGGACGCCTGGGTTCAGATGGACCGACTGATTGTGCCGCGAGGAGCGATTCACCGCCATGCCCAACAGCCTATCCTCCCGTTTCAGCTCTCTCAGCGCGCAGATTACATCGTGAATGATTTCTTCGAGTGGGTGCAGCAGAATCGTGCCATCGTGAATACCAGAGACGAACCCCTGGCCGACCCGAATCAATACCGCCGTATTCACCTTCTGCTCGGGGATTCAAACATGGCCGAGGTGGCGACGGCCTTGAAATTGGGTACGACGGGGCTAGTCCTCCAATTGATCGAAGAGGGCCATACTCCGCTCGATCTTGAGATCCGTGAACCGGTGGAAACCATGCAGGAACTGTCGCAGGATCAGGACCGTCAATGGATGGTTCAGCTCCAATCGGGGAAGACGATCTCTGCGATCGACATTCAGGAGGCGTTTCTCGCGGCGGCGCAAGAACACTATCGTGGGCAGGACGACGAAACTGATTGGGTCCTCGATCAATGGGAAGCGGTCTTGCACGATCTCCGCGGGGACTATACGACCTTGGTGGGTCGGGTCGATTGGGCCTCGAAGTTGTGGCTGCTTGAAACCTTTCGCGAAGCGGAACAGATGACATGGGCAGACCCGGCGCTGAAAAGCCTTGATCTGGAATATCACAATCTCCATCAAGGCAAGGGGCTCTATTATGGACTTCTGGAAGAAGGGCGAGTTCCCCGCCTTGTCACGGACAAGGCGATTGCCTTGGCCATGGACCATCCGCCACGCAACACCAGGGCGTTCGGTCGTGGCGAACTCGTTCGACATTTACTGGCCTGTGGACCGCCGGATGAACCAGCTGATTCCAAGCCGGAAGAGCGATTTTCTCCCTCGTATGTGATCAACTGGTCTATCTTCCAACTGCGTGGCCAACCGCCCTTTCCCATGCCAGATCCGTTCAAAACTTACGTGCAGGAAGTGCGGGCTCATCTTCAAATAATCTGATCGGGCTAGCTGGGAGCCATCTTCACATCTCCATGTAACAACCTGTTTAAACAGGAAAATTTCTGAAGTGCTATGCTTCCCTGTGGCCTTGGCTGATTCACAATAAGATGATGCAGGAGACGCCGAGAGGAGGATTGTGATGAATGCACGCAGGTGGATGATCGAGTATGGGGTGGCAACGATCCTCACGTTTCTGTTTGCTGTTATTCTGGGACACATTCCGCTCTTTCGTGAAACGACAATCGGGAAACTCCATGCTTCCGATCTGGTCCAGTTTATCGGTTATGGGGGAGCACTCGTGACTGCATGGTTGGGGGCTCGTCAATTGGCGGCAGTACCGCCGGACGACTGGAAGTGGCTGATGCCCTATCGGGCGTTGATTCTACCGGTGACGACACTCGCAATCGTGGCGATTTCGTATGGCCTGTTGCTCTATGTTTGCGGTCCATTTCTTAGCAAGTCGGGGAAAGAAATCTACAACTGGATGTTTATCGTCGGTATTGTTGCTACCTGTGCCTGGCTCATTGTGACGTGGGTGTGGAAGTGCGCCCCTCAGGTGGCAGCCATCGAATCGCGCCGACTTAGAAAGCAAGCGGCCTAGCTCTTCTTCATGGTGTCCGGCTGCTTCACGTGACGAGGCAGCTGGACAACTCCCTCTTCGGATGCCCGTATCGATTCGATAATTCTATTCTCTACCCAAAATCTGTCTTCACTTTTCCGGTAGCGCTGGAAGAATCCACAGTGGCCACCATATTGCGGTGCTGTAAGCCGGATGTAGGGGTTCTGATGGATTGCCGCCAGGGAAAACATCGAGTAGGGAATAAACGGATCGTCTTGTGCGGTAATGATGATGGTCGGTATGGCGATCTTGCCCAATACGTGCCGTGCGCCTGCACGGTCGTAGTAGTCGGCTCCACTGGCGTATCCTCCGTCCGGAGCTGTGTAGCGATCGTCGAATTCGCTGATGATGTGGATGCGGTCAAGTCCTGTAAGATCCCACTTGCCGGGAAAGAACACCGCTTTCCGCCGCATGCGGGTTTTGAGCTGGGTCAAGAAGTGATGGTGATAGAGCCAGTTCCTAGGTTCTTCCAAGGCTTTGACGCATTGCGTCGGATCGATATTCGGGCAGACCACGATCGCACCGGCCAACGCCGCTTCTGACGAACAGGTTTCTCCGGCTGCTTTCAGAACGAGATTTCCTCCCATCGAATAGCCGACGAGCCAGATGCGATCCAATCCATCGATGTGCGCCAATTCATGGACGATGGCTCGATAGTCCTGACTTAAGCCGCTGTTATAGAGCGTCGGCGTCAGGTGTTCGGTTCCGCCACAGTTCCGCTGGTTCATTCGTATAACATTTATCCCCGCACGATAGGCTTTCGATGCAATCCCATGCATGTAATGCGACTCGCTACAGCCTTCAAGTCCGTGCACAAGCACCATGGTCTGGCACGTTCTGCGGTTTGGTTGCCAGTGGCAGACGCCGAGCAACTGAGTGTGAGGCTCGGTGGTGAAGAGCCTCGACTCAGTTGGCGCGCTTGCAAGGAGCCTTCGGCGAGGCCAATAGCCTGGAAGTAATGTCATGAGATGCGGATTTCGGAGAAGGGGTGCCGGTATGAAATCACGCCAGTCAGGTGACATGGAGGTCATCATAAAGAAAACCCCCACGGCTTCGCAGTATGAATCGCCGCGACGGGATAAATTTGAATGGGAGTGCTTCGCATATCTCACCTATTAGCCGAAGCGAAATATATATTGGCCCCGATAAAACAGTAAGAGGTTGGGGCTGGTGTGGTCTATGAAGCTTTGAGTGGAGGGGCTTGCAACGTTGGTCACAAGTAACAAACGGCATTTATGAGCATCAAAGGGTGGTCAATTCAGTGTTCATGCAGACAATCAAGGCCTTCGAGAGAGGTCTCGAAGGCCTTGCTATGGTGGCTCCCCGGGCAGGACTCGAACCTGCGACCAGCCGGTTAACAGCCGGCTGCTCTACCAACTGAGCTACCGGGGAACGAGAGGTTCGTCGTCGGGCCGCGTATTCTAGCAAAAGATTTCGGTTGGAGGGAGACTTTTTTCTACCTGAAGAATAGCTCGACGTGCCTGCGTAGTGTCGTTATACGTCGAAGTCTTCAGTCTCGTCCTCATCCGAGGTTGCGTCCGTATTGCCTGCTGCGACGGACGCATAGTGCTTGGCCCAGGTCAAATAGAGATTTCCACTGTCGCGCATGGTATCGGCAGCCTTGATCAGAGTCTGCGCCAATTCAGGATCTTTGCCGCTGGCATGGATATCAGCTGCACGTCGTTCGAGCACCTTCGGGTACTCGTGGATCAGCCCGGCAATCTCTCGAACAAGCTCATCAATGACATTATCTTCGGTTTCCATCTGTTCCCTCCACAACGGTACCAACAAAAAACCCCATAGCGCAGGCGCCATGGGGTCTTGCGCGGGGAGACCCGCTATACGAAACGGGTTATCCTTGGTAGGCCTGCCCAAGGGCTGCGGACTCACCCTTTTGGGCCATTAGATGTCCCGTAGCGCTGACTGCCTGCATGCTGATGGCATTATGCTTAGCTGCGTCGCAGACGACCACACAGAGTTCACAGCCCTTACAGCGGTCAATGATCACCTCGGCCACCATCTTGTTCGAATTGAGGTCGAGGCAGTTGGCCTCCGGGCAATACATAATACACAGTCGGCAACCTTTCTTGGCCACGCATTTTTCATCGATGACTTGCGCTACGTTATACATGCGAGCTGGTTCCTTCTCTCGTTAAGCCGCAACGGCAGGATTGCCGACTCGCAGCTCATACTTATTCTTCTCCGCCCACTCACTTGCGATGACATAGGCCGCTTGCACGGTCGCCAGATTTTTGGCCAGTAACATTTCTTTCTTGGCGAATTTCTTCTTAATCGCTTCATCCAAGGAGGCGGTTCCACCGGAGGCGACGAACTTCTTTCCAAACCGTTCTTGCAAGGCGCCGTCAAGAGCTTCCATTGAGACGCACTTGGTGATGCCTGCGACCGATCCGATCATCGACATATTCGTCGATAACTCGGTGCCTGCCACCTCAATCGCGAGTTCGGTTCCCGCAATGTAAAATACCTTAACGTTGAGATCTTTGAGCCGTTCAATATCGTCTGCAGACAGAAGTTCCTGGTCGGAGTTGATGATGACGAGGCCACCTTCCTTCACGCCAGAGTAGAAGGGCATGGTGTAGCTCTTCCCCATAGTGATGACCTGGGGATGAAAGACCTGGATGACGTCGGGAAATACCAACTCGCCACGGTCGTAGATCCGTTCAATGCCGATCCGACAATAGCTCTCTGCCGGCGCCATGCGCTTTTCAGCGCCGAAGAAGGGATTGGAGATCGAAAACTTTCCGTCGCGATTGGCAGCCATGGCCAGAACATGCGCGGCGGTGACGGCGCCTTGTCCGCCTAATCCAGACATTCGGACATTCAGTCTTTTCTTAATCATGGTCGTCCTTCCTCCGGAATCGGATTAGGCTCCCTGGGAAGCGAGCTGTTTTGCAGCGGCCTTCTTTTCCTTGTCCTTGGCGGATACCTCTGCCAGGAGTTGCTTGGCCGGCTCGCTAATGTACTCTTTATAGGCAAACCGTTCGGTCGGCTTTTCCGAATCCCGCATTTCCTGGAGCCCTTCCATGCTGTTCTTCCCGATTTCGAGAATGCACGGCGTATAGAGCTGGAGGTAGGTTGGGCCGATCTCGCGTGCGATCATGACCGCGTTTCGGACCACCTTCTCAATGAGGGAGGGCTTGCTCACGGTGCATTGGACCACATAATGGCAGCCTGATTCACGAGCGATTTCCGGCAGACGGACCTTGTCGAAGAGTTTTCCAACCGGCGCCATCTTAGCCACGAACCCCTTCTGCATCAGGCCGCTCTCCTGACCACCGGTATTGGCATACAGTTCGTTGTCGAAGCAAATCGTGGTGAACTTTTCCTGACGGAACCAGGCCTGAAGTGTCATGTCGAGACCGATATCGACGGTGGCGCCGTCGCCGGCGAGTACCACAACGTCCTTCGTCCGGCCCGGGAAGCGGACGCTTAAGGCGCGCTTCAAGCCGGAGGCGATGGCGTTTTGGTTACCGAAGAGGGAGTGAATGTTGTGGACGGCCACCATGGGGAATACCAGGCTGGTGCAGCCGGTAGAACCGACCATGACGGTATCTTCTGGGTTTGGCAATGAGGCCAATATATACCGGAAGGCCATAGATTCCGGGCAACCTGCGCAGAGAGAGTGCTGCTCGATCAGTTCCTTGCTGTTACCGATATCTTTCCAGCCACGGTCTTCCTTACCGTAGGTCGCGCTCTTGACCAGGTCTTGATAGTCCGACGGCATGATATCGTATAGGTCTTCCGAAATCTTGATACGTTCCTTGCTCATAATGACCTCCTCAATGCGTGCGTCTTATTCAGGGCGTTCAGTTCTTGCTGCCTAGGTGCGATCAACTGCCACGACCAGCCATTGACATGGTGCGCATGCCAAGCAGGGTCTTGATTTCTGAGACAATAATTTCTGGTGGCATCGTCATGCCTCCGCAGACACGCGGACCGGCGTTCACACGTTCGCTGTTCGGAATTGTGGCTTTAATTTCCTTAGCCAGCCATCCTGTTACGTTGAACTCCGGGACGATAATATGCTTGGCATTTTTTGTGGCTTCACGGATTTCCTCGCCTGGCCAGGGTCGCAGGGACTTGATTTTTACCAGGCCGCAACGGATGCCTTCATCCTCAAGGAGTCGGATGGCTTCACGACCCTGGGATACCGCCGTCCCCGAAGAAACTATGATGACCTCGGCATCGGTATTTTCCGTCTCGATCAATCCGTTTATCCACTTGATCGTATGCTTGCGGGACCGTTCCACTGCTGCCCAAACTTCTTGCTGCCAAGAAGCGTGGGTGGCATAACTGATGTAGTTGCTCTTCATGACAAACGGATCACGCATCATCCGCACCGGGGGACATTCCATGTCCATACACGGCACGGGTGAGCGGTAGGGGTCATAAGGTGGAAGACACATGTCGGCTGGGGTGAGATTGACGACGTCCTTAGTGTGCGTCACGAAGAATCCGTCGCAGCATAGCGCCAAGGGGAGGTGCACATCAGGCTCTTCCGACACCATGTAGCCTTTGAGGATCCAATCGAAAAAGTCCTGCGCGGTTTCCGCATGCCAGACGAGCATGCCGGTATTCAGAAGATACGCAATCTCGAGTGTGTCAGGTTGGATTGACAGCGGCGAATTGATGCCACGGCAGGTGACGATCATCTGAATCGGCAACCGTGCCCCGGACCACATCGGGAAGTTCTCCATCGCGCGCATTGTGCCGGGCCCCGCGGTCGTCGTAAACACCCGAGCTCCGCCGAAGGCTGCTCCCGCGCATTGGGACATGACGGCAAATTCGCTCTCACCACGGAAATAGTCGCCGATGTAACCCTCGGCAAAGAGTTCGCCGATCAAGGCAGCCGCTTCGCTCTGCGGTGTAATCGGGTATGCAATCATCACGTCACAGCTGGCCCGCCGGAGCGCTTCCTTGATGACTTCGCTCCCTGTATAGAACGACGGCGTGCGTGGCGCTTCGTTCATCATCTTCCAGGTGTCGGTAAAGGTCTGCCCTTTTTTATTTTTTGTGCCGATGACTGAGTGTGTGTCTGCCATGGATCAGGCTCCTTTCACTGTATTCAGAACCTCAAACAACTTAGTTTAGTTCGAGGCTCCGCTCTTGGCTGACGTCAGCCGTGGTTGGACTGTCCCTTTCAATTTTCTCACCCACTCGGCCAGTTTCATAATTTTTTCAACCGAGGCATCACGGAACGATAGCATCGCATCTTCATGGCCGGCCTGAGCACACATAGCAATCGTATAGCAGGATGTGCCACCTCGGATGATTTTGAGCGACAAATTCGCTTGATGACAGTGGACTCCGATGAACATGCAGCAATCGATTTTATTGTGCCAGATGGTCAGATTTGGATGGTTGGGATTGATCTCGACTTCAGGATTGATCTTAGGGTATTTGGGGCGGTAGTCCGGCATCGGAATCAACATGGGCGTTTGTCCTGGCTGCACGCACTCCTTGAGTGTGTTGTACAAGTGACGGATGGCCGTGGCCTTCTTAGCTGCCTTCTCGTTCCAGGCCCACAGGACTAAGGGACCAGGGAAGAGCGTCGGCACTTTGGCCATGAGAAATTGTTTCGCTGCTTCTTCATAAGCCTTTTCCTCCGGGACTATGACACCATTGATGTGAGCTTCCCCAGGATTCGGCAAATAAATACCCATGCTCGCGGCCGATGGGGGAAGGAAATGTTCAGGGCCTGGAAGAACACGATACTGAGTCATTACAGCATTTTCTCCGGCAAGGGGTTAATGAAGGAGAAACACAGGTTTTCCGATGATCTCGGCCTTCAACACTCTAAGCTTTTTCTATGTACCCTGCAACCTCGCAGAAGGCCCACGGGAGAGAAATTTTGGGCTATTGATCGATGGAGGCTTAGGCCTTTTGTCCTGACATGGACTTTGTCCACAGACAGCCCAATGCTACCATCGAACCAATCATTATAGGGTGGCCCATTCCAGTCTGTCAAACCAATCGGTATGCCTCAGACTGCTATACGCGGACGCACACGTGTACGAGTTATTAACATGAAGTCAATAAGTTGCGAATGATTACGGCAATTGTTCACAGGCAGGAATGGATCCAAGGACACAGGCTCGTTCAAGGTCATCTTTGGCAAGTCGACCTTGCAGACGCTCTCGGTAAAGCTTTGCTCGGGTAACCAGAGCAGCAGTATTAATCGGATCGATCCGAATAACAGTGGACAAATCTTCAATCGCTTGTTCGGGCTGATTCAGCTTGAGATAGATTTCGCTCCGCAGTGCATAGGCCTCCTTTTGATAGGGGATCCAGCTTTCAGGTGTTTGAGCATTGAGGAGTTTCTTCAGCGTGGCTAAAGCGCGTTGCCAAGATTTGGCATCCGCCTGCCGGCGAGCTTGTGTTGTATAAACGCCGATGAGTCGCTGGCGAGCAATATCGGCAAACGGATCGAGCTCAAGGACTTGCTCATAGGCCGCGGCAGCTTCGTCCAATTGTTTTAACCAGCTGAGCACATCCCCCTTTCCAACCCATGCCCATACGTTTTTGTTGTCGAGCATGATTGCGCGATCGAAGTCTATTCTGGCTTTGTCCAAATAATCCGTATAGTCCACGGTTTTGGCATGTTGGGAAAAGGCCAGTGAGACCAGTTGGATGTAGGTTTGGCCTCGCACAATCAATGGATCGACATAGCGATCATCAAGGCCGGCGGCGTCGGTGCTGAACTGGATCTTGTCTCGCAGATTCGATGTGTGGAGGGCAGTTTCGAGCATCGCGCGTGCCCGTTGGTGGGAGGCGGACTTCCCATCCGGTTCAATAGCCAGCATTCGGACGCCGATCGGTTGCTGTTGAAGTTCTTGCAGTTGTGAGCGCAATTGGTGGTTTTCCTCTTGGAGTTGGCGAAAGTGTTGCGCGAGTTGCTGGTCGGATTGTAGTCGGCGTATCGCCTCTGCCAGGTCGCTGATATTAACCGTAGCACGTATGCGTACGAAGAAAATGGGACGATCGAGCTCAAAAAACCGCCTGGATTCGAGAATTTCCGTTTCTGTGATGGCGGCAGTAATGGTTCTGATTTCCAGTGAGCTGGTTTGCATACTTCTCCCGCCTGATTCTTTTTCCACATCGTGGAATGTGGATTCGAGATACACCCCCGCTTCTTCCACTGCTTTACGCTGGGCCCGTTGGAGGACCTTTTCTTCTGCACCAGCTAAAGTGTCGCCATCTGCCATAACATATTGACTGTCGACAATGACGGTTTTCGTTGAGCCCCCAAACACGGGGGTTCCCCAGAGGAAGATCATGAAAATGGATGAGTAAAACAAGTACTGATATAACTTCATCTGACAACTATACCGCACCGCCCGATGGTCGAGGGGGCAACGTAACCAACAATCCAAACAAAGCAAAGCGAGGGAAATCAGGTAAGGCTGAAAGAGTGGATGATAGCCGGCTACCGTTCCTTCGGAAAGACTTGAATAAATGGGTGGACTTCGACCCGTTCAAATACACCGTGGACGGTATAGGGGTCTTCACGGGCGAACCGTTGCGCGTCTTCCAGTGAATCTGCTTCGATAACGATAAGACTGCCGGTCTTATCTGTGAGCGGACCAGCCAACACGACCCGGCCTTGAGCATCGAGAGGTTCCATCTTGGCTAGATGCGCCGGACGATAGATTTTTCGTTTGGCCTCTCCATCAGGACCGTCGAATCCGAGAATGACGAACTTCATAGATGTCTCGATGGGCAGGAGAGGGACATGGACATCATGCCAGGTCTTCTAGTGGGCAGCGATCTTTGAAACCTGTGGTTGTTTCATGCCACCATCTGATTTCCCGCTCTCCAAACTTCCAGCATAGATAGACCACTCGTCCGTCACGCAGATGGGGAAAGTCACAGAGACCGAGGTCCAGGTCCTTCACCAAAATGCCGAGTTCCTGAATCGCCTGAAGATTCGTACTGACTTGTTGAAGACCCGAAATATATAGGTGCCCAACAGTGCTGCCTCCGCCATATTCGGCCTGAGCACTGGCTTTCTTGATATCTTCTTTCGTGCGGGCTAAGACGGCCTTAGCCTGCTGGATTGATGTCAATTTTGAATTAAGTTGGGGAATGAGGTGATTGGCCTCGGATAATGTGAATATTCGCTCGTGCTGTTCGTGTGCGTCGTCGTGTGCCATGGTGTGTCCCCGCAGCCCCTCATTTAGCACACCACTCTTTTAGGCTGCAACCGCAGGCGTCAAAGGAAGTGTTTCGTCAGATAGGGATATGCCCGGGTAGGCTGGCCGAGAAGAGAAGAAGGGGTACGATGTAAAAAAAGAAATACTATATTGACAAAAAGTGCAGCTCGCGTTACTATTCAGATAGCATTTCAGCTTGACTCTTAAGGTTATCTCCACACGCAAGACTTCCGGGGCGCATCTCGATACTAGCCACAATTGTCCAGAGAACAGGGGCGAGTCAGCTCGGCATGAGTTCCGGCTTGCAACAATATCCGCAGTCATGAGACAGAATTGTACCCTGATAGCGACAGGCATAAACGGTAGTCCTTCACGGGTCATCCTCTTTTAGCTAATAACACGACATAATCACCAAACGCATCACCATTACCATTTAGTCCGTGGACAATTTCCCATGGTTCACCACGTGCGATCGCTGCTGATAATGATGCAGCCGGAGGCTTGAGAGGATATTCATGACACAAACGAAGGGGGAGGTTATGCATCTGGCGGAGCTGAAGCAGAAGTCCATTGCCGATCTCAATGAAGTGGCGCGCGATCTGAAAATCGATGGCGCGGCCAATCTGCGGAAGCAGGAATTGATTTTTGCGATTCTGCAGGCGCAGACCGCAAATAACGGCGTGGTTTTCGGCGAAGGAGTGCTTGAAACGCTCCCTGATGGGTTCGGATTTCTGCGCGCCCCAGATTCGAACTATCTTCCCGGTCCCGACGACATCTATATCTCTCCCTCTCAAATCCGGCGTTTTAATCTGCGTACCGGAGACATTGTCTCCGGACAGATCCGGCCGCCGAAGGAGAGCGAGCGATATTTTGCGTTGCTCAAGGTTGAGAAGGTCAATTACGAAGACCCCGAAGTGTCTCGCGACAAGATCCTATTCGATAACCTGACACCCCTCTATCCGGAAGAGCGTCTAGTCCTCGAGTTCGACCGTGAAGAATATTGCACCCGCGTGATGGATCTCACAACCCCGATCGGCAAAGGCCAACGTGGGTTAATTGTCGCGGCTCCCCGAACCGGAAAAACGATGTTGCTGCAGGCCATCGCTCGGGCCATTCTCAAAAACCACAAGGAAGTGACCTTGATTGTGCTGCTCATCGACGAGCGGCCGGAAGAAGTCACCGATTGGCAGCGGCAGGTGAAGGCAGAAGTCATCAGTTCCACTTTCGATGAGCCGGCCCAGCGCCATGCGCAAGTGGCCGAGATGGTGCTCGAAAAGGCAAAGCGACTGGTGGAACATAAGAAAGATGTCGTGGTGCTGCTGGACAGCATTACCCGCCTGGCACGTGCCTATAATACGATTGCGCCGCCAAGTGGCAAGGTGTTGTCGGGAGGGTTGGATTCGAATGCACTCCAGCGGCCGAAGCGGTTCTTTGGGGCGGCCCGCAACATTGAAAATGGCGGGAGTCTCACTATCATGGCGACAGCTCTTGTTGACACCGGTAGCCGAATGGATGATGTTATTTTTGAAGAGTTCAAGGGGACCGGCAACATGGAAGTCCATCTTGATCGCCGCCTGGCCGACAAGCGGCTCTTCCCGGCCATCGATATCAGCCAGTCCGGGACGAGGAAAGAAGAATTGTTGGTGGACAAGGATCGTCTCAACAAGATGTGGATTCTGCGCAAGGTGTTGAGTCCGCTCGGGACGATGGAAGCCATGGAGTTTCTGATGGACAAGCTGCATGGTACCAAGACTAACCAGGAATTCCTGCAGTCGATGAATCGATAACATCCGACTTGTATCTGACCGTTGAGACAGGGTACAGTGTTGGGCCTTCGAATGGGCGAAGGTCGATGATTGTTGATGTCAGGGGAGTGGGAACTATGAAGAAGGGCATTCATCCCGTGTATCGGGAAGTCGCGGTACATTGCGCCTGCGGCAACAAATATAAGACCCGATCGACGGGCGGCGATATCAATGTCGATATTTGTTCAAGCTGCCATCCGTTTTTTACGGGGACCCAGAAGATCATTGATACCGAAGGGCGTGTTGAACGGTTCAAGAAGAAGTACGCAAAGAAAGAAAAGTAGTTCGAGAAGAGGCCATACGAGGGACCCTGCTTCGCTGAGGGGCAGGGTCCCTTTATTTTTTCGCGAGATGGGCTGAAGAGGAATACGATGGAAACGAGACCATGGAAGCTGTCTTACTGAAGAAATGGGAAGTATTGGCAACCCGATACGATGAGTTGACGAATCAGCTCATGGACCCGTCTATGATGAGCCAGCCCTCGCAGTTGCACAAAGTAAATAAGGAGCGGACGGATATCGAACCGGCGGCCAAGCTGCTTGCCACCTATCGAGACAACGCAAGGCAGTTGGAGGAGGCCGCTCAAATTCTTACAGATCCCACGGCGGGGGTCGAGTTGCATAAGATGGCGACGGAGGAGAGCGCCATGCTCGAACGCCAGCAGCGCGAGATCGAACAGCAGGCTCAAGAGCTGCTCATTCCCAAAGACCCGCGAGACGAGAAGAGCCTGCTTCTCGAAGTCCGCGCCGGGACGGGCGGTGATGAGGCGGCTCTCTTTGCCGGAGCGTTGTTCCGCATGTATACCAAGTACGCTGAGATCAAAGGCTTCAAAGTCGATGTGGTCGAAGCCACGGAAACCGTTGGCGGGGGGTATAAGGGAGTCGTCGCGCTTATAGAGGGCATGGGCGCCTACAGCCACTTCAAGTTCGAGGCGGGGGTCCACCGTGTGCAGCGTGTTCCCGTCACCGAGGCCAGCGGCCGGGTTCACACGTCGACCGTCACCGTCGCTGTCATGCCTGAGGTGGATGAGGTCGATGTGCAAATTGATCCCATGGACCTCCGGATCGACACCTTCTGTTCATCCGGTGCCGGAGGGCAGAGCGTTAACACGACAAAATCTGCGGTGCGGATCACTCATATTCCTACCGGTGTAGTAGTGAGTTGCCAGGACGAACGGTCGCAGCTGAAGAATCGCAACAAGGCGATGCGTACCCTGCGAGCCAGAATCGTTGAGGCTGAGCGGGAGAGGCAGGAAGCGGAAATCGCACAGAACCGTAAGGCGCAAGTGGGTACGGGTGAGCGAAGCGAGAAGATTCGTACATACAACTTCCCACAGAACCGTGTGACAGATCATCGCGTCGGTGTGACCTTGCACAAGTTGGAACAGGTGCTCGAGGGGGACCTCGACGAACTCGTCCAGGCTTTGAAGGCGCAGCGTCAGCAAGAAGTGGGAGCAGCTTAGTATGGAGGCGGTTGCCCCGATTCCTCAGTCAGCAGACCAAGCGACGCTCGGCGAGCTGATCGCCGAGTCGCGGCGGATGCTGGACCAGGCCGGTATCGACAGCGCGGGGCAGGAAGCGTTTTGGATAGTGAAGCACGTGCTCCGTCTTCCCGCACATCATGTTGTTACAGAGCGAGATCGACCGCTGTCTCACGCCGAGCTGGCAGCTGCGAGAGGACTGATCGAGCGGCGGGTTGGTCGTGAGCCCTTGCAATACATTCTTGGGACCCAGGAGTTTTGCGGGTTGGAGTTTCACGTAGACCCGGCGGTGCTTATTCCGAGACCAGAGACTGAGTTGCTGGTGGAGTACGTTACGCAACGGATTCCCGTCGAGCGACAGGCCACCATCGTCGATGTCTGCACGGGATCCGGGTGCATTGCTGTGGCGGTTGCGCGGCTGAGGCCGCGTGCACGGGTGATCGCGACTGATCTATCGAACCCTTCGCTCGATGTTGCCCGGCAGAATGCCACCCGCCATGCGGTGTGTGAACGCATCACATGGTTAGAAGGCGACTTGCTGGGGCCATTGGCAGACAAGGGGCTGGAAGAATGCATTGACGTCATCGTGTCGAATCCTCCCTATGTCTCGGAGGCTGATTGGGCGACACTGCAGCCGGAAGTGCGGCTGTTTGAACCGCGAGGTGCGCTGGTAGCAGGGCCGCAGGGAACGGAATTGCATGAGCAGTTGCTCGTGGAGGGTGGTCGATACCTGTCTCCCGGCGGCGCCCTGATCATGGAAATTGGTTCCGGCCAGGCTCGTGCGATCCGTCGGATTGTCGAACAGATACCCAGGTACAGATTTCACCGGCTGGTTTACGATGCTACAGGGCTTGAGCGTGTCGTGATTGTGGAGCAAGTAGGAACGTAAAGGCAGAGACGATGAATCGTACTGTCATCACCGGCGGGATACCGCTACGAGGAGAGGTTGAGATCAGCGGGGCGAAAAATGCCGCGCTGCCGATCTTGGCCTCTACCATTCTTGGCGGTGGCGAGTGCGTCATTACCAATGTGCCATGCGTGGTGGATGTCGTCACCATGGGCAAGTTGCTGGGCATTTTGGGCGCGAAGGTTCACCATGAAGGGAATCGCGCGGTCATTAACGCCGATATGATCACTTCGACCCAGGCCCCCTACGATCTTGTAAAGACCATGCGGGCCTCCGTCCTCGTGTTGGGGCCACTGCTGGCGCGATGGGGAGAAGCGACGGTGTCGATGCCCGGAGGCTGTGCGATTGGGTCACGGCCAGTCAATCTCCATCTTGCCGGACTGGCCAAAATGGGTGCGGAAGTTTCAATGGAACATGGGTATATTCGCGCCAAGGCGAAGCGGCTGACGGGGGCGCAAATCTATTGCGACACACCGACAGTCACCGGAACAGAAAATTTGATGATGGCCGCATCGCTTGCTCAGGGAACTACGGTCATTGAAAATGCTGCAAAGGAACCGGAGGTTATAGATCTCGCGAATTTTCTCGTGAAACGAGGGGCTCGCATCGTGGGCGCCGGGTCGGATGTCATTACGATCGAAGGTGTCCGTGAGCTGCAGGGGGGCGATCACGACGTCATTCCAGATCGCATCGAAACAGGAACGTATCTTGTGGCCGGGGCCATTACGCGCGGAGCGGTGACGCTCACTCGATGCCATCCGAATCACTTGGACGCGTTGCTGATGAAGCTGCGGGAAGCCGGCGTCGAGATCCTGGTGGAAAAGGAGCGGATTCACCTCAACGCGGCCTCGCGACTCAAAAGGATCGACATTCGTACATTGCCATATCCCGGGTTTCCCACCGACATGCAGGCACAGATGGTGGCCTTGATGACGGCCGCTGAGGGCACGAGTGTGATTACAGAGACGGTGTTCGAAAGCCGCTTCATGCATGTCGAGGAGTTGCGACGGATGGGTGCGGAAATTAAGGTCGAAGGCAATCAGGCAGTAGTGGCTGGACCCACCAGCTTGGCCGGGGCTCCGGTGATGGCGTCTGATCTTCGTGCGAGCGCCGGATTGGTCTTGGCCGGGCTTGCTGCGGAAGGCACGACGGAGATTCTCCGAGTCTACCATCTAGATCGTGGCTATGAGCGGATGGAAGAGAAGCTGCGTGGATTGGGTGCGATGATCACCCGTCACAAAGAAGGAGCGGTTCCGACCGAGATTCGCTGACATCATGCTGACGATTGCCTTGTCGAAGGGAAAAATGTTGGATCTCACGCTGGATGTCTTTCGCCGAGCGGGATATGCGCTGGGCAGTCTCTCGACCGAGAGTCGCCGGCTGGTGTTCCCCTGTCCGGAAGTCGGAATGACCTTCCTGATCGTGCGGCCGACCGATGTGCCGACCTATGTCGAATATGGCGCGGCGGACGTCGGGATTGTCGGGAAAGATGTCTTGCTGGAGCAAGACAGCGACGTATATGAGCCATTGGATTTAGGATTCGGAGCGTGTAGAATCGCCGTCGCTGCGCTCAAAGGGCAGGCCTCGCGCGATCGGCTGTCCTCGAAGATTCGGGTGGCGACCAAGTATCCGAAGATTACCGAGCGGTATTTCAATCAGCGCGGCGTGCCGGTCGAAATCATCAAGTTGTATGGCTCGATTGAACTGGCGCCATTGGTCGGTCTGGCCGATCGGATCGTCGATCTGGTTGAGACCGGCAACACGCTGAAGGCGCATAACCTTGTCGAAGTGGAATGCATTGCGCAGTCCACGGCACGGGTCGTCGTCAATCGAGCGAGTCTGAAGCTGAAGCATGCGGTGGTCACAGAGCTGATCAAGAAGCTCCGGGCCGTCAGCCGCGCACCAACCGGGGCTCGAACATCTACTCCACGCACGTCCTCGCATAGGGCAAGTCGAATGGTCCTACCGAAGCGTAAATGAAGATTATAGCCTCCACCGAGCGAGCTTTCCTCCCCGCACTCAAGAAAGTGGCGTCCCGTGCCCGCATGCAAAGCGCTGCAGTTGAGAAGACGGTCAAGTCGATTTTGCAAGCCGTAGAACGGGGTGGTGATAAGGCCGTTCTCCGCTATACAAAACAGTTCGACCGCGTCTCCATGAAAGACACGGAGCTGCGCGTCACCCCAGAAGAAATCAAAGAGGCGTACTTTCACATCCGGAAAGAGGAGGGCGATGCGCTTCGGTTTGCAGCCCAACGGATCACGTCGTTCCACGAACGGCAACGCATGAAGACCTGGATGTATCAGGACAATGAGGCGACGCTGGGGCAGGTGGTCACGCCGGTTGATGCGGTGGGGGTGTATGTGCCTGGTGGCAAGGCCGTCTATCCTTCGTCGGTATTGATGTGCGCGATCCCGGCCAAAGTCGCGGGCGTCTCCCGCGTGGTGATGTGTACACCACCGCAAAAAGGTCCCATCAATCCCTATTTGCTGGTCGCAGCCGATATCGCCGGTGTCACGGAGATCTATCGTGTGGGGGGCGTGCAAGCTGTCGGGGCAATGGCCTATGGGACAAAGACGATCGAACGCGTCGACAAAATCGTGGGCCCCGGCAATATTTATGTCGCGACGGCCAAGCGACTCCTCTACGGCACGGTCGGGATCGACATGGTGGCAGGCCCAAGCGAACTGCTTGTCGTCGCAGATGGTGATGCCAAGCCGGCTCATGTCGCGGCCGATCTTCTCTGCGAAGCGGAGCATGACGAAGATGCGCAGGTCTATCTCGTCACCACATCGGCCCAGTTGGCGAAGGACGTGGTGCAACTCATTGGCAGCCAGTTGAAGGGGCTGCAACGGGAAAAGATCGCGGCTAAGTCCATCGCGCGCCATTCAGTGGCCTTCGTGGTCACCACAATGGACGAAGCCATCGATGTGGCCAATGAGATTGCCCCTGAGCATTTGACGCTCTCGGTTGATGAGCCGTTCGATTACTTAGAGAAAATCCGTCACGCAGGGGCGCTCTTCCTGGGCCGATACACTCCCCCATCGGTTGCGGATTATGTCGCCGGCCCGAATCACGTCTTGCCGACCGGCGGGACGGCGCGCTTCTTTTCCGCACTCTCCGTCCACGATTACATCAAGGTGAGCAACATCGTACACTATACGCGCGAAGAATTGAGCAAGGTGAAAGATCATCTCGTTCGGTTGGCCCACATCGAAGGGTTCGACGCGCATGCCAAGTCGGCCCAGAGCAGGTTCTCATGAAGAAGAACAGATTAGCACCCCGACAGTCGTCTATTCACCGTGCCACGAAGGAAACAGATATCCGTGTCGAATGGACGCTGGACGGCACCGGACAGGGGAAGATCGACACCGGGGTTCGATTTTTCGACCACATGCTGGAGTTGCTTTCCAAGCATGGGTTCTTCGATCTGACGGTCCAGGCCAAAGGCGACATCGATATTGACGAACATCACACGGTTGAGGATGTCGGCATCGTGATGGGCAAGGCGCTGCATCAAGCGTTGGGCGAGAAGGGCGGAATCAAACGATTCGGGTTCGCCACGGCTCCACTCGATGAAACGCTGGCACAAGTCACCGTAGATCTCAGCGGCCGGCCCTATCTCGTCTACAACGTGACGTTGCCGGATCGGAAGATCAAAGCCTTCGACCTCGGCCTGTTCGAAGACTTCTTTCAGGCCTTCGTCACCCACGGCGGGCTCAACCTGCATGTGAACCTCATGTACGGCCGCAACCCGCACCACATCATGGAAGCCATCTTCAAGGCGCTGGCCAAGGCGTTGGATCAGGCCACGATGTTGGAAGAACGACTGGCTGGGAAAGTGCTCTCGACGAAGGGGCTGCTGTAATCGAATAAATAGGGTCAGTGAAAGTAGTTGTCGGTTTTGCAGGGGGCAGGTTTCCTATGGAGAGCCTGCCCTTTGTGTTTCATGGGCAAATCAGCGGAAGGTGTGATTGCAAGACCTGGCACCCCGGCTGGGTTAAGAGAGCGAAGGAAGGCGGTTTTGGATGAGACCCATGGGAGTACTATTGCTGTTGAGCATAGCAGGGGTTCAGACAGGTTGTTTGGCGATTGGGGGTGGGTACGTGGGAAATGACCGACTTGAGCCCATATTTCTTACGCCTCAACGAACAACGTACGCCAAATTTCGATATCAGACTGAGGATGACCTCAGTGCGCTAACTCTATCTGAGAAGAGACTGCTCGTTGCACCTCCTATTCCGAGAGCCATTAGCAAGGAGGATCTTCTAAAGGCATGGGGGCCACCGGATGAGAGACTAGTCGGGGCTGGGCAAGAGCGGTGGGTCTATCGCGATGGGCTGCGATGGAATGGAGTCTTCATTTTTCCAGGAATTATCATCCCCATTCCGCTCGTAATCCCAGTTGGCTGGAATACATTCACCATAGAGTTTCAGGAAGACATGGTGTCCACCATCATTACGGTGGTCAATGAAATCAAAGGTGGTGCGGCCTGCACTTTCGTCCTCGTGCATGGGGGAGTAGGGTGTCGTCTTGGTAAGGACTTTATTTTTGACTTTGCTTTGAAACATTCCCAGCGCTGGGCTCCTAGCGAGCTGCTGGGTTCCAGTAAGTAGCGATTGAAATCAGCTCGACTACCTGGATGAGATCAAAAAATGTACAGGGAGTCTTATTCGATTCGGAATATCGATTCAGCGAGCATCCGGACAAAACCTGGCCAGACGCACGCCTTCACGATTATTGAGGAGAATGTGCGAAAATCGACTAGCTGTTTGGTGATGATGGCATGGACCACATCCAAATTTAGGCGGGTGTATTCGTGCACGGCCACGTTGCGGTAGCCGACCATGTGCTGCATTCGGATCGCTAGATCAATTGGGATGATGTCGGTGGTTTGTAAGAGGGTAAAGGCATCACGACTCTCTTGTAGCACTCCCAGTCGCCGCTGGCTGATGACGTACATGGCCTGCCCGTAATATGCATGACCACTTCTACTCCAATCGCGGATTCGCCGCTCTTGTGTGTGAAACGATAGTAATCGTAATGCTCAATGTTTAATGTTCAGATGTTCAATTGAACATCTGAACATCAGGTATTACGCATTAAACATTCCTTCCTCTTCTTACAATTAGTTTCTTTCGTGTAACCGACCTACCTGAAAGTCTGATCCGTTTTGACAGTGGCAGGATGCCGCTGGTTGCGGTATTGTTACGGCCTTATGGTCAGGCAAGGGATAGGAGCCGTGGGGTAGGTAATAGGTATGAGTGGGACAAGAATCTTTCCCCTAGTCCCTGCCCCAAGCTTCTCGCTTCCAGAAGGCTGCGGGAAAATGACACTTAGCAGAATGGTATTTTGCATGGTCTGGTCTTGTGCCACAACAGGAGAATGCTCTCGCAGGATGCTCAAAAAGGCCGTTCAGCAAGGCCGCAGGCGAGTCGAAACCGGAGGCGTACCCTCAGGGGTACGTTGAGGATTTCGATGAGCCGAGAACGAAGCTGGCGGACGTTTTCAGCGTCCTGCGAGGAAGTGACATGATTGCGATCATCGACTACGGCATGGGCAATCTCCGCAGTGTCTCCAAGGCCTTTGAGGCGGTGGGGCATCAGGCAGTGGTGACGCGTGATCCGCTCGCTATTGGGAATGCAAGCCACGTGGTGTTGCCTGGCGTTGGTGCCTTTGGCGATTGTATGAGCAATGTCGAGCATTACGGGCTGGCGGAACCGATTCGTACTGCCATTCAATCGGGAAAACCATTTCTGGGAATTTGTTTGGGCCTCCAATTGTTGTTTGAGGAAAGCGAGGAATTTGGGACTCACAAAGGTCTCGGGATCATTGCCGGCAAGGTCAGACGATTTGCTGTCGACCAGGGATTGAAGGTGCCGCACATGGGTTGGAACAACGTTAAGATTGAGCGGCCCTGTCCTCTGTTCGAAGGGATTGCCGGCGGATCGTACTGGTATTTTGTGCATTCCTTTTATATTGATCCCTCTGACAAGACCATTGCGGCAACCACGACGGAATACGGAACGACATTTGTGTCGAGTATCTGGCATGACAATGTGGTGGCGTGCCAGTTCCATCCTGAAAAAAGCCAGACTGTCGGGTTACAGTTGATCAAAAACTTTGGATCCTCGAAATGAAGATCATGAGCAACCATGGATGGTCGATGGCCTTGGTGGGAATGGCTGTACTGACGGTTGGCGGCTGCAGCGGATCGAAAGTGACCACGAAGGAGTCCGCGGAATTGCCGCGTTATCAGATTCGTACCATCGCCCTGGTACCGTTCACCATTCTCGCGACGCCACAGGTGAGGAACGTGATCGATCAGACATTCTCGGCGCCGCCGGGAGCTCGCGGGTCTGATATTGCGATGGCGATACCGCCGAGTACCGAACAGTCACTTCGGCAGACAGTTACAGTGCCGGCTGGAGCCGGGGCTACAGTCACGCAGTTATTGTGGAGCCGGTTGAGGACAAGACAGGGCGTAACAGTGCTTCCGCCGAGTGAGGCAGCGAACGCGCTGGCGTCTCAGGCGGCGCCCGAATCTCCCGCCGGTCAGTCAAAGGCGGTGACGGTGGCAAAACAGCTCAAGGCGGATGCCTCACTGATTGGCCAAGTGCTGGTGTACCAGGAACGAGTCGGCGGTCGCTTTGGCGCGAACCCCGCCGCAACGGTGGGTTTTGAGGCCAAGGTCGTCGCGGCTGACGGGCAAGTCCTCTGGGAAGGGAATTACTATGAGAAGCAGCGGCCGATGATTGAAGACATGATGGGATTTGTCCAGCGTTGGGGCATGTTCGTCACGGCAGAGGAATTGGCGACTTATGGGGTCGAACACATGCTCCTCGAATTTCCATTTGGAACGGTCGGGGAACGCTAACAGGGGACGGTTCTTTGTATGCTCGTTATTCCCGCGATCGATTTGAAAGATGGCCGCTGCGTGCGGTTACGTCAGGGCGACATGGCTGCCGAAACAGTCTATTCCGACGACGTGCCCGCTGTCGCGAGGCAATGGCAGCACAGTGGTGCGACACTGATCCATGTAGTAGATCTGAATGGAGCCGTGGATGGGGAACCGCGCAATTTCCCCCAGATCGAAGCAATCATCCGCACCGTGAGCGTGAAGGTGCAGGTCGGTGGAGGGATCCGTTCGATCGAGACGGTGCGTCGCTATCTGGGTGCGGGTGTAACCAGGGTTGTGCTCGGCACTGCGGCATTGACCGATCGGTCTTTCTTAGGGCAGGCCTGTCGAGAGTTTCCTCGTCAGATTCTGTTAGGATTGGACGCGCGGGCAGGAAAGGTGGCAGTACAAGGTTGGACGTCATTGTCGGAGACGAAGGCGACTGATCTGCTCAAGGAGCTGGCGGGTTATGTTCTGGGCGCAGTGATCTATACGGACATTGCCCGCGACGGTATGTTGGGCGGGCCGAATCTGGTGGCATTGCGGGAGGTGGTTGAGTTGTCGTCCTTCCCCGTGATCGCCTCCGGCGGAATTTCTCGAGTCGAAGACTTGCGGGCTGTGCAGGCACTCGGTCCACGGGTTGAAGGGGCGATTGTGGGGAAAGCGCTATACGACGGCAAGTTAGATTTTGCGGCAGCTATCGCAGCCACGGGCGGGGGGCGAGAGGCAATGGGCGAGAGGCAATGAGCGGGAAATGTCTCGAACGGGTGGGCCTCTTGCCGCTCGCTTCGTGCCTCTGGCCATGAGTGAGCTGCACGAGCAAATATGTTGACTAAACGCATTATACCTTGCCTCGATGTCAAAGACGGCCGTGTCGTCAAAGGCCTGAGTTTTGTGAACTTGCGCGACGCAGGGGATCCGGTCGAAGTGGCAACGGTCTATGATCGCGAAGGAGCCGATGAACTCTGTTTTCTGGACATCACCGCTTCTCATGAGAACCGCAAGACCATCATTAGTGTAGTCGAGCAGACGGCGGCACGGGTATTCATGCCACTGACTGTCGGCGGGGGAGTGAGAATGCTTGAGGACATCCGGGCCTTGTTGAATGCGGGTGCGGATAAAGTAAGCATCAATACGGCGGCAGTCCAACGACCTGAATTTGTGAAGGAAGCGGCGGAGCGGTTTGGGACACAATGTATCGTCGTGGCGATCGACGCCAAGCGCCGAGCTGCGCCGGCGGCAGGATGGGAAGTATTCACTCACGGCGGTCGCAAGGCGACCGGTCTCGACGCCATCGAATGGGCGAAGACAATGGCACAGTACAGGGCAGGCGAAATTTTGCTCACGAGCATGGATCAAGATGGGCAACAGAAGGGCTATGACCTCGAATTGACGGCCACCGTGTCGGAAGCTGTGTCGATTCCGGTGATTGCATCAGGCGGCGTAGGGAGTTTAGAACACCTCTATGACGGATTCGTCAGAGGCAAGGCCGATGCGGTGCTGGCCGCATCTATTTTTCACTTCCGGACCCATACGATTCCGGAGGCGAAAGCCTATCTTCGTGAGAAGGGAGTGGCAGTTCGATAATGGACGTGGGGCAATTGACATTCGATGCACAGGGGCTGATTCCGGCAGTCGTGCAGGATTGGCGGGATGGCACGGTGTTGATGGTGGCCTTCATGAACCAGGAGGCACTGCGGAAGACAGTCGAGACGAAGTCTGTGCACTTCTGGAGCCGTTCGCGCCAGACGTTATGGGAAAAGGGCGAGACTTCCGGTCATAAGCTGCAGTTGAAGGATCTCTTTCTCGATTGTGATGGCGATGCCTTGCTCGTGAAGGTCGAGCCGGTCGGTCCGACGTGTCACACTGGAGAGCGGGCCTGCTTCTTTTCGCGTCTGGACTCTCCTGAGTCGAAGACGTCCGAGTCCTGGGGTGGAATTCTCGAACGTCTCTATCAGATGATCCAAGAGCGGAAGCGTCAGCCCTCCTGTGAGTCCTACACCTCCAAACTGTTGCAAGGTGGGGTCGATCGTATCCTGAAGAAAGTCGTCGAGGAAGCCGGCGAAGTGGCGATTGCGGGGAAGGGTGGAAAGAAGGACGAGATTGTATACGAAACGGCGGATCTACTGTTCCATACCTTAGTGGCGCTGGGGCACCACGGCATCACACCGCAAGAAATTTATCAGGAGTTGGCGACTCGCTTCGGGAAGTCGGGCGTGAGAAAGGGAACCGCCTCATGAGCGAGTGCCTCTTTTGCAAAATTGCCGCACGGACCATTCCCGCGACACTCATCTATGAGGATGAGATGTTGGTCGCGTTCGACGATGTGAATCCTCAGGCGCCGACGCACACGCTCGTCATCCCCCGAAAACATGTGGTCTCGATTGCCGAACTTCACGATTCGGATGTCGGCTTACTCGGGCGTCTGATGCTGGTCGGCAACAAGATCGCACAACAGAAGGGGATTGCCGGCGACGGGTACCGCTTCGTCGTCAATACCGGTGTGCATGGCGGCCAGAGTGTGTCTCATCTTCATCTCCATGTTCTGGGCGGGCGCCATCTTGCCTGGCCCCCTGGTTAGCGTATTATCACTACGTTGACAGATTTCTTTCCCGTCTGTTACCCTGAACGGTCTATTTTACGACCACTTACGTTTACCTTCCTCACCGGTGGAGGTGAGGGAATAGGAGCCGCGACTCCCGTGGGCCGAGGTCTGATTTCTGAAGATGTGATCAATCAAGTCAGAGATCGGGTCGATATCGCCGAGGTGGTCGGGTATCATGTGAGCCTGACGCGGGCTGGCCAGAATTTAAAAGGTCTGTGCCCCTTCCATCAAGAGAAATCGCCCTCCTTTACGGTCAGCCCTTCTCGCCAGATTTTTCATTGTTTCGGCTGCGGAGCAGGCGGCAACGTATTTACGTTTTTGATGCGGATCACCGGCGCAAATTTTCCCGAGACGGTCCGCGAACTCGGACAAAAACTCGGGATTGTCGTGCCGGACAGCGAGCCGAGCATAGGTCCTCAAGCCGCACAGGCGAGTCGCCTTGAACCGCTCAATCGGGCGGTGACGGTGTGGTTCCAACAAAATTTACGGGATGGAGTGACCGGTGCGCTGGCGCAGAACTACTTGGCCAGCCGGGGCATTGAGGCTGGGACGATCGAGCGATTTGAAATTGGTTGTGCGCCGGATGAGTGGGATGGGTTGATCAAGGCGCTGAGCAAGCAGGGTTTTGCCCAGAATGATTTGACTACTGCGGGATTGACGGTGGCCAGAGAACAGGCATCCGGGTCCTATGATCGTTTTCGCGCCCGTGTCATGTTTCCCATCACGGATTTGCGTAAGCGGGTCGTCGGTTTTGGAGGACGAATCCTTGGCGAGGGGACACCGAAGTACCTGAATTCACCGGACACTCCTTTGTTCAAGAAGGGGCACACGCTCTACGCGCTGGATCTTGCACGTGAATCGGTAGCCCGGTTGAAGACCGTGATCGTGGTGGAAGGATATTTTGATGCGGTCGCGCTTCACCAAGCCGGGTTGACTCACGCGGTTGCGACATTGGGAACGGCATTGACGGCCGAGCATATTCAGGTGTTGAGACGGTTTGCCTCTAAGGTCGTGCTGTTATTCGATCCGGATCAGGCAGGGGTTCGTGCAGCGCTGCGAGGGCTTGATCTGTTTGTGAACAGCGGGATCGGTGTGAAAGTCGTCACGCTCCCGGTTGGAGAGGATCCCGATACCTATGTAAGGAAGGAAGGGCCGGAGGCCTTTGCTCGGTTGGAAGAGCAGGCTCCGAGTCTCTTGGATTTTTCTCTCGAACATAGTTTGAGTTCAGCAGAGTCCAGTACGATCGAGGGGCGTATTCGCAGCGTGGACGATGTGCTGCGGATTCTGCAAAAGAGCGAACATCCAATCGAACGAGAGGAACGGATTCGCGTGGTAGCTGAACGACTAGGGATCAGCCAGCAACGATTGATTGAACGGTATCCGGCGTTGGTGCAGTCGGAGGGACGTCGACCGGCAGCGACTCAATCGACTAGCCCCACACCTGCGACGTTTAAGGGTGTGAGCGAAGAGCGGGATCTAATGTACTTGCTGCTGCACGGGCACTTGGCCTCCGCCGATGTGCGACGATTGCGGCCCGAGGCCTTCTCCGTTCCGGCCTGTCGCTTCCTCGTCGAGGCGGCGCTGAATCATCTGGATCGAGACGGCCGGGTCGGGCTCAGGTCGTTGCTGGATGCGGTGGCCGATCATCCGGATTGCGGGTCGCTGGCGACTGAGCTGTCCATGCGGGAAGATCATTTCGACGACGTGCAGGCCCACGTCGCAGGGTGTTTGGATACCTTAGATCGGAAGCGGGCCGAGGCGGTGTTTCGAGATCTGATCGCGCAACTCAAGGCCGCCGAACGGGAAGGCCGTGTGGAGGATGCACGGATGCTGAACGCACAAGTGAATGAATTGCGAATCCAAAAGGCCGGTCGGCCTGCAACCGGGATGTTGTCTTTAGTGAAGGAGTAGTCATGTCGAAACCAGAGTTGCTCGGCGAAGTGAAGAAGCTGATCTCGATTGGAAAGGAGAAGGGCTTTTTAACGTATGACGAGCTGAACAGCACGTTGCCCGCAGAAGTGGTGTCCTCCGAGCAGTTCGGCAGCATCATGACGATGTTCGGCGAAATGGACATCGAGATTGTTGATGCGCCCGAGGGGGAGCGCATTAGGAAAGCACGGGACACTGAGGAGGCCAGCGAGGAAGCAGAGGAAGCCGAGGTCGAAGCTGGTGCCGGTGCCGGGGAAGAGAGTGAAAAGGACGAAAAAGACGAGAAGGAAATCGATCTCACTCCCGGCGCACTCAGCCGGACCGATGACCCCGTCCGACTCTATCTCAAAGAGATGGGGAGTGTGGCGCTGTTAAGCCGTGAGGGAGAAATCGAGATCGCAAAACGCATAGAAGAGGGAAAGAAGGATATCGCCTCGGTCATCTATGGGATGCCGATGACGATTGAGTTTGTCCTCGCGCTGCGCGATCAGCTCAAGAACGGGACCATCGATGTGCGCGAGATCGTCCCGATCGTCGAGACCGAAGAAGAATTTGAGGAAGAACAAATCCAGCGGGACTATGAAGAGCTTCGGGTCAAGACGCTCGAAGGCCTGAACTCTGTCCGGAAAATCTCGACCTCCCTCAAGAGTCTCTATGAAGTTGCGCGACATGCCAACAGTGATCCCGCGAAACAGAAGAGGATCAAGAAGCAGATCGATACGATTCGCGATCAGGTCGTGGAGAAGATGGAGTCCGTCAACCTGCATGGGGTGCTGAAGGATCGGATGGTGCAGCGCGTGCGGGAATTGGCGATTCAGATCCGGACGGCGGAGCGGGAGATCGTCAGTTGCCAGCGTCGGCTTGGGATCAGCGGTGAAGCCGGTGCCGAGGCTCTCAAGAAGCTCTGTCGTGAACGGAAAGATTTCCTTGCCGTCAAACGCAAGACGAGCTGCTCCGACGATGCCCTCAACGATATTAAAAAGATCTATCAGGCCGCGAAGGGGCGGATTCGACAACTCGAGACTGAAGAGGCCCTCGTCTCCGCGGAAGAGATCAAAGATGCGGTCAAGCATCTGGATGTGGCAGAGGAAAAGGTCAAGCGTGGGAAAGCCGAGCTGGTCGAGGCGAATCTTCGCCTCGTCGTCAGCATCGCCAAGAAGTATACGAACCGCGGTCTCCAGTTCCTTGACTTGATCCAGGAAGGCAATATCGGCCTGATGAAGGCCGTGGATAAGTTCGAGTACAAGCGCGGCTACAAGTTCAGTACCTATGCCACGTGGTGGATTCGCCAGGCTATTACCCGCGCGATCGCCGATCAAGCCCGCACGATCCGTATTCCTGTGCATATGATCGAGACGATCAACAAGCTGATTCGAACTTCACGCCATCTGGTCCAGAAACTCGGACGCGAACCGACGCCGGAAGAAATTGCCGAGCGCATGGATCTGCCGCTCGACAAGGTGCGGAAGATCCTGAAGATCGCGCGCGAGCCGATTTCTCTGGAGACTCCGATCGGGGAGGAAGAAGACAGTCATTTGGGAGATTTTATCGAGGACAAGAAGGCGGTCTCCCCGTTGGAGGCGGCGATTCGGTACGATCTCCAGCGCCAGATCAACAGCGCATTGGAAACACTCACGCCACGGGAAGAGAAAGTCCTGCGTAAGCGGTTCGGCATCGGCGAAGCCACCGACCATACTCTCGAAGAAGTCGGTCAGGATTTCGAAGTAACCCGCGAACGTATCCGGCAGATTGAAGCCAAGGCATTGCGCAAGCTGCGTCATCCGAGTAGGAGCAAGAAGCTCCGCAGCTTCGTGGAAAGCCTGTGAGCGCGTATGAAGTGTGTTTCGGATTTGACTCCGCCTCTTCGGCAGCCTAGAATCGGCTGCTCGTGTCTGCGGGTCAGGCGCGACAGAGCCATCCGCCTGAATGGGCCCATAGCTCAGGTGGTTAGAGCGGCTGACTCATAATCAGCTGGTCCTAGGTTCAAGTCCTAGTGGGCCCACCACCTCGGCCATGGACGTCATCGGTCAAGATCGTTGTTCGAACCAGTCGTTATAGGAGTGCGTTGAACTACAATCTCTCTCCGCTCATCGAGCTGCAGAAGCTGGACATCCGCATCACCGAGATTAAGGACCAGCGCAGGAAAATCCCCGCTCGGTTCCAAGCGGTTGAAACTCCGCTTCGAGAAGCCCAGCAGCTACTTCAGGAAGCGAGTATCTCCGTTGAGATTTTCATCAAGGAACGGCGGTCTCACGAAAAAGATCTTGAAGTGCATGAAGCGCACACTGAAAAAATGAAGTCGCGGCTGTCTGAGTTGAAATCGAATAAGGAATATCAGGCTCATCTCTTTGAGATCGAAGTCGCCAACAAGAAGAAAGGGGACATCGAGGAGAAGATCTTGCTGTGTATGGAAAAGGTCGAACAACTGCAGCGAACGGCGAAAGAAGCGCAAGAGAAACTCAACGCCACCGAAAAGGCCTTTACTCAGGAAAAACAGGCGATCGACGAATTGGAACACACACTCTCAAGAGAGCTGGCCGATCTCGAAGCGCAGCAACAAGCCCGTTCGGCTCATGTCGAAAAAGGGCTTCTCAGTCGCTATCACAAGATCAAAGCGGCGCGGAAAGATCAGCCGCTCGCTGAGATCAAAGAGGGGATCTGTTCCGGATGCCGGCTTCAGCTTCCTCCTCAACTGATTTCAGAAGTGAAACGCTCGGAAGATCTCCACACCTGTCCCTATTGCCGTCGGATGCTCTACTGGGAGGGACAGATTCCTGTCGAAACAGCGCCAGGACCCGATTTGGATAAGACGTCAATTCTTGAGATTGGTGAATCGGTCTAAACTGTTTTTCCCAACACAGCCTGAGTCGTTCTGAAGTGCAGTTTCGCGACCGACCCTAGTCGTTCTTCTCCATGTCTCTTCACAAGCATGCGTCCGGCCAGTTCGACGGCGGGTGATGCGCCTTTGGGCAATGCCGTGCCGATCTCATCCGAGAGGCGTTTCAATCGGAGGAGGAATTCTGCACGGGCCAGGATCGAGGCGGCTGCCACGGCGATGTCGGATTCGGCTTTATGCCGCTGCTCCAGGACGATTGTGCGCCCTTTCTCTTGCAAGACGTTTAGAATCAACCGCTCGTCGCCAAACTGATCTGAGATCGCGCGCCCGCACGAAACCCGTTCCAGCAGAGTTTCGAGGGCCTTGGCATGTCCCCAGGCCAGCAGGCGATTCAAGTTCCGGATCTTCGTGTAGAGTTCGTTGTATCGTTGTGGGCCGATCACGATAATACTGTGAGGGCAAATCATCCGGATCTCGGGTGACATTTCGAGAATGCGCCCATCGGATATCTTCTTGCTGTCCCGCACGTTCATGAGGGTCAGTTCACTCTCTGTGACGAGGTCGACATAGACCGCGGCGATGACTAGGGGACCAAAATAGTCTCCCTTGCCGGATTCGTCGATGCCGATTCGCTCCACTTTCGGTTTTTCTGTTGTCTTGGTCACAATCAACGGGCCCTTAAGTAGAGACTTTCAATGAGGCGCGGTAATCTAACAGAGCCTAAAAGGACGGTCAATTTCTCAGATCATAGCCAGCGAGTCATTATCAAGGAGGATGGGCGATGCAGGAAAGGATGTCGTTCCCGCGTGGGGTACTGCTGGTTATTGCAGGGCTTGGGTTGACGCTGGTCATCGGGTGCGAAACGAATCCATACACCGGGCGATCACAGCTGTTGATGACCTCGATATCCGAGGAAACGCAATTAGGCGCGCAGGCATATAGCCAGGTGAAAAGCGATCCAAAGCTCAGGCAGTCCCAAGACCTCCGAGAGATCGAACCGGTCAAGCGGGTGGCGGGTCGAATTATCGAGGCGGCGAAGCGATCGAAATATGCAGAGATCGCACAGCAGTTTCAATGGGAAGTGATCGTGATCAAGGACGACAAAACTATGAATGCGTTCGCCCTGCCCGGAGGAAAGATCGCGGTCTATACCGGCATTTTCCCTGTTGCACGAACTGAAGCAGGATTGGCCGCAGTGCTCGGACACGAAGTCGTCCATGCTCTTGCTCGTCACGGTGCCGAACGGATGAGCCAGGGCCAATTGACGAATGCGGCATTGCAGATAGCCGGGGCTGCGGCAGGCGCAGCTGGTAGCGGAGGGATGATGTCTCAAGCCGCGATGGCGGCGCTTGGAGCGGGAGCGCAGGTGGGAGTATTGTTGCCGTTCAGTCGTAAACATGAATCTGAAGCAGACTATATAGGAATCCTCCTTGCGGCCGATGCGGGATACGATCCACGTGAATCCGTCTCACTCTGGCAACGGATGGAGCAGTCGTCTCAAGGGGGTGGGCCATCAGAGTTTTTATCGACTCACCCGAGCAATGAGACTCGAATCGATCAGCTCAAGAAATGGATGCCAGAGGCCATGAGGATTTACCAATCGAAACAGGCAGTCCCCGCATTGGCATTACCTGTTCTGCACTAACTCCATCGGGCTGAGTTGCTCGGTTGCACGGGGGAAAAGAGCGAACTTCTACGGACTTGCAACCGCTCTTATTCGTTTCTATACTCTGGCTGCGCGAGGGAGAAGACCGGGTGATCGCTTGGAGCGGTAACGCTCTGAGAGGAAAGTCCGGACTTCATGGGCAGGGCACTGGGTAACTCCCAGGCGGAGCGATCCGACACCAGCACCACAGAGAATATACCGCCGATGGCCAAGGCGACGAGATTTTCATCTGGTCGCTTCGGCTCAGGTAAGGGTGAAACGGTGGGGTAAGAGCCCACCGCGGTGGTGGCGACATCACCGGCACGGTAAGCGTCGCCCGATGCAAGGCCAAATAGGAAGACATCTGTCGGCTTTCTGCGGAGAGTCGACGACCGGCTGGCCCGGCCGAGGTCTTCGGGTAGGTCGCTTGAGGTTCGAGGTAACTCGGATCCCAGAGAAATGATCACCTCCGTTTGGGATCAAATCCCAGGCGGGACAGAATCCGGCTTATAGGTCTTCTCCACCGCGCTCTTTTTATCGCTCGACGTAGCTCCCCTTCCGTGACTTTTCCTGTGAAGTGTTCGACCCCGTCCAGCAAGACGACAGGCACCCTCGCTCCATAGCGTTCCGTCAAGATCCTGTCGTCTTCGATAGGCACTCTCCTCGTTTCTATATTGAGATTGAGTTCTGACTGCAGATGCTTCGCGATTCGGTACACGACTCCACACAGGTGGCAGTCTTTGCGAGACAGGATGGTCACACGGATAAGTATGCTCATGGAGCCGCGATTCAGAGTGAATGACTCTTAACCCGTGAAGGCTATCACGTGGGGCGGGAGACTTTATATGGAGAGAGAATCTCTCAGGGGCGCCCTACTATTGACGGTGGAAACACGTGATGATAGGATCACATATCTTTCCCCCTGATTTTTCAGAATGTTCTGAGTGATCGTGGGAGTCGTGTCTGGTCTCTTTATTGAGACGAGACGCAGGCTAGCACGTTGTCGTGATTCCTCTACTGGACTGTCACTAGTAGTGTTGATGGAGGTTCTGTCATGAAGCTCACAGGTGCGGAGATCCTCATCGAATGCCTCAAAAGGGAAGGCGTCAAGACGATTTTTGCGCTTCCTGGTGGTGTCGTTCTGAAGATTTTCGACATGCTCCATCAGCAGAAGGATATTGAGGTGGTCCTCACTCGCCATGAACAGGGAGCGGGCCATATGGCGGAAGGCTATGCCAAGGCGACCGGTAAAGCCGGTGTGTGTCTCGTGACCTCCGGACCCGGCATGACGAATGTGATTACGGCGTTGGCGGATGCCTATATGGACTCCGTGCCGTTGGTGTGCTTTAGCGGGCAAGTGCCAACCAGCCTGATTGGGAACGACGCATTCCAAGAGGCGGACAATGTTGGTTTAAGCCGTCCCTGCACCAAGTACAATTTTCTTGTGAAAAATGTGGCCGAGTTGGCGACGACGATCAAGGAAGCATTCTACATTGCGACAACGGGACGTCCGGGGCCAGTGTTAGTGGACATTCCGAAAGATGTATCCATGGATAAGGCGGAGTTTATCTATCCGAGCTCCGTCTCCATCCGTAGCTATAATCCGGTGTATGAAGGAAATAAGTGGCAGATCAAGCAAGCGGCTGAGGCCATGGCGAAGGCGAAGAAGCCGGTGTTGTATGTGGGTGGGGGCGTCATTTTCTCAGGCGCGTCGCAAGAACTGATGGAGTTGGCTGAATTGACTCATATGCCGGTCGACATGACGTTGATGGGGCTTGGGGCCTTCCCTGGCGAGCATCCCCAATCCCTGGGTATGCTGGGAATGCATGGCACCTATTGGGCGAACATGGCGATGCACTATTCCGATCTCGTAGTCGCCATTGGCGCAAGATTCGACGATCGTGTCACCGGAAAGGTCTCCGAATTTTGTCCGCATGCCAAGGTCATCCATATCGATATCGATCCAACCTCGATTCGGAAGAATGTGAATGTCGACATTCCGATCGTCGGCGACTGCAAGACCGTGCTTCGTGAGTTGGTCCAGATTCTTCGTGCCACGGTGAACGGCGATCAGAAAGAACTGCGCAAGCCCTGGTGGAATCAGATTCGCGAATGGCAACAGGCGAATCCGCTCGCGTATCAACAGGATGCGGATGGGCCGATCAAACCGCAACATGTCATCAGGCGGCTCTATGAGCTCACGAAAGATCGAGACCCGATCGTGTCGACCGATGTCGGGCAGCACCAGATGTGGGCCGCTCAGTACTTCAAGTTGGCGAAGCCGAATCGCTGGTTGACCTCAGGGGGCCTTGGGACCATGGGTTTTGGATTTCCTGCCGCCATGGGGGCGCAAGCCGCGTTTCCCGGTCGGTTGGTCCTCTGCATTGCTGGCGACGGTAGTATCCAGATGAATATGCAAGAAATGGCGACGGCCGTGGTGCATAAGCTGCCAGTCAAGATTATTGTACTCAATAACCGATTTCACGGGATGGTTCGGCAATGGCAGGACCTCTTCTATGAAGGTCGATATGCCTCGAGTTATCTGGAGACGACGCCGGACTTTGTGAAGTTGGCGGAGGCGTACGGAGCGGTCGGACTCAGGGCAAGCAAGCCATCTGAGATCGATGCCGTCCTCAAGGAAGCGATCGCGGTGAATAAACCGGTCATCGTCGATGTGCCCACGTATCCGTATGAAAACGTCTACCCCATGATTCCCGCTGGCGGCTGCAACCATGAAATGATTTTGGAAGATCCACCGGCCCTGAAAAGTAAGCAGTCTGGAGCAAGGCAGGTGGCTCCCAAAGATTCAGACACGATTCTTACCGCCTAAGCCGCCTGAGTCAGGAGTACACACTGGGTATGGAACACATCATTTCGGTGACCGTCGAGAATAAGTTTGGTTCGTTGTCTCGCGTCGCCGGCCTGTTTAGCGGTCGCGGATTCAACATCGAAAGCCTCTCTGTAGCGCCGACGCTCGATCCGTCTATGTCGCAGATGACCATCGTGACCTCCGGCGACGAGCGGATTATCGAGCAGATTGTAAAGCAGCTCAATAAGCTCATCGACGTCATTAAAGTCGTGGATCTGAACGAGAGCGATTTTGTGTCGCGGGAGACGGCACTCATCAAGGTACATACGCGGCCGGAAGATCGTGCGGAAGCATTGCGGATCGCGGACATTTTTCGGGCGAATGTCATCGACTCTACGCCGTCGACCTACACCGTCGAGGTGACCGGAGACCCACGAAAGATCGAAGCGATCATCAACCTGCTGCAGCCACTCGGAATCAAGGAGCTCACCCGTACTGGACGGGTTGCGGTTGCCCGCGAGGCGATTCGGTCGATGGGCGTGCAGGCGAAAAAAGTCGCCCGCGAATAGGCTCCTCCGGGCTTACCATCCACATCATTTCAGTAGAGTGAACACCGTTGTTACCCAGGAGCGATCGATGAAGATTTATTACGATAAGGATGCCGACATTCAACAGATCCGGAACAAGAAAGTGGCGGTGATCGGCTACGGTAGCCAGGGCCACGCCCATGCCCTCAACATGAAGGAGAGCGGCGTAAGCGTTGTCATCGGGTTGCGCGAAGGCGCCTCATGGAAGAAGGCCGAGCAAAGCGGATTGAAAGTGATGCCGGTGACCGATGCCGTCAAGGCGTCCGATGTGGTCATGATTCTCGCGCCTGACGAAGCACAAGCAGCTATCTATCGGCAGGACATCGCTCCGAATCTGAAGCCGGGCTCCTACCTTGCATTTGGCCATGGTTTCAACATTCATTTTGGACAAATTGTGCCGCCGCCGACGATCAACGTGTTCATGGTCGCTCCCAAAGGACCCGGCCATCTAGTTCGATCGGAATATACGAAAGGCAGCGGGGTTCCGTGCTTGCTCGCGATCCATCAGGATCCAAGCGGAACGACCCAACAGATTGGCCTTGCCTACGCCAGCGCGATCGGGGGCGGGAGGGCTGGCGTGATCGAAACAAACTTTCGCGAAGAAACCGAGACGGATCTTTTTGGCGAGCAAGTCGTCCTCTGCGGAGGACTCACTTCCCTCATTCAGGCCGGGTACGAGACGCTCGTGGAAGCTGGCTATTCCCCGGAGATGGCCTATTTCGAATGTCTGCATGAAGTGAAATTGATCGTGGATTTAATCTATCAGGGCGGCATTGCCAACATGCGATATTCCATCAGTACGACGGCCAAGTATGGTGATATCACCCGCGGTCCTCGGATTGTGACGGAGCAGACGAAGCAGGAAATGAAGAAGATCTTAGGTGAAATTCAGCAAGGCCAGTTCGCCAAAGAGTGGGTGCTGGAGAATCAGGCGAACCGTCCGGTCTACAATGCGTTGCTGGCTAAAGGTGAAGCCCACCCCATCGAAGAGGTCGGGGGCCGGCTGCGTGCGATGATGCCCTGGCTGAAGAAGGACCAACTGGTCGATAAGAACAAGAACTGAGGATTGAGGACTCTGTGGCAGATCGTGCCGTCGGCATCCCGTTTGCTCAAGAAGGAATTCCTTTCATCGGAGCTGCTGCCGGCGTTACACTGCTAGTAGGATGGCTGGGATGGACCATCGTAGCAGTCGGGGCGGCCTTCCTGACACTCTTCGTCTCATGGTTTTTTCGCAATCCATCCCGGGTGGTTCCTCAGGGGCCTTGCCTCGTCGTGGCGCCCGGTGACGGGAAGGTTATCGCTATTCAAGAAGAGTTCGAGTCTCGATTCATTAAGGACCGCAGCATTAGACTCACCATCTTCTTGAACGTGTTTGATGTGCACATCAATCGGATCCCCTGTGAGGGGGTTGTCGAGGAGGTGCAGTATCAGCCGGGTTTATTCCTCGTGGCCAGCAGACCGGATGCGACGTTGAGGAACGAGCAAAATGCCTTGATGATTCGGACGGCGCAGGGTGCGAAGGTGCTCTGCGTGCAGGTGGCTGGGTTGATCGCCAGACGGATCGTCTGTTGGATCTCGCAGGGAGATCAGGCAGTGCGTGGTGAACGATTCGGCTTGATTCGATTTGGATCTCGGATGGATACGTTTCTACCGGTCGGGACGGCGATCAAAGTGGCGGTCGGCGATCGTGTGAAGGGTGGAGAAACCATCCTGGGAGAATTGCGATGAAAACCACTGCACTTCGTCAATCGTTCGGGAGAGATGGGAAGCGGCGGAGAGCGGCCATGCACCTGATTCCGAATCTTTTTACGACAGGGAATCTATTCTGTGGCGTGTTCTCGATATTGTCCGTGTTCAATGCGAACTACATGGTCGCAGCGGTCGCCATTCTGGTGGCGATGATCTTCGACGTGCTGGATGGAAAGTCGGCGCGCTTGACGAACAGCACCAGCCATTTCGGCCTCGAATACGATTCGTTGTCCGATGTGGTATCGTTCGGGGTCGCTCCTGGCCTCTTGATCTATTCTTGGGCGCTGAGCGGGCAGGGCACGTTTGGTATTGCCGTGATGTTTGCCTACGTCGCGATGGGTGCGGTTCGGTTGGCCCGGTTTAACTCGACTGCATCCGTGGCAGACGGCAAGTACTTTACCGGGTTGGCTATTCCTGCGGCGGCAGGGGTCGTGGCGTCGCTCGTGATTTTCGATCATTACAGCGTCAGGATTGGAACAGAAGTGAAACCGATTCTCGTCCTTGTCATTACGCTGACCCTTTCGTTCTTGATGGTGAGCACCCTCAAGTATCGAAGCTTTAAAGACATGAAGTTTCGCGGTGGGCGGCACATCACGTATCTCGTGTGGGGGATTTTAGCGCTTATGCTGGTGGCTGCATGGCCACAAGTCATGCTATTTGTCATCTTTGCCGGGTATGCCTTGCTTGGTCCGGCAGAACGGCTTGTCGGACTTCTGGCCAAGATGGCCGGGACGCGCCCGTCAACCAAGACCGAACAGTCGGTGACCGAATCGAAGTTCTAATGGCTGCGACGAGGAGTAGTACGCGCTTTGTACAGCAGTGAGAGAGCTGGTGAATGGTGCAAACCAGCCTGTGCGGCGCCGAACTCGCCTCTGAGCCAGAATCCGTGAAACCCGAGTAATGGATTCCGCTTCGCCCCCGTGACAGGGCGCAACGAAGGGCTCTGGACAGCGAAACACGTTGTCCATGGCTAAATCAGGGTGGTACCACGGAGCTTCTCAAGCCTCCGTCCCTGGGCGTAGGGATGGAGGCTGTTTTTATTTGAGATTGCTGAAAATGCTTTCCCGTAGCGTTCTCGGTCGCGTGCCTCCCTGCGACGTACCCTACGGGTACGCCTCAGTCGTCCCGTTTCCTGCGGCCCTGCGGGAAAGGCATTTTGAGCAATCTCACAAGATATGAGAGGTGAAATCATGACAAGGATGATACGGATCTTCGATACGACCCTACGCGATGGAGAGCAATCGCCAGGGGCCAGTATGAATGTGGAAGAGAAAATCATGGTGGCGAAGCAGCTTGCGCGGTTGGGGGTCGATATCATCGAGGCTGGGTTTGCCTACAGTTCTCCAGGAGACTTCGAGGCGGTGCGGCGGATCGCGCAGGAAGTCGAGGGCCCGACGATTTGCAGCCTGGCGCGGGCGCGCCCGGAGGATATCGATCGAGCATGGGAGGCATTGAAGGGGGCTCCGAAGATCCGCATTCACACGTTTCTCTCGACCTCGGATATCCACTTGAAGCACCAGTTTAGGATGACCCGCAACGAGGCAAAGAGACGCGCGGTCGAGATGGTGCAACGGGCGAGAGAGTATGTGGACGATGTGGAATTTTCGGCCATGGATGCCAGTCGCTCCGATCCCGCCTATCTTTATGAAGTGATTGAAGCGGTGATTGCCGCAGGAGCCGGGACGGTCAATATTCCGGATACGGTCGGCTATGCGGTTCCGCAGGAGTTCGGAAAACTCATTCGTGGAATTCCTGAGCAGGTTTCGAATAGCGCGAAAGCGGTGATCTCCATCCATTGCCACAATGACCTTGGTTTTGCCGTGGCGAACAGCTTGGCGGCGGTGTTTGAAGGAGCCGGCCAAGTCGAGTGCACGGTCAATGGGATTGGTGAGCGGGCAGGGAATACGGCGTTGGAAGAAATTGTCATGGGGCTTCGGACCAGGAAAGACTTCTATCACGCTGACACGAAGATTCATACCGAAGAGATCTCGAAGACCAGTCGATTGGTCAGCAAGATCACTGGTATGGTGGTGCAGCCGAACAAGGCGATCGTCGGGGCGAACGCCTTCGCCCACACGTCCGGCATTCACCAAGACGGGCTGCTGAAGGATAAGACGACCTATGAAATCATGCGGCCTGAGTCGATTGGACTGGTTGAAAGCAAAATGGTCATGGGAAAGCTTTCAGGCCGGCATGCGTTTCGTCAGCGGCTCGAGGAGTTAGGGTACACGCTTTCTGCCGAGGAGGTGAACCACGCATTCGAGCGGTTCAAGAAGCTGGCCGATCAGAAGAAGGAGATCTACGAAGAGGATCTCGAAGTCATCGTCTCCGAAGAGTTGGCCAAAATGTCCGATCGGATCACCTTGAAATCGTTTCATGTTGCCAGCGGGACGGATCAGGTGCCGAGCGCCACGGTCGAACTCGAGATCGACGGACGAACGATCGCGCAGACCGGGACAGGTGATGGGCCGGTGGATGCCATCTATCGGACGATTGCTGCGATCACGCAGACGAGGAGCACGCTCCTCATGTATGTCGTGAAGGCGATCACGGGGGGAACTGATGCCCAAGGAGAAGTCTCGGTCCGGGTTCAAGAAGATGGCCGCACCGTCTCAGGTCATGGGGCGGATACGGATATCATCATGGCCTCGGCGCGGGCCTATCTCAATGCGCTGAACAAGTTGTCGTATCTGGCGGGAAAACAGTCACAGGGCGAGCAGAAGGTGAACTTGATTTAAGGAAAGTGACCACGATAGATTTACCGGCTCCGGTTTGAGACCGGGAAGGTACCGTTGGCTATGGGGTGCTCTGTGGTTCACGTAACCTTGGCAGATCGGCCGGAGTTTCTAGCCGGCGATCATACCGTCCTTCGAGAGCTTCTGCATCCGGCGAAACAGCCGCTCGCGCTTGGGTATAGTGTGGCGCATGGGACATTGGCTTCGGGAGCCCGGTCGAAATGGCACAGGCTGACGTCCGCAGAGGTCTACTACTTCCTCGCCGGCCGGGGACGACTGACCGTAAACGACTCGGTCGCCGAGGTAGGAACAGGCTCCGTCGTGTATGTCCCTCCAGGAGGAAAGCAGTCTCTGGAAAATAATGGACCAGCCGCCATCGAGTTCCTTTGCTTAGTTGATCCTGCTTGGCGGCCAGAGGATGAAGAAGTCCTGGAATAGAGGTTGTGCGGTCATAATTCCCAAAGAGGGAGCATAGTCTGTGAAGGCGAAGATTGCTGTACTAGCTGGAGATGGAGTGGGTCGGGAGATCGTCCCTGAAGCCGTGAAGGTGCTGAAGGCTGTGGCCGAGAAGTTCCAGCACACCTTCGAGTTCCTGCCCGGTGATGTCGGCGGACAGGCCATCGACAAAGTGGGCGTGCCGCTCCCTCAGGAGACGCTGACCATGGCCAAACAGAGCGATGCCGTTTTGCTCGGCGCGGTCGGCGGCCCCAAGTGGGAAGGGTTGGAATATAGCTTGCGTCCTGAGCGCGCGCTGTTGGGATTGCGCGAGCACCTGGGCCTCTATGCGAATTTACGGCCGGCGAAGCTATACCCGATGTTGGCCGATGCCTCGACGTTGAAGCGTGAAGTGATTGAGGGGATCGACATCCTCGTCATTCGGGAACTGACCGGTGGTATCTATTTCGGGAAGCCCAAAGGTATCGAGAGACTGCCGAATGGGAGCGAGCGAGGATTCAACACCGAGGTCTACATCACTGAAGAAATCCAACGCATTGCGAAGGTGGCGTTCGAGGCAGCGAGGAAGCGTCGGAAGAAAGTAATGTCTGTCGACAAAGCGAACGTCCTGGAGTCATCCGAACTCTGGCGTCGTGTAGTCATCGACGTTCACAAAGGCTATCCAGATGTTGCGTTGACCCATATCTACGTCGACAATGCAGCGATGCAACTCGTACGCAACCCGCGGCAGTTTGACGTGATGCTCTGCAACAATATATTCGGTGACATCCTGAGCGATGAAGCGGCGATGTTGACTGGGTCCATCGGCATGTTGCCGTCGGCAAGTATTGGCGCGCAGGTCGGCCTGTTCGAGCCGATTCATGGCAGTGCGCCGGACATTGCCGGGAGGAATGTGGCGAATCCTATTGCGACGATTGCCTCGGCGGCCATGATGCTGTCCTACGCGTTCAAGTTGGATAAGGAAGCAGCCGCCATCGAGCAGGCAATCGTGAAGACCCTCGATCTCGGCTATCGAACGAAAGATATTCATAGTCCGGGTACTTGCCTTGTCAGTACGACGGAAATGGGTGAGGCCATCCTGCGAAACCTGAACTAAACACGTTTTCGAGACAGATGAGTACAGACCTCAAAGCCGGATTGATTCAGACTGTGGCCGGAACCGGAGACCCTGGATGGTCCGGTGACGGAGCTGTAGCCCGTACCGCTAGTCTGAATGAACCGAAGAGTCTTACCCTCGATGCAGAGGGAAACCTGTTCATCGCCGACTCTGAGAACTGCGTGGTTCGGAAGATCAACAGAAAGACCAACTGTATAAGGACAGTCGCGGGGTGCATCCAGGGAGTCGGGTCTGGAGCGAGACCCGTATCGTTTACTCCGGCAACTGAGGGAGCGGATGACGATCCTTTTGCGGAAACCGGCACGGTGAATTCGCACGCCTTTACACAACAGACTGACCTGAGCGGGACCGTGCGTTATGTTGTGACCGGCACGGCGCCGGCCAAACGCTTCAGTGGCGACGGAGGTCCTGCCGATCAAGCGCTGTTGAATTTTCCGACAGCGGTGGTGGTCGATCGGGCCGGGCATCTCTACATCGCGGACACGCTGAACCATCGGGTGCGGTGTGTGGATGCGGTGACCGGGGTGATCACGACAATCGCAGGCCTGGGCCAACCTCGGTGTTCCGGGGATGGGGGATTGGCCGTGGAGGCTGGGTTGAATGAACCGGCTGCCTTGGCGGTGAGTGACGGAGGTGTCCTCTATATTGCTGACCAGAGCAACAACCGAGTGAGGGCCGTGGATTTGGCCACCGGAATGATTCGTACGGTCGCAGGGACAGGAACGGCTGCGTATAATGGAGATGGCGTGGTTGCGACGGAAACTGGTCTGGCAGGTCCTGGTGGATTGGCGCTTGCCTCAGATGGCACGCTGTTCATCGCCGATAGTTTTAACGGAAGGATTCGCGCCGTTGATCCCGTCACTGGTCTCATAAGAACCGTGGTGGGCGATGGTGGGGAGTATCGCTACCAGGGACCGGATGAACCACCCAGCGGCAGTCTCTCTCGGCCATCGGGGGTTGCATTGGATGAACAGGGAAATCTCTTCTTCACCGATTCGGACAATCATCTGGTGCGGCGATGGGATCGGGCCACGGGGCGGATTGATCGCATCGCCGGCGTTGGTGTGGCAAACTATGCGGGCGACAATGGCGCGGCCCTCGAGGCCAGCTTGAGCTACCCGTTTGGAATTGTGATGGATCGCGTGGGGCATCTGCTCGTAGCCGATACATTCAATCATCGCATTCGCGAGATCGCGCTGTAAGTAGGATCGAGGCTCATGTTCAAGAATAAATTAGCGTATGTCGTGGCGGTAGTGGGGGCGACCGGGGCGGTAGGGACAGAAATGATCGAGGTGCTTGAGGAACGAAAATTTCCTGTCACACGCCTGGTCCCGCTTGCATCCACTCGTTCTGCCGGTGGCATGGTGACATTTGAAGGAAAAGAAGTTCCGGTTGGGGTTTTGACGAGGGACTCGTTTGCTGGGGTGGACATCGCGCTCTTTTCAGCCGGAGCTGAGCTCAGTCGAGAGTTTGCTCCGATTGCAGTGAACGCTGGCGCAATAGTGATCGACAATAGTGCCGCCTGGCGGATGGCTCCTGAGGTGCCGCTCGTGGTGCCCGAGGTCAATGCACATGACATTCAAAGGCACAAGGGCATCATCGCTAATCCGAATTGTTCCACGATTCAAATGGTCGTGGCGCTAAAACCTCTGCATGATCAGGCCCGGATAAAGCGGATTGTCGTGACGACATTTCAATCCGTTTCCGGCACGGGCAAGGATGCCATGGATGAGCTGATGGCGGAGTGCCAAGACCTGCTGAGCTTCAAGGAGGCGAGTCCCAAGGTCTATCCCTATCAGATCGCCTTTAATTGCTTGCCGCAGATCGATGATTTTCTTCCGTCAGGTTATACGAAGGAGGAGATGAAGATGGTCCATGAGACCAGGAAGATCATGGGCGACCAGACGATTCATGTGACGGCGACGACGGTGCGGGTTCCGGTGTATGTCGGGCATTCGGAAGCCATCAATATTGAGACCGAGCGGAAGTTGTCGGCCAACGATGCCCGCGCCATTCTGTCGACCGCGCCAGGGGTGCTGCTCTATGACGATCCGACACACAAGATCTATCCCATGCCGTTGGAGGTTGCGGGGAAGGACGAGGTCTATGTCGGCCGCGTTCGGGAAGATGAGTCGATCGCCAACGGTCTCAATCTGTGGGTGGTGGCGGACAATTTACGCAAAGGAGCTGCCCTCAATGCGGTGCAAATCGCAGAACACCTGGCTAAAGGCTGATGGCTGACTGGGGGAGCCTGGGCAAAGTCTTCATCGGAGTTGGGCTCTGCATGGTTTTGTTCGGCCTGCTGCTGCTGATCGCAGATCGTGTTCCAGGAGTGGGGAATCTTTTGGGGTGGTTCGGTAAATTGCCAGGCGATATTTCTATTCGACGAGACAACTTCAGCTTCTCATTTCCCCTCGCAACCAGCTTGCTCATCAGTGTCCTCTTGAGCCTGCTATTCTCTTTAGTAATATGGATTTTTCGCCGGTGAAACAACTGAGGAGCGGAGTCTGCCGTGCCATCGTAGCAGGCGCATTCTTGCTCAGCCTGTCTTCGGGAGCCGAGGCGGCGCAGTCGATCCGCGTCCTACTGTCGGCCGACGTGCCACAGCTCGATATCCGTGCAGACAGTCCGTTGTGGGTCACAGATGCAACAGGCCGTGGTCAGGTTATACGCACGTCGGTTCAGGTTGCAGCCGCTGGAACGGGGTTTTTGGTGAATGGCGTCCGCATGCAGACGGAGCAGCTGACGCTGCATAGCGGAGAGCAAGGCCTCACGCTGACGTTTCCACGGCCCGCTCGGAGGCCCAATGGGGCAGCGGTGTCATCGGGCGACTCCGGCACGGAGATATCGGTGAGCGGACTCGTCCATCTTATGCGAAGAGGCAAGGGGTTTCTGGTCATTAATCGGGTGGATCTTGAAGAGTACGTCCAAGGGGTGGTTCCTGCCGAGGTCAGTTCGACCTGGCATCCGGAGATGTTGAAAGCGCAGGCGGTCGCGGCCAGGACCTATGCACTCTATCAGCAGATGCTGAGCGTCACGCGTGAGTTTGACGTGGCGGCGACGGTGCAAGACCAGGTCTATCGCGGGAAACAGGGGATTGATGCCGGAATCCTGCGTGCGGTCGAAGATACGCGGGGGTTAGTCGTGACTTATCAGGGTGCGCCGATCTACGCAGCCTTTTCATCGACCGCCGCCGGGCTGACTGAAGATGCCATGAATGTGTGGTCGAAAGAGTATCCTTATCTCAAAGGGGTGGAATGTCCCTTCGACTTGGCGTCACCCTACTATCAATGGAAGTCCTCCTTCAAAGTGGACATCCTTGAGCAGAATTTACGACAGCAGGGATTCTCCGTGGGAACGATCGCGACGATGACACCCTTGTCGTTCAGCCGCGGGGGGCGAGTCGCGAAGCTGCGCATTCTTCATTCTGGCGGAGAATTGGTTCTTCGCGGAGAAGAGTTGCGGAAAGCGGTCGGCTATACCATCATCCCCAGTACGCAGTTCTCCATCGAATCTATCGGAAGGGACGTGGTGCTTTCCGGATTCGGGGCAGGCCACGCCGTCGGCATGTGCCAGTGGGGTGCGAAAGAACTGGCTGAGCTGGGCTATCCCTTCTCGACGATTCTTCGATATTATTACCCGGGTACCGAATTGCAAAATATGACCCTGACGAAACCTCCGATCCCGCCGTCTTCCTGATGCACCTCTCCGAATTCGATTTTCGGTTTGATTCCTCGCTGATTGCCGTTCATCCCACCCTCCCGCGCGATCGCGCCAGGATGCTCGTTTTGCGGCCTCTCGATCGTTCGCTCGCCCATCGCCACGTCGACGACTTGCCTGATCTTCTTCAGCCAGGGGATCTCCTTGTGGTCAACGATACAAAGGTGTTGGCCGCACACGTAACGGGACGGAAGCGCCCTTCCGGTTCAGAGGTCGAGATCCTCTTTGTGAAGGATCTTGGCGATGCGATCTGGGAAGTATTGATCAAAGGGACGTTTCGGCCCGGACAGATGATTGAGATGGGCGCGGAGGCTTCCGCTGTAGTGGTCGAACGTGGGGCGACCAGAACGACTGTTCGGGTTGAGAGTCCGATTCCATTGTCTGAATGGTTGCGACAATATGGTCGAATGCCCCTTCCTCCCTATTTGAAACGTGCGCCGACCGATCAGGATCGAGAATGGTACCAAACCCTGTTCGCGCAACATGAGGGAGCCATTGCGGCGCCGACCGCCGGGCTCCATTTCACACCGGATTTGTTATCACGGCTGCAACAGCGAGGGATCGGCCTCACGACCGTCACGCTCCATGTTGGTATCGGAACCTTTAAGCCAGTGACGGCCGATCAGATCGAAGATCATCGAATGGGCAGCGAATGGATCGAGGTCGGAGTAGAGGCAGTTCGGGCCATCGAGGAGGTGCGAGCGACGGGGGGACGAATTGTCGCTGTCGGGACCACAGTCGTTCGCGCGCTCGAAACTGCGGCTCGTACGGGAGGTCAGGTCCGGCCCTATCGGGGAGAAACGGATCTGTTTATAAAACCGGGGTTCTCATTCAAGGTGATCGACGTCCTCCTCACGAATTTTCACTTGCCACGCACCACGTTGTTGATGCTGGTTTCCGCACTGGCGGGGACCGAATTTCTTCGACAGGCCTATGCAGAGGCGGTTCGTGAACGGTACCGCTTCTACAGTTATGGTGATGCGATGTTAGTGCTTCCAGCCACGAAGGAATAAAAGGGGTAAGGATGAAGGTCGGTTCTGGTTGTGGCGAGGGGGCTGCTACAAGAGTTCGCGATGAATCGTGATAGGCAGCGTGGTTTTGAGTGATTCAGTGTAGGCCATCAGAGCACGTTGCTGCTTTTGAAAGAGGACATCCTGTATGGCGCGGTCCTTTGCCGCAGCGGCTTTAGCGGGATCTGATTCCGTTTGCCGTAGCGTGAGGGCTTGCGCCTCGGCCAGCTCGGCAGGGGTGAGGGCCACGGCATCGCGAATGATCATCCGGGCTTTGTTACTGAGGACTTCTTTCGCCTCCATCGCTTCGAATATCGCGGGCGTCAAATGATTCGCTGACAGAAGCCGTTGATAGATCTCCGGATCGAACGTGCCGTTCTTTTGAAAGTCAGGGATCTGCATAATCACTTCGCGCAGGTCGTCGTCGGCCACGGTGATGCCCATGTTCTTTGCCGCGATGAGCCAGGTCCGATTGTCGATGAGCTGATCCACTACATACTGCTTGATCGTTTCGTCTTTGAATTCTCCAGGGACTTTGTCCTTATAGAAGCGATAGGTATTCTCATACGCGCGGCGGAATTCATCGCGGGATACGGTGAGATCTCCGACTGAGGCGACGACAGCACCGGGCTGCTCGCCGAATCCCCACCAGCCCATGGTAATGACGAAGGCGAGGGCAATAATCCCCATGATGGACTTGAGGAGCCAGGGATAGCTATGGGACGCCTCACGCATCAATTTGATCATCACAACTCCTCGGAAAATCCTTAAGAATGGATTGTACTCAGCGGTTTAGGCAAAGGCAAGGGATGACCTTCCCTCGAAGCGCTCTCGCAGTCGAACAAAGGGTCTGATGACGAAAAATATTACCACCAATCTCGATCTGCCGGAGAATGGTCTTTGTTTGTGATAGGTAGTCTGATTTGCTATACTTTGCCACTAATTGTAAGGAGATCATTTGGCGGAGGAGGTCAGCGAGGTTCAGACAATCGGTTCCGGGGTCTACCCCAAGGCGCAGGTCTTGAACCGTGGTATCGCCAAGTTGATTGATCTGTTTATCGTCGCGGCTGCCGGTCAAGTGATCGTGCCGGTAGGTTTTCTTGCAGGATTGGCGTATATACTGACTTCGGATGGATTCGCTGGCGGGCGCAGTATTGGTAAGCGGTTAATTGGCCTTCAGACGGTGCTTCCTGACCGCCGTGAGGCAGCAGGGTTTCGGGAATCCATTATTCGTAACGTGCCCTTTGCGGTTGCTCAATTAGCCTTTGCCGTCCCATATGTGGGATGGATTGTGTCGGGAGCAATCATTGCGTTCGAAGCGGTATTGATTCTCGGCAACGAACAGGGGCGGCGGCTTGGTGACGAGGTCGCCGGTACTCAGGTCCTAGATGCGGGACGACTGGTATTGCCTGACTAAGCGCGGCGTCTGGATCTGAGGAAGGGAGAGTTATCGTGGGCTTTGCGAGTGACATCTTCGGATGGTTCTCAAACGACCTGGCCATTGACCTGGGTACGGCGTCGACCCTCGTCTATGTGCATGGGAAAGGGATCGTGCTCAACGAACCCTCTGTCGTGGCGGTTGAGAAAAAGACCGAACGGGTGCTCGCGGTCGGTACGGAAGCAAAGAGAATGCTGGGACGCACACCGGGTAACATCATCGCGGTGAGGCCCATGAAAGAAGGCGTCATCGCCGACTTCGAGATGGCAGAGCAGATGTTGAAGCGGTTCATTCAGAAGGCGCACAACCGTAGCGCGTTCGTGCGTCCGCGAATCATCATTGGCGTGCCGTCGCGTATTACGCAGGTCGAGCAGCGGGCGGTCCGAGACTCGGCGGAATTAGCCGGTGCCCGCGAAGTGTATCTGATCGAAGAGCCGGTCGCCGCGGCCATTGGCGCGGGTCTTCCGATCACTGAACCTTCCGGCAACATGGTGGTCGATATCGGCGGCGGTACGACCGATATCGCTGTCATCTCGCTCGGCGGAATCGTCTATAGTGAGTCAGTCAAAGTGGCAGGCGACCGCATGGACGATGCGATCATGAATTACATTAAGAAAAAGTATAACCTCCTCATCGGTGAACATATGGCGGAACGGATCAAGTTCGAAATCGGATCCGCTTATCCCTTTGAGGAACGCAAAACCATGATGATCAAGGGGCGCGATTTGATTTCCGGCATTCCCCGTACGTTGGTCGTGGATGACGCGGAAGTCCGAGAAGCGCTGCAGGAACCGATCGGGACAATCGTCAATGCGATTAAAGTGGCATTGGAAAATACCCCGCCCGAGTTGGCGGGCGACATTATCGATCGTGGCATCGTACTCACGGGGGGAGGATCTCTGCTGAAGGGCATGGATACGCGCTTTCGGGAGGAAACGAATCTGCCGATCATCACCGTGGACGATCCCCTCACCTCCGTGGTCTTGGGGGTCGGCAAAATCCTCGATGAGTTGGATCTGCTCGCCAAAGTGTCGGTCATGTCCCAAGCCAATACCTACCGATAAGGTTCCATCCCGAACTCCCTTATGTGGATGGCTAACTCTCGTTCTTCCTACGGTACCAGACGGCTGGCGCTTGCCTGCTTCGCTCTCCTGCTGGTGGCTCTTTTTCTGCTCCCCGGTCAAACCCAAGGGCTCTTGCAGTATCTGGACGGACCTGTCGGATACGTCGTGCGTGTTCCGCTCGAAGCCATCGCAGCCATTGATTTTGGCATTGCTGATCGCTGGCAACAGTATGTCGCATTGCAAGGGGTCCGGGAGGAGAACCAACAACTGCGGAAAGAAATTGAGTGGTTGCGCGGGCAAAATAGCCAGTTGCGTGAGTCAGCCGCTGCAACAGAACGATTGACGGCCTTGTTGCAATTTAAACAACAAGCGCTCCCTACCATGGTCGCCGCTCAAGTCATCGGACGTGACGCTGCAAATCGATATCGAGCGCTCATCCTCAATAAGGGCGAGAGCGACGGAATAAAGCCGGACATGGGAGTGATCACGCCAGCTGGCGTCGTGGGGCGCGTGGTGAAGACGACAGGGGCGTCTTCTGTGGTGCTCCTGGTGACTGATCCCAACAATGCCATCGCCGGCCTCATTCAACGGACAAGAGACGAAGGCATTGTGGAAGGGACTCAACAAGGGCTGGCACAGCTGAAATATATCCCACTGTTGTCGACGCTCCGAGACGGTGATCGGGTCGTGACTTCCGGTCTTGTGGGAGGTTTTCCCCGAGGGCTTGCGATTGGCACGATTACGCGCATCGATAAACAAGAAGGCGCCCTCTTTCAATCTGCCGAACTCATGCCGGAAGTCGACGTGGGTCATGTGGAGGAAGTATTGGTGATCCAGACGTCGTACGGGCAGTCCGCTAAGGCTGGAGCGGGAATGGATCTGCTCGCAAAGCCATCACCATGAAATTCATTTTCTATCTGATTCTCGTGCTATTGCTCGTCCCTCTCCAGACGACACTGCTGCCACATCTCAGCGTATGGAATATCAAGCCGGATTTAGGACTTGTGGCTGCCGCGCTTGTCGGGCTTCTTGCCGGTGAACTGGAGGGGCTCCTCGTGGGGCTCGCCATCGGGTGGGTCCTGAATCTGTTCTCCGCCGGTGAGCTCTGGTTAAGTCTCCTGACGAACGGAGGCATTGGACTCTTGGCAGGATTTTTGGGTCGCCAGGTGTCGCATGTGACGTCGATCTCACTGGGCGTGGGGCTTCTGCTGGTGTCTTTGGGAAGTGGGCTGCTTGCCTTGATGAACCTCAAGCATCCCGAGACGTCTCGGATATGGTGGATGATCGAATCAGTTGTCCTTCCACAAGCCTGTTTTGACGCGATAGTGGGGGCGACGCTCTATTGGCTGCTTTCTCAACGGTTTGATGTCACCCGCCTGAGGACCGAATAGCAGGTCTTTTGATAGGCGTGGCGGGATGTTGATTGTAACGCATGGCACCAGCTGGTCTGCACGATTCTGAACTTGGGGAACTCCAACGCCGATTGATTATTCTCCGCGTCGGCTTGTTGCTCGTCGTGGCGTTACTGGGGCTGCGGCTCTGGCACCTGCAGATTCGCGAAGGGCCGTACTACCGCGATCTCTCCGAGAACAATCGAACACGCTCCGTCATCATGGAACCGGCTCGCGGGCTCATCTACGACCGCAACGGCGTGCTGCTGGCGAATAATGTGCCCAGCTTCACGCTCTACGTCTCACTCGAGGACGTCAAAGATCGTGATTTGCTCATTGATCAGCTCAGCAATCTTTTGGGGTTAGACTCTGGGCTCGTGAGGAAGAAGCTCACGGCTCGCGGCGGCAAACAACTGCCGCGCAAAGTGAAAGATCGCTTAACCCTTCGAGAAGCGACATTGGTGGAGTCTCACCGTCTGGACTTGCCCGGAGTGATGGTGCAAGTCGAATCGCAGCGGAACTATCCTGGCGGAGTCACGGCCTCGCATCTGTTGGGCTACGTCGGAGAGGTGTCGCCTGAGCAGTTAGAGAAACCTGAATTTGCCGACCTGCACCAGGGCAGCATTGTCGGGCAATATGGCGTGGAGAAATTTTTCGACCGGCTCGTGCGCGGTCAGGCCGGACAGAAAAGCATAGAAGTCGACGCGTTAGGTCACGAGAAACGAACGGTCGTGGTGGAGCAACCCCACTCCGGGGATAATTTGTACCTCACGATCGATGTCCGGCTGCAAAAAGTAGCCGAAAATCTGTTGGGGGAGGAATCCGGCGCGATCGTCGCGCTAGATCCCCGGACAGGTGACGTGCTGGCCATGGCCAGCCGTCCTGGCTTCGATCCAAACATCTTGTCGCGGGAACTCACGCCGAAACAGTGGGCCGAGATCGTGCAAAATGAGGGACGTCCGTTGAACAATCGTGCCTCACAAGGACAGTACCCGCCTGGTTCGGTCTTCAAAGTGATGATGGCTGCCGCAGCGTTGCAAACCAATATCGTAACGCCGTCGACCTCGATCCACTGTAACGGAGGGTATCAGTTTGGTCGCCGCCTGTATCATGACTGGAAGGCCGGCGGGCACGGCTCGGTGGATCTCCGGCGTGCGCTGGTGCAGTCTTGCGACGTCTATTTCTACACCGTCGGGCAGCGGATGGGGATCGAGACAATGGCCTCCTTCGCCCATCAGTTTGGGTTGGGAGAGGAGACGGGGATTGAGCTGCCGTCTGAACGGGTTGGGATCGTACCCTCCGCGGCCTGGAAACAAAAGGTCAAAAATGAGGCGTGGCTGCCAGGCGAAACGATCTCGGCATCGATCGGGCAGGGCTATGTTAATGTGACTCCGCTGCAGATGGCGAGCTTGATCGGCACGGTCGCAAACGACGGCGTAACGTTTCGTCCGCGATTGGTCCAGGCGGTGATGGATCGAGCAACCGGAGAGTTGCAGCACAGGCCTGCGGTTCCAAAACGCACGTTGAAGCTGAGGCCTGAGATCTTGCCGCTGATTAAAGAGGCGCTGGCCGGGGTGGTGAAAGAGGGGACGGCTACACGGGCGAAGTCGGCGCTGGTGACGATCGCTGGAAAGACCGGTACGGCCCAGACGACGGCCTTGCGCATCGGTCCTGAGAAAGATATTCCGAAGAAGTTCCGCGATCATGCCTGGTTTGTCGCCTTCGCACCGGTCGAAGCGCCTACGATTGCCGTTGCGGTATTGGGTGAACATATGGGCCACGGGGGCTCTGCCTCGGCGCCCCTTGCCAAAGAGCTGATCGAGACCTATGTGAAATTGAATCTCCACAGTCCTTCCGGTGTGACTGATGGGTCTGTCGTGTCCGAAGGAGACGTCACCGGACAGGGATCGAGATGATCGATCGGGTAATCAATAGTCGTGGCTTTGACAATTTCGATTTCCGTTTTATCGGACTGATCTTTGTCATTCTGGGGGTCGGCGTCCTGTCGATTTATAGCGTGACGCATGACCAGGGAGTTGCGTTCCCGTTTTATGCTAAACAAGTCGTGTGGATTATTCTCGGCACGGTCGCGTTCCTGGTCATGTGGCTTTCGGACTATCATCGAATCGCGCGGTTAGCGTATCCTGCCTATGCGATTATCCTGGTCTTATTGGCCGTCGTGCTGTTTGAGGGCAAGAGCAGTCGAGGGGCGCAACGCTGGATTCCGATGGGACCGTTTGCGTTTCAGCCCTCGGAATTCGCGAAGCTCGTCCTCATTCTGACCTTGGCGCACTATTATTCGAAGGCGCCGCGGGTGGGCTGGCTCCAGCGGGTGGTGCTCCCTGGGCTGTTGGTGTTGCCGGGGCTCCTCCTGATCCTGAAGCAGCCGGATCTGGGGAGCGGATTGAGCTTCTTGGCGGTCTATGCCGCGATGTTGCTGATGGTGGGTATGCGGTCGAAGGCGTTGGGTGTCATCCTCCTGTTTTCGTTGATGCTGTTCCCCTTCGCTTGGGAGATGATGTGGGAGTCATTGCATGATTATCAGCGGCAGCGCATTATGGCGTTTGTCGATCCGGCCTACGATCCTGGAGGCAAAGGGTACCATGCACTTCAATCGAGGATTGCCATCGGAGCGGGAGAGTTGACGGGAAAGGGGCTTTACGGCGGGACGCAGAGCCAATTGAAGTTTTTGCCCGAGGGGCATACCGACTTTGTCTTTTCTGTCTTTGCGGAGGAGTGGGGATTTCTCGGAGTGCTGGCTCTCTTGATATTGTTTGTCGCGTTGATCTGGCTGTCGTTGGAAATTGTTGCGCGCGCGAAGGATCAGCTCGGGGCGCTGCTGGCAGTCGGTATCATCTGCATGCTGTGTTTTTGCGTAGTGGTGAATATCGGCATGACGGCAGGCATGTTTCCGATTGTGGGAATTCCCCTTCCACTCATGAGTTATGGCGGGAGTGCGACGATTATGACGATGGCGTCACTCGGTCTGCTTTTGAATGTCAAACGCCGTCGATTGAGTTTCTTTTAGTGAGAGGGTGATCGCGCGGTCTCGAATGAATCGGGATCGAGGCAAGAGGTTATTGTTTATGGCGCGGACTGTCGATCGATAGGTGTTGAGTGGAGGATGGAACCTGGGGATTCTCCCGCGTTCGTCCGATACATCGACTCGATGGTCCTACTGAACGGAAGGAGCCGGTATGGGAGTGGAAATTGCCATTACGGTCGCACGCGAGGAGACTCGCGTTGCGGTGTTGGACGGCGGAGTCGTCACGGATCTTTTCGGGGATCGTGCGAAGCATAAGGACTTCGTCGGGAATATTTATAAAGGGAAAGTGGCAAAAGTGTTGCCTGGCATGCAGGCGGCATTTGTGGATATCGGCCTCGAGAAGGCAGCCTTCATGCACGTCTCGGATTTGTCGTTGGACTCCGAGCCGGGCGACACGCTCGTCGATGTGGATGAGGACGGCAAGGATGCCGATAAGGATGGGGATATGCTGGGCCCTCGGCGCCAAAGTTCCAAGCCCATTGAACAGTTGTTGAGCGAAGGGCAAGAGCTGATGGTGCAAATTTCAAAAGGGCCTATCGGCACGAAGGGCTCGCGGGTCACGACCTATGTGTCGCTCCCAGGCCGGTATCTCGTGTTCATGCCCAACGTGGAACATATCGGTGTGTCCCGCCGCATTGCTCGTGACGAGGAGCGGGCTCGACTCAAGGATATTATGAAGCGTGTGCGACACCCAGGCTGTGGATACATTGTCCGTACGGTGAGCGAAGGGGTCAAAGAAGATGAACTGCGATCCGACGTGGATTTTTTGCACGTGCTCTGGCAGGACATCCTTGCAAAACGAGAGCAGAAGGCCGCACCGGCGTTGCTCCATGCCGACTTGAGTCTAAGCTTTCGCGTCGTGCGCGATCTTTTCGGGAAGAAGGTCGATCGTTTGTGGATCGACTCGCGTGAAGAGTATCAGGCGGTACGGGACTTCGTGCAGCGATTTTCACCGGAGCAAACCGCCCGCATTCATTTTTATGACAAGGATGAAAGTCTCTTCGACCATCTGGGGGTGGAGCAGGAGATGGCGAGGGCTCTCAGCCGCAAAGTCTGGCTCAAGTCCGGCGGGCACCTCGTGATCGATCATACGGAAGCCATGACCGTCATCGACGTCAATACCGGACGGTTTGTAGGAAAGCGCGATCAGGAGGAGACCATCCTCCGGAACAATCTGGAGGCCGCGAAAGAAGTGGCCTATCAGATGAAGTTGCGCGGGATTGGCGGGATCATCATCGTCGATTTCATCGACATGGAGCGAGAGAAGAATCGCGACAAGGTGTACCACGCGTTGCTCGACGCGATGTCAACCGACAAGGCCCGCACCAGAGTGTCAAGGATTTCCGACCTGGGGCTGATCGAGATTTCCCGCGAACGAGTGCGAGAAGACCTCCTGCGCTCGCTCTCCGAGCCTTGTCACTATTGCGAAGGGCGAGGCTATACGAAGTCCCCGACCACGGTGGCCTATGAAATATTCAGGGATGTCCGTCGGATTGGCAGCGGTCCCGAGCCGCAGCGGATCGTCGTCGGCGCCCATCCTTCGGTCGTCGGGCTGTTGCAAGATGAAGAGCGCCAGGGCCTTGAAGCCGTGGAGCGCGAGTGTGCCGCGAAAATTATCGTCATGCCGGACGAACACTTGCACCTGGAACAGTACGATCTAGCGGTGCTTTAACAGGATGTTGCAAACGTCCGCCAGCAGCGTTCTCGCGTCATTCAGATCCTCAGAGGCTACGCCTCGGCCCTTCTTTCACTGCGGCCTTGCTGGACCGCCATTTTGAGCATCCTACGGAATGTTCTCCTGTTGGCCATGCCCGCGGACGATCGAAGTTCCCTCGTGTCTAGATAATTTTTCGGCAGCCTGCTAAGGATCATGGTTCGTGTGCGACGAGATTTATGCAACCGTTCAGCGGGCCTGTAGATGCGAAGTCCTCCGCTGAAATGGCAGGTCTTCCTGCGGGCCATTGTATGACAAGAGCGGTGTTAGATTCCTGGCTCCGTCTGCGGGCGATCGATGGAGCCGGAGACATGACGGTTCTTCGGTTCGTTCGCGCCGGGCACACTCCCGAGGCTGTCCTGCAGGCCTCCCATGACGCGTTGATTCATTTTGGATGCAGCCCGCGGCTGGCGGACGCCATACGGCGCGGGCCCGATGATCTCGCCTGTCGGAACATCGAGCGAGAACTCAATGAGATTGAACGTAGGCACATTGAAGTCCTAAGCGTGTTGGATTCTTCCTATCCCTCGCGACTGAAGATGATCGCAGATCCTCCGCCGCTGTTATATGTCACCGGCGCATTGAATGAGCAGGATGAGCTGGCAGTGGCGATCGTAGGGGCACGGCGTGCGACGGCAGCCGGGCGCGGCATGACGGAAGAGCTGAGCCGCGATTTGGCGGCCTTGGGGGTGACGGTGGTGAGTGGGCTCGCGCGTGGGATCGATGCTGCGGCCCATCGAGGCGCGCTCGCCGCGCAGGGGCGCACGATTGCGGTGCTGGGCTGTGGGATCGATCAGACCTATCCTCCGGAACATGAACGGTTACGCCGGCAGATCGAGGAGCGGGGGGCGATTTTGTCTGAGGTGCCGGTCGGTTCGCCACCCCGTAGCCATCATTTTCCTCGACGGAATCGCATCATCAGCGGGTTGTCTCTTGGCGTGATTATCACGGAGGCAGCCATCAACAGCGGATCATTGATTACCGCGAGACTGGCAGCTGAGCAGGGGCGAGAGGTCTTTGCGGTGCCGGGCTTTGTGAAGGAGGACACCAGTCGCGGGACAAACGCCCTGATTAAAGATGGTGCGGCGTTGATCGAGCGCGCGCAGGACGTTGTCGATGCGGTCCTGCCGCAACTAGAACCGGCGCTTCGCCTGCATCTGCAACCGCCGCGAGAGAAGAAGGAACGCGGCGATCGTTTGGGCAAAGATGAACAGCTCGTGTATGATGTCCTTTCGTTTGACCCGTTTACAGTGGACGACGTGATTGCTACCACAGGGTTGTCGGTGTCCACCGTGATGGCCTCGCTCTTGTCCCTGGAGCTTCGACAGCAAGTTAGACAACTGCCGGGGCAACGCTACCTTCGGGCGTAACCGTCGAACAGTTGCACGGATTTGATATATTTGATACGGATGAGAGGGAAGCCCTCATAGCGAACCGGAGTTTTCATGGCCAAGTCACTGATCATTGTCGAGTCCCCGACCAAAGCACGCACCATCACCAAGTATCTGGGGCGTGGCTATACCGTCATGGCCTCCGTCGGACACATCAAGGATCTTCCCACCAGCAAGCTTGGGGTTGACCTGGAGCACGATTTCGAGCCGCAGTATGTGACCATCAAGGGAAAGTCGAAGGTGTTGGCGGAGATTAAGAAAAAGGCGGAAGAGGTCGACAAGGTCTTCCTCGCGCCAGACCCTGACCGAGAAGGGGAGGCCATCGCGTGGCACCTTGAGCAGGAATTGCTCGGCAAATCAAAATCCAAGTCCAAGAAAAAAACAGAGGGCAAGGTGTTCCGGGTGCTCTTCAATGAAATCACGGAATCGGCGATCAAGCGCGCGCTGCAGTCGCCGGGGCAAGTCGATATGAAGTTGGTGAATGCGCAGCAGGCCCGCCGGGTCCTTGACCGGATTGTCGGATACCAAGGCAGCCAATTGCTCTGGACCAAGGTGCGTCGCGGACTCAGCATGGGCCGGGTCCAGTCCGTAGCGATGCGGTTGATTTGCGAACGCGAGCAGGAGCGAGAAGCGTTTCGCGCAGAGGAGTACTGGTCTATTGCGGTCACGCTGTCCGGCACCAATCCGCCTCCGTTCGAGGCCAAACTGCACAGCATCAACGGACAAGATGCGTCGATTTCGACAGAGGCCGATGCGCAGCGCATCGTCGATGCCGTTCAAGGGAAAGAGTTTGTCGTTGATTCGATTGAACGAAAAGAAAAGAAACGGAATCCGGTCGCACCTTTTATCACTAGCCGCCTCCAGCAGGAAGCGGCGCGCAAGCTGCATTTCTCATCGAAGAAAACAATGACGTTGGCGCAGAAGTTGTACGAAGGGATAGAAATCGGAGCAGAAGGACAGACGGGTCTCATTACCTATATGAGGACGGATTCCCCTCGCATTTCGAATGAAGCGATGGCGGAAGCGCGACAAGTAATCCAGGAACGGTTTGGCACTGAATACTTGCCCGCCACGCCGAATGTGTACAAGACTCAGAAAGCGGCGCAAGAGGCACACGAGGCGATTCGTCCCACTTTATCGGCGCGCGACCCTGAGTCTATCAGGCAGTATTTGGAGCCGGATGTCCATAAACTGTACCAATTGATCTGGAATCGGTTTATCGCGTCGCAGATGGTTCCTGCGATCCTCGACGTGACCCGCGTGGAGTCGAGTCCCGTCACGACGAATGAGAAATTTCTGTTCCGCTCAACCGGCACCGTGGTGAAGTTTCCCGGTCATACGATTGTCTATATGGAAGGGATCGACAGGGAGCTCTTCGCACAGAGGCACAAGAGCGAGCAGGAGATCGAGGACGAGGCCGAGCGCCAGCTGCCTCTCCTCAGCGAGGGAGAGCGGCTGCAGCTCATATCCCAGGAGGGACAGACGGTGCCCGGCGTGCTCTCAAAACAACACTTCACCCAGCCTCCACCTCGTTATAACGAAGCCTTGCTGATCAAGGAATTGGAAGAGAAAGGCATCGGCCGGCCATCCACCTATGCCAGCATCATTTCGACGATTCAGGATCGCAAATATGCTGAGAAGGTCGACGGGCGGTTCACCCCCACCGAAACAGGGCGGACCGTGAACGATTTCCTGATGAAGGGATTCCCAGACCTGATCAACGTCGACTTTACCTCGCACATGGAAGAGGAGTTGGACGAAGTCGAAGAAGGCAATAAGCCATGGGTAACGGCGGTGCGTGAGTTTTACGGGACGTTCACGGCGGACCTGGAGAATGCGAGGACGATTCCTGGACCCAAGGACACGGTGGAACCGCCGACGGATATCCCCTGCGAGAAATGCGGCCGGATGATGGAGATTAAATGGGGACGTAACGGCAAATTTATCGCCTGTCCTGCATATAAGGATAAACCTCCCTGCAAGAACACCCAGAACTTTGAAAAGCTCGATGACGGCACGATAAAAATTGTTCCGAAGATTGAGTTGACGACGGATGAGAAGTGCGAGAAATGCAGTAGCCCGATGGTGGTGAAGACCGGACGGTTTGGAAAGTTCATCGCCTGCTCCGCCTATCCGGAATGCAAGACGACCAAGCCCCTGACGCTGGGCGTGAAGTGTCCCCAGCCAGGATGCGGCGGAGACCTCGTTCAGAAGCGCACAAAAAAAGGACGTTCGTTCTTTGCCTGCAGTAAGTATCCCGCGTGCGAATATGCCCTCTGGGATCGCCCCATCAACAAAGCCTGTCCAACCTGTAGTGCCCCCTTCCTCATCGAGAAAGTCAGCAAGCAGACGGGCCGTAGCGTGCAGTGCCGAAACGAAGACTGTGGCTACCGCGAAGCCGGATAAGTCAGCCTGATCCGCACTCCATTTCATCGTGCCTTCTGTCCCTTCCTATAAATAGGACGCGGCATTCTCGTGTCTCCGCCGAATTCGACGATGCTACGAGATTGAGAACCAGTGTCGGCAATGATGAAAATCAAACTCAAGGAGACTCGACTGACCGAGTTGACGAAGGCCACAGACGCGGTGATAATGAATCGAGATCTGATCAGTTGGCAGTGAATGTCTCGTGAACGAAAGCGCCCCTGAGGGTTTGCTAACTTTTAGAAGGGAGAAAAACCATGAAAGCTAAAGAGGGCGTCGTCAACATTCTCAATAAGGTTCTGACAGCCGATCTCACTGCCATCAATCAATATTTCGTCCACGCCAAGATGTGCGAAAACTGGGGCTATGAACGGCTCCATCACAAAGTGCGGGAGCGCAGCATCGATGAAATGAAAGACGCCGACGAACTCATCGGCCATATCCTCTATCTGGATGGTGTGCCGAATGTGCAGCGGATGAATCCCGTTCAAGTGGGCGAGACAGTTCCAGAGCAGTTGAAACTGGATCTGAAAGCCGAACAAGAAATGCTCGCCCTGTTAAGCGAGGGAGTTGTGCATTGCACGAAGGTGACCGACTTTACCACTCGGCACATGTTCGAAGACATGGCGAAGGATGTCGATGCGCATATCGATTGGATTGAGACGCAGATGGAAACCATCAAGCAGACCGGCTTGGAAAACTATCTGGCAGAACAAATCAAGAAAGAGAGCTAGCGAGGAGGTAGGGCCTACGTAGCCGCTCGTTTCCCTTGTTCTTCAAAGGGGAGGTGCCGTGGAAGCTAAGGAAGGGATCGTCGAGTTTGTCAATCAAGTGTTGCGCGCGGAGTTGACTGCCGTTCACCAATATCTCCTGCACGGGGCCCATTGTGTGAAGGTTGGTGATTTTACAACCCGCCATATGCTTGAAGACATGATCCAAGGTTCCGAGGAGCATGTCGACTGGCTCGAGACGCAGTCACGCGCGAGCAAGCAGGTGGGCATCGGGAATTATCTGGCTGAACAGATCAAGAAGGACAAGGCCTGACACTACTCTGCCGATTGATCGCGGTTCACGGAGAAGACGTGATCTGCCTTCTCCCATGTCTGTTCCCGCGGGAATACTGTCGCCTCCCAGTATCTTCAAAATCGAGATCGATGTGTATATTCATCAGGACATGGTCCTGATGATACCCACCATGGGCTCAGGACTTCACGTCCTCTGGCCTAGTCTCAGCTGGTCTGTGAACAGATCAGCCGGGATACAACGACGGATAAAGGGAGGCGGGGGGCCTCAGGAGGAAGTGAGGGCCCCCGCCAACGAAGTGGGAGGACACAACTCCCACTCCGTTGCCGGTGTGTCGGGCACCGGCTAGTCACTACTGCTGTCTGTCGATCACGCTATTGATAGTCCTCGTTCAGCGAGTTAAGAAAAGCGACAAGTGATGTCATATCGCCGGCTGTGAGGGCCATCCCCTGAAGTTCGATCGCTCCGTTGCGCAGCGTTCCTGCACGAGCCTGTGCGGAGACTCTGCGATAGAACTGGATGATGCTGTCCAGGGTATCGAATTGTCCGGTGTGCATATACGGGTTGGACTGAGCTAGGTCGCGCAACCCGGCGGTTTTGAAGCGGGCGATAGACCGATCCAGGAGTGTCGCGTCCGACAGTAGGCAGGGCTGTTGGTCATCGCACAAGAGAGTTCGGATCTTTGCCTGCGGGTTTGGTTTGTCAGGATTGGCGAAGATATTCCAGGCGCCTAGATCAGTCAATGTTGGATTTGCCAGAAGTGGAACCTCCCGGAATGGTTCGAGTGCTGTCGGGTGAAGCTCGGTGGCGGGAAGGTACTGATCGTAGTTGCCATTGCGGGTCGCCAGGTTAGGAATCGCCAGTGCTGCGAACTGGCCGGCCCCATGAATGTCGTCATATTCTTTTTGCGTGGTGCCGGTATTGTGCAGTTTGAAGTCGGTGAAGTTTGGTGCCGTATGACAGGCGAGACAATTGCCGATCTTGCCCGCCGAAATCTCCGCCGGTGTCGCGGTCGGGGGACTCGATGGTTCCGTAAGAAATATCTTCAATCCAGCGAGTTCAGGGGCGCCGAATTGAAAACTCTGTGTATTAAACTGGAACTGGCCGTCTGGGCGATTGGGGTTTGAGGTGACGAATCGGAGCGTGCCAGCCAGATCACGTGCTGTCACAAGTTGTAGGAGTCGCCGGTTGTAATTGAGTGCAGTCTCATTGGAGTCCGGCTGCTGGGGCAGACGGTTGACTTCCAGGAAAATATCGAATGGTGAGCGGATGGGGACTCCACTGTCGTCCGTTTGCGAGAAGAGGAGCCCATTGACGTAAGCGGCGACTACTTTCACCACGGCATCGAATATCTCTTGGTCTGTACCGGATCCCACTAAAGCGCGGAATTCAGGCGGGAGGCGGAATTCGTCGGGGATGTCTGAATTCGCCCCAGTAAATAGAATTCGGTACGGTAACCCGTCGAATTGCTGCGCCACGTCACCGGTTCCATCGTCGCCCCGGACCACTCGTGCGAGATGGGCAATGGCCTGGGCGCTTTCACTCGGGAGCCACCCGTAGTTCCTACCTGTGAAAGTGGCCGCAACTAAATCCTCCATCGAGTTGAACTCCGTATCGAGATGGAAGAGGACACCCCCTGGTCGGTCCAATGTAGAATTGACGAGCGCAGGTGAGTTTCGAGGTGTCTGAGTCTTACCATCAGCCCTCGCCGGAATCGGACTCCTGCGGGCAAAGTCGGCGTATGTCCGCATCCCGCCTCCCGGCTCTGTCAACACATCGTCCACGATGTGACAGGTCCGGCAATTCATGGACATGCCTTTGAAGGGACCCGGATCGATCGGTGCGCCTGTTGTTTTCAACGTGTCGACAACGGGGTCCCCGATGTTTGGGGCGTTGACGTTACCGCCGGCATCCAGAAACGCTTTGAACGATTGCGCGAATCTGGTTTCAACAAACAGTCGTTCACCGACTGATTGCTCAGCTCCTGGAGTTCCGGTGGCCTGGGCCGAAGCCGCTGCGCCTCCTCCGCCGCCTCCCCCTCCGCATGCAACGAAAAGCAGGGAGCCGAAAATGATCGGCAATGTTTGGGGGATGCGATGTATTATGCTATGCCAACTAGGTACTGAAACCATCGAGGCGCCTCCTATTGCTAGTCCTGTTATTGTGAATCATATGGTTCTCCAGAGGTGAATTCCGCGCCATCACACAGGGACAGGGAATTCTGAGTCCGATAGAAGGCTTCGACTAAAGCCGGGTCGAATTGTGTGCGTGATGCAATCCGGAGAATTCTGTGTGCGATCTGGTTTCGGACGGTATCATCTGCCTCTGGTACTGTGATCGCGTCGAACGCGTCGGCGATGGCCAGAATCCTCGCTCCAAGAGGGATGAAGGTGCCTCTGATTCCGTAGGGATAGCCCGACCCATCCCATCGTTCGTGATGATGGGCGATCAGGACGGAAGCCTCTCGGAGAAAGAGGAACGGCTCGAGAAGCGAGGCGCCAAGACGGGGATGATTCTGCACGGTGACATAAGATTCCGAATCCAACGTGTGTCCCTCGGTGGTCAGCTCGTGAGGAAGCATCAAGAGCCCGATATCATGGAGGAAGGCAGCGAGTTTCAGATCGTGCAATTCGTGTGGAGTCAGGCCGACCGCTTGTCCGATCAACAATGAAATCTCAGCTGTGCGACGGCCGTGGCCTTCCTGCCAGGGGAGTGCGCGATCGAGCTCTTTGCAGACCTGGCGGACGAGTATGCTTTCGACATCGCGGCGTGACGCCAGAGGAAGCCGGAGACGGTCGATCTTCCCGAGCATGGCCTGCATCGTGATGATGCCGGGATGGATATATTCACAAACCCGCTGTTTCATCGTCATCCTCCAAGAAAACACAAAAAGCCCAAGATCATGTCGATGATCTTGGGCTCTGGGTGAAAACCTCTGGCCGCCAGCTGTATTGAACGTCCGGGTGTCTTCCGCTTATCCTTCTTTCCCGTGCGCTCCTGCCATCAGTGGCTGTTTCAAGAACCACATTTCGTAGAGCGGCATGACCATCATGATGAGAAAACCCACCGTCATGAGAGTATCGCCCGTCAGCATGGTTAAGACGAATAGGGGAGAAACGTAGCTGATGAGCCAGGGCGATACCAGGTCCAGCATCACGCCACCGAATGAAATCCAGGTCGTGACGACCTTTAATCTATTGCTGGCTTTGGTGAGATAGAGGACATGGACCAGAATCATAAATACGACCGGCATCGTAAAGAGATGGAAGTGGGTGATTTCTGCCAGCTCTCGGAACGACATCGGTTCCCCGAATGTCGTATCCGACCCCCGGTAATGCTCGGCAATGCCCTGCGGCGAGAGCCCCGTCATGCTGTGGGCCCAGAAGAATGAAAACGTAAAGCCAACCAGCATCAAGAAGAGAAAAAAGGTGTAGACGAGCCGAATGTGCCGATCTGAGTCGCGGAGGCGGAAGCGGGCATTGAAGTTACGCATGGTTGAGAAGGTCGTCCGCTCTTGTTAGTTTCCGAAGAGAAACCCGAAGATCCCCTGCTCCGATTTTCTTGCGGCCATGGTATCGCTACCGACCCCTGCCGGTTTGAGATAAAACTCATCGACCAGCACCAGGACCCGTTTGATTCCGGCGGTCATCGAGCGAACCGACATGGTCGCGCCGCTGATGTTGATGATGTCTTTGTTGATACGGACAGGGTCGAGGGCCGTTTTCCCCTCGTACTGCACGTTGAAGCGCTTGGTCCGCACCTCACTGCCGCGTGCTTCGCGGAAGACGAGCAATTCCACGTCCGAGACATGCCCGCGCGCGTCCACCCCGACCATATAGGTCATCGGCTTGTGTTTGCCGATGGTATTCTGCACGACGGCATAGCCATCGACCTGTGAGCCGGTCTCGCCAACATAGACCTCAAACGCCTCTTCGGGGAATTTCCAGCCGATACGTTCCTCAATCACCATCTTTTTATCCGTGGGAACTTTCAGGAGATTTTTTTTGATGCGCTCGGACTTTGGAAGCATCAGCTTGAGCGCTTCTTCCTCTGTAAGGAAGACCTCGGCATGAGTCATCTCTTGCTCTGTGAGGTAGCGCTTGAGCTCGCTGTCCCACACACGTTCAGCCAAGGCCATGGCTGGGGACATAATAACGAAGAGCGCCAGTGAGAGTGCCAGCAATCGAGTGATCATGTGGGAACACACCCCCTTTCTTTCAACTTGGCGTTGAGCCGGTTGACGACGGCGTTTGTCGCATCTTCCGATGGTTCAATGGGCCACCACCTCAAGGCTTGCTGGGTGACGCCCCCGCGTGAATGCCACCGCTGTCTGGTTTCTAATACGCTTACAGAGGCCACGTCATTCATGCGCCTAACTGAAGCCGTGATACGTGCGCGTTCTTTGTTGCCAAAGCCGTCACGCCCAAACATGCCATAGGACCGTTCTGCGATGGGAGGGACGTCCAGCCAGCTTGATTCGATCACGCCCTTATCTTTATCGTAGGTCGCGACGGATTGTCCCTTCATGGTTTCGAGCGTGGCATCCCAGACAATGTCATAGGAGCAGACAAAATACTGCTCTTGGCTTCCACTCAGGGATGCGCAACCGACAGAGAAGAGAGCGACGATAACTATAGCGAACCGGGATGTTGGCATGATGCACACTGGTCTTTCTTAATCATGGCGATCCCTCTCTCTTGAGAGAGAGATCGCCTGTATCCTGCCTAGAAATATGATGCTATCGACATCACCACGGCACTGTCGTGAATACGCTCCGACGTATTCGGGTTAAAGGCCATCGGTTGATATTGATAGCTGAGCTTGATGGCCGTATCTTCAATCGGCCGATAGTTCAGACCGAAGGAGATTTGCTCCAGATTGCCCCACCCGCCTGTCTTATTAGAGTCGTCATCGTTGGTGTTGACCCGGTCATATCTGATCACGGCAGTTAAGGTGGACCCAGGGCCAAATCGCTTCGGAGAAAGCTTTGTCAAGAACTCCGGCATGAAATGGTAGTTGCCCTGGATATAGTAGCCATTCATGCGCTGCGGTGGAATTCCTACGCCGCTGTTTCCGCCGATTTGGTTGAGCAATGATCCTGGGGCAAAGCCAGTATTCGGTGAAACGGATCGAGAGTTTCCTCTCGCATAGGCCCAAGCTGCTTCGCCGATGAGCTCGAAGGGGCCTCTTTGGATGGTCCAGTCCAGCGCTGTAATGCTGAGAGGGGCGTAATTTTGCGCATTATTGCTCGCATTTCCATAGTAGCTTGATCCAGCCACTTCCACCCCAAGCATTGGACTGTAGGCCAACCGTCCTACGACTGACTTACCATTGTTGATGTCGGCGCCATCATGTCCCGCGCATGTCCGCTGACGGCCGTGACTTGTGCCGTCTACTTCACTGACCAGAGGGGTGCCGTTTGCGGCATAGCCACAGGGGCCGGTTGTGACGTACAGCTCATAGTCCACCTTGCTGGTCCGGCCTGGATATACCGTTCCGTAGAATCCCGCTCCGGTTTCCGACATGGTGGAAGGGATGATGAGTTGGCTGACCAGCGGCCGATCAGTCAGATCGTTTAGTGGGGAGTCGTGTAACAAGTTGAACTTCCCGAGGGGCATCAGCAAAATTCCGGCACGCAGGTTGAACGGTTCATTGACCAGGTAATCGATAAAACCAAACTCGAGCGAGACTTCGATCTCATTGCCGGAGCTCTCTCTGACGCCGTGCTCAATTTCAATCTCAGTCGCGACCTTGACGTGTTCAGTGACGTCAGCATAAATAAACGGGACAAACCGCTGCTGATCGAAGTTGTTGGTAATACCGGGACGGCCATCACCGGCTTCGATGCTGGCCTTTCGTTGGGATCGGAACTGCATATCCATGTATCCCCCGACAATGGCCTTCGGCGCAGAGACGAACGGCTTGGCATAGACCAAACGACCTGAGCCGGTTGAACCGAACGACAACGCAGGCTGCGATTCTGTACGAAGGTCTTTACTGACTTCCGGCAGTGCCCCAATTCCCGGTTCGGTGGTTGGTGCCGCTTCCCCTTCCCTCTGTTCGGGCGCGCCCTCGCGACGCTCTTGTTCCTGCAGCCGCTTGGTGACGGCTTCGTCCACTAACTTCTTAATGTCCTCAGGGGTCATGTTTTGTGCCAAGGCCGGCATGACCGGCAAACTGGCGATGACGAGAGCCCCGAGGATTGACCGGATCCTCATTGTGAACCTCCATCCATGGTAAATAGTGAGTGGTCTGACTCGGGACTCGCTGGTCTCTGGTCTACCCTGAGCAAACGACGACTGTTGTGTTTCGGTGGACTGAGGCGATGCCTCCTTTCATCGAGAGGTTGATCATGATGCGACCGTGCGCCATCCTTTGATGGAAGAGAAGGGGATGACAACAATGCGTTTGCAGCGTTTGCACTTAAGCTCCAACCCCTGTCCGCACACCTTGGCGATCAGTTGACCGCATTCGCAGCGGGTCTCATCGCTGCAATGGCTCATAGGAGACGGCGTGCTCAGCATTACGAGATGTACCTTCTGACTAAATGAAATTGAGAACGATTATTAATATCCTATTCTCGCATATGAAGTCAAGAGGGAGTTTGATCAGGGATGTATTGGTCCCAAAGGTGGGTTATAGTGTCGATGTATGTGGTACAGGTTGTTGAGACAAAAACGGCGATGGCATTCTCTCGGCGCCCTCTGCCTGATTCTCCAGGGTTGTGCCACAGAACTTCCGGTGACGGTGGCACAGCCTGACGTTTCAAGGACGTTGGTGGTGGGGCGGGTCGTCACGAACATTACCGGTGAATCGCAACGAATATATGCCCCGGAACTCCGCTCCTTCGAGGTGATCAATATGGAGAATCAGGAACGATTCAAGGTCGATGTGGAGTCCGCGGACGAATATTTTTCACTTTCCATCCCTCCTGGACACTACGAGCTGAGCCGCGTGCAGATCAGCGAAGGTCCATTCCTGTCCATGGCGCAGCTCTCAGCGAGCTTTGTCCTCAAGCCGGACGTGATGACCTTTCTCGGCACCTGGCACTTCGGAGTGGATTCTCCGAAATATGGACGCCAAGTGGTTGTATCCATGTCTTATGATGAGCAAGACCAAGAGCGAGCCCGACGGTTCATCAAAGACACGTATCCCACCTTTCATGCAAGGTCTCCGGTGATGCTGGTTCCGGAGCCATCGCATGAAGAGGCCCGCCTGTACGAAGTCATGCCCTATCCACGCGTTGTAGGATATTTCCGTCGTCATTGGTGGTAGACGCTCACCGTGTGGCGCACACTCTCTCCGATATTCGTGGGTGCTATATCCTGGCTTGGGATGCTGTTCGCCGGGTGCTCTAGTTTTTCCATGCAGTCCGAGCCGGTCGTGGTGAAACGGGCCCAGACGCATATGGGCACGCTGGTCACGATCACTTCAGTGGCTCGGAGCGAGGCGGCCGCGCAGGCCGCGGCCACCGCAGGCTTTTCCGAGATTCGCCGACTGGAGCAGCTTCTCAGTACCTGGATCCCCACCAGCGAACTTTCCCAGGTCAATGCCTCAGCTAGTGTGAAGCCGGTCCATGTGAGTCCGGAGACGATGACCGTTGTCCGGCGTGCCATACAGGCAGGAGAGATGACACATGGTGGATTCAACGTGGCGATCGGTCCTGCAATAGAGGCCTGGAGTGTGATTGACGGCCAACGAATACCGACAGAATCTGAGCTGGATGTTCTCCGTCCTTTGGTAGACCTGCAGGCAGTGCATGTCGACTTAGAGACGCGGACGATCTTTCTTGAGAAAGCAGGCATGCGAATCGACGTCGGGGGGATCGGTAAAGGTTATGCAGCCGACCAGGCGGTTGAAGTGATGCAAAAGGCGGGAGCCGTGGCCGGGGTCGTGGCCCTCTCAGGAGATATCAAGACATTCGGTCGGTTGCCGGATGGGAAGAGGTTTCCCATTGGCATTCAACACCCACGAGAGGATGGCTCAGTGCTGGCGTGGATCGACTTGGAGGACGAAGCCATTTCTACCGCAGGGGATTACGAACGGTTTTTCGAACGGGATGGGATCCGATATCATCATATTCTCGATCCGCGCACGCTCCAACCAGCTCGCGGATGCCAGAGTGTCACGGTGATCGCCCGCGAAGGAATCTGGGCAGACGGACTCGATACGGGTATCTTTGTGATGGGACCGCAGCGGGGAATGGAACTGGTCGAACTGCTTCCAGATGTCGAGGCTATCATTGTCGATGCCGAAGGTCGTCTACTGGTGTCTTCCGGATTGAAACAGCGAATTCGCCTACCGTAGGAACCTGCGCGTCAGTACTGACTCAGCCGGTAGGGACATGCTCGCTTCGGCCTACCGGTCCAATCGATAGCTCATCGGAATCTTGATCGTCATACGCGACTGTCCTAACGGATGAGGCAAGTGGAACGGCGCTGCCTGCCACATGGTTTCAACCGCAGCCTTGTCGAGACCGGAGTGTCCTGAACTCTGAAAGACTTCCACCTCACCGAGGCTCCCGTCCTGGTAAATTATGGCTTTCACCACGACTTTTCCCTCGGCTTGATCCACACGAGCCGAGGGTGGGTAGCGTTTCAATTCTTCTACACGAAGTAAAATCGCTTCAGAGAGCCACCCATAGTCGCGCTTGGTCGGCGCGTTCGATAGCGCCGTCTGGGCACCGGATTCCGCATAGAACGGCGCCAATGCTTCAGCTGGTTTTTCAAGGGGTGTGGCTTTGGCGACCATCGGTGCCACGGTTTCACTTGTGGTTGGCTCGGCTGCTTGAGTGGTGTGAGCCAATGATGGTGAGAGAGCCATTGGTTGCGGCGGGATTGGTGCGGGAGGTTCAGTGACCACAGGAGTGACGGTCCGCTCAGAATTCGATGGAGTCGTGCGTGGTGCCTGTATTGGCGCAGTCTGCTGCGTGAGTGGGGAGAGGACTGAGGCCCTCGATGGAACCGACGGGGCCGGAGCCTGGTTTGGGGGAGAGGCTGTCGGTTGAGCTGGCTGTGCCGACGACACCATGGCGACGTTCCACTTGAACGGTTCGTCCCGCGGCGCGAATTGAATCTGTTTCACAATCAGCAGAGCTGCGAGAACCACTGTGCCATGCAAGAGGAGGGAGACGAGCCAGCCCTGGACATGAGGTTCCGTATGGCCTCTGGAGCGATGTGGCTCAGCAGCAATCACAGTCGAATGACCTCCAGGCTGACTTGTTGAAAGCCCAACCCCCGGACTTCATCCACCACGGATACGAATCGTTCGAGTAAGGTGACTTTATCCGCCCGCACGACGACCGCTGATTCTCGCGGTTCTGCAGTCAGCGCACCCTGAAGTCCTCCTTCTGGGACTGCACGGTCGTTAAGAAAGAGCGCGCCGTCGGCAGTCAAGGTGATGACGATGGGAGCATCTTTGCGATCGCCGACCTCTTTCGCTTTCGCCAAATTGACCGGGATCTGTCCGCTGCTGATGAAAGTGGCAGTGGTCAGCACGATGACCAGCAGTACCAGCATGACATCCACGAGGGGGATGACGTTGATCTGGTCAATGTCTCGTTGCATGGTGTTCCTTATGCAGGGCGAGAAGCTCGGCAACCTTCCGTCGGAGCACGTTGTTCATGACGACGCAGGGGATCGCGACTAGGAGTCCGACCGCAGTGGCTTTCAGCGCAAGGCTGAGTCCGATCATGATGGCATTGACGGCCATGGTGCCTGAAGTCCCCATCGTATGGAATGTGAGCATGATGCCAAGCACAGTCCCCAGCAAACCAATATATGGTGCGTTCGCAGCCACCGTGCCAATGATGACCAGGTGTTTTGTCAGAGCCATTTCCAATCCCAGGCTATCGGGGTACCGGGCGAGATCAATACGGCGGTAAAAGAGCCACCGCTCCACCGCGACGGCTACTGTCCAGACGCTCAGCGCCAGCAGGAGCCCGATGATTCCGTAATCGACCATGTTTTGTACCGCGTTCATAGGCGAGGCCTCACTTCCTTTACTGATTCACGGGCTGGTGGGGCTGGGGGCCGTCGTAAGAGTCTATCAATGCCAGATCGTGAAAAAACCTGTCAATACTCTCGTGCGACCGGTCCAGCCGGTTGCGCTGCCTATCCGGTGGATTCTTCTCGCCGAAAGAGCACGGTATGGGTAGCCAAGACGCGGAGTTCCACCGAGGTGCCTGCCTGATACACGCTCGTGGAACTTTCACTGCTATGGACGATTTGACCGGAGGGGAGGCTGATCGCATACAGGTTCTCGGAACCACGGAACTGGCGAGAGAGGACGTGCGACCCGGCGCCTTTCGTGGGGACGAGGTGAATGTCATCCGGTCGAATCATGACGACCACGGCGGTGCCGTCTTTGCACTCGATCGTGTCGGGAAACTCTCCCAGTTCGGTGTGGACCAAGCCCTGGGATGCTGTTCCGGGAATGAAATCCGCTTGACCGACAAAGTCGGCCACAAAGGGAGTGGCCGGCATGTGATAGATAGCCTCCGGCGTATCAAATTGCTCCAAACGGCCCTGGTTCAAGACGGCGATTCGATCGGCCATGGCAAACGCTTCGTCATGATCGTGCGTCACGAGCACGGTTGTCGTCTTGGTTCGGCGCAACAGGTCGTGCAATTCTTGGCGCATGCGGCCGGTCATGTCGGGGTCTAAATTGCTGAACGGCTCGTCGAGCAACAGCACGACGGGGTTTTGGACGAGGGCACGAGCCAGTGCGACCCGCTGTTGCTGGCCGCCTGACAATTCGTGAGGATACCGCCGCTCGAATCCCTCCAGCCCAGTGAGGCGCAGCATCTCCTGAACCCGCGCGGTGCGTTTGCTCCGGGCGAGATGGCTGAGCCCGAAGGCGATATTGTCCTGCACGCGCAAGTGGGGAAACAGCGCATACTCCTGAAAGACCATCCCGACGCGCCGGTGCTCCGTAGGGGTCATCACATCCGGCGACGATACGAGCTGGCCGGACAAGAAAATCCGACCGGAGCGAACCGGTTCAAACCCGGCGATCGCCCGTAGAATCGTCGTTTTCCCGCAGCCTGAAGGGCCGAGCAGGCAGAGAATTTCTCCTTCCCGTGCCGCGAAGGAAATTCCCTGGACCGCGGGGCGTCCTGTGTCGTAGGCGCAGGAGACATGGCGCAGTTCCAAGACCGACGAGTCCGGAGTATAGAGATCTCCCTGAAGGGTGATCTTCTCGGAGGGGATTGGTGTGGTGGAATGGTCTGAGGTCACTGAATCACGATCCTTCCTCTAACAGGATGCTGAAAAAGTCCGCCGGCTTCGTTCTCGCCGCGCTCAGAGCGCTCAACGTACCGAAGCGTGCGCCTCGCCTCTTCGTTTGCTGCGGCCTTGCTGGACGGCTTTTTTGAGCATCCTGCGTGGTGTTCTCCCGTTGTGCCACACGTGCGGACCATTGAAGTTCTCGCGCCCCAAGATGGTTTTTTGCCGTCTGCTAGGCGGCGCGCCAATCTTTCGAGACTAACAAGGCCAGAGCGGGAAGACTCAGTAAGACGATCAGCAGCGCGGCGGGTGCGGCGAGCTGAAAATATTCCTCACTCGCTTCCATCCAGACGCGAATGGCCAAGGTGTCGAACCCGACCGGTCGCAACAAGAGTGTCGCAGGCAATTCCTTTATCGTCTGAAGGAATATCAAGACCCAGGCCACAACGAATCCGTTCCGGACGAGCGGCAATGTCACCCGCCGCCAGGTGTCGCCTACGCCAAGGCCGAGGGTGCGCGCGACTTCTTCCAGATTCGGCGTAATTTGTTGGAGTGCCGGTTCCAGAGACTGGAGGCCCGCTGGGAGAAAGTGGATCACATACGCCACAATAAGGATCAGGGCCGAACCATAGAAAACCGGGGCCAGCTTGGTGAAGAGGACGAGGACGGCCAGTGCGGCCACCGGTCCTGGCAGCACATAACCGGCATAGGCCGCTTGCAGGCAGCCCAGGTTCAGCAAGGTTGGGCGGCGGTTGGCGAGGTAAGCGAGGGGCAAGCCGATCAGCACACCGCCAGTAGCGGCGCTGGCAGCCAGGATGCCGCTGTTCCAGACGAATCCGAAGAAGCGGCTGTCGAGCGTGGCTTGTGCCTCGGACGACAGACTCCATTGAATCAACAGAGAGGCCGGGATTGCGAAGGCCGCACCGACGATCAGCCCGAGATAACCGGTGACGGCAAGGGTGCCGAGCCATCCGCAGCGATGCCGTTGTGGAACCCGGTAGCGGCCGGTGGTCTGATAAAACCGGCTCCGTTGTCGGAACCACCGTTCAGTGATCAGGAAAATGAGCGCGAGCCCGACCAGCAAGAGGCTCAAGATGCTCGCTGCCGTATTATCGGACCGTCCGGTCATCTGCTGGAACACGGCATACGTGAGCGTCTGGTAGCGAAGCAGCGAGACCGCACCGAAGTCCGACACGACGTACAAGATGACAAGCGCAACCCCGGCGGCAATCGACGGGCGCATCAGCGGGAGCGTCACACGCCAGAGGGTCGAGAGACGGGAGACGCCGCTGGCCCGTGCCACTTCTTCGAACGACACGTTCATGCTCAGGAGGGCGTTCCGGCTGAGGAGATAGACGAAGGGAAACGTATCCAACGCCATGACGAGCGTCGCACCCCAATAACTATGGGGAGAAAAGATTCTTGCTTGGGGACCGGCTACCTGTTGCCAGAGATGTTCGACAGGGCCGCTGAATCCCAATAGATAGGAGTAGACATAAGCCAGCACGTAAGTCGGCATCGCCAACGGCAGGACCAAAGCGCCCTCCCACACACGGCGACCGGGGAATTCCACGCGGGTGACTAGCCATGCGGTGGAGACGCCCAGGACCACCGTAATGACCGCGACGCTGCCAGCCAGCGAGACGGTGTTGAACAGCAGTTCGGGAATGCGGGTTGCCCACAGACGGCTCCAGACGACGGGATCGGCCGAAAGGGCTTGTGCGGTGACATATCCGAGCGGGAGCAGGATGAGTCCCGCACTGGCCAAGGCGAGGAGTTGCAGCGGCGAAGCAAGGTACTGTCGGATCGTGCTCACAGTAGGTCCCTTCGAGTTACCGGAGACCCACTTGTTCGATCAGGGTGAGAGTCGGTTCGCGCAGTTCGGCCAACTTGGTGAGGGGGACGAGAGCCGCGCGGAAACTCTTTCGTTCCACGAGCGCCGGGTCCGCCTTCACGTCCGGGTGGAGAGGATATTCCTTGTCGAGATCCGCAAAAAGCTTCTGCCCTGCTTGCGCGACTAAGAATTCCACGAGCAGCTTGGCGCTGTCCAGGTGCTTGGTCCACTTGACGATCCCGACGCCGGCGACATTCATGATCGCCCCCATGCCGCCCTCTTGCTGATCCGGCATCAACACTGCGATCGGCGTTCCCGGCTGAGCGGCCAGATGGCGGTATACATAGTAGTGATTCACGATACCTAGCGCGACTTGTCCCTTGGCGACGGCATCCACGATCTGCGAACTTTTCTGGTAAACCTGATGGCCTGCATTGGCCTTGAGACCTTGTAGGAACTGCCTGGTCTTTTCCTCGCCATAGGTGGCGCGAATAACCGACACGCCGGCTTGCAAATATTCACTCCCGGAGTTCGGAATCGCAATCTTATCTTTCCATTTCGGATCGGCCAGGTCGAGGAGCGACTTCACTTGGTCCGGCTTCACCATCGTGCTGTTGTATACGACGATCCAGAATCGTCCGGACAGGCCCACCCAGGCATTATCCGGTGCGCGAAACTGCGCCGGGATGGCTCGCTCGATTTCCCGCATATTCAGGGGGTGCAGGAGGCCTGCTGTTCGGGCCAGTTCCAGACTGCCGGCGTCGTTGGTGATCAGGAGATCGGCCGACGTGCGATCGCCTTCAGCCTTCAGCCGATTGACCAATTCAGTCGTGCCTGAGGACAGCAGCTCGATCTGAATGCCGGTTTTGGCCGTAAAGGCATCGAGCACCGGTTTGATGAGGCGTTCAGAGCGCCCGGAGTAGATGGTGAGTTTGTCGGCGGCTGGAGCGGAGGGCAAGAAGATCCCGCCGACGAGACTGGCGGCGAGGAGCACAGTGAGACCTAAGAGGATCGTCCGGCGCAAGGGCAGGGAGCATACGAATGACATGGGAGGAGTCCTTATGGAATTGAAATTGATAAACTCTCTCAAAATGATACTAAAAAAAGGATTGGTTCGTCAATGACGGCAGCGAGAACAGAGGCCGTAAAGCTCAAGGCGATGGGTCGTGATGGTAAAACCGTTCTGGGTAGCCACCTCTTCCTGGAGTCGCTCAATTTCCTCGTTTTCAAATTCCACGATTTTCTCACAGTTCGTGCAGATGAGGTGATCGTGATGGCCCTTGTGAGAGACGTTGTCGTACTGCGTCTGAGAGCCGAAATGCCGGGCTTGTGCGAGGCCGGCATCGCAGAACAGATTGAGGGTCCGGTAGATGGTCGCGAGTCCAAGATGAGGATCTGACTTAGCCAGCTGGTGATACATGGCCTCCGCGGTAATGTGCTCTTGCCGCAGGAAGGCGCTCAGAATCAACTCACGCTGGCGGGTGACCTTGAGCTGATGCTTGCCCAGGTGCTCCTTCAAAGCCTCCATTTCTTTCACATGCTTGTTCGCCATGCCACCGCCTCCGAGGAACGGGCTCTCATTAAAGACGAAACTTCCCCACCCGGTCAAGGGGGCGCGTCGGGAGCAGCAAACAGAGAAGAGGAATTGACGGAGATCTTCGGCGCTGTTTATAGTGCGTCTCCAGAAAAAGGAGAATGATCGAGGTCTTAGTCACCATGCGGAAACCCAATCAAATTACGGTCGATCGTGCCCTCCTGCTCTATGCCCTGCATCTGGCGGAGCCCCACGGATTGCTGAGCGACGTAAAGTTGCAACAGCTCTGCTTTTTATGCGAACTGCAAATGTTCGGCAAAGGATTCAAGGGTTTTCACTTTGAATTCTTCCGATTTGCCTATGGGGCCTTCAGCAAGGATCTGGATAACGACCTGATGTCACTTCGCCGGAAAGAACGGGTGGAAAACTTCACATTGTCGGATCAGGCGCAGGAAGAGGTCATTCCCCTGTTGGAAACAAGTATCGAGGGAGTCGACACGAACGAGAAGGTGGCGGAGATTTTGAAGGCAGTTGTGACGGTGTATGGCCCGCAGGATAGCGGGACCATCACCCAGTCGGTCGAGTCAGTTGAATTGAGTACCCCTCAGCAACCGGAGTTTAAGATTCCCATCCGCGATATTGTCTTTCATACGACGCTCTTGGTGCCGTCCCGTATCGAGGTGCAGACGGAGTTCACATTGTCTGCCACGACCCTGGCCAAGCTCAATCAGGCGATGGGATATTAGGTTCTCACGAGGAGGCGAGAGGCTAGTGGCGAGTGGCAAGAACCCACCGAAGCTGTTGGAGAATTTCCCTTCGCCTCGTGCCTCGAGCCCCTTGCCTCTCGCCTAGAGTCGGTAGAGCTCGCCATATTTTCGCTCGACATAGGACAAGAACGGTTCAGGGTCGAGGCTTTTTCCCGTCACGCGTTGGGCAAGATGGTCCGGTGTGAACATCCGGCCCCAGCGATGAATTTTTTGTCCGAGCCATCGCCGCAACACCATCAGTTGTCCCGCCGCAATTTCATCTTCCAGATGTGGGATTTCCAGTTTGGCCTGCTCGTAGAATTGAACGGAGTAGAGATTCCCGAGCGTATAGGTCGGGAAATAGCCGAAGGCCCCTAACGACCAGTGCACGTCTTGCAGGACACCTTCCGCATCGTTCGAAGGGACGATGCCCAGGTACTCCTCCATTTTTTGGTTCCAGATCCCCGGCAAGTCCTCAGGGTGCGTCCGTTTTTCGATGAGGTCCTGTTCGATTTCGAACCGCAGCATGATGTGGAGATTGTAGGTGAGTTCATCGGCCTCGACCCGAATCAGCGATGGCTTCACGCGATTGATGGCCGCGTAGAATTGTTCCCCGTCGAGAGCACGCAATTGATGATGAAAGGTTTGCTGTAGCATGGGATAAAAGAATTGCCAGAACGCCCGCGACCGGCCCACGCAGTTTTCCCACATGCGCGATTGGCTTTCATGAATACCGAGCGAGACCGAATCGCCAAGCGGGGTGCCGAAGTAGCGGGTGTCGAGACCCTGGTCGTACAGCCCATGGCCGCCTTCATGGATACAGCTGAACAGGCAGGACTGGAGATCATGCTCGTGCACACGTGTGGTGACGCGAACGTCCGTTGGGTGGAATGATGTCGTGAAGGGGTGAGCCGACAAGTCGAGACGCCCCCGTTCGAAGTCGTACCCCATCGCGATTAAGACCATCCGGCCGAACTCCAACTGGCGCGCCTGGTCGAAGGTGTGAAATAAGGTCGCATCGTCGATCTGAACCGAACTCTGCTGAATTTTTCTCAGCAGCGGCACGAGCCGACCCTTGACCTGTGCGAACAATGGGCGCAATGCCGCGATGGTGGACCCCGGTTCGTACACATCGAGGAGGGCGTCGTACGGCGAGTCTCGATAGCCGAGGTACTCGGCCTCTTCTCGCTTGAGTGACAGGACCGTGCGGAGGTTAGGGAGAAATTGCATGAAGGCGTGGTGTTCTTTTGCCTCGGCCCACACTTGCTGCGCCAATGAACATTCCCTACTGAGGGTGATGACAAAATCGGAGGGCAGCTTCTTCGCGCGGCTGTAGTCACGCCACACCTCGCGGAGCAACGATCGAGCGGGCTCGTCCCACGCATCGCCGGGGCTATTAATGGCTTCACCGGTCTGTGGATCGATCCAGGAGGAGAGCAATCGTTCAATGTCCGGCGAGATGAGCTTCTGATGTGCGATGCCCTGAAGCGTCGAAATCTGCTCGGCACGGGCCGCGCCCCCCCCGGCCGGCATGTAGGTTTCCTGGTCCCAGGAGAGGAGTGATGCCGCGCTGTTAATGCGCTGGATCTCCAAGAGCCTCGCCGTCAAGGCTTCTACAGTTTGCAGAGTCTTCACAGTGGGTTGTCTCCTTTGGGAACCGTCATGCTATGATCGCGCCTGGTCGTATCCTGTCACGTAGTGTACGCAACGAACTATCTGTTTTCAAACCAATGGTTGGATAGGGCTATGAATACACTTGTATCTGCTGACATCGAGGCCTATGCCCAGGCCCATTCTATGCCGGAGTCGGACCTCTGCCGAGCCTTGCGGGAAGAGACCCAACGGCGAATGGAATCTCCGCAGATGATCGTCGGGCCGCTCGAAGGGGCCTTTCTGAAGATCATGACGCAGCTGGTGCAGGCCACACGTGTGTTGGAGATCGGGATGTTCACCGGCTACAGCGCGCTCTGTTTCGCGGAATCGTTACCGGCGAATGGGATGGTAATCACGTGCGAAGTCGATGAAGAGTCAGCCGCTCTCGCGCGCCAGTATTTCGCGCGATCACCACTCGGCAAGAAGATTGAAATCCGCATGGGGCCGGCCCTCGATACGATGAGAGCCCTTAAGGGACCGTTCGACCTGATTTTCATCGACGCGGACAAGACTAATTATGTGAATTATTATCGGCGGGCGCTCGATCTGCTGGCACCACAGGGGGTCATTCTGATCGATAATGTCCTATGGGATGGGGATGTGCTGAAACAACCGGCTCCGGATGAAAGGACGGCGGCTATTCAAGAGTTGAATCGAACAGTATCGAGCGATCCGCGCGTCTCCGCTGTGCTCGTGACCATCCGCGATGGGGTCTTGGTGGTGAGGCGGAAGCCAGGCTAAGGTTGAGGCTGCTGAAGAACGATGCTGGCATGCCTGAAATCCTACGCTCCCTTCGTCAGGGACAACAGGACACGATCTTGCCATGCAACTTCGTACACACAGTCAAGAGAACCGAAGCTGGTCGGACAATACTCCTTGACGACAGACGTAAACGACGGTATCCCCATAGTTCATGGCACCCTCCTCCACCAACCTGGCGTATGGATCAGTCATTCTTGCGGCGGCCCTCTGGGGCGGTTCGATTGTAGCGCAGAAGATGGCCCTCGGATCGTTCTCTCCCGTCGAGGCATCGGTTCTGCGGGACATCGGAGGGTTGACGATCCTCCTGGCTATCTGGTGGTGGCAGGAAGGTACCCTGGCCACGCTGACCAACGTGGATGTCCGTATGTTGGGACTACTCGGGCTCGGCGTATTAGGCAACCACCTCCTCATACTCATGGGTCTCAGCTATGTGAGCGGCGCCGTCGGAGGGGTGATCATCGGATCGAGTCCAGTGGTGACCGCGCTGCTCTCGGCCATGTTGATTCAGGATGTCCCGTTGCGCGCCGTATGGGCGGGGAGTGTCTTATCCTTCGCAGGGGTGGGCTTGGTCTCAGTGGCGGGGTTCCAGGCTGCGGGCGATCAGCCACTGTTCGGCAGTCTGCTGGTCTTTCTCGGCGTGGTGAGTTGGGCCCTCTACAGTATCGGCAGCCGACAGCTCATGGAGCGCCACTCGGCCTTAACCGTCAATTGGGCGACGCTGCTCGTCGCCACTGTCCTCCAAATCCCTCTCTTGTGGACGGATCGCAAGATGTTGGACGCGGGATTTGAGTCAGCGACACCCGCGGACTGGATGGCGCTGGGCTATCTCGTCCTGTTCGCGACGGCCATCGCACAACAGGCCTGGCTGTTCGGCGTGAAAGGAATTGGGCCCTCACGCGCGTCCGTCCTCGGCAATCTGACTCCAGTCGCCGCCGTTGTCCTATCTGCGGTGATGTTGAAAGAGCCTGTGGGCACGAGTGAAATCCTCGGCATCGTGCTGATCCTGACCGGGGTCTGGGTGGTGGATCGGCAAACGTCCCGGCTCAGAACTTAGCAGGCTGCTGAAAAAGGAAGGAAAGGGTAGCCTGGTCGTCCTCTTGCTCGAGGAACGCGCACGCTCGGAAGGTGCTCGTTCGACGCGCGCAATCGAGGATCGACCAGGCCACCCTTTAGAGAGAGTGAAAAACCGCGGCGGCCTTGCTCGCGGAACGGCGCGTCTTGGCGCGCCGGGGTTGGGTGGGTGAGAAGTCTGGCCTTTTTGAGCAGCCTGCGAAAATAGAGTCTGTTCCGCTTTCCCTACCCTATAATGGGAATAGCCAGGTTATCCTTCCCTGCGCGCATCGGACGAGCACAGTTTCATCGTGCGCGTTCTGCGAGCAAGAAGGATGGCCTGGCTGTTCCCGTCCTCCATTCTCTTCTCGCCCTCGTCTCCGTCATTGCAGTATGATACGGCTCATTTTTCAGGTAAGGAGCCGCGCATGCTGGAGCAACGCATCGAAGAAGTGAACAAAGCGAACCACGCATTCTATGCCGCCTTTGGCAACCTCGACATCGGCGAGATGGATAAGATTTGGGCGCACCAGGAATATGTGACCTGCATCCATCCAGGCTGGACGTTGCGGTCGGGCTGGCCGCCCGTGCGCGACTCCTGGGTCTTGATCTTCAATAATACCTTCTCCATGACATTCGAACTCACCGACGTGACGGTGCAGGTGGCCGGCGATATCGCGTGGGTCGTCTGCGTGGAGAACATCACCACCCATCAATCTGACGAGCCGCAGCAGGCGCGGGTGTTAGCCACGAATCTCTTCGAGCGGATCGGGGATGAGTGGTTGCTGATTCATCATCATGGAAGTGCGGTCATGGGGTAGAGGGGGTGTCCCTCTTGCTCCCGCACCCCCCACATCAGAATGTGCGAGGTGGACGGGCGCAGTTGAGTGACAACCCCCTCCACCCCATTTTTATATAGGTGGGGGAAAGAGAAAGGCGTTGCTCGACGCGCGTGGACACCCTGCCCTGGAAGTCTCATTGACACGTGTTCAGAAGCGGAAGATAATCCTCGAAATTATGGCATTTAGGAGTAAGAAAGAAGCTGGGATAGGCCGCTACCGACCGACATAGCCCCCGCAGCTCACTTAATAGTTTGCCGGACAGGCGAACCTTTCGCTCGGTTGACCCATCCCCTGAAGAGATCGCGTCGTCACAGTGGTGACGCGGTCCTCTGTCGGAAACCCAAGGAAGTTTGCGCCGTGGATGTCGAAGCCACTCTGAAGCAATGCGAGGACCATCTCTTCGCGGCCATGAAAATGACCCTGCGGGAGCGGAGCATATACTATCACCTGTTCCGTCATACACGTCTCGTCGGCAAGGAAACTGGCCTATTCGCCATTGATCCCCTCGCGGCCGCCCTCGACGTCAGTTCGAGCATCCGCGAGGACCTTCGCAGCCTTCACGATCGCGGTTGCATTCGAATCGAAGGGAAATCAAGGAACGGTCATCTGATTCAAGTGCTCCTGCCTCTGGAGATACCAAGTGTCGTTCCAGAACTCCAGCCCTCCGTGACCATGGATATCGAAGGGATCGACTCTTCTCTGACCGCCTCTACCTGACGGCGCTTCTTGCGCGTGAGAATCAAGCGTGTTTCTATTGTCTGAGACATGTCCTTCCGGATACCTGTGAGCTCGATCACGTGGTCGCCCGTGCGGTCGGAACCGACAACTCTTATCGAAATATCGTCGTGTCCTGCCACCAGTGCAACACTACCAAGCAAGCTCGCGAGCCCGCAGACTTTCTGCGCTCCTTGTATTGCTGCGGTGTATTGTCACAACCGGAATTAGAGGGCCGTCTGTTGACCCTCGCGCAGTTCCAGTGCGGCTCCCTGCTACCCGAGATTGGGCAATCGGTGCGCAGCAATGAGCAAGAATAAGGTGGACAGGAACCGTTTTCTTCTGTGATGGCGTGGGGCGTTAAGTTTTTGGTGTTGAGGGAGTGGATACTCCTTCGACGTGTATGGTGTTGCCCAGTCTGAATGCTATGTGGGCGTTGCACGTATTTATGCGGAATAGTGGTTTTCGAGGTGGTCGCGTTGAAAACGTATGATGTGTCTGATCAATAATTCCTGATTCTGTGTGGTCATCCTGACGAAGCGGGTGTGTAGGCGGTAGGTATCGACGTGATGCGGGATGGGATCTAGCCGCAACACTTCGGCGTAGGCTTTGAAGATGACCTGATCGGGCAGGATCAGGGTGAGCGACAGGACCTCGCCGGGATTATAGGCAACGTTCACGGTCACGCCTATGCCCCCGCCACTAATGTTGACGGATTTCTCTATGAGCTCACCCTCTGTTGTGTCCGTCTCGGGCTGAATGCTGATGGGCAGGACGGCGTTGACGCGAAAATACGCGCGACGGTCTTTTGCGGATGGCTGCGAAGTCGGTACATCAGATGGCATGTCACAAAAAAGTATATCAAAGTCAATAGAAACGACGTCAGGCCATAAAGTCATTGATGAGCCAAGAGACCATCTACGTAAGGCCGGCTTCAGCGAACCGACCCGATCTGAACGTCACGAGCATGCTAGGTATCTCACCGCCACGGATCATAATATGAAGGTGAGTCGTTAACCGGAGTCGAGCATGGAAGCATGGTCATGCCTAATCTTTCACAAAGTGGCTGTAACAAACAGGTAAGCGGATGCTTCTTCATTCATTCTTGAAGATCTCGGGAATCGCGACTGAGAATGATCGGCGCTTGTCTTATTATAGTTGCACTGGCACTCAGGTTTGGAGGCCCCACGTACAGACTAATTTCATTACATTGATACGACGTCAATAAGCGATGGGTAAACATCACGCTAGCGCAGGAATACCGTGGCAGAAACTGTTCACTTCATGATGGCGTGGAGTGTTAAGTTCTTGGCGTTGAGGCGGTTAGCCTCCAAGGGTCTCGCCGCTATTGTTATCCTTTTTGTCAGCGGCTGTACGACGGTGGCGCAGGTGACCTCTCTGTCGGATCAAAATTGCCGACACACGTTCGTGGATCAGATGAGCTCGATCCTTGTTGAGGAAGGTGAGAAACAGGATGTAGCCGATAAGCTCGCCGAATCCACCACGACGGTACTCTTCACCAGCTCGCTCGGCCCGCGCCCTTTTCTGGTGGCATCGCCTTCAGGAGCAGACTACGGGTTTTTCATAGAGGAGCAATCTTCGGATTGTCTGTTGCGGCTGTTCAGCCGGCAGAAGGGCTTTATGCGGTATAGGAACAATCTCACCTACATCGCCACGCGTTCGCTCACCGGGTGCATGTGTGCTGAATAGACGAACGTGTGATGATGTTCGTGCCGGGAATAAGTGAAAGGAACAGTTACTTTATGTGACGGCGTGGAAGGTTATGTGTTTGGTGCTGAGACGGTTGGGGCTTCTTCGACGCGGATGGTGTTGGCCCACTCGGCGACAAGGGGGTCACGTTCGTCCATCGTCATCCCGGCATACTTCATGAACATCTGCGGCCCTTTGCGGCGACGCCAGATGAGATAGTTGAGGAAGTGCTCACGGCAGATACTGTGCGTGCCGGCAGGGGCATAGACTCTCGCTTTGCAGCCTCTAATGAGACAGGTTAGATCGTGCATTCCATCCTCCGGTTCGGCAGGATGCTGAAAAAGTCCGCCAGCATCGTTCTCGCTTCGCTCAGAGGCTCTCCGTACCGAACAGGGTAGCATCGCCTCTTCGCTCGTGCGGCCTTGCTGGACGGCCTTTTTGAGCATCCTGCAGGGTGTTCTTCTCCAGTATGCCGGACGGAAGGTCCGATTATCAACTGATTTGGGATTGACGCATCACTCCTGTTCCGGTAAGTCCTTTGTCATGATGAACTCGTTTCCTGTTTTTCTCCTATTCTTGGCCATGCTCGCTTCCCTTTCGAGTTGCATGTCAGCATCACGAGAGGGCCTTCCCCCCGGGAGTCCCTTTGCCGAGATGGTTGTCACGTCGACGAATCTGCTGCCTCAGGGAGTTGCGGTGGGGGATGTGACGAGCCGATCGGCTCTGCTCTGGTTGCGGACTGATGGGCCGATGATGGTTCAATTCGAATGGGCGCCAGCGGCGGAGTGGGATGACATCGTGTCAAAGACAAAGAAAACCGTCGCTTCCTTGGCGCGAACGCCGCTGCTCACAACCGGCCAGGAATCGGATTTCACGCTGGCAATCCCCATCGAGGGGTTAACGCCGGCTACGCGATACCGATATTATGTCCGTGTCGGCACGAAGGGGAGTGAAGGTATATCGACCGAAGCACGAGTGGTGGCACGAGGGGAATTTATGACGCTGCCCGATGCGAAGAGTCAGGTGGCCGTGACCTTTGCCTGGAGCGGTGACCTGGGTGGCCAACAGCGTTGCAGGCGTGGCGCTGCCGGCTACCCCATCTTCGATGTGATGCGCGCTCAGCAGCTCGATTTCTTTCTGTTTCTCGGCGATACGATATATGGCGACGAGGTGTGCGCCTCGCCTCCAAACGAGTCGGGCGCTGATTTCCGGGCAATGACCCTGGCCGAATATCGTGCGCGTCATCGCTATCAAAGAGGCGCGGAGGCTCTGCGGCGGTTTCTCGATAGCGTGCCCGTCTACGTCATCTGGGATGATCATGAAGTACGAAACGACTTTGCAGGGCCCTTCGACATCCAGATGTCGGACGGCCGTGAGGCCTTGCGGGAATATTGGCCGATTCGCATAGCGTCTGACGATCCCCATCGACTCTATCGAACGGTGCGTGCCGGAGCGGACCTTGAGCTGTTCATCCTCGATACGAGGCAGTATCGGAGCCGGAATGCTGATCAGGACGGTTCGGCGAAGACGATGTTGGGTGAGAAGCAGCTTCAATGGTTGTTGACGGGGCTTGCCGAGTCAACCGCGACGTGGAAAGTGATTGTCACCAGTGTGCCTCTGTCCATTCCGAAGGGAGGGAACGCAGACCACCCTGGGAACGATGGATGGGCTGGAGGGCCTGGCAGTCCGGGGTTTGAACGGGAGCGGCAGGTGATCGTGGATACCATTCTCGATCGGAGGGTGAAGAACGTGGTATTTCTGGCCGGTGATGTTCACTATGTGCAAGTCAATGCCTACGATCCGAACGGTGACGGGACTCCAGACTTTCATGAGTATGTCGCCGGTCCGTTGTCCGCTGCGCCTGGTCGACGCACGCTGCCCAATGCGGGATTGCGCCCGACTACATTGATTAATGAAGGCGGGTACATGAACTTTGGTCTCGTTCGAGTCACCAGGTCTTCCTTCGACGTCACCATTATCGACGAGGCCGGCACCACGCGGTTTTCTCATCATCTGCCAGCCAAATAACTGCCGTCTTCCGCGAAAATCCTCTTGAAATCAGGACTGGTGGCCAGTTACGGTACATGTTCCCCTGTGCGTGATCGAGGGACAGACGAGGTGCATGGTGCTGTTGCAGCTTATTTCCGTGATAGGTGCCCTGATGGTGCTGTCGGCCTATGGCCTGATTCAGGGCGGCGTGTGGCGTGAATTGGACGCGGGATATCTCGCATTGAACATTGTGGGGTCGTTGCTGCTCGGTATTGTGGCGATTGCGGATCAGCGGATAGGATTCATTTTCTTGGAGTTTGCGTGGGCCGGCCTTGGATTTGTCGGCGTTGCCAGAGCCGTGAAGGCCAGGCATACCGCGAGTTAACACGGTTCGAATGAAAGGAATACACACATGGCAGGGTTGATGTCGGCGGATGAGATTTTTAACAAGGCTCAAAATGCCGCTGCGGCGGCAACGGGGCCTGATGAAAAGGCTATGCAGATCGATTACCCGGCATTGAAGGAGAAGATCCACGCAGCACTAGGGGATCGCAAGGTGGCGCTTTGCCACATCAATAAGTTTTTGCCTGAAGGCTACGAAGATCAGGGACGATTCAACCTGTTGCTACTCACCACCGGCCACGTGCTGTTCGATATGGTGATCGGCGATTCGTATTTTCGCTACGACGTGGTCTCAGTCGGGCAGCTAGACAAGGTTCAGGTGATCGATGCGATGTGGGACAACAAAGAGAAGCGCCGTGAGGAACCGTTTCTGAGTCTTCGCCTGATGCATGCCGAGGAGGCTCACCTCTTGTTGGCGCTTGAAGATGATGAGCGGAAGAGCTTACTGACTTTTGCGTCGGCAGTGGCAGCGGTCCGGAACCCCGAGAAGTAAAGTGGCAGGATGCTCAAAAAGCCCGTCCAGCAAGGCCGCAGCGAGTGAAGGCCCGAGGCGTACCCTTTGGGGCGCACGGTGCGACGAATAAGGAGCACCACGTCTGTGCGCGCCGCCGAGTGGTGAGGCGGCCGGGTCTCCGTTGAGGGTCTGAACGATGCGAGAACGATGCTGGCGGGATTTTTGAGCATCCTGGGGGATTAGGCGCGACGGTAGAAGGGGAGAGCCTGAACCGTCGCGCCGTGACGCGCGCCATCGACTTCAATGGTGAGTTTGGTGCCGGGCGCTGAAAAGTCCCGGAGCGGAAATGCCAGAGCGATTGGGGTCTTACGCTGTGGCGAGGCTGTCGCGCTGCTGACCCACCCGACCTCCCGGTCTCCGCTGAATACCTTGGCCCCTTTTGGCGGGATGACCGAACCAGTTATGACTAGCCCCACTAAGTGCCGCCGTACGTTACCGTAGGTATCCATCCTCGCTACAACTTCCTGTCCTGGATAACAGCCCTTGTTCAGGCTGAATGCTTTTCCCTCCAGGTTCGCTTCCGGTGGGACGATCTCTTCATTGAGGTCCGGTCCGGCCTTTGGCAGACCTGCTTCGATGCGAAGGGCCTCACGAGCGTGACCGCCAACGGCCTTGATGCCGTATGTCGCGCCTGCCTCCATGAGTCGCTCCCAGGCCGTGCTGAGGACGTCGGCAGGTAGCAAGAGTTCCAGGTCGTCCTCTCCGGTTTCTTCCGTGCGCAGAACGAACGATGTCTGGCCGCCGATCTGGGCTGCGACGGCACTCACCGGCTTGAGGTCGCTCATGTCGACGCCGAAAGCTGCGTTGACGGTTGCATACGCCTTGGGGCCGCTGATGAGCAACAACCCCCAGGACTCCGCACAGTTCTCCATCTTCGCTTTTGTCCCATAGAGAAGAAACTTTCGGAGTGCCTGGAAGGTGGCGTCGCCGACCTCGCCGACATCTTCTATCCATAGACTGTCAGATAGAGCATAGACTCGAAAGTAGCCGAGCATTTTTCCTTTATGAGTGAGAAAACTCGAATAGCGGCCCTGACCTGGCTGGAGCGGGAGGATATCGTTGCTGATGAGGCCCTGCAGCCATTTCACGCGATCGTCCCCGGTAACGCGGATCTTGCCACGGTGCGAGAGGTCGGAGAGTCCGACTGTCTGGCGCACCGCCTGATATTCCGTGACCCACTCGCCATAGTATGCGGGCATGTCCCATCCTGCGACCTCTTCAAAGGTTGCACCGAGCTTCGTATGGTGCTCGTGGAGGCGTGAGTGCTTCATGCGTGGTTCCCTGCGACTTCCTCGACCAGGTCTTTCAGTCGAGCGGAGAACTCATTGCGCGAGACGATCTTGGTCACGCCCAGCGCCCTGGCCCGGTTAAACGTGTCGACTTCTTCGTGATTGGCGAAGGCGAGGGTGGGTATGGTATTGAGACGCGCGTCAGCCCTGAGCGTTTCCAGGGCTTGAAAGGCGTTAAGCGTTTCGTCATTCATATTCAAAATGACCGCGGATGGAAGAGTCGCCGAGGCCTTTTCGGCGATGTCCTGTTGTGTTCGAGCCCGTTCAATCCGATAGCCTTTCGACATCAGAGCATCGCGGACCTTGGTGTAAAAGAAAATGTCCGTCACTCCCACGAGTACGGTTTTCTGGTCTGTCTTATCCGTCTGGTTCATTCGGTGTGTTGTTCCTGTGGTTTCTTTGGTTCAGGAGAGGAGCTGTATGGTCGAGCGAGAATTCATGGCGACAATAACTGCCAAGTAAACTTGCTAGTTCAAGGAACTGATCAATCGTCCCAGCGCTTTCTTGGCCAAGGTGTAATTGGGATTGAGGACCAGGGCTTTCTTATAGGAGTCGATGGCCTCGGTCCATTGGCCCTTGCGCTCGTAGACCCGACCCAGGTTGAGATGGGGAAAGGCCGGGCTCTCATAGCGTCTTGCTTGAAGGGCTTTCTGAAACCAGGTGATCGCTTCGTCGAGTTCACCTTTTTCGATCAGATAGGCCCCGATGTCATTATAGGGGTTGCCGAAGTCCGGGTCCCGCGCGATGGCCTTGTGACATTCCTCGATCGCATCATCGAGCCGTCCCATGAAGCTGTAGGTCCATCCGAGGAAGGTATGGGCCTCGGCGGTGGGATAAGTCTCAATCGACTTCTTGTAGAGCGTCACAGCCTCTTCCAGTTCGCCCTTCATCTGGCGCTCGTAGGCCTGTTGGAAAAGTTGCCACGCCTCGCGTTTATCTTCTTCGTGGCCTTCGCCTTGTATAAGAAAGTCTTGTACATCCATAGTGCGGCTTCTGAAAAACGCCTCCAGCGGCGTTCTCGGTCGTTCAATCAACTCGACGTACTGAAAAAGTACGCCTCGTCGATTTCATTCCCTGCGGCCTTGCTGGAGACCTTTTTGAGAAGCCGCGGGAGATGGGTTTCCCTATTCGTTCTTCAGTTTCTTCTTGATCAGCTCTGCGCCGTACCGTCCTGAGAGCAGCATGGAGCCGAATGCCGGACCCATGCGGGGGGTGCCAAATACTGCCGCCACTGCCAGTCCGATCACGAAGCAGTTGGGATAGACCTCGCCGGTCCGGTCCATAACTTCCTGTTCCGATTGCGCGACCCACATGGCACCGTTGCCGGGGACTGCTTTGTAGAGATTGCGTTTGTGTAGAAGTTCAACCACGACGGCATCATGGCCCGTCGCGTCCACCACGATCTTGCTTTCGAGTGCGATAGGGTCCACATGGATGATGTCATGGCCAGCCATTTCAGCCGTCGTGCTGTTGACCACCACGCCTTCGAGAATGCCGTCGCGCCGTAGGATCAAGTCGACGACTCTCGTGAGGTTCATGATCTTGGCCCCGCCTCTGTAGGCGTAGGCGATCAGTGCGCCGGTGGCGTGAGGGGGATCGACCATGTACATACCCTCACATTCCTTGATCTTCTTACAAGGCACGCCCATTTCTTCAAGGATCTCATTGGCCGGTTCGCATATCGTGGCTTTGTTCATGAGATAGCCGCCCGACCAAAAACCGCCGCCAAGGGCAAGGCTCTGCTCGACGATCACTGTGCGAAATCCCATGGCAGCCAGATCATGGGCGCAGATCAAGCCGGAAGGGCCGGCGCCGACGATGATCACATCGCTCTCGATCAGCTGATCGAACTCTTTGTAGTACTCCCGCGCGATCTGCCGGGTAATATCTCGCTCTCTTAACGGGGCTGGTCGAGGTTTACTCATAGTCGGTTCTCCGTTCAACGGATACTGAAAACGGCCCCCAACTTCGTTCTCGGCTCATCGAAATCCTCAACGTACCCCGGAGGGTACGCCTCCGGTTTCGATTCCTCTCGGGCCTTGTTGGATCACCGTTTTGAGCATCCTTACGCTCTATCGGTAGATTTCTGCTCCGGTTTTCTTGAACTCTTCTGCCTTTTCTTTCATGCCGATTTGAATCGCTTTGTGTTCATCTACTTGTAGTTGCGCGGCATAGTCCCGAACATCCTGCGTAATCTTCATCGAGCAGAAATGCGGCCCGCACATCGAGCAGAAGTGCGAGATTTTTGCGGCATTGTCCGGCAAGGTTTCGTCGTGGAAAAGTCTTGCCGTGTCCGGATCGAGCGAAAGATTAAACTGGTCTTCCCAACGGAACTCGAAGCGGGCTTTGGAGAGTGCATTGTCTCTGATCTGCGCGCCGGGATGGCCCTTGGCCAGATCCGCTGCGTGGGCGGCGATCTTATAGGTGATGACGCCGGTCTTCACATCTTCGCGGTCCGGGAGGCCCAGGTGTTCCTTGGGCGTCACATAACAGAGCATCGCACAACCGAACCATCCGATCATGGCTGCGCCGATGCCGGAGGTGATATGGTCGTAGCCCGGCGCGATGTCGGTCGTGAGCGGCCCCAGCGTATAGAAGGGCGCTTCCTGGCAGGCCTTCAATTGTTTTTCCATGTTGACCTGGATCATGTGCATGGGCACGTGGCCCGGGCCTTCAATCATCACTTGTACGTCGTGGCGCCAGGCAATCTTGGTGAGTTCACCCAAGGTATCCAGTTCGGCGAATTGCGCTTCGTCGTTGGCATCCGCGATGGAGCCGGGGCGCAATCCATCGCCTAAACTGAAGGACACGTCGTAGGCCTTCATGATCTCGCAGATTTCTTCGAAATGGGTGCAGGCGAAGTTTTCTTCATGATGAGCCAGGCACCACTTCGCATGGATCGCCCCGCCGCGGGACACGATCCCGGTCATGCGTTTGGCGGTCATCGGTACATAGGCGAGGCGCACACCGGCGTGGATGGTGAAGTAATCCACGCCTTGCTCTGCCTGCTCGATCAATGTGTCGCGAAACAGCTCCCAGGTCAGGTCTTCGGCCTTGCCCCCGACTTTTTCCAGCGCCTGATAAATGGGCACGGTGCCGATGGGCACCGGCGAATTCCTGATGATCCATTCGCGGGTTTCATGGATATTCTTGCCGGTAGAAAGGTCCATGACCGTGTCGGCACCCCAGCGAATGGACCAGATCATCTTCTCGACTTCTTCTTCGATGGAGGAGGCGACCGCGGAGTTGCCGATGTTGGAGTTGATCTTCACCAGGAAGTTGCGGCCGATGATCATCGGTTCGCTTTCCGGATGGTTGATGTTGGCCGGGATGATCGCGCGGCCACGGGCGACTTCATCGCGGACGAATTCCGGCGTGATGACGGAAGGGACGCTGGCGCCCCACGACTGGCCTGGGTGTTGTGTGACCCCGCCGCCGTGTCCATTCCGGGAGGCCAGTTCGCGTGCCACTTCGCGGGATTGGTTCTCCCGGATCGCAATGAACTCCATTTCCGGGGTGACGATGCCTTTTCTGGCGTAGTGGATCTGGGTGACGTTCACGCCGGGTTTGGCCCGAAGCGGCTTGCGAATGTGTTGAAACCGGAGTTCATTCAGCTTGGGATCGGCCGCACGTAGGCGGCCATAATGGGAGGAGATATCCGGGAGCTCGACGACATCGTTCCTGCCGAGCACCCAGTTCCGGCGATAGGGAGCCAATCCAGCTCGCGCGTCGATCTTGACGTCCGGGTCTGTATAGGGGCCGGAGGTATCGTAGATCGTGATGGGTTCATTTGCACTGGGCGTGCCCCCGTTCATTGACTTGGTGGCGGTCAGGCTGATCTCTCTCATCGGGACCCGCACGCCGGCCTGTGCCCCTTGCACGTATACTTTGCGCGAGGCGGGGAACGGCGTGGTCGTCAAGGCTGATCCGGCAGACTTCTGTCCGTTACCAGTTGCAGATCCATTGCCGATTGTAAGGTCGCTCATGAGGAGATCCTTTCTCCAAGACGTGAACTGTGCTCAGTCGTCAAAAATAAAAAAAGCCGCACCGATAGAAGGGGGTGCGGCAGAGAGACCAACAGTGTTTGGTTGTTCTCGCTTCCCTACGCTGGTATTACCCAGGTCAGGTTCTGAGGGTCGTCCGTTCGGGCGGACTCTCAGCCGTGTGGCTCCCCTAGCTTCGAGGAAGAATCGTATCGCCGGCCTCCCGCGTTGTCAACGGGGTATTAGGCCTACCGTGGCGGAACCGAGTGGGCCATCGAGGGCCTAGGACTTCCTCGCAGCGGCCGGTTCATTGATTGTCGGGCAACCCTAACGTAGAATGACGCCTTACGCCATTTCGCCAAGGACACCATGCAGACACTCTCGATACTTCCGAAGCCGATCACGGACTACCAACAACTGTCTGCGGAGGAACTGTTCCGCCGGACGGTTGAGGCGAAACGCGTGCTGGGTGATCGGGTCATGATCCTGGGCCATAATTATCAACGGGATGAAGTCATTGAACATGCGGACTTTCGCGGGGATTCCCTCCTGCTTTCGAAACTGGCAGCCGAGCGGTCAGAGCGGCCCTATATCGTCTTTTGCGGCGTGCACTTCATGGCCGAGACCGCCGACATCTTGAGCCGCTCCAAGCAAACCGTGATTCTTCCGGACATGGCAGCAGGCTGCTCTATGGCGGACATGGCGGCCATCGAACAGGTTGATCAATGTTGGGAGACGCTGGGACGAGTCCTTTCCGTGGAAGAGACCGTCATGCCAGCGGTCTATGTGAACTCTGCCGCGGTCCTCAAAGCCTTTTGCGGCGAACATGGCGGGATTACCTGCACGTCTTCTAACGCGAAAGCGGTGATGGAATGGTCCTGGGCAAGACGGGAGAAAATCCTCTTCTTCCCGGACGAGCACCTGGGCCGCAATACGGCCAATAAGATGGGGCTGCCGAAAGAGGAGATGATAGTTTGGGATCCCTATCAACCCAACGGGGGCAATACGCGTGATGCGATCCAACGTGCGAAACTCATTCTCTGGAAGGGCCACTGCAGTGTGCACCAGATGTTTCAGCCCGTGCATGTAGACAATTTCCGCAAGCAGTATCCGGATGGGAAGGTGATCGTCCATCCAGAATGTCATGAAGACGTCGTCAATCGTGCAGACCTGTCCGGGTCTACGGAGTTTATTATCCGCACGGTGGCGGCGGCGCCGGCCGGGACGGTCTGGACGGTGGGAACCGAATTGAATTTGGTCAATCGATTGAAGCGTGATCTCACCGATAAGAAGGTCTTCTTCCTCTCTTCCACGGTCTGCCAGTGTGCGACGATGTTCCGAATCGACGGCGCCCATCTCTGTTGGGCGATGGAAAACCTTGCCGACGGCCATGTCGTAAATCATATCGTCGTGCCGGACGATGAGAAGCATTGGGCGAAGGTCGCGCTGGACCGCATGATGGCCGTCAGTTAGCGGGATCGTGAAAAACGCCTCCAGCTTCGTTCTCGCTTCGCTCAAACCCTCAACGTTAAGGGGGGTGGCTCGGATATCGGAAGCACTGTGGGGGCTTTTCCGTTCGCCAAGATCCATTCTAAGGGCGAACGGCCCACACGAAGTGCGGTATGTACCTTCTCGGGCTGTCGCTCACTGCGGCCTTGCCGGAAATCTTTTTGACCATCCTGTAACGGACTCATCAGTTTAGGCTAGTACCTCAGCCCTTCCTTTGGGTATATTCCTACATTAGTTACCGCACTACCGGCGAAAGCCTGAAATACCCATGGACTACAAGGCAACACTCAATCTCCCCAAAACTGATTTCCCCATGAAGGCGAACCTGCCGCAGCGAGAGCCTGAGCTCCTTGCCTCGTGGGAGCAGGAACGGTTGTACGAACAGATTCAGGAGACGGGGAAAGGCCGGCCGCGTTACGTCTTGCATGATGGGCCGCCCTATGCCAATGGACATATTCACATCGGTCATGCGCTGAACTACATTCTGAAAGACGTCATCGTCAAATCGAAGACGATGTCCGGGTATCATGCCCCATTTGTCCCAGGCTGGGATTGTCATGGCCTGCCGATCGAGCATCAAGTATTGAAGGATCTTGGGGACAAGAAAAAGGATCTGGACGCCCTTGCAATCCGTAAGCTGTGTAAAGAATATGCGGAGAAATACGTTACGGTTCAGCGGGAGGAGTTCCAACGGCTGGGGGTCTTGGGCGATTGGCAGCATCCCTATCTCACAATGAATCCTGGTTATGAGGCCACGATCATTCGTGAGTTCGGCAAATTTGTGGAGCAGGGAGGCGTCTATAAGGGACTGAAGCCGGTGCTCTGGTGCACGGTCGACCAGACCGCTCTTGCCGAGGCGGAAGTCGAATACGAGGACCACACCTCTCCCTCGATCTATGTGAAGTTTCCGTTGGTCACGTCACCCACGGTGCTCAGCAAGACGTTCCCCGGCATTTCGTTCCCGGTCGGTATCAAGCTGGTTTCAGTCGTGATCTGGACGACCACGCCATGGACACTTCCGGCTAATCAAGCGGTCTGCCTCCATGGCGATATCGACTATGCATTTGTTCAGGTCGGCGACGAGGTGCTGATCGTTGCGGAAAAGCTTGTTGAGAGCGTGATGAAGGCCTGCCGGATCGATGGGGGTCGAGTGGTCGGGGTGAAGAAAGGCAGCGAAGGATTCGAAGGGCTCGAGACGCAACGTCCCCTGACCACCGGCCTGTCACCGATTCTGCTCGGTGACTTCGTGACCCTCGATCAGGGAACCGGCTGTGTTCATATTGCGCCGGGTCACGGCATGGAAGACTACATCCTCGTCCTTGAGCACAATGCCACGGCCTCGCTCGGCGAACGGTTGGAGATTCTGGCGCCGGTCGACGACAGCGGGCGGTTTACTGAGATCGTGAAAGAATTTGCCGGCCAGCATGTGTTGAAAGCGAATCCGAAGATTGTGGAGTTCCTGCAGGCCAACGGACGTTTGCTGGGCCATGGGTCATTGAACCACTCCTATCCGCATTGTTGGCGCTGCAAGAATCCCGTTATCTTCCGCGCCACCGAACAATGGTTCGTCTCGATGCAGACGAATGACCTTCGGAAAGAGGCACTGGCGGAGATTGAGCGGGTCCGTTGGATTCCATCCTACGGCCGCGATCGGATCAACGGGATGATCAAGAACCGTCCCGACTGGTGCTTGTCGCGTCAGCGCGTTTGGGGTGTGCCGATTCCAGGCTTTACCTGCATAGGGTGCCGGTCCGTGTTGGCCGATCCGACTGTAATCGAACATATTGCGATGCTGATGGAATCCAAAGGCGCTGATGTGTGGTTTGAGCAATCGGCTGCCGATCTGTTGCCAAAGGGAACGACCTGTCCGAAGTGCGGCGGGACGGCATTTGAGAAGGAGAGGGATATTCTCGACGTGTGGTTTGAGTCGGGAGTCAGCTATGCTGCGGTGTTGAAAGAACGGAAGTGGTGGCCGGCCGATCTCTATCTCGAAGGGTCGGATCAGCATCGAGGTTGGTTCCACAGTGCCTTGTTGGCCGGAATTGTCACCGATCATCGCGCTCCCTACAAGGCCGTGGTCACCCACGGGTTTGTCGTCGACGATCAGGGTAAAAAGATGTCGAAGTCCGCCTGGAATGGCGTGGCACCTCACGAAGTCATCAAACAGTATGGTGCCGAAATCTTGCGTCTGTGGGTGTCCGCACAGAATTATCAGGATGACGTGCGCATATCCCCGGCGATCATGTCCCAACTGGTTGAAGCCTATCGGAAGATTCGTAATACGTGTCGTTTTCTCCTCAGCAATCTGTATGACTTCGATCCTGTCAAGCACCAGGTCCCGTACGAGCAGTTGCCTGAACTAGATCGGTGGGCGCTGCTCCGTCTCGGTGAACTGATCCCTCGCGTTCGGCAGGCCTATGATGACTTTGAGTTTCACACGATCTTCCATGCGCTCAACAACTTTTGCTCGGTGGATCTGAGCGCCGTCTACCTCGATATCCTGAAGGATCGTCTCTATACGTTCCGAGCGGATTCGCCCTTGCGTCGTGGATCGCAGACGGTGCTCCTCGAGATCGTGGTTGCCATGACGAAGCTGATGGCCCCGGTGTTGAGTTTTACGGCCGAAGAGATCTGGCGGACCTTGGCCGCACAGCGAGGAGGCCGTCTCGAAGTGAGCAGTGTCCATCTGAGCACATTTCCGGAGGTCCAGCCTCAATGGCAGGATGCCGCGCTGGCCCAGCGATGGGAAAGGTTGTTGAATTATCGCACACAGGTGCAGGGCATACTGGAGGGAAGTCGGCGGGATAAAGTGATTGGATCCTCGTTGGAGGCGATAGTGGAACTTCAAGCCGATGCTGACACCTATGAGTTTCTTCAGTCCTATCAGAAGGATCTGACCACGCTCTTCATCGTCTCGCAGGTCAAACTGATCGCCAGTGGTGCGGCGAAAATCCCGCTGGTGATTGCAGCGATGAAGTCTTCCTTCGGAAAATGCGAACGCTGTTGGAACTATCGTGAAGCAGTGGGGAAAGACCCGAGCCACCCCACGTTGTGTGACCGTTGCGTCGAGGCGGTACAGTGATGCGACGGTCCTTTCGCTATCTGCTCCTGGCGTTGCTCGGTGGCACGATCGTGGTGGTCGATCAGGCGACGAAGCTGTCCATCATGCAGTCGATGCGACTGCATGAATCCATTCCGATCGTTCCCAACCTCTTCAGCCTGACCTATATTCGCAATCCCGGTGCGGCCTTTGGGTTGCTGGCCAGCAGCAGCGATGCATTTCGTATGGTGTTTTTCGGGGTCACCTCGCTGTTTGCCCTGGCCTTACTGGGCACGATTCTCTTCCGCTTGCCGGAGAAAGATTGGATGGGACAGCTCAGTATTGCCGGGATTCTTGGAGGAGCAATCGGGAACTTGATCGATCGATTACGATATGGCGAGGTGATCGACTTTCTTGATGTCTATGTGGACTCTTACCATTGGCCTGCCTTCAATGTCGCCGACTCGGCGATCAGTGTGGGGGTCGTCTTTCTCATCATCCATTTCGCTTTTGAAAAAAAAGACGTACCGTTCTTGCCTCAAGAGCTTCCACCTACCCCCTAACTGACATTCCGCGAAGACAGTATTCTATACTGAATAGTTGTTCGATGGCCCGCACGTCCGGGACAACAGGATCAGTGCGGACAGGATGCTCAAAAAGGCCAGACTTCTCACCCGCCCAACCCTGGCGCACGGAGACGCGCCTTGTCCCAAGCAAGGCCGCAGCGAGTGAAGGTCCGAGGCCGTATCTCTGGAGGGTCTGAGCGAAACGAGAACGCTACTGACGGACTTTTTGAGCGTCCTGTTAGAACCCGAAGATATAGAAAACAGCGATGCCCATGAGAATACGGTAATAGGCGAACGGCCGGAGCGTGTGTCGTTTTACGAAGGTGAGGAAGGCGGCAATCACAATCCAGGCGACGGCGAAGGACACGAGCATCCCGATCCCGAGGGCCACATAATCGTCTTGCCGGAAGACGTCCCTTGATTTCCACATTTGATAGCACGTTGCCGCGATGAGGGTTGGGAGTGCGAGAAAAAAAGAGTATTCCGTCGCCACTTTTCGATCCAATCCCACCAAGAGACCTCCAATGATCGTAGAGCCGGATCGGGACATGCCGGGCAGGAGTGATGCGCACTGGGCCACTCCGATCCAGAATGCCGATATCAGGCCGATCTGTTCGAGCTGGTGGAACCGTGCACGGTCGCGGCGCGCTTCGACGGCGAGAATGATCAGGCCTCCGACGATGGAGGAGGCAGCGACGGTTTGAGGCGTAAAGAGATGGCTCTTGATCCAGCTGTGCGTGAGGAACCCGATCGCGGCTGCTGGTAGAAATGCGAGCCCGAGTCCGACGAGAAACCAGAGATTCTGGTGAGTCGCCCAAGAGGCTCGGAGAATTGTCGACCATGGGGTAGTCCCACGTGTTCGGATCATGGCGGAGACGTCGTCCTGCTCCCGCCTTGCTTGTCCGATCATGGACGCAAGCTTGTGCCGTTCATAGGCAATGACGGCCAGGATGGCGCCAAGTTGGATCGAAATCTCGGCGCTGGCAGCAAGTTCTCCCTCGAACCCTAGGACGTGACCGACTAGGATTAAATGACCGGTCGACGAAACGGGTAAAAATTCTGTGAGTCCCTCCACGATGCCCAAGATCGTGGCGAGACCAGGACCCCATTCATTCATGCCAGGTCTTTCTGGTATAGATTAGGTTTAGATGGTGAGTCTCGGGCATATTCACAAAGTGGCGACAGTCCGTCAAGCGGACAGGCGAATCGTCGCACAGTCCGACGATAACCGGTGATGGGGGTGGAGGACCTGCAAACCTGTTGACAAAACGAGAGGCTTGGCATACACACAACATTATACGTATTGGTGTCGAACTATCCTCGCTTGCACCGACAGGCATGTCGGGTGAAGAAGGGTGGTCGACATCTGTTGAAGATACCACGCTCAGTGGGAGGGGAGGTCCGCATGAAGTCAGGGTGGATGGCGACGGTCGTGATGATCGGCGCAGTCGCAATGGTCGGCTGTGTCTCTCAAAAGAAATATGACGAGGCGATAGTCGACGTCGATTCGGCTAAGTCCGAATTGGAGCGGACGCGTGCGCAGAAAAATGCCTTGGAACAACAGGTGAAGACGCTCAAGGATCTCAACGTGAAATTCGGAAACGAAGCTCAGGTCGCCCATGACGAGCTTGAGCGCGTTCAACATGGGCGAGACAAGGAACGCGGCAGCGTCGAGAGTCGGACCAAAGAACTTGAAGACCGTGTGAAGCAACTCTCCTTGCAGAATCGGTCGGTGCGTCAGGAATACGAGGATGTGAAGCGGCATAACGAAACCCTCAAGTCCCTGGTGGCGCGCTATCAGAAAGAGTTGAAAGATCAGTCGCGTTCCGTGACAGGGGCGCTTCCACCTTCCGTGTCGTCCTTGAGCCCCGCTCCCGGGGTTGCCGCGCCCGTTCCCCCGGGGATGAGGGCCCCTCAGTCCATGCCTTCCTCCATGAACGTCAATAAGGCTTCTGCCGGGGATATGGTCCTCGTGCTTGGTCTCTCCAAAGACGTGGCGGAACGGATTGTGACAAATCGTCCGTATCGGGTGAAGGGCGAATTGGTGGCCAAGAACGTAGTGCCCAAGGAAACTTTTGATATGATCAAGGATCGCATCAGCGTCAGTCCCTAATCGAAGCCGCGGTCCAGCGAATCTGACAGGCCGTCCGCCGATTGGCGGACGGCCTGTTTGTTTTCCGATGCGGATGGAGGCTGTTTCAGCCCAGGTGATTCCCCTCAGCCTTGTTGATACAATGCACTGCGAATAGGCAAGGATACTTGGAGAATGAGCCGATGCGACGTTTCATTCTGATCATTACGATTTTTGTCATCGGACTGGCCATCGGAGGCTATGTCTTCTTCAACGGGGAGCGCAAAGCCCCGATTCGATATCGGAGCGCCTCGGTCGAGCGAGGCCCCGTCATTTCGCTCGTGACTGCGACGGGCACAATCAATCCCGTCGTCTCGGTTCAGGTCGGGACGCAGGTGTCCGGCATGATCAAGAGCCTGCATGCCGATTTCAATTCGGTGGTCAAAGCCGGCGATATCGTGGCCGTCATCGATCCGGAACCGTTCAGAGCTCGTCGAGATCAAGCGGCCAGCAATCTTGAAATGTCGAAAGCGAATGTCGCAAGAGCCAAGACCGATCTGGCTCAACGCAAGCGTGAATTGGATCGGGTGAAATCACTGGTGGCCCAGGAGTACGTTTCTCAGAACGACGTCGACGTTGCGGCGACGAATTTCCAGACTGCAGAGGCGCAGGTGAACGTGGCGGGAGCGCAGGTGAAACAGGCCGAAGCGGCCCTGAATGCCGCAGAATTGGACTTGAAGTATACGGTCATTCGTTCTCCGGTGAACGGGATCGTGGTTGCCAGGAATGTTGAGGTCGGCCAAACGATTGCGGCCAGTTTCGCTACCCCAAACCTCTTCTTGATTGCGCTCGATCTGACGAAAATGCAGGTCGACACGAACGTCAGTGAGTCAGATATCGGGGGAATCACAGAAGGGAAAGAGGCGACGTTCACGGTCGATGCGTATCCAGGATATCCATTTGCCGGTACGATCCGTCAGGTCCGTCTCGCACCGCTCAATGTGCTCAATGTAGTGACCTATAACGTCGTGGTCAGCGTTGATAATCAGGATCTCCGGCTGAAGCCGGGGATGACCGCGAACGTCGCCATTATTGTGGCTCAAAGAGACGCAGTGCTCAAAGTCCCGAATTCCGCATTGCGATTTACCCCTTCGACGGCAGGCCTGACTGATCGCCCCACGCTTGACGGCACATCGATCAAAGGAAAAGGCTCAGAGCAGACAGCAGGAGTCGGCAGGGGGCCTATAGGGCCGACTCGCACAATTTGGAAACAAGGCCCGTCCGGCGAACTTGACCCCGTTCCTGTCCAAACGGGGATTTCTGATGGCGTGGCAACGGAGATCCTGTCGGGGGAGTTGTCTGAAGACGAGCTGGTCATCGTGGGGATCGACCGACTCAAAGGTGACCGAAGTGGAATCGATCTGCCTCCAGGGTTTTCGAACGGCGGACAGCGGGGTTCTTCACGCAATCGTGGATTGTAGTTACCGGTGAAGCGTATCTCGTTGCACGCGATTTAAGCACGATCAGCGAGACGGACGGGAGAGGGTGGAGCCTCAATCCGTTCACCCTGCGTTTTTTCAGTATATCTTGCCCCTCGCGTCTCTCATGCCACACGCTTCAAAAGATACACTTCTGAGCCCGCTGATCGAATGTGAAGACGTGTGCAAAATCTATCGAGTCGGCGACGTGGAAGTCCAGGCCTTACGCAGCCTAAGTCTCACGATTGAACAGGGCGAGTTTGTCGCGATTATGGGGGCCTCTGGTTCCGGCAAGTCCACCCTAATGAATATTCTTGGCTGCCTCGACCAACCGACCAGGGGGCATTATCGGTTGAATGGGGTAGAGATGGGCAATCTCAGTCGCGATCATTTGGCCGAGATCCGCAATCGGCAAATCGGATTCGTCTTTCAAAGCTTCAATCTCATTCCTCGAACCAGCGCGCTTGAAAACGCGCAACTTCCGCTGTTCTATCGAGGGCTCGCGCTGAAAGAGCAACGAGTGCAGGCGGCAGCGGCGTTAGGGCGGGTAGGCTTGCAGGGCAGAGAGCACCATTACCCGACTCAGTTATCCGGGGGGCAGCAACAGCGCGTGGCGATCGCGCGGGCGTTGGTCACGTCTCCCTCTTTGCTGCTTGCCGATGAGCCGACCGGAAACCTCGACACTCAGTCGAGCCAGGAGATTATGAGAATCCTGGAAGCGCTCAACCGCGATGAAAAGATTACGATTGTTGTGGTGACGCACGAGGTAGATGTCGCGGCCTTTGCCGCGCGCGAGGTCCTGATTAAAGACGGTCAAGTATTAAGCGACCGCGTGACAAAAGCGCGGCCAACGTCCAGTCCGGTCGAGGCGTAGATGTCGGCGTTTGTGTGGTTCACGATTCTGACCGCGCTACGAATCTTGGCTCGGAATCGGCTGCGTGCCGGTCTCACGATGCTCGGGATTGTCATCGGCGTGGCGGCGGTCATCGCGATGGTGAGCATCGGCGAGGGCGCCAAGCGGGCCGTGCAAGCGCAGATTGCGACGATGGGCACGAACGTCATCATCGTCTTCCCCGGGGTTACCTCTGCGAGCGGTGTACGAGGAAGCCAGGGGAGTGCCGTGACGCTCACTGTATCCGATGCGCTGGATCTGAAAAAACGCATTCCGTTATTGGCAGATACCGGATGGGCCAGGCGAGATGTCATGCAAATCGTCTATGGGAACCGGAACTGGAACGGACCGATCAACGGTATTTCACCGAGTTACCTCATCATTCGAGACTGGTCTTTTACGAGTGGAGGCCCCTTTACCCAGACGGACTTGGATAGTGCCGCCCGAGTTGCGCTCATCGGCCAAACGATCGTGGAGAATCTCTTTGAGCCGGGCGAAGAACCAGTGGGTGCGGTGATTCGCATTAAAAATGTGCCGTTCCGTGTCATTGGAGTCCTCGCTCCGAAAGGCCAGTCTGCACAAGGGTCGGATCAAGACGATGTGATTTTCATCCCGTTCAGCACGGCGGAGCGGAAGGTGTTCGGGACTTCATTTATCGGCTCCGTCGGAGCGATGTTCGGCTCAACCGATCAGGTCGAGGATTTGCCGATGGCTGCCGAGCAGATTCGAGAGGTGTTGCGGGGGCGGCACCGACTCCAGGCCGAACAGAACGATGATTTCACGATCCGGACCCAGGTCGATATCGGGAAGGTGCAAGAAGGCACCAGTGAGACTTTGACGGTGATGTTGTTTGCCATTGCCTCAGTGTCCCTGTTAGTCGGCGGGATCGGCATCATGAATATCTTGCTCGTGTCCGTCACGGAACGGACGAGAGAGATCGGGGTCCGCATGGCGGTAGGAGCCAAGCGCCACCATATCGTGATGCAGTTCCTGATCGAAGCCATGACATTAAGCCTGGTAGGAGGGATATTGGGTATTGTACTGGGGATTGCGGGGGCCAAGTTGACGACGCTGATTGCCGGTTGGCCGACCATTATCTCCGGCAACGTCATCGTGATCTCGTTTTTCTTCTCACTCGCAGTCGGTCTCTTCTTCGGATTGTATCCTGCCAACAAAGCCGCTCGCCTCAATCCCATCGAAGCGCTCCGGTACGAATAAGCACGTATTTTTGTGTAGAGATACGGTGACTCATGTCCTGCCCTGGGCATGAGGTTGCGCACTCGCTTCCGCCGTGGAGTACTGCCAATGTTTCGGGCGGATAGTTTTGCCCATCGAGTGTGGCATGACGTTCGGCGGCTATTTGGCGAACAGTCCGGGGAAAATCGCGTCGCGTCTCGATCGCAATGGCGCTGAACCTGGGTGATGGCAAAGGTCACCAGGTATTCACAGGAGAGGGGAGTCGATGTAGAGAAAGCGGTTGCGGAAAAAACTGTTGGCACGCTAGATCTTCGATGGTCGGTACATGTGACACAACCAGGGAACGCTCTCGCAGGATGCTCAAACAGGCCGTCCAGCAAGGCCACAGCGAGTGAAGGGCCGAGGAGGTATAAACCGCACTTCGTGTGGGCCGTTCGCCCTTTGCATGGATCTTGGCGAACGGAAAAACCTCTCCAGTGTTTCCGACATCCGAGAGGCTCTCTTCGGTACATTGAGGGTCTGAACGATGCGAGAACGCTGCTGGCGGTATTTTTCAGCATCCTGCTAGGATTTGGACGCAGGGGCTAAACACACTTCGATGCGAGGGTTGTCCTTATCGATGTGTTTGTAGAGGTGGGTTTCGACGATGCGGTTGTCATTGATCCCAAGTCCCTCGCAGAGAGCATCTTGCGCGATCTTGAGCCCACCATCGACGTCACGTCGTAGGGCGGAGGTAAAATAGAAGCGGATGGACAGGGCGAGCCACTCAGATTGGAGTTGTGCCAGTAGGGTAGCCCGGTGAGCGGACTGTGCCAACTTCAGCCACACGAGTTGTCCCACCTGCGCCTTATAGGCACGGCCGGTCGAAGAGAGCAATCGTCGACCGTTTACGGTAGCATACTGGTGGTTCACACTGGGCGGCACAGGGAGGGTCAAGGCTACCGTATGACTCTCGGTCGGTGGGTATGGTAAGGGAGATGCAAGCATGCGGAAACTCCGAACCGTTCTCAGGGCGATACCAGGACCGGTGACCTTCTTGTCAGGGTTCCGGTAGGAGGTCATTCGAACGACACGCGTAGAGGAGGGAAGTCTGGGTGGGCGCCGAAAGGTAGGCATGCGCGCCCTAGAGAAGATTGAGGATCTTGGACATGTTCTGCTCGTACCGTTCTTCGGATCGGGCAATATAACGACGCCATTCGCTCGGATTCCAGATCTCCATACGGTGGTACAAGCCGACCAGGATGATTTCCTGGTCCTCATCCAACGGAATAAGTTTTCTAAGTCGACTCGGGATCAGGATGCGCCCGGCTTTGTCGAGCTCTGATGTGCCGGCTTCCGACACGACGAAGTGCATGAACAGCCGACTCTGGTCTTCATCGAGCGTGGCTTTCGTCCGTTCGAGAACGTTTCCCCACTCTTTCATGGAATAGATGAGCGTGGATTCCTCGGGGCCTTTGAGGAAGACGACGGCCTGTCCCTCTGATTCAACCTGCTCACGGATCGGAGAGGGGACGATAAAGCGCCCCTTCTCATCCACTTTACACAGGTATTCACCGGCGAACATCAATGTATTATGTCCTTTACGACGTCAGCGGGGTTTTGGTGCGATCGCGAATCCATTGTTCCAGATCCGAGCGTACAAAGCGCCATTCTTTTCCAAGCTTGAAGGCGGGAATCTGGCGATTCCGCAGGTAACGATAGAGTGTGCGCGGGGTGATCTTGAGATAGCGGCAGGTCTCCTCCGCCGTCATCAGCTCGCTCTTGGGCTCTTTGGCCATTGAAGAACCTGGTTCGATAGGGATCCATATGCCTCACGAGGCTTTCGGATACTTGCCGTCAGAGTAAGAAAACCAGGACGATCTGTCAAGTGAAAATACATGACAATGCCTGTCACAGGCTGTCAGTGTCATCCGATTCAATTGAACCGGTCTTACCCGGCTCCGTCACTTCCGAGAGGTCATCACCAAGGTCCTCACCCAGCTCTTCGCCCATTTTTTTCATGAATCGAGCCATGCTCTGTGGGTCGTTTTCATCGAGCCCGGCCAGATTGTTGGGATCCCCCAAGGCTTCAAGGCGAGCCTCTTCGGATTTCGGCGAGGCAAATCGAGACAGGATTCGTTCGACTTGGGGGCTCTGGCAATGGGAGCAGGTGGGTGGTGTCTGGTTGGCCAAGCTCAATACCAGGACTGTGCTGCGTTTCTTACAGTCGAGGCAGCGATATTCGTACAATGGCATCGATCATATTCCTATGGCTGTCAATGACTGTGCAGCCTGTTCGGCAAAGAGGCGATCCGGTACCAGGCTCGAATCGACAGTCCTGGCCAGCGTCAGGGCAAAAACTGGTCCGCTGCCTGATTTTCGTAGGGTCTTCGCGCATTCGTTCAGTGTTGTGCCGGTGGTGAAGACATCATCCACGAGGAGGATGCGTTTCTTCGTGATTTCATGTGGTCTACGGACGGCAAATGTGTTCCGTAAGTTGCGTAATCGTGCCTGCCGCGTCAATGTCGTTTGGGGATCGGTGGCGGTGATCCGCACGAGGTTTGTGGCCGAAACCGGGCGCGCCAGATGCGAGCCGATCTGGTCGGCAAGGAGCAAGGATTGGTTGAATTCACGAGCGCGCAAGCGGGTTGGATGTAAGGGCACAGGGATAATCATATCGACGTCGATGTCGCTTGGCAGGGCGCGTATCATGAGGCGCGCGAGTGGTCGTGCCAGTGTATGTTTGCCATGATACTTGAAGGAGCAAATGGCTTCCCGTAGTGGCGGAAGATAGGGGAAGAGGGTCCAAGCCCGTTGAAAAGCCGGCGGTCGCTCCTGACAGTGCTGGCATTGATGATTTGGCGTATAGGCCGTGGCCGCTTGTGAGACAAACGGTTGATCGCAACGGGCACACGCCGGCTTCTGGAGCGTGTGAATGCCCTGCCAGCACGCAGTACAGAAGAAGGGCACCGGGTCAGTACTGAGCGAATGACCACAGCTTATGCACTCCACGGGCAACACAAATCGGAGCGCCTGACGGCACCATCCGATGAGCCGATCCTGTGTGTCTCGACATAACATGGAGGGTCGCGCCCCAAATGAATAAAGTATGCGTGCGCATCTTCTATGAGAATGTATCGCCTCTGTCAAGGTTGTCCGTCTGTAAATGGTTGTGATATACGAGGCTAGTTATGATGTTGAACAACATCCTTTCGGCGCCACAGACCCTCACGATCGGAACATGCGAGAAAGACGCTAATGTGATGAGAGGGGATGTCCACCTCCTCACATGACATGTCGCACGCGGACATCCTGCGAGCCTGTGTATGGTTGGAGAAGTAGCACGCCATGGTAACACTCGCCCATGTGTCGAAAGTTTATGAGCGAGGAAGCGATACTATCACCGCGCTCGATCGGGTTACGGTCAAGGTGGGAAAGGGAGACTTCTGTGCGTTTATCGGTCCCAGCGGCTGTGGGAAGAGCACGTTGCTCAACCTGGTCGCCGGATTGGATGCGCCGACTTCGGGGGAGATTATCCTCGAAGGGCGGTCGACCTGTCGATTTACGAGTGACGATTGGACGAGAGTCAGGCGGGAAACAGTCGGAATCGTCTTCCAAGCATTTCATTTGATTCCCGGATTGACGGCAGCGGAGAACGTCGCGTTTCCCTTGCTGCTGCGCGGGGAGCGAGGGGCATCTGTCCAAACCCGTGTCGAGGAGGTGCTTGAGTTGGTCTCGATGACCGCACGACGACACCATCGCTCTAGCGAGCTTTCAGGCGGAGAGCAGCAGCGGGTGGCAATTGCGCGGGCAATTGTGCATCAGCCCCAGATCATTCTCGCAGACGAGCCGACCGGCAATCTGGATTCCCAGCATGGGGCCGAGATCATCGCCCTCCTTCGGTCGCTCGTTCGACGCTTTCGCCAAACCATACTATTGGTGACCCACAGCACTGCGGCCGCGGAGGCTGCCGATTATGTGTGGGCCATGAAGGATGGGCAGCTCGTGACGAGAACGCAGCATGAGGCTTTCACGGTAGGAGTATAATGGATCTTTCGACCACCATTGCCGGCGTGCGATTTCCCAGTTGTTTTATGAATGCCTCGGGGGCCCTCTGCGTCACGCGTGAGGAATTGCTGGCCCTCGGCCGATCTCGTGCCGGGGCTATCGTGACCAAGTCGATGACGGTTGAGCCTCGTGAAGGCAACCCGACACCTCGGTACTACGGATTTCCCGGTGGGTCCATCAACTCCATGGGCTTGCCGAATCTCGGGTATAAGGCGTATGCCGCGCTCATTCCTGAATTGAAGGCACTCGGAAAACCGATTATCGCGAGCGTGGCGGGTCTCTGTGAGGATGATTTTCCGACGATTGCGGCCACGATCAATGCGGCGAAGCCCGACTTGATCGAGGTCAATCTCTCTTGTCCCAACATTCCAGGCAAACCCCAGATCGGATATGATGCCGAAGCCTCCGAGCGGCTGCTGAAACGGGTTCGCAAGATCATCACGGTTCCGATGGGAGTCAAGTTGCCTCCATACTTCGATCCGGCCCATCACGCAGTGATGGGAGAGGTGATTGGCCGTTGTGGGGTCGATTTTCTCAATCTGATTAACTCGGTCGGCAACGGGCTCGTCATCGATCCGGAACTTGAGATGGTGGTCATCAAGCCCAAGGGTGGGTTTGGCGGACTGGGTGGCACGATCATCAAGCCGATCGCACTGGCTAACGTGCGGGCCTTTTGGAAGATCTTCGAAGGGCGCATGCCGATTATCGGGACCGGCGGCGTGGCCAACGGCGTGGATGCCTTTGAACATGTGCTTTGTGGTGCGTCGGCCGTGCAGATAGGGACGGTTTTGGTCGAGGAAGGGATCGGCGCATTCGGCCGATTGGAAACGGAACTTGCGGCTCAACTCAGTAAGAAAAGCTATATGAGGTTAGAGGATTGCCGGGGAAGGCTGAGGGAGTTGTAGGCCTACTTGGCTCCGAAGGTCTTGGCAAGAAGACCCAACTGCAGGGCTCGCCGGAGTAGTTGTGCTACGTTTCGTACATTCAACCGTCGCATCAAGTTGAATCGGTGCACTTCGACCGTGCGTACGCTAATCTCCAGCACCTCTGCGATCTCACGGTTCGTGTGCCCGATCGACACCAGGCGAAGGATGTCACGTTGCCGAGATGTGAGGAGATCGGCGTCAATCTCTTCCTGTATCGGCTGGACTTTTCGGCTCAGAGCAGTTCTCGCGCCCATCTATAACCTCTTAATAATCAACTCACGCGAGTCTAACAAAGGTGCGTATTCCTGTAAACGAAACGACTAATTTGTGCAGGGCGCTGTTGCCCGCCCGATTGATGTGATTCGTCCTTGCTCCTTCATCCATCATGATTCGTTCTGTTAATTCCGCGCCAAGGCCCTAGATAACTATACCACTCATGCTCAATATTGCCCTGATCCGCGCTCATGCCCTCCAGCGGCCATTTCGCGCCCTGCTCAGCATCGCCGGAGTGGCACTGGGTGTTCTGGCCTCGGTGGCCATCGGGACGGCGAACATTCAAGTTCTGCGATCTTTCGAGCAAGCCGTTACGACAGTAGCCGGTCCTGCCACTTTGGAAATTGTGGGCCGTGATCTCGGAGTGGATGAATCGGTTATCACGGCTGTCCGTGCAGTTGAGGGGGTAGTGAGGGCAACTCCAGTCATTGAAGACGCAGTAATCGTCGCCCAGGGGGAACTGCGTGGTCAGGCGCTTCAGATATTGGGACTGGATCTATTGGCAGAGGTCGGGACGCGTGGATTTCAAATATCACAGGCTGACGCCGACGCGGCGTTGGAGGAACTCCTGGCTCCTGATGCTCTGTACCTTGGTCGTCAGGTCGCTGCCGACTGGAACCTGGGAGTCGGTAGTCTCATCGAGGTGACGGCGGGAGGGCGTCTTGTGCGGCTGCGAGTCGTAGGGCTCGTTCACAACGAGGCGGCGCGCTCGTCCCTCTGGGATCGGCTTGCCATCATGGATATTGCTGCAGCGCAGCTGTTGTTCCAGTCAATCGGGCGGTTGGATCGGATCGAGCTGGTGACGACACTTGATCGACCGCTCGACGACATCGTTGCCTCTATGCGCATGGTTCTCCCACCCCATCTTGTCGTGCAACGGCCGACGCAACGGACGAAGCAGGTTGAAAACATGGTGCGGGCTTTCCAACTCAATCTGACAGTCTTGAGCTGGGTCGGACTGCTCGTCGGGATGTTCTTGATCTACAACACGATGGCCTTTGCCGTGGCGCAACGGCGGCGCGAGATCGGCATCTATCGCGCACTCGGCATGACGGAACGGCGGGTCGTCGGCCTGTTTCTCGTGGAAGCAGGGTTGCTCGGTCTTTTTGGCGGCCTATTGGGAGGTCTTGGAGGAGTCTGGGTGGCCAGGAGTTTAGTGTCACTCGTGAGCCGCACGATCTCAGACCTGTATGCGTCGGTCGCATCCGGCGGGTTAATTATCTCGATGGACATGATGACAGTCGTGGCAGTGGCAAAAGGGGTTCTACTGGGGACAGGGGTCTCGATGTTGGGAGCCTTGGGGCCCAGCATGGAAGCCGGCAGGACTGTGACGGTCCGTGCCTTGGCACCGGGAGACTATGAATCCATGCACCAATTGAGGGCAGGCCTGTTTGGGTGGGTCAGCCTTGTGTTGTTGGTTTTGGCAGGCATCTGTTCGCTGATGGGCCCGGTCGGAGGCTTGCCGCTCTTCGGCTATCTCGCGACGGTCTGCTTATTGGGGGCCCTCTCCTGTCTTGCGCCACTTTGCATCCAGGCGTTGGGAATGAGGCGCCCTCGCCAGGAGAGCAAGACGATGATGCTCGGTGGGAGCCTCCGTCTCATCGCGGCAGAGCAGGCAGCGCGCCATCCGGGCCGGAATGCGGTGACGGTATCGGCGCTGATGGTGGGATTGTCGATCATGATCGGTGTGGCCGTCATGGTTCGCAGTTTCCGTGACACCGTCGAGGTCTGGGTGAACGAGACCGTGATGGCCGATCTCATCGTGGCCCCGCAATCCTGGCTCCAGGGGAAGCAGGCCGGGCAGGCATCGCGTGCCTTGCCAGGGGCTTGGCGAGCGACCCTGTCGGCGATTGATGGCATTGCCGCGGTCGATACCTATCGGGATGTGCATGTGGAGGTGGAAGGCCGACCTGTCGTGTTGGTCTCACGAGATCTCCAACTTCATGCGCAGCGCAGCCGGTATTTGATGATCCATGGAGACTCGGCCACAGCCCTGCAGCGAGCCGCTGAAACCGGAGGAGTCCTTCTGTCGGAAGTGTTGGCGAATCGATTAAGTCTTCACGAAGGGAGCAATGTCTCGATTACGACGCCAACGGGATTCGTTGCTGTGTCCGTCGAGGGGATCTTTTACGATTACGCGACCGACGGCGGAAAGATGGTGATGGATCGAACTCGGTATGAGCGACAATGGCACGACGACCGGGTGACGGTGTTTGCCATATACTTGGCTGTCGGGGCCGATGCAGAACACGTTCGGCAGGCGATTGTGACGCACGTCGCCGGGTTGGAAGGAGTGAACGTTCCACCGTTGGTAATTAGAAACCACGAGTTACGGAAGGAGATTCTTGATATCTTCGACCGCACCTTCGTGTTGACCTATGTCCTTGAAGCCATTGCTGTGTTGGTGGCCGTGCTAGGCATCGTCAACACCTTGGTGACGGCCGTGCTGGAGCGACGACGCGAATTCGCCACGTTGCGGGCTATCGGCGCCGGTACGAGGCAAGTGGAGCGATTAGTCTTATGGGAAGCGGCCTATCTGGGGCTGATCGGGGCTGCGCTGGGGGTCGTGGGAGGCCTACTACTCGCCCTGGTGCTCATCCACGTGATCAATAAGCAATCCTTTGGCTGGACGATTCAGATGACGGTCCCGAGCGGATTGATTTTGCAAGCCGTAGGACTGGCGCTCACGGCTGCCCTGGTGGCCGGCTACTGGCCCGCGCGCTGGGCAGCAAGGCAGCCGGTGGTGGAGGGATTAAGAGAGGAATAGCGACGCCGTTCATTCCTGTGCTCGCGCAACGCGCGGCTTGAGAAAGCCCTCGTTGGACGCGCGCAGTGGGAACGAAGGGGGGTTGCTATTCCTTAGGGCAGGGTAGAGTTGAGAAGCAGGGTGGTGGTCGTTCGGCGTGCGCAGTGGGGGACCACAATCCAGACTACTTATAAATGTTTCCAGCAAGACCGCAGGGATGCGAGGATCTCGAGGTGTACTCAGTAGTGCTGTACGTTGAGGGGTTCGAGCGACTGAAAACGATGCTGGAGGATTTTTCTTAGCTTGCCACCGGCTGCTGGTAGTCCACTTCGATCTTGAAGCCCAAGTCTTCGATCATGCCCCAGACTTCGGGGGCCGGTTGGCCAGGTGTCGTGAGGTAGCCGTTCACGAAGATGGAGTCGGCTGGATAGAGTGACAACGGCTGGAGACTGCGCAGGTTATGTTCGCGGCCGCCTGCAATGCGGATTTCAGTGCGTGGGTGCAGGAATCGGAAGAGGCAGAGCACTTTCAAGCAGCGTTGCGGGGTGAGCTGGTCGCAACGCTCTAGCGGCGTGCCTGCCGCTGGATGGAGCATGTTCAACGGAATCGAATCCGGTTTCACCTCGATGAGGGCCATGGCCAGGTCGATGAGATCCCCGTCATTCTCTCCCATTCCAACGATCCCACCGGAACAGATTTCCAATCCTGCCGCTCGAGCGTTCCGGATGGTGCTGAGACGGTCTTGGAAGGTGTGCGTAGTGCAGATGGAGGAGTGAAAGGCTTCGCTCGTATTCAAGTTGTGGTTCACCCGATCGACTCCCGCTGCCTTTAATCGCTTGGCCTGTTGCTCATTCATGAGGCCCAACGAACAGCAAATCTGAATCGGAATCTCCTGCTTGATCGAGCGAACGGCTCCTGCGATTTCGTCGATTTCACGATCCAACGGACTCCGCCCACTGATGACGATGCAATACCGTTGGGCCTTCGAAGCCGCAGCTTGCCGGGCACCGTCAATCATCTGCCTTTGGGGCAAGAGATTATAGCGCTCGATGGGGGCAGTGGAGATCGCAGATTGGGAACAATAGTGGCAGTCTTCTTGGCAGGCACCGCTCTTGGCATTCTGCAACATCTGGAGGCGGACGGTCTTGCCGAAATAACGGGATCGGACAGTAAAGGCGGCTTGGAGAAGTCCCAGTAACTGCTCATCAGGAGTATCGAGCACAGCCTGACATTCGCTTCTGGTCAGTGTCTCGTCGCGCAAAGCTTTGGCAGTAAAATCCTGATAGTCGACCATGGGACACTCCATCATCTGTAGAGGTTGAATGGACTGCGATGCGGGTGGCTGCTCGTGCGTCAGGCAGCCGGTTGGCCGAAAACCTACACGGTTTCGAAAGGAGAAGCAATGCCCTGGTAGGGCACAGCAGGGACTGAGAAGGGATCGCCCTCTTGACCTGAGACCGTTTGGCCGCCATTCGGCCAGGGCAGTGCGACGAAGGTATTCCACGTACCGCAACGGCGACAGCGCCCGGACCATTCGGTCGATTCTTGCTGGCAAGCGGTACAGACATAGGGGACGACCACACGTTTTTTGAAATGCAGGGCTTTCTTGAGTTCGGCGACGGCCTGCTCCATATGCTGCTTGCGAAGAAAGAGGTTGGCCATGATCTTATGGTAATCGACCAACTGGTCCTGTATCCTTTCGACGGTAGAGAGGATGTCGAAGGCTTCATCGACCATTTCGAGTCGGTAGTAGAGCTTGCCTAAATAGAACTGCAAGGCGGGGTTGTTCGGGTCCTGCTGGAGGGCCTCCTGATAAACACGGATGATTTCGCTGGGTTCTCCCTGTTCGAGAAAGAGTTCTTCGAGGCGGTGCAGGATGATGATGCTACGGGTCTTCGTATAGATTTTCTTGAGAATTTCTACGGCTTCCTTGGTCTTGCCTTCCCGGATCAAGATTTCGCCGATGCCGATGTAGGCCGGCAAGAACGTCCGGTCTTTCTTAATGGCGCCGCGGAAGTAGCGTCGTGCCTTATCGGGATGGCCTCGTTCCAGCAGTTGGCGCCCTACCTCATACGTGCAGCCGGTGAGGAGATGGGCCTCGGCCCGGCGTTCCGGCTCAGGCAGGTTGGCTTTCAGGAGACGATGTTGGATTTCGAGCGCCTCACTCCATTTTTCAAGCCTGATCAACAGCTCGCGTTTGCGGATCAGCGCGGTGAGATTGTCTGGCTCAATCTTGAGCATCTTGTCCAGGGTCTGTAGGGCGTCTTCATAGCGCTTAGCCCCCTCCAGGTCCTTGGCCAGTTCCAACAGGATTTCGATATTGCGATCGTCGACGCGATTCGCTCGTTGATGGAGGCGTATCGCCTCAGCAAAGTTGCTCTCCGCGCGGTAAATATTTCCCAGCCATAGCAGGGAATCGACACGATTCGGGTCCATGGCCAGGGCCTTTTCGAACAGGCCAATGGCTTCGACGGTACGTTTCGACATGAAGGCATGGGTGCCTTCACGATGGAACGCATCAATCTTTTCCTTGCGGCGCAACAGCCGCGTGCTGCGCCAGTTGCCGATGACGTGGGCAGTTTGACGCATGCCGACCGCCAAGGCCACAAGCACGGCGCCGACGGCCATGGAAAAGACGACGAGTGTGACTGGACTCAGTTCGAACTGGATGGAAGGACTGGTCCGGACTGCGAACGTCCCAGGATTCAACTCGCGGAAATAACTGTAGAGGAAGATTCCGGCGCTGACGAGGAAGATGGTGGTGAGCAGTCGGAGCATCGGTCTAGGCCTTTGTTTTTTCAGACACCTTTTTCCGCTTCACGGGCCGTGGAGTGACAGCCGGTTTTGTGTCCGGCGGTTGGCCTGGGATGGCGATGCGTTTCGCGTCGGCCCATAGCCGTTCGAGTGCATAATGCTCCCGGACATCCTGTCTGAAAATATGCACGATGATGTCGCTGAAGTCCATCAGAACCCACTGCGATGACCGCGTACCTTCGATGCTCAGCGGTTTGGAGCCAGAGCGAGAGAGGGTGCCATCAATGTGATCGGCGATGGCACTCGCCTGGCGATCCGAATCTGCAGAGCCTATGACCAGATAGTCGGCAACAGAGGTCAGCGGCGCAACCTGGAGGATAAGGACGTCCGTGGCCTTTTTATCGAGCATGGCCCGGCCAATGGCGAGGGCCGTAGATCTAGCTGTTCGTGCGATCGCGGTCCTCTTAGTATAGATGATGTTGAAGTATATAAGATTCCACTAAGGGCGGCAACAGATTTGCCACCGGGATCTCTCGGCGGATTCGTGAGCGAATGTCCGATGCGGAGACCGCGCAGGGTGGTAACTGGAGACAGATCAGGCATTGCGTTCCGAGAGGCATCTCGAATCGGGAGATTCGTCCTGCATCCAGGTCCGCCAGCGAGGCCTGTGGGATCGGTGGGAGCAGTGCCACGGTTGAGAGGGATTGAAACGACAGGCCTGGCCTCGAGAGGACGACGAACGGGCACAGCTCAAGCAGTGTCAGGGGTTCACGCCAGGAGGAGAAATCCAGAAAGGCATCGAGCCCGATCAGGAAAAACAGCTGAGTGTGCGCTCCATATTCTTGCTGCAGGAGGCGAAGGGTGTCGATGGAGTAGGACTTGCCTGGTCGACGGATTTCCACATCTGAGATGGCGAGAGACGGGTCTGAGGCGATAGCAAGGCGAACCATCTCATAGCGGTGTTGGGCCGGCGCCAGACTGCCGTTCTGTTTATGGGGAGGGTGACTCGTGGGGATGAACAGGATTTGGTCGAGCCCGAGGGCCTCGCGCGTCCGGCGCGCAATGGCCAGGTGACCGTTGTGCACTGGGTTAAAGCTGCCGCCGAGGAGACCAATGCGCATGGGGAGTTACCAGGTTGAGATTCTTGGAATAGTAGATGGTGCGAGAACGAAGTTGGGGAGCCTTTCAGTATCCTGTTAGAGGATCACCAAGTTGTCCCGGTGGATCACTTCCTCATACTCCTGCGGGCCGAGTTGCTGCTGGATCTCGGTCGTTTTGAGCCCCTTGATCCGTGCCAAGGTGTCGGAGGAGAAATTCACCAGTCCTTTGGCGAATTCTTTGCCATTCTGGTCAAGACAACTGACCGCATCTCCCGTGTCGAACGGACCGCTGACATCCTGGATACCGGAAGCCAACAGGCTCCTGCCCCGTCGGGCCAGCGCCTCGACGGCTCCAGGGTCGAGCGTCAGCGTCCCTCGCGGCCTGAGGGTGAAGGCGATCCAATGTTTGCGGCTGGTGAAGCGACGCTCCTTCGCGAGGAAGAGGCTGCCGCCAGGACCGCCGGCTAATACGTGCGGAAGAAGGCCGACTTCCTGTCCGTTCAAGATCAAGGTAGCCACTCCATACTCACTGACTTTCTTGGCAGCCCGGATTTTCGTGGCCATTCCACCAGTTCCTTCGAACGTGGAAGAGACACCGGCTCGTTGTTCGATCTCCGCGGTAATGTCGGGGATCAACGGAATCAGCATGGCCGCGGGATTCTTGCGCGGGTCCTCGGTAAACAGGCCATCGATGTCCGACAGGATAATCAGGAGATCCGCGTCGACCAGATGAGCCACCTCGGCAGCCAGGGTATCGTTGTCCCCTACGCGGATCTCATCCACGGCGACCGTATCGTTTTCATTGATGATGGGGATCACGCCGAACCCGATCAGCGCACTCAGGGTGTGACGCGCGTTGAGAAACCGCCGCCGATCGGCGAGGTCGTTGTGGGTGAGCAGAATCTGCGCGACCGTGATATCGAGCGGCTCAAACGATTTTTCGTATGCCCACATGAGCCGGCTCTGGCCGACCGCAGCAGCCGCCTGCTTCACGGGGAGGCTCTTGGGGTACTCCTTCAGGCCTAATTTCTTGATGCCAGAGACAATTGCGCCGGAAGAGACGATCAAAACCTCGCGTCCGCTTGCCCTGAGGGCTGCGATTTCACCAGCAAGGCGATCGATCCGTTCTGGGCGCAGCCCTGTGTCTCGGGACGCGACGAGACTGCTTCCGATTTTAATGACGATACGGGTCGCCTGTCTTAGGAGTTCGTCTCGCATGGGGTTGCTCGAAGTTGCGCCACTTGTTGCCCTACATAAGTGACGAGCTCCGTCAGTCCTTCTCTCGTAGCGGCAGAGATCGAAAGGAACATATAGTGATGGCGTTTACAGTACTTCTGCAGTTCGCGCAAGCGCGCACTATCTCCAGCTACGTCGATTTTCGTGGCGACCACCGCAAAGGGACGTGTGGTGATCGGCTCATCGTAGGCGGCTAACTCCTGACGCATGATCTCGAAGCTCTTGACGGGTTCCTCGGGAGCCCATTCCGACACGTCGATCATGTGCAGCAAAAATGAGGTGCGTTCGATATGCCGAAGAAATTGGAATCCCAGTCCCTTTCCTTCATGAGCGCCTTCGATGATCCCGGGAATATCTGCGATGGCGAAACTTCCTTTTTCTCCCCAGCGAACGATCGCCAGATTCGGCGTCAGCGTGGTAAAGGGATAATCGGCGATCTTCGGTCGTGCTGCCGAGATCGCGGCGATGAGCGTCGATTTTCCGGCATTAGGAAACCCCACAAGCCCGACGTCGGCCAACAGTTTCAGCTCAAGCCTGAGCGACCGTTCCTCGCCTTCCGTACCTGTTTCAAATTCCGTGGGCGTGCGGTTGGTCGAGGTGGCGAAATGACTATTCCCTCGTCCTCCCCGGCCTCCGTGAGCTCCCACAAACCGCTGTCCAGGGGTGACGAGGTCGGCCAGCACCTCATTGGTTTGATCATCGAAGATGACTGTGCCGACAGGAAGGGCCACCACCACATCCTCTCCGGTTCTACCCGAGCAATTGGCGGCGCCTCCCTGGCGACCGACTTCTGCTTCGTAGTGTTTCTGGTACCGGAGGTCGAGGAGCGTGGTCATGCGAGGCGACGCTTCGAATACGACTTGACCGCCGTGACCACCATCGCCACCGTCCGGCCCGCCGCGAGGCACGAATTTTTCGCGTCGAAAGCTACAAGAGCCGTCGCCACCGCGGCCGGCTTTGATTTGGATACGGACTTCATCGACAAACATCGGGCACCGTTTCAACGTGATAACTGTAAAGACATGACCTGCGAGGAACATCCCGCCGCACCCACACTCATGCCGGGAGTCCTCGCGATAACGAAACTGTGATGAGAAAAGAGGAAAAGAATGTTCTATGCAATCGAGGGCACGGAGTAGACGCTGACCTTCTGCCGTCCACGTCCGCGTTCGAACTTCACGGTCCCTGTGATGAGGGCGAAGAGGGTGTGGTCTTTGCCGAGGCCCACGTTAAAACCGGGAAAGAACTTCGTTCCCCGCTGACGGATCAGGATTGATCCGGCCTTCACGGTCTCTCCGCCGTAGGCCTTGACCCCAAGATATTGCGGATTGCTATCGCGCCCGTTCCTAGTTGATCCGCCACCTTTGTTTGTTGCCATGACTGATCCTCGTTAGGCTGTTTCGATACCGGTAATGCGCAATTTGGTGAAGCCCTGGCGATGACCATTGGTCCGCCGATAGTTCTTGCGCCGTTGTTTCTTGAAGATGGTGATGGAGCGGGTTCGACCCTGGTCGATGATCTCGGCTTTCACGGTGGCCCCTTTGACCAATGGTTGTCCGACCTCCATACCCTTGTCGCCGTGAACCAGCCGAACTTGGCCGAGGTCAATCGTTCCTCCGACCTCGCCGGGAAGGGACTCCACTTGGACCAATGACCCAGCTTCGACCCGATACTGCTTGCCGCCTGTCTCAATGATTGCGTACATAAGCCCTGCCTCCGTTACAGAAGATGATTGTTTAACATAGGGATTTAAAGCCTGTCAAGGTAAAGAGTGCCCTTCTTTCTATGATCCCACTCCGAGCTTATCGCCCCCCTCCTTCGGGTTAACCTATTCGAGGGCTTCCCTGCCCTGGTTCTGGAGCGTATGCTGTTTTCTATCGTAGCGTTAGTTTCGTGGATCGGAGGTAATTGTGGCTGTAACACCAAAACCTCGTCTCTCCAAGCCGAAAGGCACTCGATTTGTGCTCCGTCCCTATCGTCGCATACGGACCTGGCGTGACCTCTATTATCTTAGCGGGGAAAGTGTGGGGAAGGGTGTTGTGACCAATCTGTCTCAATCCGGGATGCGCGTTCAAGGCGAACATGCAATTAAACCAGGCTTTGATTTGGCGCTACGGCTCACACTCGCAGACGATGGCCCGACGATAGAAATTGAACGAGCAACGGTTCGGTGGGTGGATGGATATGATTTTGGCTTGGACTTTGTTCGAATCAGTGCATTAGCCGCGAAGCGTATCGCACATGTACTGAGTCAACAGATTCGTGCCCCTCAGACTCCTATCTAAGAGGTTGCTCCCTCATGCATTCTTCTTGCCTGTGGGCGATGTCACGCTCGTTTGCTTGACGCTTCTTCCAGCCCGCTGCTATATTTCGTTTTCGGTACCCGATGGTTCCGTGCGCCTCTCTCGTTGCCTATGCTTGAGCCACAAGGAAAAATTTGGATGGACGGGTCGTTCGTCGATTGGGCGAATGCGCATGTCCACGTGATGACCCATTCGCTCCATTATGGATTGGCTGTGTTCGAGGGGCTTCGTTGCTACAAGGGGAAGTCGGGTTCCGCGATTTTTCGATTGCAGGAACATGTCGATCGGTTGTTCGATTCCTCCCATATCGGCATGATGCAGATGCCCTACGATAAGAAACAGGTCGTAGAGGCCATCGTGGAGACTGTCAGGGTGAATAAGCTGGAGGCCTGCTATATCCGTCCGCTCGTCTACATCGGGCAAGGAGCGATGGGGGTGTATCCCGGCGACAATCCAATTAAGCTGGCCATCGCGGCTTGGACATGGGGTGCCTATCTCGGGGACGATGCCCTGGCTCATGGGATGCGGGCTCGCGTGTCGTCGTTTACTCGTCATCACGTCAACGTCTCGATGACGAGAGGGAAGATCTCCGGCTACTATGTGAACTCGATTCTCGCGAAACGGGAAGCGAAGGCGGACGGGTATGATGAAGCCATCCTTCTCGATACCGAGGGATATGTGTCCGAAGGCACGGGAGAGAACATTTTCATTGTGCGTAAAGGGCGGATTAAGACGCCGCCGCTCACCTCGATTCTCGATGGCATTACCCGAAGTTCCGTCATCGATTTGGCGCGGGAACAGCATATCCCCATTGTGGAAGAGCGTTTCACGCGCGATGACATGTATATCGCTGATGAAGTGTTCGTGACGGGGACCGCTGCTGAACTGACACCGGTGCGGGAGATTGACAATCGTCGCATTGGAACAGGGAAGCCAGGTCCGATTACGCAAGCTCTTCAGAAGACCTTCTTTTCCATCGTGCGTGGTGAAGACCCTTCCCACGAGGCATGGCTCACTCGCGTCTAGCGGTTCGCAATTTCAACGGTTAGACAGTGGCTGAGAGGTGTGCCTGAGCGTTCGCTCAAGCGTCAGTGCGACCGGTTTCATGTCGAGCAGCTACCTTGAAAAATTTTTTCGACTTCCGGAATTCAAAGATGAGGGCATCTTGACTGATAGGAGAATGCCTTGGCAGGATTCTTTAAAGGCCGTTCAGCAAGGCTGCAGCGAGTGAGGGCAGAAGCCTACCCTCTGGGGCGCATGGTGCGACGAATAAGGAACACCAGTCTGTGCGGCGCCGCCGAGTGACGAGGCGGCTGGCCCCATTGAGAGTCGTAACGATCCTGACGGACTTTTCGGAGCCCTGCTAGTGTCCACCTGAGGAAGAGTCGTTAGGAGTGTGATTTTCACTGGCTGGTGTCGCCGGCGTAGCGGCCGGGGTTTCGGGGGCAGGCTGAGAGGTGTCTTTTTTCTTGAGATCGATGATCGTGGAAGAAAACGTCCGTTCTTTAGCCAGGATAGCCAGGCTAAGCGAGGTCAACATGAAGACTGCAGCAACGACGACCGTGAATTTGCTCAAGAAATTGGCTGGGCCTCGACTCCCGAAGACGGTCTGACTGGAACCTCCGAATGACGCGCCGATTTCAGCACCCTTTCCTGACTGCAAGAGGATCGCGCCGATCATGAGGAAACAGATCAGCACGTGAATAACGACAAGAAAAGTATACATGGCACTCCGATCAGTTAGGCACGCTGTTTCTGAGCAACGCGGACGATTGTAGCAAAGGAGTCGGGATCGAGACAAGCCCCGCCCACCAAGGCTCCATCGATCGCATCCGAGCCGAGGAGCGATGCGATATTCTGGGGCGTGACGCTGCCGCCGTACAGGATCCTGATGGTCGATGCCGTTTCCAGACCCCACTCCGATTCCACGAACAAGCGGATCGTGCGATGCATGGACGCGGCCTGTTCCGTCGTGGCGGCTCGCCCCGTGCCAATGGCCCAGAGCGGTTCGTAGGCGATCGTGGCGGTCATTAAATCCCGTGCTGTCAAGCCCGTGAGGCTGCCGGTGACCTGAGTCGTGATGACCGATTCCATTCGGCCGGCATCACGTTCAGCCTGGGATTCTCCTACGCAAAGGATCGGGGAGAGCCCGTGTATCAGCGCCGCTCTGACTTTCTTCTGAAGATCCTCATCTCGTTCGCCGAAGAGCGCGCGGCGTTCAGAGTGGCCGACAATCACATAGCGGCAGCCAAGATCGCGCAACATCGGAGCGGACACTTCTCCCGTGAAAGCCCCGTGCGTCTCCCAATGGACATTCTGTGCACCGAGGCCGATCCAGGAGGAGGGACCTAAGGCGTTGCGGGCCGATTCGAGGGCTGTAAAGGGCGGCGCAATGACCACATCGGCATTGGGGGATGCAGGGAGTCGTTCGCAGAAGTCCCGAATGAAGGCCGCGGCTTCCGTGGCCGTCTTGTTCATCTTCCAGTTGCCGACGATGAGGGGTCTGCGCACGGATGCCTCAATGGTAAGAGGAGAGAATTTCAGCGATGAGGTGATTACTTGATTCGGTCCGGGAGGGCGGTCAAGCCCGGGAGTTGTTTGCCTTCGAGCAATTCCAATGCGGCGCCGCCTCCGGTCGAGATGAAAGAAATATTCTCCGATTCGCCGGCTCGATGTACGGCCAGAGCCGTTTCGCCACCGCCGACGATCGTCAACGCATAGGCATCGGCAATCGCATGGGCCATTGCGAGCGTGCCTCGCGCATAGGCATCGATTTCAAAGACACCCATCGGTCCGTTCCACAGAATCGTCTTCGCGTTCTGGACTGCTAAGTTGAATAGTTTGACCGAGGCCGGGCCGATGTCGAGGGCGTACCACCCTTTTGGGATCTCCTGGACCGGGACGATCTTCGATTCCGCTCCAGGCTCACGGCTGGCCGCCACGACACAATCGACCGGCAGATAGAATTTCACGCCGCGGGAAAGGGCATGATCCTCAATGCCTTTGGCAAAGTCCAACATATCGTTTTCAACCAGTGAATTGCCGATTTCCATCCCCTTCGCTTTTAGGAAGGTAAATGCCATGCCGCCGCCGATAATGACTTTATCGACGCGTTTGCCCAAATTCTCGATGACGCCGATCTTTCCCGACACTTTCGCCCCGCCGAGAATAGCGACAAACGGCCGAACGGGGTTTTCAACGGCTCCCTCGAGGTATTCGATTTCTTTCTTGAGGAGAAAGCCGGCAGCCGAAGCGGGAATGAACTTGGTGATCCCGACGGTGGAGGCATGGGCCCGGTGCGCGGCGCCGAATGCGTCGTTGATATAGACATCGCCGAGGGCCGCCAGTGCTTTCGAAAAGGCGGGGTCATTTTTCTCTTCCCCCGGATGGAATCGAAGATTTTCAAGGAGCATGACGTCGCCCGGCTTCATTTTGGCGACCAGCCCTTCCACCGCTGGACCGATGCAATCGGGCGCAAACAGAATGTCTTTGCCCATGAGCCGTCCCAGGCGTTTTGCCACCGGGGCCAGACTGAACTTGGGGTCGAACTTTCCGTTCGGTCGGCCCAGGTGCGAACAGAGGATCACCTTGGCGCCGTCGTCGACGGCTCGATTGATGGTCGGCAGGGTTGACCGAATGCGGGTGTCATCGGTGATTTGGAGCGAATCGTCCAACGGGACGTTGAAGTCGGCCCGGATGATGACGCGTTTATTATGGAGCACGACATCGTCAATCGTTTGTTTGCGAAGATTCATGGCAGCTCCGTCAGGTTGGTCCTTCCAGGAATGGGAGTCAGCGTGAAACAGAATCAGGCTGAGGTGTGCAGCATCTCAGTGGTGCTCAGTGCCCTATTGCTTTTGCCGCGATCACCTTGATCAGGTCTCGAACCCGGCATGAATATCCCCACTCGTTGTCATACCAGGCCGTCACCTTGACGAGGCGCTTGTCGATGACCATCGTGAGCGGCGCATCGAGCGTGGCCGAATGGGGGTCGCCCTTCTGGTCGATCGAGACGATCGGGTCTTCAGAATAGTGCAGAATGTCTTTCATCGGGCCGTTCGCCGCTTTACGGAAGGCGGCGTTGACGGCGGCGAGGTCGCAGTCTTTTTCGGTTTCAACGGTCAGATCCACCAGTGAGACATTGGGCGTGGGGACGCGGATGGCGAGGCCGTCGATCTTGCCCTTGAGTTGCGGCAGCACCAAATGCAGCGCCTTCGCCGCGCCGGTGCTGGTCGGGATCATTGACATGCCGGCCGCGCGTCCACGCCGCAAGTCTTTATGTGGCAGATCGAGCAACTGCTGATCGTTTGTGTAGGAGTGAATGGTGGTCATGACGCCGTGCTTGATGCCAAAATTATCCAACAGAACTTTTGCCAGGGGAGCCAGACAATTGGTCGTGCAGGAGGCGTTGGAGATGATGTGGTGTATTTTAGGATCGTAGGCCTCGTCGTTGACGCCCAGCACGATGGTCACATCCGGGTCCTTTGCCGGCGCCGAAATAATGACGTGTTTGGCTCCAGCAGAGAGATGTTTTCCCGCGCCTTCGCGGTCGGTAAAGCGGCCGGTTGATTCGATGACGATGTCGATATCCAGGTCATTCCAGGGGAGCTCTTTCGGATCCTTGATCGCGAGCACCTTGATGGGCTTGCCATTGACGAGAATCTGGTCGCCTTTGGCCTCGACGTCTCCTTGCAACGTCCCGTGTACCGAGTCGTATTTCAGGAGGTAGGCGAGCGTCTTCGCATCTGTGAGGTCGTTGATTGCGACAAAGTGCAGGTCGGGATCACCGAGTGATGCCCGCAGGACGTTCCGTCCAATCCGTCCAAATCCATTAATACCGATCCGAATAGCCATGACGAGTGGTTCCTCAAAAAAATGGGCTGGTTGAATCTTCCAGCTTCAGCGAGGGCTGATAGTATCGGCCACCCTAGGCCTTGTCAAGCCATACCAAAGCGGTAACCCCGCGCCGCATCACGGAAGTTTCGCTGCAAACCGCACCAAATGCTGACAGAGTTGGTGCGAGGACCGTAGACCTGTGCCTTGCGTCTCTGTCACCGGGTTCGTTAGAGTTCGTCGATTCCAGAGTGAGGCGTTCTTCCTTGAGGTATCGGTGAATCTCTTTGAACAGACCACGCGGGTATTGGAGTGGCCCAGACTGCTTGAAGCCCTCGCCGGGCATGCTCGTTCGACGATGGGGGCGGCGAGTTGTCGTGTCCTCGAATTGGCAATCGATCTGGCCGATGCTCAAAGGCGTCAGCAGGAAACGACCGAGATGAGGCAGCTGCAAGAATGCGGCGAGGCCTTGTCGACTTTAGCATTTCCGGATATTCGGGATCCGATCAGACGGGGGAGGAAAGGAGCGGTGTTAGAGGTCCACGAACTCCGTGATTGCCTGTTGGTGCTGGAGTCGCTGGAGGAGAGCGGCCGTTTTGTGAGTCGGCATCAGCACGATGCTCCTGCGCTGGCATCCATCGCGCACCCTTTGCTGTCGGTCGGGGAGCTGCGACCCGTGAAAACCGCGTTGGACGAGGCGATCCATCCCGACGGTTCGATTAAGGAGTCAGCGACGCCGGAATTGCGGCGCTTGACCCACCAGGCTCACGTGCTCAAGCAGCAGATGCGGCATCAGGTGGATCAAATCCTCCACTCGCGTCGCTATGAGGACATCCTGCAGGAGCAATATTTCGCCCAGCGGGAAGGCCGGTATGTCATTCCGGTGAAGGCCGACATGCGAGGACGGGTGCCGGGGATCGTGCATGACGTGTCGGCCAGCGGAGCCACGGTGTTTATAGAACCGCGGGAGCTTGTCGAACTGAACAATTCGATCAAAGTGGCGGATCTTGAGATCGAACGAGAAGTGCGCCACATCCTCCGTGAGTTGTCTGCACTCGTCGCCGCACAATCCGAGGTCGTTCTGGCCGGGCTCGATGCGCTGTCCGAGCTTGACTGTATTGCGGCACGGGCTTTGTTCGGCCGCCAATTGAAGGCACATCCTGTCGAGCTCAACGCCGAAGGACGTGTGCGGCTGCTCCAGGCCAGGCACCCCTTGCTCGTGTTGTCGAAAGAGCAGGTGGTGGCCAACGATATTCTTTTGGATGAATCGATCCACGTGCTCGTGATCTCCGGCCCCAATACGGGCGGGAAGACCGTGACCTTGAAGATCGTCGGGCTCTTTGCCTTGATGGTCCGGGCTGGATTGCACCTGCCCTGTGACGCGGAATCCGAGATGGCGATCTTTCCCGACGTGTACGCCGATATCGGCGATGCCCAAGACCTGGCCCGCGATCTGTCCAGCTTCTCGGCCCACATGACCCAGATGATTCAGTTGCTCAATGAAACGGACCGTCAGCATAGCGCCGACGCGAATGCCGATCTCAGGCAATGGTTGGTCCTTCTCGATGAACCAGTGACCTCGACCGATCCGACAGAAGGAGCGGCCCTTGCCGAGGCATTACTCTGTCGGCTGGCGGCGCTGGGAATGAAAGTCATCGCAACCACGCACTATGGGTCACTGAAGGCCTTGGCCCATACGATGCCCGGCTTCGCGAACGCCGCGGTCGAATTTGACGTGGCAACGCTCTCGCCGACCTATCGGCTATTTATGGGGGTCCCCGGCGGCTCGTCCGCGCTTGAGATTGCCGGCCGGTTAGGCATGGACCGGGCCTTGCTGGATGAGGCGAGGCAGAGGCTCCATAAAGACGAGCGTGTCATGGAAACGATGCTGCAGGATCTGCAAGCCACACAGCGGCAGTTGACTAATGATCTCGCCAGGGCCGTCGAGGCCAGAAGTGAAGCGGAACAGGCCGAACAACGCGCGAAGACGCAGCTAGCTCACCTGGAAGACACCGAACGGGAAGCGCAGAAGGGCCTCAAGCGAAAACTCAGTGAGCAATTCAGTCGCGCGCGGGCTGAAGTGCAGGCCACGGTCGATGCCGTCAAGGGCGAGCAGAAGTTGATTAAAGCCAAAGCAGCAAAACAACGATTGTTCGAGCTTGAAGCGCAGACGAGAGCCGAATTGGCCCCGGCCGGCACGCCAATTCCGCCTGAACATTTAGGGGTGGGGGATCAAGTCGAGATCAGCGGGCTCGGCATGACCGGCACGCTCTTGGAGGCACCGCAGGGGAAGAAACGGGTGAGGGTGAAGGTGGGGGAAGGGGAACTGCTGGCCACAGTGACGAATCTCGTGGGCCTCGCACGGGGGCGCACAGCACCGGCGCCGCCAGCGCCCTCATCATCGAGTTCCCGCCGGTTCTCTTCAGGCGGCGGGCTGGGGCTCGATGAACAGACGGTCGTGGATGTTCGAGGGAAGGCGGCGGACGAAGCGCTAGACGGAGTCATTGCGGCGCTGGACCACGCGACCCTGGCCGGCGTACCGTTCCTCCGAATTATCCACGGTCACGGCACGGGGAAACTGAAAGCCACATTGCGGGACTATTTGAAAGACTCGCCGTATGTTGCCAATACCCGCCCTGGTGATCGTGCAGAAGGCGGGGATGGTGTGACGATCGCGACGTTACGCTAAAAAGGAAGTGGGAAAGGGCGGCCTGACTGATCCCCCTTGCTCGCGCAACGCGCGACTTCCGAAGGCCCTCGTTGGACGCGCGCAGTCAGGGGGATTCAGTCAGGCCGTCCTTTTGAGAGTGAGTGAAGAAAAAAAAGAGAGGGGGAGTGGCTAGATGTCATTCTTGCTCGCGGAGCGCGCACGAAAAGAATGTGCTCGTTCGATGCGCACAGTGGAGATCATGTCGCCACCTCGCTGAATGTATGTGAAGAGTTAGTCTTAGCCCAATACGCACAGTGGGAGACCATCTAGCCGGCCCTCAAGGGAGAAGATCGAAGAGCAGGGTCGCTCGAAGCGGGGGTAAAAGACGTTCCAGCGCATTGCACACACCAATACGTTGGCCCGACAGGACCAGACGAATGATCGTTGGCCAGCTCAGGTCAGGCAATCAGAAAATAAGCGCCAAAGCCGATCGCTGCGAGCACAGCGACGCTCAGCATCACTTTCTCATGCCCGCACAGGCCTTCTTGAGCCTTGCAGACTGCCATGGAGCACATGACCGACATCTTGTGCCTCCTTTCGTGAAAGTAAGAGGAAACGCTATCCCTGTTCACCTTCCGCTGTCAATATTCGCCCAGGCGAAGGCGCACCTGATCCGATTATGTCGCGCTACTCGACGATCGCCTGTTTCGTCTCGTCCAGATGTTTTTGGAGATAGGTCATGAACGGTGTCCCTCCTGTCCCGACGGCAGTGGGATTGCTCGTGTGGGATTGATGTTGCCGATGAATGTAACTATCGGCATAGCCGATATGAATGTCACGAAACTGTGCGAGCAGATCGACGCAGGCGCAGTAGGCAGTCCAGAGATCGGGACGGCTGAGCTTGCGATCGCGGACATAGCCGGAGAGCACCGGTCGACCCCGATTGTCCTCGGTCTCATCCAGAGTTTGTATGAATGTCCGGTGTCGGGGTGGCATGTAGCCGCGCATTTCTTGCAGGTATATGGTTAACGGATCCGGCGCATGAGCGATTCCAAGCCCGGCATCGAGACAGGGCACAATGGAGCTTTGGGCGCCGGTCTCGCCGCGGAATTGTTGCGAGCGTCCCTCGTAGGCTGCGACTCCTTCATATATGAGGCCGTTAGGAAGCGCAGGGTTATTCTTCCAGGCATGAATATATGGCCGCACGCGGGTGTAGTACACATAGGGATCGCAGCGTTCTTTCATCCTGAGCAACGTGTCCCGCATCGCCTCTTGAGCCCGCGCTAACGATGCGAGTCCGAGCAACACCTCATCTTCCTTGTCCGCGACGGCGCCATTCATTGCCCGTGCGAGTCCGGCAAGCCCCGGCCCTGCTTCCCGCTCGATCTGGATGTGAACCACGACAAACCACTCTTCGTCGAGGCCACCGAGAAAATTCTGCAGCAAGACAATGTTGTCGAGCTGAACGGGCTTGGCAGGATCGAGTCGCCGCCAATTGTCGAGCGCGTAGGAGGCGTACGAGAGCACTGGTGGCCGGCCGAGTCGCTGGGCGACCTGGTGCCAAGGTTGCGCCAGTTGCGGCGGCAAGGTATTGGGCGGCTGGTCCGGCACTTCCCAGACATAGGCGTGGCCGGCAAAGGAGAGAATACGCATTGCAGCCCGATAATCCTCTAGACCCCATGTCGGAGGAACGGAGGGAAGCAGCGTGCGCTGGTCGTTGATGAACTGCCGGACCATTCGGGTGCTGAGCAATTTGGGCAGATCGTGTCCAAGCTGATTCAGCATGGAGCAGTCAGGCAGGTGTTCTTGAGGGTCTCGGGGGAGAAATCCTTGTTCAGGCGAGATCTCGTAATCGGAGAGGATGAGAGGAACGGACGTCGTCGGTTTCATAAGCGCCCCGGGTTCCGTACGACCTCGTCACCTAGCAGTACTCCAGCACATTATATATCGGATGCATGACGTTTGCTCCTCGTCAACGACCGTTAGCCATTCCATCCAACCTGCGCACCACGCAGACGTGTGTCTTGGTTCCCAACCAACTTGCCCTCAACGCTCCCAGTGGACTAGGCTTTCCTTACTCATATGCAATTTAACCAAAGGAGGTTGTGATGCCTCAGATGACTGCGATGCAAGTGACCAGTCCGGGCGGCGCGTTCGAAGCAGTGAATCGTCAGGTACCGGAACCGGGGCCTCATACTGTTCGCATCAAGATACAGGCGTGCGGCGTCTGTCATAGTGACCTCTTTGTGAAGGAAGGGCACTGGCCGGGCCTGCATTACCCACGAGTGACGGGGCACGAGGTCGCCGGCGTGATCGATGCCGTTGGACCGGATGTGACAATTTGGAAGAAAGGCCAGAGGGTCGGCGTGGGGTGGCACGGAGGACATTGTGGACAATGCGTTTCTTGCCGTCGTGGGGATTTCATGGGTTGTCAGTATTTTCAAGTCACGGGGTTCAACGAAGACGGCGGGTATGCCCAGTACATGATTGCCCGGAGCGAAGCCGTCGCGGCAATTCCAGACGCGCTCTCGCCGGTAGAGGCGGCGCCGATCCTCTGCGCAGGCGTCACGACCTTCAACAGCTTGCGCCACAGCGGGGCGAAGGCGGGCGATCTCGTGGCGGTGCTCGGGTTGGGGGGATTGGGCCACCTTGGAATCCAGTTTGCCAGCAAGATGGGCTATCACACTGTGGCGATTGGGCGGGGGCAAGACAAAGAAGCGTTAGCGTTGAAGCTGGGTGCTGCCCGCTATCTCGACACAGAGAAGACCAACGCTGCCGTGGAATTGACCAAGATGGGCGGAGCCTCAGTCATTCTGGCTACTGCTCCAAACAGCAAAGCGATGTCAGATCTCATTGACGGGCTCGGAGTCGGCGGAAAATTGGTGGTGGTGGGCGCGTCGGCCGATCCTATTGCCGTGACTCCCATTCAACTCATCGGCGCGCGCAAGTCGATTCAAGGTTGGCCATCCGGAACCGCCCGGGATTCGGAAGACACGCTGAATTTCTGTGCGCTGACGGGCATTCGTCCCATGGTCGAGACCTTCCCGCTCGAACAAGCCGCGACCGCCTATGATCGCATGCTGAGCGGTAAGGCGCGATTTCGCGTGGTGCTTACGATGGGCGGATGAACATAGAAGGGGATGGAGCCTGATGATCTTCTGTGCTCGCGCAATGCGCGGCTTAAGAAAGCCCTCGTTGGACGCGCGCAGTGGAAGATCGATCAGCCCCCATCCTGAAGAGACAAGGAGCGAGCTCGGAGGGATCATTTAGATGAATAACAGCCGCTCGATGCGCGCAGTGAACGACAATCTGGCCACTCCCTCTTGAAGGGGTGCAAGTGCCTTCAGAAGGGGATGGCGAGGTAGCTGGTATGGTCTCTGTGCTCGCAGAGCCCCCACGATAAAACGGTGGTCGCTCGATGCGCGCAGTGGAGAAGCCTTCAAGCACGTGAGAAATCCGGCCATATTTCAGTATGAGTATCCTGACGGCCTATTTCTGGCAGGATTCTGTGCCCTGTCGAGCCACAGTCCCAGGCACTATCCTCGCTTCAGAAAACTCTGTCAATTACCGCTCATAGATACACGCTGCCACATACGCCGCTCATCTCTTTTCCTTTTTTACCAACTCTCAAAAGGATGGCCTGGTCGATCCTCGATTGCGCGCGTCGAACGAGCACATTCTTATCGTGCGCGTTCCGCGAGCAGGAGGACGACCAGGCTGCCCGCCTCATGCTGCGGCCTTCTTCACCCGAACTTCAGCGCGATAGCCTGTCGCGGCAAGAACCCGAATGAGCACATCGGTTGATACGCCGTGAGTGTTCCCATTCGCAATCGCGGTCACTCGTGTTCTCGACGTGCCGGCGCATTTTGCAATCTCGGCATGGGTGAGCCGTCCTGCTTGAATGATTTTCGCCAGCGCGACGGTGAGCTCCGAACGAAATTCCATTTCGGCGGTATCAGCCGCGGACAAACCCAAGGCACGCCCAAGGTCTTCGGCGGTCCGAACGGTCACACTCTTGCGGGTCTTAGACGTGGTCATGCAATACCTCCTGTAGTCGCTGTTGGCCGACGGCGATTTCCTGTGTACGCGTCTTCTGGGTCTTCTTTTGGAATCCGTGAAACACCACGATCGTGTCAGCCACTTTTACAAAGTAGAACACTCGTACGACTGTCGTTGCGCTCCTAACTCTGAGCTCGTGAACACCTGATGCCACCGTGGGCATTGGCCTACTGAGAGGCAGGCCTAGACTGATACCTTTCTGGACATCACGGAGTGCTTCACCGATCTCCCGCTTGATCGTTGGCGATTGGCTTCGAATGAATGCCAGCGTCTTAGGGTGAAACGTGATCGACTTCACAGGTGCAGTATGTCCTAAATTTAGGACATTGGCAAGGGGCAATCAACGAGGTTGCGGGCTGAACAGGCAGGCGATGCGGCTGTCGCCGCGCGCTTGAGCTTAGTCCTAGAGAGCGGAATCTGTGCCAAAACGCATTGAACATTAATTTCTTCATTCGCTCCATCTCTATAGCTGCGGTGAGTTCAGGTGAGGATGCTCAAACAGGCTATCCAAGCGAGGCCGCAGCAGTTTCTTACTCCCTCTCAAAAGGGTGGCCTGGTCGATCCTCGATTGCGCGCGTCGAACGAGCACATTCATATCGTGTGCGTTCCGCGAGCAGGAGGACGACCAGGCTACCCTTTCCTTCCTTTTTCAACAGCCTGCTAGAGGTGGTACTTCGCCATGCGATACCGGAGTGTATTGCGGGTGATTTTGAGGAGCCTGCTTGCTTCGGAAATGTTGCCGCCTGTGCGGTGCAGCGCTTCTTGTAACAGTTTCTTTTCCATCTCCTCAGCCGAGAGGCCGAAGGCCAGGAGCGATGTCTTCTCGGTCTCTCCGTTCGATCCTGTTGATGGGATGTCTCGCATAGATGCTGGAAGGTGGTCCGGCTGGATCATCTCGTCCTTGCAGGTAATGGTGAGCCCTTCGACCACGTTGTGCAGCTCCCGTACGTTGCCGGGCCAGTCGTGGCCCTGCAAGATGGCAACCGCGGCCGGGGTGATGCCCTTGATACGACAGCCATGATCGCGGCGAGCGGCGTCCAGGAACGATGTCAGGATCGGCTCGATATCTTCCGGTCGCTCTCGGAGCGGCGGAATGCGCAGTTGATAGACGTTGAGTCGGTAGTAGAGGTCGAGGCGAAATCGCCCGGCTTTAATCTGAGCCGGCAAATCTTCGTTCGTGGCCGCGATCACGCGAATGTTGACGTGGATGCTGCGTGTGTCGCCCAGCGGATCGACCTGGTGACTTTCCAGCACGCGTAAGAGCTTCGCCTGCGCGGAAGGACTCATCTCACCGATTTCGTCGAGGAAGAGGGTGCCGCCCTCTGCGAGTTGGAATCGTCCCGGTTTAGTCTGCTTCGCATCGGTAAAGGCGCCACGCTGATAGCCGAACAGTTCCGATTCGAGGAGGTGTTCGGGAATGCCTGCACAATTGAGGGGCAGGAAGGGGCCTTTGGACCGAGGGCTGGCGGCATGGATCCCATGAGCAAAGAGTTCTTTGCCTGTTCCGCTTTCGCCGGTGATGAGCACGGTCGCATCGGTCTGGGCGACTTCGGCTGCCAGATGTTTCAGTAGTTTCATCTGAGGCGACTGGCTGACGATCTGATCGAACGCTGAGGAACGCTCTTGCCCTGCATGGGGCTCTGGCGCTTCGAAGACGTGGGTCTTGTGGATGGCGGTCTGGAGATCCTTTGCCGTGACCGGTTGTGCGAGATAGTCGGTGGCGCCCCGGTGCAACGCTTCGACCGCGGCTTTTGCTGATCCGTCTGTTCCGAGGATGATCACTGGGAGGTTGTGATCAATGCGTCTGGCCTGAGAGAGCACTAGCTGGCTCGCAATCCGTCCGTGGCTCTCATCACACAGGACGAGTGTAAGGTTGACTTGTTCTTTCAGGATGCGCAGACCTTCTTCGGTTGTTGAAGCGGAGAGAATGGTGGCGCAGTGACGGTCGAGGGCTTGTTCGAGCAATGGCCTGGCGTGCGGATCGCCCGAGATGAGCAGCAAGACCGGAGGATGCATAGGAGTTAGACCTCCTGCCAACCACCATCAGGATGCTGAAAAAGTCCGCCAGCGTCGTTCTCGCATTGTTCAACCACTCAACGGGAACCCAGCCGCCTCACCACTCGGCGGCGCTCACAGATGTGGTGCTCCTTATTTGTCACACCGTGCGCCCCAGAGGGTACGCCTCCGATTTCGACTCGCCTGCGGCCTAGCTGGACGGCCATTTTGAGCATCCTGCTAAGCACCGAAAATAGCCTACTCCTCTTCTAATTAAGAAGAAAGGGGACGGAATGGGCGTTTATTTATGAGGTTCGTTCCCCTGTCTGTCGAATGTAGTTCTCCTGTGCAATCCCCACGTTGCGAAGGAGTCCGCTTCGTTTGGTTCGTTTGATGGGACTCTCCCTGAACGAGGTCGAAAAACTCTCTTCGGTGATCTGAGCCAAGGCATGGAGGTTGGGCGCGATGGTCAGGGGGGTGGGCGTAAAGGCTGGTTCACTCGTCGCGTCTGCTCGCAGGTTGAAGGGGCAGACGTCCAGGCAATCGTCGCAGCCGAAGATGCGATTGCCCATTTGAGAGGCGAGCTCGTCGGAGATAGCCTCTCGGTTGCCGCGAAGTTCGATTGTCAGGTAGGAGATACAGAGTCGGGCGTCGACGATATAGGGTTCGACGATGGCGCCGGTCGGACAAGCCTGGATACAGAGGGTACAGCTTCCGCACAGATCTGTGCCCGGCTCATCCTGGTCCAGGTCCAGGGTGGTTAAGATTTCTCCAAGCAGGAGCCAGGAGCCACAGTCGGTCGATACTAGATTGGAATGTTTCCCAATCCAACCTAGGCCAGCCTGCTGAGCCCAAGCCTTTTCCATGATCGGGCCGGTATCGACGTAGGCCCGTGTAGTCACGCCCGGCGCAAGGGCTGCGATCCGTGCTTCGAGTTGCGAGAGTCGCTGGCTCATCACCGCATGATAATCCTTCCCCCAGGCGTACCGGGCAATGCGTCCCATTCCAGGCTGTTCGTTCGCACGGTTGTCTGTATAGTAGTTCATGCCGACCGACACCATCGATTGGCATCCTGGCAATATCTGTTGCGGATTGCTTCGACGAGACGAGTCGCGAGTCATCCAGGCCATCGTGCCGTGATAGCCTCGCCGGATCCATTCCGCGAGATGGTTGAACAAGCGATGGGAAAATGGGGTAGGAGCGTAGGGTGTGAGAGAGTCTGGCTGACGGCGATCGGAGACCCGGCTAATGCCGACGGCGTCGAAACCCAGGGCGAGGGCTTCGGCTTTGATGGTCTCAGCGAGGGACATAGTTAACAGGCTGCTGAAAAAGTCCGCTGGCTTCGTTCTCGCCTTGAAAGCATCCTCAACATAGCCCAGAGGCTATGCCTCCGGTGCTTTCATCGGCTGCGGCCTAGCTGAACGGCCTTTTTGAGCAGGCTGTATGGGAGTACCTCTGTTGTGCTAGGCGTGCCAACATCGTCTCCCCTAAGACTGCTAGTGAGCTTGTTGGGAGCAGTCGAATCGGACAATAAACTGGACTGAGCAATGGTCGGATTTGCAGCGGCCACAGGAGCCGGTGATCTTGGTTTTCCAGTCCGTGGTTTTGTCGTCAAATCGGCAAAGGGTTTTTCCGCCCTTGGAGATGGTCGTCCACGGTTTGTCTGTTCCTGGGATATTGGCCACGAGACAGCCTGAGGGGAAGGGAACGTGACAGCCCTGCGAGGCCTCTCCCTTCGCCATACCGAAACTGCAAGACTGTTCCGTCGTGGCGTATGAATTGTCCAGGGGTTGTGCGTGAGCCTCGGCTGAAAGGCTCCAGCAGCCGACGAGCATGAATAACAGGAAGGACCAACGTTGCATCACGTCGCATCCTAGCACAGAGATGTTTGGACCAGTCAATCACGGTTCGACGCATTAGCAGGATGTTGAAAACGTCCGCCAGCTTCGTTCACGCTTCGCTCAGACCCTTAACATTAAGGAGGAGCTGTCGGAGATTGGAAGCACTGTAGAGGCTTTTCCGTTCGCCAAGATCCATTCTCATTCTAGGGGCGAACGGCCCACGCGAAGTGTGGCATGTACCTCTCCGGCCCTTCTCTCGCTGCGGCCTTGCTTGGGACAAGGCGCGTCTCGGCGCGTCAGGGTTGGGCGAGTGAGAAAACTGGCCTTTTTGAGCATCTTGCAGGATTGTTTTCCTGTTGTGCCACGTGTACGGATCGTCGAAGCGTTAACCTGCAAAATAGTTTTCAGCATCCTGTTAGTACTCGCCTGGTTCTCAATGGGCCTATATAATCGCCCCATGTTATGGCGCGCGATGATCGTGCTGGGATTTCTTTCACTCGGGTGGTCCGGGTGGTGCCCCGCTGCCGAGCCGGAGATGCTGGATGTCCATACGGACCCCATCGGCGGTGTGCGCGCCACAGCCATCATTCTATTTCCCGCCCCTGTTTCAGTGATACAGGCCATCCTCACTGACTATACCCATTGGCCCGAGCTCTTTGAAGTACGGATGAGGATGGCGGGTGTGACGATTCAGAATGGAGTTGCGACAACGGATCTACGGATCGAACATGCGTTGATGCCGGGCGAGCATCGGCTGGTGACTGAATCGAGGGTCTTACCAAACGGAGAGTTGGTGGCCGATCTCAAAGGAGGAGATTTCAAGCGCTATTATCGTCGGTGGAAATTGACACCTGCCAATGGTGGCGCTCAGACCCGTGCCGATTTCGAACTCATTGTCCAGGTTGATTCGGTCGTGCCGGACTGGCTTGTCTCCATCGCGACGCGGCGAGATCTGGAATCGCATTTTCGAATCGTGAAAGAAAAGGCGGTCGCGCGGTTGCAGCAACCGGAGCATTCAGTGCGGCCCCAGTAAGGGCTCACTAAGCTTTCCGCTACCTGGGAAATGTGAATTGCGAGAGCTCAGTCCTGTCGAGACCCTGCTTCACCAATGCGCTTATGTCGAACATCCGCTCGATCTTCTGAATGTCATCGAGTCTGGTTTTCGTACTGGGGTATGGCGGAGTGAAGAGCGAGCAGCAGTCTTGATCGGGCTCAATCGATATGGTGAAGGTACCGATACGCTGAGCCTGGTCGGTGATTTCAAGCTTGTCCATGCCGATGAGCGGGCGCAAGATCGGCAGCTCTGACGCCTCTTCGATGACCGTCAAGTTCTCAGGGGTTTGCGAGGCCACTTGCCCTAAACTGTCGCCTGTGACAAGTCCCCAACAGTGCTCGCGCCTGGCTAATTCCTGCGCGATGCGGATCATGACGCGTCGATACAGTACTACGCGAAACGGAGCCGGTGCGTTCGCCACAATGTCACGTTGAATCTCTCCGAACGGGATGACGTAGAGCTTCGACGTGTATTGATGGACTGTGAGGGTCTGCACAAGTTCGCGTACTTTCTCCTCCGAGGCACGACTTACGAGCGGTCGGCCGGAGAAGTGGACGAAAAGGGCTCGGCACCCGCGTTTCATCATGCGATAGGCGGCGACCGGCGAATCGATCCCTCCGGAGATCAGGCAGGCGACTTTTCCACTGACGCCCACCGGCATTCCGCCCGGCCCCTGAATCTTTTCAATCGCGTAGTAGACCTCTTTGGAAAGCAGTTCGAGATAGACCGTGAGGTCCGGATTTTTCAGGCTGACTTTCTTGCCGGTTCCTTCACAGACGGCAGTGCCGACGTCCCGTGCGACTTCCATGGAGGTCAGCGCCAGGCGTTTGTCGGCTCGTTTGGCCGATACGCGAAAGGTGGAAAAGGTTTCCGACCGGAGCGCATCGATGACTGCCTTGCTGAGCGCTCCCAAGTCTGGATAGGCCAGATCGAGCGGCAACCCATGAGCCAACGAAAAGTTGGCGATTCCGAACACGCGTGTGAGCCGTTCTGTGACGGCCTGGTCAGAAGCCGTGTCAGGCAGGACTATGCGAATCCGGCTGCGAAGATTCTCGACACGTCTAACGCCAAGGTTTTTCAGTGTCCATTGGATATTGCGCACGAGCCGCTGCTCGAAATATTCTCGGTTGCGGCCTTTGAGGGCGAGTTCGTGGTAGTGGACGATGGCGCAGCGCATGGTTTGCTAGTGGGATGCTGAAAATGGCCGCCAACGTCGTTCTCGGCTCGACAAAATCCTCAACGTACCCCTGAGGGTACGCCTCCGGTATTTGTCTCGCCTGCGGCCTTGTTGGACGACCATTTTGAGCATCCCTGGTGCCTTCATGAACTGTGAGTATGCGATTCCAGGAAACGTTCTGCGTCGATGGCGGCCATACATCCTGAGCCTGCTGCAGTGACCGCCTGACGATAGACCGAGTCCTGCACATCGCCGGCGGCGAAGACGCCTGGCACACTCGTGGCGGTTCCACGTGCCGTGCGGATGTACCCCTTGGCATCCATGTCTAATTGGCCGCTAAAGAGAGTGGTGTTGGGGCGGTGTCCAATCGCGACGAAGACACCTGTGCAAGGCAACTCTGTGACCTTGCCGGTCACGAGATTCTTCACTCGCACGCCTGTCACCGCCTCATTTCCAAGAATATCCTCGACGGCGGAGTTCCAGAGGAAGGAAATCTTTTCGTTTTTCATCGCGCGATCCTGCAGAATCTTCGACGCGCGGAGCTTATCCCGGCGGTGGACCACTGTGACCTTGTCGGCGAACTTGGTGAGGAACGTGGATTCCTCCATCGCACTGTCGCCGCCGCCGACGACAATCAGTTCCTTTTCCTTGTGGAAGAAACCATCGCAGGTCGCACAGGTTGAGACCCCGTGCCCCGTGAGGCGTACCTCGTTCTTCAATCCGATCTGAATGGCCGATGCGCCGGTCGCAATGATCAGGGTCTTGGTTTGCACTGTTTGTTCGCCGTCGACAGTGAGCGTGAATGGATGTGATGTGAGTTCAACTGCGGTGACATCTCCGGTGAGGATTTCCGTTCCGAATCGTTCTGCTTGTGCGCGCATTTCCTTCATCAAGTCCGGGCCCATGATGCCCTTGGCGAAGCCGGGATAGTTCTCGACTTCCGTCGTCGTCGTCAGTTGTCCGCCGGATTGCCATCCTTCAATGAGCAAAGGGGACAGATTTGCCCGTGCGGCATAGACTGCGGCAGTGAGTCCTGCCGGCCCCGACCCGATGATCACGAGGTTTCGCATGTTGGGGACTTTAACACAGCGAGGGAAGGAGACGGTAGGAGGGCGATTAATGCTTCGCAGAAATCAGCACGTAGTGGAGTTCGCTCTGCAAACCCAATCGTTCGGCCCAAGACCAGAGGTAGTCCAGATCGAGCGGTGCACTGGCATTGCCGACAATGCCCATTACATCGTCGAAATCGCGAGGCCGGCCCGCCGTTAGCTTGAGAAGAACCAAATCTTCCGGAGAGCTGACTAATACCTGGATTCCCTGAATCGCAATCGGCTTTCGTCTGTCCAACGCGTTCTTGTGCAGTGGCGAGGTAGCGAATATCAGATCGAGCGGAAAGTCTGGAGCCAACGGGTGTGCAAGCCGTGTGACGACATTCTGCGCCATCGGATTCGACTCATGCCAGTCGGACGCGACAGCGAATCCCTTCGCACGCAGGGGTTCGAGGTATGGGTGAGATGCGGCGTTGTCGGTCAAAATCAGCAAATCCACGTCATGAGTTGCACGGGGGCGGCCATAGGCACCTAAAGCCAGTGCTCCAATCAAACAATAGGAGAGCGGGGGAGTGGACAGTGCATTGACGGCAGTGCTCAACACGTTCAGATAGCCGAACTCGTGATCTTCTGATGGGGGCATGGCTGCAGGCCTGTCGGATCAATTGGCGCAGTTTACCGGCTCAAAGGCTCTCGTTCTAATCCGAGCGATTTCCTAAAGGCCTTCATCAGGGCGAGCTGTGCATCAGAAAGTCGACAGACTTGCAGGATTCCCTCAGCCGGAGTCGCGGGGTAATCGCTCGGATCAATCTGCGCCGCAGTCACATGCAGCTTGCGCAGCCAAATGGGCGGGTCGTCAGGATCAATCGGCATGGGGACATGATAGCGCAGAAAGAAGGAAAAGCCTATCCGGAGGACAAGGCGTGATCGCTACTTAATCGGCGGCGGGACTGCGCCCTCTTCGACTTCGGCCAGGTAATCCACCATCTTGTCGGTGGCGAGGCCATTAAGCTTATTCCCATAAACCTTGGGCATCAGATTGTCGGGATAGCCTTTTGTGACATACACGCTGGGATATAGGATGGATTCTGTGATGTATTCACGCACAGTCGTTGCCTTGCCTCTATACATCTTGTCTTTGAGCCGAGCAGGAGCATGGGTTTTCATCGTTAGCTTGGGACCGAAGGTGCCTATTGCTCCTGGGATACCCGGGATGGTGTGACAGACAACGCACTGCGCTTTGGCGAGAATCCGATCAACAGACTCCGATCCATCAGCCAATAAGAAGGTCGGTTGATTGATCGGTTTTTCTTCCCAAGGCCCTATCGGTCGTTCATCCGGTGGTATGAGTTTTTCATACACTGTTCGAATTTCATCTGGCGACGGAGGGATTTCCCCTTCATGCAGAAATAGCCACGTGTCTACAGCGATCAGTTCATCAATGGAAAGACTAATAGGTGGCTTGTGTATGGCTGGCATAGGACTTTCGCGATTTTCGGTGCCCTTCACTCCAAATCCGCCAACAACATAGCAGCTTGGGCAGACATGTGATTCGGCGATGTATTCAATTGAAGAATCATGAAGGCGTTTACGAGCCGAAATCCCCCAAAGGTTTGGTGCGCGTTCGCTCGTCTGTTCGGAGAAGAAGGTGTGACAGAGGGGGCATTGCCCCCTCCCAATGGCTCCTTGTACCTTACTCTGCCCAATTCCGCCGAAGATGATTTTTTCGCCTTCGTCAGCCAGTTGCTGAGGCATCATGTTATCAACATTCAATTTGACATCAGGTGGTGGATATCCACCTTTGGTTTGGGGAAGCCAGTTTGCATAGCTGGCAGTTCCAGCGCTCACAGCCAGGATGATCCCAGCGGTTCGAAAAACAATTCTGAGACGTTCGAAGTAGACTGCGGTGAGGAAGCTGGTTGCAGCGAGAGCTGTGAGAGCCAATGCGAGCAGATGGGACGCTTCCAGGACATGCTGCTTGGCCAATGTGACCGCGAGACAAAATACTGTGTACGCGAACAGGGCGACGAATATTTGCGAGAGGTGTTTCTTTATGGTCATGTCCCCAGACCACAACTTAATGAACTGGTAGATGAGAATAATAATAATGACCAAGGTAGTGCCTGGCCACCAGAGGGGGAGCGCATCTTTGAATAGTTCGATCATGTTCATAACGGCACCCTACGAGCGGAGTCGGTGGATTTGGGGGAATCCAGTACAAGTATATGCCGGGTTCCGCAATCTGGCAAAGCGAGCAGACTTCGCCGAAGTAAGGCGGCTGGCTAGGAAAGCGTTTGTAACTGCCTGAAAAGGTGAGAGACCTGCTTAGCGAGTGTCTTTCGTGGCGTGGTTCCATCCAGCACGTAGTCTGCGCGACGTCGTTTCTTTGCCAGCGGCATTTGGCTGCTGATTCGGCGCAGTGCTTCGGCGCGGGAAAGGCCGTTTCTTTTCCTGAGGCGCGCGATTTGTGTTTCGCGGTCGGCGGTGACTACGATGATTTTATCGACGCGTTTGTCTACGCAGGCTTCGAAGAGGAGCGGTACTTCATAAATGACCACAGTATGGGGCTTGCGTTTGATGATCCGACGCACGAGTCGTCGTTGCCCGCGGGCAACACGGGGATGGATGATGCGTTCGAGTTGTTGGCGTTTTTTTGGATTACGGAAGACGACGCTCCCTAGCGCCTGTCGGTCGAGAGAGCGGTCCGGGTTGAGGATTGTCTTCCCAAATAGTTTGACGATGGCTCGCCAGGCCGGTTTACCCGGCTCGACGACCTGTCGTGCCAGCAGGTCGGCATCGATCGCCGGTGCGCCGCATTTCTTGAACATGTTCGCGACGGTGCTCTTGCCGGTGGCGACACCGCCTGTGAGGCCGACCAAAATCATGGGGGCGGAGCATAGCACGCGGGTTCTCACCCCACAACAAACCCCGATTGACTTCTGGCGGGGGAGGCCTGTATGAGTTCCTGCATGAAACAGGTCGTGGTTCTAGCAGGATGCTGAAAAAGTCCGCCAACGTTATTCTCGCGTCGCTCAGAGGCTCAACGTACCGAAGGGTACGCCTCGCCTCTTCGCCCGCTGCAGCCGAGCTAGGGACAAGGCGCGTCTCGGCGCGCGAGGGTTGGGCGGGTGAGAAGTCTGGCCTTATTGAGCATCCTGCTGGGGTGTGCCCCTCTTGTTCCAGACGTGCCGGCCATCGACGTTCTGCTGTGCTGAAATGGTTTTCCCGCAGCCTGCTCAGTCTTATCGTGACGCTTGGGCTCTGGGGCTTCGGCTTGGTGTGGGCTGATGAGGGACCACTCCTTGGTCCTCGGACTATCGTGGTCGCGCTGGATGGAACCGGGGACTACGTCTCTCTCCAGGAAGCGGTCGATGCCGCCATGAAAGGTGATACCGTCTTCGTCAAGGCAGGCCAATACTCTCAGGACGTGACCATTCACAGCAAAGAAAAGATCAAATTCGTTGGGGCTGGAGTGGATCAGGTGACGATTCTGGGGCGTGATATCGTGGTGGGCGCTCTCCATGTCGGCAAGTGGCCCTATGGGGCGACGGACATCGAAATCAGCGACATGACTATCAATGATCATGGCGGCCATGCTGTCGGCCTTTTCAATGGGCAAGGTATTGTTCTCCGCCGGCTCAACGTAAACGGTATGTTGTTCAGTCAGCAGGTTCATGATGTGCGGATAGAAGATTGTATGATCGGGGGGAGTGAGACGACTGGCGTTCAGTTTGCAGACTCAGAAGCCGTCCTCGTCGGGAACTTTATTCATGATAACGATCATGGCGTTTCGATCGCAGGCAAGTCGAACGTCCGGTTGGAGCGAAACGTGATTATCCGAAGTCTTTTTGAGGCCGTCGTTGTCAGCGATCGTGCTAAAGCCGTGCTGGTGAGCAATACCCTGGTCAAGAATGGTGGCGGCGCGGCGTTTCTCGGACAATCCCAGAGTGACGTCACCGGCAATGTGATCGGGATGAACCGAGTGGGCTTTGTGATCGCCCCATCCAGTCGGACCAGCACATCTTTCAATGCATTCCATAACACGGAGGGTGATTATCTACGCGTGGGCAATCCGAATCAGCCGGCTCCGGAACTGAAGGCCCAGTCAGATATTACCGGTGACCCGTACTTTGTTGACCCGGAGCATGACGATTTTCGCCTGCGTCTCGACACGCCGCTTGTCAAGATCGGTCATTTTCCATACCTCGGCGCTCTTGCGCCTGCCTCAACTGCTGCTCGGCGCTCGACTGAAAAATAGCTTTGAATCAATATCATAGATCATTCAAAGGAAACGGGATTTCCATGTGCTATGCTACCTATACGCTGTAATTACAATAGGCGATGAGCCTCTGGCGTAGGAATTGCTGGTTTTCTCAGAGAGACGGGAGGCGACTGTGGCAAGTTACCGACAAGAGCTGGAAAAACGTGGAACTGACGGGATTCCATCGCTCGACGATGTCGAATCGGGCAAGCTGGTCGGTGCCGTCCTCCCCATGTCCGAAAAGGCGCAGATCCAGATGCGGAACAGCATCGAGGTTATCGACTACCTCCTCAATCAAGAGCGCGTTGTCTGGAGTTGACAAGCGCGTTCTCCACTTCCTGAACCCCCGATCCAAAGTCGCCCTCTTGACAGGCCTCTCATGCCTTCGTACGCTCCGTCCCGTACCCTTTTCATTTATAACCAGGAGACACACCGATGGCATGCGTTCACCTGCATCATGGGCATTTTGTGACTGTAGCGTATCGGCTCATGATCGCGACCACGTTCGTGATGTTGATGCCTTATGCGGTACCGGCCGCTGATGAATTGCCGAAGGAATCAGTCTTGCCGATTGGTATGGCTAGCAAGGCGATCCAGGCATCGTTGGATGCCTGCAAGAAAGACGGTTACCGGGTGAGCGTGTCGGTCGTGGATCGAGCCGGTATACTTCGCGCCATGGCCCGCGCCGACGGGGCCGGGCCGCACACGGTCGACAGTAGCAGGAAGAAGGCCTACACCGCGTCGAGTCTCCGCCGTCCTACGACCGAGCTGGCTGAACTGATCAACAAGGTGCCCACGTTGCAAGCTCTTCGCGAGATGAACGACCAGATGTTGGTTCTGGGGGGTGGACAGCCTATTGAGATCGGCGGCGAGATTGTCGGAGGGATTGGTGTTGGCGGGGCACCTGGTGCACACCTCGACGATGCCTGTGCTCAGGCAGGGCTGGATGCGATTGGCGCTGCGCCGAAAACTCCGACAGCGAAGTGATTTGGGCCTATCCGACGAGGTGCTTGGCTGGTCTGCTCCTACTTTTGGCGGCCTGCAACAGCGATGTGCCGGAATCAGCCTCTGTCGAATTCTCATCAGATCAGCTGCGCCTAGCGATCAACAGAGTCGCCACCCATCCGTTTCTTTCTCGGCACGATCTTCGATTGACGCTCGGGGGACCTGGAAGGTGTTCCATCGAGACCGAGTTGTTTCCTGACACGGGGTATGTGAGCCGACGGAATCTCTATCAGACGCGAGCGGGTTTACTCTATGTGGTGGGCCAGTACGATGCCCGGGTCATCGATCCTCTACACTGCACGATCACGCTCGCTGAGTTTCGTGCTCTCGATCGGTATGTGACCTTTCTTGGCAGCTTCGATGAGAACGAGCAGAAGCGCTGGACTTATTTCCCTGCCAGTCAGCGGTCAGAACTTCCCTTTGAAAAGCGTTAACAACGCACTTCAGGGCGCCGAATGAAAAGGCTTGGGGGCCGGCAGGTTGTCCGTCTGGCCATGATCTGTTCGGATGCGATCAAGTCGAGAAAGCGTTTGTGGATTCGAGAGGTGGTGGTACGCTTTGATCTGATGGAGAACGGCGCGATAGGCCTATGAAATGTAGGCTCGGTGGAGGAGCGATCCATGGAGGATGATATGGCAACTGTGGCATTGGGCGTGCCCCACCCCAATTCTGAGCACATAGCGGCGACCGTTGGAAAAGAGCAGAAGGCGTACACGTTCAAGATTGCTGTAAGTATGGCGCTCTATGCCTGTCTGTTCTTCGTCCTTGCTTTCTGCGGGCCATATATCATGCCTGCCATTACACTCTTTTCAAATGCGCCGTTGACAGATCGCCAGGTCGCTGCGAGTCAGCTGCTCCTGCTCAGTGACACGGTGGGGGTCGCCATCCCGGTGTTTTTCCTTGGGGCTATTCTCTTCAGCTTGATCGTCACGCGTCGCATTGCCGATGCGCTCGAGCGGCTGGGGCAGAGCGCCAAAGCCTGGGCAGGAGGGGCGGTGTCGCATCGACTCCAGTTCCGGGAGGCAGATCGGTTGACGGACCTGGCGCAGCTTCTCAATCAAGGCTGGAGTCATGTTGGGCAGGGGGTCGAGACGATCCAGCAGGATTCGTCTCGCGCTCGAGCGGCGGTCGATGGCGCGGTGAAAATTCTTTTGGCTCAAGGTATGGAAGGATCAGACGCGCTCCGTCAATTACAGACTGGAACGGAAGCGTTGGATCGTATTCAGGCCGCGCTGGGCCGATTTGAGATCGAACCATCTCACGAACCGCGACGGTCATGATGATGGATCGGCATCCTCGCCTCCGGAACCCTGACGGGTTCACCTTGATCGAATTGATGATCGTGGTGGCCATCCTGGGGATTCTCGTCTCGGTGGCCACGGTCTCGTACAGCTATTTTGTCATCAAGGCAAAGTCTGTTGAGGGAGAAATTGTGGTTCATGAGGTGGAGCGCTTGGAGTCGCTCTATCATGCATCTAACGATATGTATACAGACAGCTTTGCCGACCTGGGATTCGCCATGGCGGGGACGTTGAAGTACTACACAGCCGAGGTACGGATAGGATCTTCCATAGATAAAATGAGCTATCAGGTTCGTGTGATGCCGGTCATGGCAGCAGCGACTGACGCCTGGCTCTTGACGAGTTATCCTGATGGTTCAGTGCAGGTGGACCGGATCCTCGTGAGCGATCTCGTGGTGTTTGCCAGTGTTCGGTATACGGGCAATGCGGCGGCAATGACCTCCAGTGAGGCCACGAATATCTATACCGGCAGTGGGATGTCGGGCGGCAATGAGCCTGAATGGTCTGGTGGCGGAAGCAGTTTAGGGTGCCAAGAGTGTGGTCGTGTGGTTATTAATCAACGAACGAGTTCCCCACTCGCACAGAAATAATACCTCTCATCCATGGCCGTATTCGCCTGCATCCTTTCTGCTTAGGCCGCTCCTGAGTGAATTCGCTTGCCACGTAACCTCCTCTCTCCTCTGCTCCAGTCCCACGTCCTCATTGCACGGCGCTACGATGGATCCATCTCACCGCTTTCTTGAAACCCTTCTTATGAGTTAATGGGAAATTCGGTCTTTGAAGGTCAGTTCAGAGACGGCGGACTTGTCCAGCTCGCCTTTCCCGAATGCGATGAGTCGCTGGTATTGATCGTAGGTTGCTTGAGCGACCGGCATGGTGAGCCCAGCGGCCTTCGCTAATGCGAGGGCAATGCCCGAATCCTTAGCGGCATGGGCAGCCGAAAAGTAGCAGTCATGGGCGCGGTTCTGCATATCCTCGCTGTCCGTCTCCAAGACACGCGACGCGGCTCCTGTTTGAGCGAAGATGTCTCGCACCATCGTGAGATCGAGGCCAAGTGCTGCTCCAAGCCCGAGCCCTTCCGCGAGCGCGGCTGTATTGCAGTTCATCACCATGTTGACGAGGGCTTTGACCTTTGCGGCTTCTCCTGCCGATCCGACATAGCGCAGGTGCGCGCTCAATTTTCCCAAGAGCGGCTTCGCTGACTCAAACACGTCGGGACGACCGCCGCACATGAGGTACAGCGTGCCTTGGCGCGCCTGTGTGATGCTACTGGCCATACAGGCTTCGAGGCTTCGCCCGCCGTGTTGCGTCACCAGCGTTTCGACGTCGACGTGTACAGCAGGCGAGAGGGTGGCGCAGTTCACGAAGAGCCGGTTCTTGGCGTGACGGAGAAGGCTTTCTTTGCCTGTCGGAAAAAATATTTGGCGCATCGCCGTGTCATCGGACACGACAGTGAAAACGGTGTCAACGAGTTCCGCGACACCGGCAGGGGTCGTAGATGCTTCACAGCGTAGTTCAGTCGCAAGGTTGGCGGCCTTGGCCTGATCCTTATCGTACACGGCTACGATTATTTCCTGTTGATCCTTCAAACGCCGAGCCATATTGGCCCCCATCCGTCCAACCCCCACGAAGCCGATCCTCGAATCAAACCGTCCGATCACGCTTTGCCCCTCCATTCGTGTTAGCATGCGCTCGCCCGCGCGAGTGTAGCATACCCTAACAGGATGCTGGAAAAGTCCGCCAGCGGAGATGTTCCGCCACATGTGCGGATGATTGAAGCTCTGGCGTGCGCCATGGTTTTCTGTAAGTCGCTAGTGAATTGATGACGAGATGAGACGAGGGGCGCATGCATCAGCCTATTGTCGGATTTCATCTGGACGAATATGGTAATTGGGTCGCCGATCTTCACTGTGGCCATGGTCAGCACGTGCGTCACCAGCCACCGATGACGAATCGACCGTGGGTCCTGACAGAGGAAGGCCGGAGACAGCATCTCGGAGAGGTTTTGAAATGTAAGAAGTGTGACGAGGCAGGAGGCTGATTTACTCGATGGTGATTCCATTCGTGGAAGGTTCTGGTTTCATGTCGAGGCCAGGGCCTGACCAGGGCTGCAGGCGTGAACCCTCATATCGGTAGCCACCCGTAACGGGGTCACTGGCCAGCAGGAGCGGCGTGTCAAGATCGAGTACGTCGAAGCCACCGAATCCCAATACCAGGCTGAAAGAACAACCCATCGCTATGCGTGTTTCGACCATCCCGCCGATCATCAGCTTCAGGCAGGACGATTTGGTGAAGGAGGCAATCTCCATCGCTTCGACAATGCCGGTCTTCATGATCTTGATGTTAATGTAGTCAGCCGCGCCTCGGGCGACTACCTCATGCGCGTCCGCGAGCGAGCGGACTGATTCATCCGCTGCAACGGGAATGCCGGTTTCGCGACGAATCGCTGCCATGCTGTCGAGGTCGTCCCGCACCACCGGTTGTTCAAGCAGCACGATTGTCGCACCACATGTCTTCACCCCCTGTGCGAACGTCACGCAGTCTTGGCGCGAGAAGCCCTGGTTGCCATCGCCGATAAAGGAAACGTCCGGGAGCGCGCGATGCACGGCCTCCAGACGACGAATGTCGCTGTCGACATCTTTGCCGACCTTCATTTTGAAGAGACGGAACCCCCGTGCATGCCAGCCACGCGCTAGGGCAACGGTCTTGTCGAGGTCGGTGAGGGGTATTGTGATGTCCGTTTCTCGTTCGCGCACATCCGTACGACCCCAGAACTGCCACATCGAGATGTTCGCCGCGCGGCAGTGGGCATCTATGACGGCGGTTTCGAGTGCACAACGTGCAGCTGGATGAGTGGGCGCCTGTTCAGTCATACGGTGGGCGAGCGCGCGATAGTCCGCAGAGGATTTGCCGATGAGTGAGGATGCCAGTGGCATGAGAGTGGCCAGGCAGGATTCCCTGTCTTCTCCCCCGACCTCAGGAAATGGCGCCGCTTCCCCATAGCCATACGTGCCGTCGTTCAGGGTGATACAAATAAAGACATTCTCCGCGACCAAGCGCAACCCTGTGGCCACGATGAACGGGTCAGTAAGAGGAATGTCGATCGGCCAGAATGTTACAGACTTGATACTATCCTTCATCTGGGGCGTTCCAATGTGTCAAGAGACCGTGAGCATGCGGAAAGACGGGCGTTTTGTCGTTTGTACGATAGGTCTGGGCCAATAAATTATGATGACATGCTGCCATGTTAGCGGGAACGTCCTTTCGATGCCAACTGCAAAGACGTGACATATTCCGCCATATCGAGTGGCATAGAGTGAGGTCGGCGCTCTTGACAGATCCGTCGTGATATCTGACAACTGTTCACAACCCGCTGATGAGCTGAACAGGGAACAATGCTGTCTCATCGATATCAGATCGTTCTCCTCCTCGGATTAGCCACCGTAGTAAGCCTGTATCTGCTCTCACCGCTGGCGGCCTCGTATCTGTTGGCCCAAGGGCTTCGGCAGCACGGCTACAAGAACGTCATCATCCAACTGGGTTATCCAGGTTGGCGGGGAATGCACATTCCGGTTGTCTCTTTTCATCAGGATCTGGGTGGAGAAAGTTTGATGATCTCGCTGACGGATGCCGAGATTCAATATCGCGTAACGCAGCTCATCCAGGGACGTGTCGATCGGGTATCGCTTCCCTATATCGCCATCCAAATTTTGAATGTGCCGCCGTCTGGCCGTGACAAGGGGGGGGGAATCGTTCGAGGCCGAGCGGACAATGACGAGTCGCCGTGGAGTTTGCTGACTGCGGGCGATCTGTTACGGGCCCTTCCCATTCTTCCTTTCGACGAGCTGCATCTTGATCATGTGACAATCTTCCGTGAACAGGCGACAGGGCCTCTTCGCAAGGTGACTATTTCAGGTGTCGTGATGTTTCGGGAGGGTGAGCTGGGAGGACATCTGTCGTTCCAGGGTCGTGACACGGCTACGTATGGCCTTACGGTGACAGGACATTCGGCAAGCACATGGTCTGCCACCTTGGTGTCTCAACGACCCCTGGCGGTGCCGATCGTGTCATGGCAATCGCAGGCGCGCCCGGACGGCCCGCAGATTCAGGTCAATGGGCGGCTGGAGGTGAATGTACGCGAACTGGCGCCGTTTATCGCCCTCCTTGTGCCGATTGGTCCGGAGTTGGGAAAGGTGACGGGACGGGTGATTGTAAGTTGGACTGGGACCGCGGCTGCTGAGGCGGCGCTGACATCACTGAGAGAGGATTCGCGCACGCATCTGGATGGTACTGTGCAAGTGAATATCACATTGCCCGCCCTGAAGGGGGTCGCGAAAGATATTGCGGTTGCCTATGAGGGCACCTTCACGGGCAATGCAACGCAGGTGGGATGGACGTTGGCGCCCGGTATTTTGCTTACTGCGACTGTGAACGCCCAACCAAAAATTATGCCTGAGGCGGTCCGGACGATTCTCCCTCGCGGGAATCAGCCGTTGCGGATTGAAAATGCGAAGCCGATGCAGGGAATGCTGTATTGGTCTGAAACACCACTACGCATGACCGCTGAGGGGCCATTGCATGTGACCTATGGTCTGATATCGGGCCCCTTGGTGGCGGAAATCGAAACAAGTCGTTTCGAAGGAGTGGGTAACGAGCTGGTGTTGGTGGAGGGAGCCTATCGAGTCGAGGGTGTTCTCCCAAAATCGGTGACTGACCTTCTCTCGGCGAAAGAGGCGATGGGAGGCTTTCGCGGAACGGTGACTCTGGCCCGCACCCACGTCCAGGGGGTGCTCTTACCGTCGTCCTCCGTTATGGCAAAGCAGATCCAACAGGGGGTGTCGGTAGTCCCGAGCATGACTCTGCAACTTACCCAGGCGCTGCCCGTACAATGCGATCTCGCGCCTATTCATTGTAGCGCAGGACCCGCGACGGTGGCGATTCGAGCCCCGACTATGCTTGTGATGGGTCGAAACGTTCGCATCGCTCAGGGTACACTACAACTGCACCAGGCCGAGACAACCGGGACTTCGTGGAATGCCCAAGGCGCGCTTGGGGTGGAGGGAGTTTCGTTGGACCTTGGTCCATGGGGAGTGCCGGCTACGGATTGGAAGGTCAAGTTTGTAGCGAACCAAGCAGGGATCAAAGCTGACCTTCGTGTCGATGCTCCCGCACGAGAGGGGCTTGTTACTGCTAGGATTGAACAACCGTTAAGCGCGGGGCAAGGGGCGCTGCACGGAACGATTGGGCCGATTGTTTTTGATGGCGGTGAACGGCGGCTGAGCAAGACGCTCAAGGGATTACCTGTGTCCACGGACCTCACCGGTGGTCAACTGACGGCGATCATCGATGCGTCTTGGTCTGCTGGTATGGGAGATTCGCTGCAAGGATTTCGGTTAGTGTCCGGGACGGCAAAGGTGGTGGCTGATAGGCTGTCCGGTCACTATCAGGACCATGTTGCGAAAGGACTCAGCTCGACGATGGTATTTCGCACCGACGGAGTGGGGTCGATTGCCATGGTGCAACCAGCATCGGTAACTATCGCATCAGTACAGAGTGGCGTCGAGGTGACCAACCTGGCAACGATGCTCCACGTGATGTGGAAAGGGCCGGATGGGATGGCGGTCATCGACGTGAAAGATTTCCACTGTGATGTGTTTAAGGGCTCGGTCACGAGTCCAGGCCTGCTGGTCGACTTGGCCAAGCCACCCTATCATGCGACCTTTTCGGTACGAAACCTCGACCTGGCTAAGATCCTCAGCCTGGAACAACAGAAGGGACTGCAGGGTGCTGGTACGCTGAACGGTACATTGCCGGTCACAATTACGTCCGAGGGTGTGTCGGTTGAAGATGGTGTGATTGAAGCGCAGCCTCCGGGTGGGGTGATACGCTATGCGTCGACAACCCTCGATTCTTCGAAGATGATTTCAGCTTCCGACAGCCATCTCAACTTGGTGACGCAGGCCCTCAATAACTTTCACTACACACTACTGCGGGTTGGTGTAGAATATGCCGAGAGTGGGACTTTGGATTTGACTGCCCAACTGGAAGGGAGAAACCCAGACATCCAGAAGAGTCCTCCGATTCATTTCAATCTCTTGGTACAGGAGCATATCCCGACCCTTTTGAGAAGTCTTCGTCTGGCGCAGAATATTGAAGACGTGGTTCAGAAAAAATTCAAACGGCCCTGATTTCCATAAGGATGACTATGCAGAGCAGGAAGTTGTTGACGGTTGAAATAGGCGTAACCATCGGAGGATTCCTGGTCGTCATGGGGGCCTGTGCGCCGCGTGTCGAAGTGGAGGTGCCGGACAAGCCGATCACGATCAACCTCAACGTGAAGATTGACCATGAGATCCGAGTGAAAGTCGATAAAGATCTGGATCAAGTGATATCGAACAAGAGCGGGCTGTTTTAGCGCGAAAGAAGGAGATCCCAATGACCGCTAAATGGGTTGCAATGATGGCAGGCCTGTTGGCATTGTGTCTGGGGGGTGTGCATCCACTCTTCGCGCTCTCCCTTGAAGAGGCGAAATCAAAGGGCTTGGTCGGGGAAAAACCGAACGGGTATTTGGGAGTGGTTCACCATAGCGGAGAAGTACAAACGCTCACCAACGACGTGAATCAAAAGCGTCGGCAAGCCTATGAGGATATCGCGCACCGTCATGGGACTCACATGACTGCGGTTGAAACACTTGCTGGTGAAAAGGCAATCCAGAATACCAAATCAGGCCATTACGTTGAGGGCCCTGGAGGTTGGATGAAAAAATAGCTCGCTCAACCGTACCGATCATTCTCCCAGGGGAATGCGCTGTTCGAATAGCCCCGCACTTCCCAGAACCCCTTTTCATCCTTGTCTGAAAAAGTAATCTCTTTCACCCACTTCGCTCCTTTCCAGGCATAGCGCTTTGGGACAATCACGCGGACCGGACCTCCGTGTTCCTTCGTGAGGGGTTTGCCGTTCCATTTGTACGTGAGCAGCACGTCCTGATCATCGCAGGCTTCAAGCGGCAAATTGGTCGTGTAATCGTCGAACGATTTAAAAAGGACGAACTTCACGGTAGGCAGCGGCTTTACTATGGACAGAATGTGCGTGAAGCTGACCCCTTCCCACTCGTTGTCGAATCGGCTCCAGCTTGTGACGCAGTGGAAGTCGGAGACGTCTTTGAACTGCGGCTGGGCGAGAAACTCTTCCCAGGTCCATGAGACGGGATTGGCCACGAGTCCGCCGATGCTGAGTTTCCATTCCGAGAGAGGAATGTCAGGCTTTAGCCCGAGATCGAGCACAGGCCAGGTTTCGACGAGATGTTGTCCCGGTGGCAGGCGAGCATCCCCTTCATAGAATACTTCTCGTTCTTCACCGCCACGGCGGGCCTTGGCCCACTGTTCCTTGGTTTTGGTCAAGCGAGTTGATTCATCCATGTGTCGGCCTCCTCGTACAGACAGAGTAGGGCAGGAGGCGGAGATCTTACAAGCAGGAAAAGTAGAACTATGAAGGTGGTTGTTGTATGAGAAGTCTGTCGATCACAGCTTGAAACTCGGCAAACGGTTGAGCCCCAACCAAGGGGCGGCCGTTGATGAAAAACGTTGGAGTGCTGGTCACGCCGAGCTTGAGACCATCGTGCAGATCTTTGGCCACTTCCTCCCGATAACGTCCTGTGTTCAGACAGGTGGCAAAGGCGTCCTGATTAAGCCCGATCTCTTTGGCAAGTTCGGTGAAGTTCCAACCTGTCCCCGGCGCTTGGCGGTCAAATAAGCTGTCGTGGTATTCCCAAAACTTTCCTTGCTCTGCTGCGCACTGGGCGGCCTCGGCGGCTTGTTGCGCATGCGGGTGGTTAGGACCGGGATAATCCCGATATACCACTTTGACCTTGCTCGGGTACTTCGCAAGGATTTCCTTGATCATCGGCACACTGAGCCTGCAGTACTGGCATTGGAAATCTGAAAACTCCACGATGGTTACGGGCGCGTTGGCTGGTCCCACTGATGGATCGTCATCGGCACTGACCGAGAGAATAGGGGGCTCTGGCGCAGGAAGATTGATGTGGATATCGGCCTGACGGCGAAGGGCCACCAGCAGCGCTTGGCGAAGTATTGCCTGTTCCTGAGGATCGCGCGGCGCTTCAAGGCCTACGCTGCTCCGCGCCTTATCTGGGCTCAACTGTTTAACGGGGGCGGGGAGGTTCGCGAGTCGGGCGATCGTTTCCGATTGAGACGCGTTCGCCAACAATTGCGCGACGGAGACCCCTTTTGTGGACGCTTCGGCCTTGAGGAGTTCCTCATCGATCAGTTGCTGGAGCGCTTGGTGCAGCAATTGGCTGCGCTGTTGGTCCGCTTGATAGAGGGGAAGGGCCACGGCCTGCTCAATCTCACGCAAGGTAATCGAGCGCGTTCCTATGCTCGCGACAACCCTATTTCCGGACTCGGCCGTATCCTGCTCATGCCGTGGAAATTGCCAGCGGATTCCCAAGAACACGGCAAATAGGACGACTAAGCCGAGGGCCGCCAGGATTCGAGCCATTGGTATGGTTTTCACGGGTTGGAAGATCCCACCAAATTGTCCGTCTCAGATTTTCTTATAAACCATATCCAGAGGATCAGCGGAAATCCATACATTGTTGAGAATCCACGCGTCGTTTCAAGTCATGGGTTCTGGAGGTGCCTAAGGGCACACCACGAAAATCGAGTGCGGCCTTGCTCCCTCTCCCTCCAAAGAAGTACCCCCCCTGTATAGCGGGTCCCCCTCCATCCTCGGTATTGGCGGAAGAGGCGTTCCATTCTAGGCTTGGGTCATGTACGCCGCTGAGGGAAAACAGCCGCAGAAAACTCTGTCAGAGCAAGACGGTGAATCCCCGGCCCATGGCGCCGACACCTCGGACAAGAAGGATCATGGCGTTCGGCCATTGCATTGAGAAACATCGCTCGCAGAAGCAGGGCAGGGAACTGGACAACTCGCAACAGGGAGACCAACCGAGGGCACACACATGACGTGGCTAAACCACTTTTACAGCACCTCAGTGGCCGTCCCGTTGTCGCTCCTTATTGTGGCGGCGATTGTTTTGCTCAGCTGGCGAAAAAGAGGGCATCAGATCATCTTGGCGCTGACCCTCGTTCTGTACGCACGATACTTGTTGTGGAGAGGCCTCTACACCCTGAATACCGGCGACTGGGCCAGCCTCCTGGTAAGTTGGACGGTGTATACGGCCGAAGCCTATGCCTTTGTGCAGATTGTGTTGTTTGCCTATCACGCCTGGTCGCCGCTCGAACGCAAACCGGTGCCACTGCGCCGCCATCCAAACGTCGATATCTTCGTCACGGTCGTCGATGAACCTCTGAGCATTCTTCGCCGCACGTTGATCGGTTGTGTCAACCAAGACTATCCCAAAGACCGCTATCGGGTATATGTGCTCGACGACGGCCAGCGAGACGAGATTAAGACGTTAGCCGCGTCGTTGAACTGTGAATACATCCGCCGGGCGAATCGACAACATGCGAAAGCCGGAAATCTGAATCATGCCTTGCAAGAAACCTCGGGAGAATTCATCGCGATCTTCGACGTCGATCACGTCCCGACCAGCAGTTTCTTGAAGGACACGGTGGGATTTTTCCAGGACAAGCGAGTTGCGTTTGTCCAAACGCCGCATCATTTCTACAACCCGGACGTGTTTCAGAAGAATCTTCAACTCGAGGGATCGCTCAAGAACGAGCAGGCGCTGTTCTATCGTGTGCTTCAGGCTGGTCGCGATCGCCACAATAGTGCCTTCTTTGCCGGAAGCTGTGGGTTGTTTCGCCGCCGTGTCTTGATGGAGATCGGCGGGTTCCGCACCGAGACCGTGACCGAAGACATTCACACGAGCATGGTGATCCATGCGAAGGGCTATCGGTCATGCTACCTCAATAAGGTGCTGGCAGCAGGACTCATGCCCGAAACATTCGAGCGTTCCATCAAACAACGGGTACGGTGGGCGATGGGCCACGTGCAAATTCTCTTTCAGACGAATCCGTTTACCATGCGTGGCCTCACCCTCCCGCAGAGGATCGGTTATTTCGCGTCCATATTTTATTTCCTGCACGGACTGCCTCGTGTTGTCTGCCTCGTCGCCCCGCTGTTTGCCCTGCTGCTCGGAATTATCCCCGTCACGGCTGATGTCCTGTCGCTCATCAACTTTTTCGGATCCTATTACCTGGCGACGCTCGTGATGCTGAGAACCGTCAGCCGGGGCACCAGAAATGCGTTCTGGTCCGACATTTATGAAACGGCGGGCTGCATCGCTCTGGGTTGGGCCACGCTCAAAACTGCGATAAGACCATGGAAGAAACGGGCGTTCGTCATCACTCCCAAAGGAGAGGCTCAACAACGGCGCGGGTTCTCACGGTTCTCCTACATCATGCCCCATCTCATGATCATGGGGCTGCTCATCGCGGGACTGGTGACGGGCATCCGTCTCTGGCTGGCGAAGGTTTCTCTCCCAGGATTGGAGGTGAGTCTTTTCTGGGGGTCGGTCAATCTCATCCTGGTCGGCGTGGCTATTTTGGCGGCCGCAGAAGTGCCGGAATGGCGAGGAACATTTCGCATCAGGCATCGTCTGCCTTGTCAGTTGGTGAAAGGAAAGGAACGGCTCAACGGCATCGTGAAGGATATCAATGAGACCGGCGCACTCATTCGAGTGAACAAGCAATTCTTGAAAGGCGATGGGCAAATTCTTTGCAGCGTCAAGAACCGGGTGGGCGACCTGCTTACCGTTAAAGGCCGAATCTGTCGTCAGGAGGAGGTGTCACCCAACGCGGTCGAGATCGGGCTGAAATTTATCGATGTGGACGAGAAGACCGCCGATTCCTTGATCGTTGCCGCGTTTTCCGACTCCCGTGCCTGGAATCAATCCGAAGTTGAACCGGGAATATTCCGGAGCCTGTGGTCTCTCCTGCGAGTGTTCAGAAAAGTCGTCAAGACATCGCGAAAGTCACTGCGGAGTGACCTTCGCTTCCCCTATCGTGAAAACTGTCTCCTGGTGTTGCGAGACCGTACCCTCGCAGGCACAGTTGCGCAGATTTCAGCGACCGGTCTTTCGGTGAACATTCCTGGAACGGTCGATCTTGTCGGCGAGAGTGGTACCCTCTATGTAAAGCCATTTACGTTGAAGGTCCGTCGTAGATGGGCGATGCAATGTGACGGAACCGTGCTGGCCGGTTTTACAATCGAACGTGTGGAGCGAGGAGCAGACCAATGGCGAGAACGCACTTCTCTTGCGGCATAGCGTTGTGTGTGGCCCTGTCGTGGCCCGCTATCGTCGCGGCCGGCGATGTGTTTACAGGCTATCAAATCGACAATAAGGGCGAGTACTACACGTATTTGGGCGTCCGGACTCCGTTGACCTCCAGCAAGTCGAATGTCCAACCTTTCGTTCAAGTGCTGGGAGCCGGGCTCGGCTACATATTTAAAGATAATGGCGTGAATCGCAAGGCCGAGGTCCAGTTTGCAACCCCTTCCTTAGGACTCAAGTATATTCAGGGACCGTGGAACTTCATCGGATTTGCCGGTCCTCAGTTTCGGTGGAAACAGCAGGATCTTTCAACTGGGGGCAGATCAAACGAGAATGATGTCGGCGTATACCTCCAGGGAGAGGCCTTTTACTGGCATGAGAAAGGAACGTTTCATGCCATTGCGTCATACACGAATCTGGATAGTTTCGCATGGAGTCGCATCAGAGCCACCAGGTTGGTCCACAAAAGCGAGCAAGGCTGCTGTTCCACCTACCTCGGTTGGGACCTCGCGGGCATGGGGAACAACCAGTTTTATGCGGTCCAAACCGGCCCGCTGGTTCAAGTGCCAGTCGATCGCTTTTATCTGACGCTCAAAGGCGGCTATCAATACACGCAAACATTTCATAACGGAGCGTATGGGGGCGTGGAATTGTATTTTCCTTTCTAGCAGGCTGTCCAAAGACCATGGCGATTCCGCAGGATTCCGAGCATGCCCATAGCCACAACGCGTTGGATTCTTTTTTGCCAGTTATGTCGATGGGTCAAATCACGTCCACAATATGGACCCGTCCGGTACCAGGGTGGATATCGCGAAACATGTGGCACCTCCAGATATCCCTATGTCGAATCGCTGGCCAATTCCTTCGTGGGGGGATCTGCCTTACGGGGGGGGTATACCTACCAGCGGGGAATTGGCACTGCGGCCGTATGGCCCTATCCTGAGATTCGTTGACCGCCTGCGTCCCTTGCGCCGCAGTAGCACGGTACTCATGTGATCGAAATAGTGGGTGTCTGTCGGTAATTCGGTAATGATGGCAGGAGGTCCTCACATGTCCAGCTGGGCCGGGGAGTTGATCGGTACGAGCAGATGCTTTCTCCAGGCGACGGGGATGATCCCTATGTTGAGCAAGTCCAAATCGACGGTGTTGATATCCGGAGAGACGGGAACGGGCAAAGAACTCTTCGCCCGAGCCATTCACTATTCCGGCGAGCGTCAAAGAAAGCCCTTTGTCCCGGTGAATTGTGCGGCGTTGCCGGACCTTTTGATCGAAAACGAACTGTTTGGCCACAGCAAAGGAGCCTTCACAGGAGCGATCATTGAGAAGCCAGGCCTCTTCCATGAAGCTGACGGCGGCACCCTGTTTCTCGACGAAATCAATTCGCTCAGCATGACGGTGCAGAGCAAGCTGCTACGCGTCCTTCAAGATCAAGAGTTCAGGCCGTTGGGCTCGACGAAAAGCCGAAAAGTCGATGTGAAGATCATTGCTGCGACCAATACGGACTTGCGCTACTTGGTCGACACTCGCCAATTCCGGGAGGATCTCTACCACCGGCTGAATGTATTGTCAGTTGTCCTGCCACCTTTGCGCGATAGGAAGGAGGATATTCTTCTGCTGGCGAATCATTTCCTGAAGGTCTACGCGAAAGAATTCGTTAGGGGAGCTATGACGCTGGGGCATTCAGCCGAGGCTAAGCTGATGGGCTATGCTTGGTCCGGTAACGTGAGGGAGCTGGAGGGTGTCGTGCATCGTGCCGTGGCGATGGCATCGGGAGAGCGGCTCGAAGCCCAGGATCTTGATCTGCCGGAGAATGAACGTTCTGAGTCTATGGGGCCGACGATGACGTTGTTGTCTCGAGGAGTGACGCCCAGTGAGGGCAGTTTTCAAGAGATGAAGGAGAAAGTCATTGCGGAATTCGAGATGGCATTTCTGAGTGCGTTACTCTCGACTCATCACGGTAACATTTCTCGAGCTGCCCGGGCCGCGAACAAAGAACGACGGGCGTTCCAGCGTCTCCTGCAGAAGCATGGGCTGGATCGGCGGGTGTTTTCTGCGGCATAGCAGGCTGCGGAAAAACTATTGTGGCACGGTGGAAATTCAATGGCCCGTACATCTAGGGCAACAGGAGAACACCGCGCAGGATGCTCAAAAAGTCCGTCCAGCAAGGCTGCAGCGAGCGAAGAGGCGAAGGCGTACGCTTCGGTACGTTGAGCTTCTGAGCGAAGCGAGAACGCCGCTGGCGGAATTTTTCAGCATCCTGATAGGGGCAGCATTCCTGAGGCGCCTTAGCCGCAGAAGAGGAAAGTATGAAGGTCCGCGTTTAATATTTGCACGTGTTTACGCGCGAGACAGATCCGGCATTGAAGTTGCTGTTTCCTGTCACCATGAACAGGCCGGATCTTTCGGAAGACAACAATGTTGTGGCATGGCTGATTCTCGGCTACCTCTGTTCCCACCCGGACGCGAAGGATACGGCAGAGAGCATTGGCAGATGGTGGCTGCGTGGCGAGGGGATCGATGCCGATACGGATGTGGTTCGTGCCTCACTTGTCTACCTGGTGAAGTGGGGATGGCTGACGGCAACAGAATGTTCTGCAGGCCTCACCCTGTATGGACTGAACAAGAACCATCTGGACACGCTAAGGCAGTTTCTCCAGAGCCAGTCGAGTGTTCACTAACAGGCTGCGGGAAAAACCATTTCGGCACAGCAGAACTTCGAGGGTCCGCACGTGTGGCACAACAAGAGAACACTCCCCCAGGATGCTCAAAAAGGCCGTCCAGCAAGGCCGTAGCGAGTGAAGGGCCGAGTCGTACCCTCTGGGGTACGTGGAGGGTCTGAACGATGCGAGAACGCTGCTGGCGGACTTTTTCAGCATCCTGCTAAACATCACGGGCACGCCACGGTATTGGTCGACCCGGATGCTGAGGTCCCATTTGCCTCCTTCTCAAGTGTCTGGCGCGCCTGGCGAAGATTGTCCGTGGCCTTTTCATAGAATTGAGGATTCGTTTCGATGGCCTTCTCGAAGCAGGCGGCTGCCTGCTTGGGATTCCCCATGCCGAGTAGTGTGACTCCGAGGTTGTTGTAGGCGCGAGGCTCGTCCGCTGCTTTCTTGAAGGAGTCAAGCGCATCGGCATACCGCTGGCGTTGCGCATAGGCAATCCCCAGATTGTTATAGAGCTTCGGCGGGGCAGAACCGGCGGCTGCAGCCTGTTCATAGGCCTGGATCGCGGCCTCATAATTCCCGCTCAGAGCATAGGCGAGGCCGAGATTATTCAAGACGCCTGGTTCGCGCGGACGCAGAGCCAGCGCCGCTTTGTAGGCGGTGATGGCCTCGGCGTGACGTTGCTCCTGGTCATACGCGAGACCGAGCAAATTGTGGGACAGCCAGCTGGAAGGGTCGAGCGCGATGGCCTGGGTGAGCGCCTCTTCAGCCTCTCGCAACTTGCCTTGGAGCAGATAGACATGCCCGATCCCTTGATGCGCCGGGGCTGAACTGGGCTCTCTGGTCAGCAGATCATGGAACTGCGTCAACGCCGGCTCGAACGCTCCCTGCTGTAGGAAAATCTGGCCGACCTTGAGGCGCACAGAGTTGCGAGTGGGATCGGCATCCAGCGCTTTGCTGTAGTGGACGCCTGCCAAAGGGAGGTTGCGCCGCTGCGTGTACATATCTCCTGCGCGTTCGTGCTCTTCCGCAGTCATCTCAGGAGCCGGTGGAGTCGGATTCTCAACACTACCCTGTCCTCCCTTCTGCTGTTCCATCACCTTTCGATATTCTGACATATCGAACGACGAAGGGTTGGAGTCTTTCGATCCAGCACACCCGGTCACGACACAGGCTCCAACAAGAAGACCGACGCGAAGCTGAAATCTTGATTGCTTCCAAGTGATCATAGCCATCCTTTCCTGTACCACCCTTTACGCAAGTCTGGCGCAGTTCAGCATTACGTGAAGCCTGCCGGATGGTCAACCAAAACAGTCGTTTCTCCTCCCGATCGATGAAGGGCTCTGACCGCTGTATCTCGGAGTGCGGCTCCTGCGCCGCATCAGGAGAACGAGCCTAGGACTATTCCCTGAGGTCTGCATGCCGCAGCCAGGAGAGGCGAGAATTGAAACGATCAAGATTAACAGCTGGTTAGAGAATCATGCCGGCTGGCCGCTGCTTTGCACTGTCCTGTGAGCAATGCGCACACGACTTTCAGACGCGACAACCCGGGTGAAGGAGGTGAGGAAATTTCCGATCAGTGTGATCGGTCGCGGATGAGAGTTGGACGTGCGGAATGTGCAGGATGTTTCGAGAGCCATAATCATTCACGTGACACAAAAGAAAGGTGACTACCATGTTGAACGCCATTCGTCAGTTTGTGAAGGAAGAAGAAGGTGTCGCCGCAGCTGAGTACGCTATTTTGCTCACATTGATCGCGCTAGCTCTCGTTGCCGCAGTCACTGGGCTTCAGGGGGCCATTTCAGGCGCTTTTACTAGAGCCGCAGGGATAATTAACCCCTCCTAATTATCGGGTTGCGGCCGTAGCATCGGCTGGCCCGTTGCATCGGGCCAGCCGGATCATCGTGAAGTCTGAGGCGCGAAGTCAGATAGCGAAGAATCGCTCATACCGTGACACAAAAGAAAGGTGACTACCATGTTGAACGCCATTCGTCGGTTTGTGAAGGAAGAAGAAGGTATCGCCGCAGCTGAGTACGCTATTTTGCTCACATTGATCGCGCTAGCTCTCGTTGCCGCAGTCACTGGGCTTCAGGGGGCCATTTCAGGCGCTTTTACTAATGCCGCAGGAATAATTAACCCCTCCTAATTATCGGGTTGCGGCCGTAGCATCGGCTGGTCCGATTCACGTTCGGACCAGCCAATCTGGTTGGATCATCGTGAGACCTGAACAACGAAGTCGGACAACGAAGGAACGTGTAGCTTCAATAACGGCAAGGTGGGTCTTTAGAGAGGGGGAACGACGATGATGGATCCGGTCATGATTGTGGCGCTCGCAGCGGTGCTTGTGACAGCCATAGACACAGACATCCGTTCGTCTCGAATCCCCAATTGGCTGACCTTCTCCGCTATGGGCTTTGCGCTCGTCGGTCATGCCTGGTTAGGCGGTGCTCCAGAAGTGATGTTCAGCCTGGCAGGACTTGGTGCAGGCCTAGGGCTGTTCCTGATTCCATATGTGGTTGGGGGGATTGGAGCGGGAGATGTGAAACTGATGGCGGCTATCGGTGCGTTTGTTGGCCCCTATGATGCGCTCTTTTCCGGATTGCTCGCGATCATGGTCGGCGGGGCCTATGCCGTAGGGGCTATGTGTTACCAGTGGGGATTCTCTGCGACGGGCCACAAGTTGTTTTCAGCCGCTCAGGGGGCTCTATTTGCGGGAGGGCTCGGTTGGCTTCACGAATTCAAGCTGCCCTTTCGTTTGCGCTATGGGCTTGCGATTGCGGGTGGCACCCTACTTTTTCAGCTTGGACTCCATCCCTTTGGGGGGTAGGCATCTGCCGGATCTCAGCTAGACTTAGGCATACGGATTTAGGACAGAAAGCAAGGCAATCAGAGATGAGAAAGTTCGCGAAGACAGAAGAGGAGACGAAACGATGAAGCGGTACCGGCCTCTGGTATTTTTTGGCGTGGCGTTATTACTCGGTCTAGTGACCAGCATTTTGGTGTTTTCCTGGTTGCAGAATGAAAAGAACCGGTTGATGGCGGCGCCCATTCCCTTGAGCACGAATGTGCAGGTGCTCGTGTCGAACGCAGATCTTCCCTGGGGAACCAAGCTGACACCGGAGATGATGCAGCTGCAGGAGTTTCCTTCGGGAGCGATTCCCGAAGGCACCTTTACCAGCTTGGAAGCCATTAAGGATCGGGTGATCTTGGTTGACCTCAAGAAGAACGAACTGCTCCTGGAGTCGAAATTGGCCCCTCTTGGCACGACGGGCGGCGGAGTCGCAGCCGTGACGGATATCAATAAACGAGCCATGTCGGTCAAAGTCGACGATGTCATCGGTGTCGCCGGGTTCATCAAGCCGGCCGATCGCGTGGATGTGATGGTGACCATTGAGCCGGAGGGTGGCAAGCAGGCGAATATGATGTCCAAGATGATTCTGGAGAACGTGAAAGTCTTGGCGGCCGGCACGCAGATGGAGCGGAAGGGCAAGGATGAAGAGCCCAAGCAGGTCACAGTGATCACGGTAGAAGTGGATGTGGAAGAGGCTGAAAAGCTCGCGCTGGCATCGACCCAGGGGCGGTTACGACTCGCGCTGCGGAATCCTCTCAACAAGGAGCATGTGCTGACGAAAGGGGCCAATGTCGGGGCGCTCTTGAGTTCGTACCGTCCAAAGCAGACCGCAAAGCCCAAGGTTGAGAGTGATGGGACGGTGCGTATCGAAGTGATCAAAGGCGATGTTCGCAAGGAATACAAGTTTTAGGATTGTGGAGGGATGGCGATGAATATAACGGATCAGCACATAAGTTACTGCGGTCGATGGGGCCTGGTTCTCGTGATCGGCTGGGCCATTGTGGGACCGGTTGGGGCTGTGGCGGCCAATGAGGGCATGGTCCATCCCGTGACCTCGGCGCGGGAGGCGCAACAGGTCAGTTTGGTGGTCGGGAAATCGACCGTGGTGGATATGCCGGTGGCGATCAAGCGGGCGTCGTTGGCCGATCCGCAGATCGCGGACGCCATCGTCCTCAGTCCGAAGCAGATTTACGTTACGGGGAAAGGCTACGGCTCGACCAATCTCACGCTCTGGGGCAAGGACGACCAAGTCCTCGCCGTGTTCGATCTCGACGTGGGGATCGACCTCGCGCGCTTGAAACAGCACCTTGGCGAATTACTCCCCGATGAAACGAATCTTCACCTGAAGGGGACCCATGACCATGTCACGGTGTCGGGCACCGTGTCGAGCGAATCGCGATTGAGCCAAGTGCTGGCCGTCGCGGAGGCCTATGCGCCGAAGAAGGTGCTGAATTTTCTCAAAATCTATCCCGAGCCGCCGGGCAGTACCGTGCCGCCGGATGTGCAGACGGTCACGGTGGAAGTGATCAAAGGCACGGTGGTGAATTCTGTGAAGTTCTGAAGTGAAACAGTCGCAGTGCATATCCGGCAGCGAGAAGATTGGCTATCAAGACTCTGGAGGAACATGTCGATGAAACAACGTGACGCGATCGTGACAGTGGGATTGCTGTTGGGGATCTGTGCGGCGCCGTTGATTTATGCACAAGAGCCGGCAGCCGGCACTCCGGCAAGCGGCGCGGCGATGGAACAGCGCGACATTCAGAAACTGGAATTGACCTCAGGCAAGTCGAAAGTGTTGGACCTGCCTGTGGCGATCAAGCGGGCCTCGCTGGCCAATCCGGAGGTTGCGGATACGGTCGTCCTGTCTCCCACGCAGATTTACCTGACCGGCAAGACGACCGGGATCACCAATCTGACGCTCTGGAATGAAAGCGGGAAGATGATGGGCATGTATGACGTGGTGATCACACCGGACTTGAGCCGTCTGAAGGAGAATCTCCATAAGGCGCTGCCCGATGAGAAGGGCATTCTTGTGACCTCCAGCCACGACCACATTACGTTGTCCGGAACAGCCTCGAACGCCAATAATCTCTCCCATTCCTTGAGCATTGCGGAAGCCTATGCGCCAAAGAAAGTCATCAATTCGATGCAGGTCGGAGGCGTGCAGCAGGTCATGCTCGAAGTCCGCGTTGCGGAAATGAGCCGTGAATTAGTCCGCCGGTTGGGTATCAACGCGACAGCCGCCACACCTCAAGGGTTTGGAATGACCGCGCTGAACCAACTTACAAGTATGTTGGGCGGCAACAGTTTCGGCCAAACAACGGGCGGCCTCCTGTCATCCACATTAAACTTGACCCAAAATGCTACTTCAGCTGTCAATGGCGCTTTCCAGTTCCAGACCGGCAACATCACCTGGTCCGGTTTCATCGATGCCTTGCACCAGGAGAGTATCGTTAAAGTGCTTGCTAAGCCGACGCTGGTGGCCTTGAACGGGCAGGAAGCGGCCTTTCTCGCCGGTGGTGAGTTTCCAATTCCCGTTCCCCAGGCGTTCGGTCTGGTCACGATTCAGTTCAAAAAATTCGGGGTTGGCTTGGTGTTCACGCCGAACATCGTGAACAGCAAGCACATCAGTCTGAACGTTGCGCCGGAAGTATCGGAATTGGACTTTCAGAATGCTCTCAGAACCCAGGGATTCGTCGTACCTGCCATCACCACGAGACGTGCCTCGACGACGATCGAATTGGCCGATGGACAGAGTTTTGCAATCGGTGGGCTCATGCGGGATAACGTGCGTGAAATCATTTCCAAATATCCGGGCCTCGGCGATATCCCGATTCTTGGGGCTCTTTTTAGAAGCACCTCGTTTCAAAAGGATGAAACAGAGCTGCTCATTATCGTGACGGCGCATCTGGTCAAGCCGCTGGATATGACGGCACAGACCCTGCCGACCGACTATTACGTGGAACCCAATGATTTCGAATTCTATCTCTTGGGCTATGCCGAAAAGGGCGGGTTGGGCGGCAAAGCGGGGCAGAAATCACCTGCCGCCGAAGTGCTTTCCAATCGGGTGACAAGAGGTCGCGCGATGGAAGGGCAGGTCGGACACATCGTTCCCTAAACTTTAAAAGTTTAACGCAACTGGCTTAGAGATGAGAAGGAGATTGCTATGAGAATGATGAGCGTGACGTTAGCGGTCGTCAGTATAGGCCTTCTGTTCGGAGCTTGTGCCCGTACGACCGTTAGCCCGAACTGGGGAAAGGCTTATCAGGAGATGCGAGCGAACCAGGTCCTGGATCCGACGGCCGGTGAACAACTGGATCCGGTCGAAGGCCAAGACGGAAGAGTGAATGCGACGGCGATGGAGGCCTATCGACAGGGTTTTGAGAAGCCGGATGCGGAATTCAACAAATCGGCCGTGACAAGTGGCGTGCAAACGAGGTAGTCGAGCGAAGGGATATATCCAATGCGAGGGTTGAACGAGCGTGGTGCGGTGGCCGCAGAATTTGCGCTCCTGTTGCCGGTGCTCTTGACGATTCTCTTCGGCACCATTGAGTTCGGCATGATCATGTACAGTCGCGAATTGATCACCAACGCCAGCCGGGAAGGGGCGCGGGCAGGGATCATCCAGGTCTCGCCCAAGCCAACGGCAGGACAGATCACCACGATCGCCACCACGTATCTGACCGGAACAGGGATTAATTCCGCGGATGTAACCATCACAGTGACCGGAGCGGGAGGGGCCAATCCCGCCACCCTCACGGTGGCGACCACCTATAGGTACCCCTGGTTAATCCCCTATATCCCGACCCTGCTGGGATTACCCAGCCCCTTTCCTCTGACGGGACAAGCCATCATGCGCCATGAATAACACGATGATCGCTGCGAGGAGCTATGCGATGGACAACGCAGTCACAAGGAACCTAATCAAGCCTCTCAACAACTCGCGTGGAGCCGTTGCGGTGATGGTGGCTGTCACGATGACGGTACTCTTAGCGATGGCTGCCGCCGCGCTCGATATCGGCCATGCGCTCGTGGGGAGGAACGAACTGCAGAATGCAGCGGACGCCGGCGCATTGGCCGGGGCGAGGGCGCTGGGTATCCTGTATGAAGGCATGACGCCGGCTGCCATGGGTACTTACCAACTTCCCGGTGCTGATGCGACGGCGATTGTCACCGCGGTGCAAAATACCGCGGTCCTGAATGCGGCGGCTGGTGTGAATGTGACGGTGAATGCGGGTGATGTTCAGATTGGTCTGTGGAATTCTGCGACCAGAACATTGACCCCGACGGTCAACCAACCGAGGTCTGTCAGGGTCATCACCAGGCGAGATGGCACGGCGAATGGCCCGATCAGCACGTTTCTGGCGAGCGTGGTCGGCATCACAAGCGTGAATGTCAGCGCGGCTGCGACGGCGGAACTCACCGCGATCGGCTCCACCCCCCCAGGTGCGTTGAATCTGCCAGTCGCCATCTCACAACTTTTCTTCAGCCAGTATGGCTGTGGCGACTCGATCATGCTCTATCCCAGCAATGGAAATGCGCAATCCTGCGCGGGCTTTACCACGTTTACCCAGTCTCCATCCAATGACGTTGCTATGAGAAACATCATCAATGGCATGATTGCTGGTACCTATACGACGCCAGCGACCACGGCTGGTGTGACAGACCTACAGTTCACCAATGGAACCTTAAGCACTCAAACCTGGAATGCGCTGGTGAATCTGTTCAATGCCAGGAAAGATGCGAATGGAGTATGGGATGCCTTGGTGCCTGTCTATCAAGGCAATGCCTGCAACCCGAGCGGAGCGATCCCGATCGTCGGGTACGCCAACATCGCGATCACCAATATCCATGGTCAGCCAGGCGCGACGATTGTAGGGAAGGTCTCGTGCCCCATGTTCCAATCAGGGGGAGTAGGTGGCGGGCCTGCATATGGGGTGTTCACGACCTTACCTGGTCTTGTCGAATAACTTGTGTAACCGGGGAGAATGGCTCCATGGCGCGATTGATTGCAGTGTCGATTGACTGTCGAAATGAAGCGGCTCGGCATACCTTTGAAGAGATCGTCTCGGGGCGGCGGGACTATCTGGTGACCAAAGGGCAGGGGACCGGCGCGGTGGACATGTTGTTGCTCGAATTGGACGAATTGCGCCCGCAACAGACGTTCGGCCATATCCGTAAACTGCTGAGCGCATCGCCGAACCTCGAGGTGTTTCTCACAGCCTCGCGGACGGACCCGCAAATGCTCTTGGAAGCGTTCCGGCTCGGGGTGAAGGAGTTTCTCCCTCAACCTCTGACGCGCCAAGAAGTGGAACCGGCCCTTGCGCGGTTCGAGGAGCGATTCAACGGGCGAGTGTTCGGCGCGGAGATGCAGTCAGGCAGAGTTGTCAGCGTCATCGGTGCGAGAGGCGGGGTGGGCGCCAGCACGGTAGCCACGAATCTTGCGACTTCCGTGCAACAGGCGAGTCAACGGGAGTCGGTGGCGTTGGTGGATCTCGACATGCACGGCGGAGATCTCGGATTGTTCTTGGACCTCCATGCGTCTCAAGGGCTGAAGCATCTCTCGAAGGATATCTCCCGGCTGGATGAAACGATCATCCGGAGCAGCTTGACACCACATTCGTCTGGACTGCACCTTCTCGCGTCGGGCTATGAAGGGTTCGACGAGGTCGCGCCCACGACAGGCAGCACGATGCGCGTGATCGGTCTCCTCCGATCGATGCACCGGCATGTGTTCGTGGATTCCGGGCATGTGTTGGAGCCGGCGGTCAAGGAAGCGCTGGATTGTTCCGATCAGATCATCGTCGTCACGACGCTCTCGTTGCCGGCCATCCGTCGTACCAAGCGGTTGCTGGAGACCTTGGGAGCCGCGCAATACCCGGCTGGCAAGGTACAGGTGGTCGTCAATCGCTATATGAACGATCAGAAGGACTTGTTAAGTGAGACTGAAGACATGCTGGGCCTGCGCATGGCGGGATTGATTCCAAACGATTATGGGACGGCCAGCGAGGCCCTCGACCACGGGAAGCCTCTGACGATCATGGCCTCGAGGACGACGATCGGACAATGGTACTTGCGGGGGACCGATCAGCTCATCGGCGACAAGGCAGCCGTCAACCGGACGGCTTCGGGGAACGAGTCGAGTAAGAAGGCCTCATTCTTCGGGCGATATCTCCCGAGCTTTGGGCTTGAGACGAAAGGGAAGCCGTCGGTCGTATAAGCCGGTCGGTCAGTATCGGTAGTGAACTCGTAGGCTGTTCAAAATGGCCGTCCAACAAGGCCGCAGCAAGTGAAGGGCCGAGGCGTACCCTCTGGGGTACGTTGAGGGTCTGAACGATGCGAGAACGCCGCTGGCGGACTTTTTCAACAGCCTGCCAGACAACCAGGGCGAGAAGGAGGACACGCAGATACTATGCTCATAATGAAACAGACTAACGGGACGGAGGTCGTATCCCACTACGAGGAGTTGAAGGACCGTCTCCACCAGCGCGTGATCGAGTTGCTCGATCTCAACGCGGTCAATTCGATGTCGCAAGAGGCCGTGACTGTTCAGTTGACCAAGCTGATCGAACAACTCCTACAACAAGAGTCAGTCCCTCTCAACCAGCGGGAACGGACACAAATCACGCAGGACATTCTGCATGAGGTGCTGGGGTTGGGGCCGTTGGAGCCGTTGCTGGCGGATCAGACCGTCAACGATATCCTCGTGAATGGGTACAAGCAGGTCTTCGTCGAGCGATCAGGGCGGCTGGAACTGACGTCTATCCGATTCAAGGACAATGCCCATCTGAAGAAGATCATCGAGAGGATCGTCTCGCGCATCGGACGCCGCATTGATGAGTCGTCTCCCATGGTGGATGCGCGCCTAGCGGATGGATCGCGCGTCAATGCCATCATCCCGCCGCTCGCGATCGACGGGCCGTCTCTCTCGATCAGAAAGTTTAGCAAGGACCCACTGCAACTCTATCACCTGATTGACAAGCAGTCGTTGACGCCCGAGATCGGTGAATTATTGAAGGCGATCGTGCAGGCCAGATTGAACGTGCTGATCTCAGGTGGAACCGGGTCGGGGAAAACCACGCTACTGAATGTGCTGTCCGGATTCATTCCGAATAATGAACGGATCGTGACGATCGAAGATGCTGCGGAACTTCAATTGCGCCAGGAGCATGTAGTCCGACTGGAGACAAGGCCGGCTAATATCGAGGGAAAAGGGGAAATCGCGCAGCGTGAGTTGGTGAAGAATGCCCTCCGTATGCGTCCGGACCGGATCATCCTGGGCGAGGTGCGCGGAGCGGAGAGCTTGGACATGCTCCAAGCCATGAACACTGGTCACGACGGGTCGTTGACGACCGTCCATGCCAATTCCTGTCGGGATGCCCTGACCAGGATTGAGACCTTGGTGTCGATGGCAGGGTTCAATTTGGCGGCGAAGGCGATGCGCCACTATATGTCGTCCGCATTGGATGTGATTGTTCAGATTGCGCGGTTGTCAGACGGGACGAGGAAGTTGATCAGTCTGCAAGAGGTTGTCGGCATGGAGGGCGACCTGATTACGCTACAAGAACTCTTCATCTTCCAGCAGACCGGTCTCGATGAGAATCGTAAAGTAAAGGGACGTTTCAAGGCCACCGGTGTACGGCCGAAGTTTGCCGAGCGACTGGCTGCGAAGGGCGTGGCTCTTCCTCCCGATCTGTTTGACCCGCAAAAGGTGTACGAATGCTGACCGTTCTGATTGCTCTAGGCATTTTCGGCACGATCCTCCTGTTTCTGCAAGGCTGTGCGGCGTTGCACCGCTTGATGTCTCGCCGGGGGACGGACCGCGCCATCGAACGTCTCCAGAAGTGGTCGGCTCCCGAGGTGGCGGCACAATTGAACATCGTTCGCAAGGAGTCACTTAGCGACATCCCCTGGCTGAACGATGCCTTGCTCACGATGCGCCGATTCCAGCCGCTCCGTGTTCTTCATCGACAGGCGGATTGTCGGGTTCCCCTGGGCATCTTTGCTCTGGGTATGCCGCTTTTGGGGCTTACCGCGCTGTTGCTGGCCCTTTCGATGCATCAACCCATGGTGCTCGCGTTTCTAGTTGCTGTCGTACTTGGCTCTCTCCCTGTCGGGTATCTCTATTGGCTAAAGAGTCAGCGGATGGCGACGTTTGAGCGGCAGTTGCCGGAGGCGCTTGAATTGGTTTCACGGGCTCTTAAGGCCGGCCATGCTTTCTCTGTTGGAATGAAACTGGTGGGAGAGGAAGCTGCCGATCCTATCGGCATTGAGTTTCGGCGTGTGTGCGATGAAATCTCCATGGGTGTGGCTCTCCCTCATGCACTCAAGAACATGACCGATCGGTTGGATTGCCTGGATTTACGGTTTTTTGTTACGTCCGTGCTCGTCCAGCGGGAAACCGGTGGCAACCTTGCCGAGATTATTGATTCGCTGGCAGGCATGATCCGTAAACGGTTTGAATTGCAGCTGAAAGTGAACGCCTTGTCGGCCGAAGGGCGATTCTCTGGGATTCTTTTATTTGGCCTCCCTATTGTTGTCGGGTTCCTCCTTCACATGACGAATCCCGAGTATATGGGGGTTCTGTTCACGGATCCTATCGGTCAGAATCTCGTCATGGTCGGGAGTTTTCTCATGGTGACAGGAGCGATCATCATGAAGCGCATGGTTGCGATCAAGGTCTAACAGGATGCTGAAAAAGTCCGCCAGCTTCGTTCTCGCCGCGCTCAGAGGCTCAACGTACCGAAGCGTACGCCTCGCCTCTTCGCTCGTTGCGGCCTTGCCGGACGGCCTTTTTGAGCATCCTGCGCGGTGTTCTCCTGTTGTCCCAGACGTGCAGACCAGTGAAATTCTGGCGTGCCAAAATAGTTTTTCTGCAGCCTGCTAAGGAGCTATGTATGGATGTCCCTCTCATCGTCGCGTTGGTCTCGTTTTTTGCGGTGATGCTGGCGAGTTCGGCTGTCTTTCTGTACTTCAATTCCAAGGAAGCGTTGCAGACCTGGCGGCGACGGGCTACCGGAACCAGTGTTGTCGTCGAATCTGAAGCGGGTCCTGCAGGAATGATCGAACAGGTTATGTCACAGTTGCGTGCCTTGCTGGAATGGTTTGCTCGGATGAACCAGCCGTCGAATGTCGAGGAAGCTCGCGCAACTCGCCGTCAATTGATCAACGCTGGTTATCGATCCGTGAAAGCGTCAGTATTTTTCATCGGCGCCAAACTATTATTGGCCCTTGTCATGGCCTGTTTGATGGCCACGATTCCCGCAAAGGTACTAGGCTTCCCGACCATTTCAAATCTTACATTTTATTATGTCGTGGCTGCCGCTTGTGGGTATTATGCACCAGTGCTTTGGTTGCGGAGGGCCATTGCCGCACGTAAGGATGCGCTTCAGCGAGCCATCCCAGATGCGTTGGATTTGATGGTGGTCTGCGTAGAGGCAGGGCTCGGCTTGGATCAGGCTATCGGACGGGTTGGTGAAGAGGTCCATCGGACTCATCCCGAACTGAGTGATGAATTGAATATCTTGGCATTGGAATTGAGGACTGGCGTATCTCGGCAGGAAGCGCTCAGGAATCTTGCGCAACGTACGGACCTGGAAGAGGTGAGAAATCTGGTCGCACTCCTCGTGCAGACGGACCGGTTCGGGACCAGTATCGGCCAGGCCCTCCGAGTCCATGCGGATTCGATGCGGACGACACGTCGACTCAAAGCCGAAGAGCTGGCTGCAAAGTTGCCGGTCAAGCTGCTCTTGCCTCTCATTTTCTTTATCTTCCCGAGCATGTTCATTGTAGTCCTTGGGCCGGCCGGCATCAAAATGATCCGGGTAATATTCCCTGCGATTGCGGGCAACTAACATCATTAGGGACCTTGTTTGTCTCTTCCATCTTTCCAGAATGTTGTAGAGACAGCGCTTTCGAGTCGTGTGCTGCCTAAGGGAGGCTTTGCCGGCAGCCATGGAGGTCCGTTTCAAGTTGACTCGACTGTTTGGGGAGCACTTGCTTTTCGTGCATGCGGGGGATCGAGCGAGATACTCGAAGGGCTTCGTGCGCTGCTGGCCAGAGAGCAAGGCGGAGATGGTCGAGTTTGTGTGAATAGGGAACATCCGGCTTCCTACTGGCCTACCGCTTTGGCCATTCTCGCTTGGCAGAACTCACCGGCAAGCCAAGTAGCTCAAAGTCGTGCTATCCGATTTTTGCTTGACACCACCGGCACTCACTTTGTTAAGAAGCCCGACGATCCGTCGGGACACGATCCAAATCTGAAGGGATGGCCCTGGATTGAAGATACACATTCTTGGGTTGAACCTACAGCTATGTGTGTGATGGCGTTACGGGCTGTGGGGCATGGTCAGCACGATCGCGTGCATGAAGCTATTCGAATGATGCTTGATCGTCAGTTGCCCCACGGGGGATGGAATATCGGAAACACCTTAGTGTTTGGAAGGGAGCTCCATCCCAACCCGGAAAGTACAGGGGCTGCGCTAACCGGACTTGCCAGAGTCGTTGATCGGGGGAAAGTCTCTCGCAGTCTGGAGTACCTTCAAGGAGAGGTCGATCGGTTACGCACGCCAATTTCTCTTGGGTGGAGCTTGCTCGGTCTCGCAGGCTGGGGTCTCTGGCCGTCGAATGGCGCTGCCTTGGTTGAGCGCTGCTTGGCGAATCAGGCTCGTTATGGTGAGTACGATACGTCCTCGTTGTCTCTTCTCTTTTTAGGTGCATTGGCAGGAGAGCCGGACAAGGACATCGCCCTGTTTTCACCTGTCAGCCGTCAGCAGGCCTCCCCTGCCCACGGTCAGTAAGGAGCGCTGTGTCAAGCCCCATAGATCCCATCACCTCAGAAGGGCTCACTCGTCGAGGCGTTCTTTTGACTGTGGCGGCCGGTCTTATGCTTGGATCGGGGTTTCTCCTTGCTCCCAAACGATATTTCCGATTGCCCCAACAGGCCCAAGCGTTTGTGACCAAGGTGGCCCACTACCAGCTGGATATCGCCGATGCGATTACGAGGGGAATTCGGGGGTTGGGTGTCTCTCCCGAGGAATTGAAGGGCAAGCGTATTCTTCTAAAGCCGAACTTGGTCGAAACAGCTTCAGGAGCGCCCCACATCAACACGCATCCTCTGGTCCTGCGTGGAGCGATCGAGGCGTTTCTTCGGCTGGGAGCGGCGACCGTGATCGTCGCCGAGGGACCAGGCCATCGTCGTGACACGCTGGCGGTCTATGAAGAGTCCGGTTTGGCGGATGTGCTGACGGAAGATCACATCCGATTTCACGATCTCAATTACATCACGGGCTATGAGCTTCCGAATGCCGGTCGCCAGTCTTCGATGCGGACGTTGACGTTTCCTGGCCTTTTCCAGGAAGTGGATTGGATCGTGTCCGTCGCGAAGATGAAAACGCACCATTGGGCCGGAGCCACACTTTCGATGAAAAATATGTTCGGGGTGATGCCGGGTATTTACTACGGCTGGCCGAAGAACGTGCTGCACCAAGTGGGTATTGAAAATTCGATTTTGGATATCAATGCGACATTGAAACCGCATTTTGCCATTGTCGATGGCATTGTCGGGATGCAGGGTGATGGGCCGATCATGGGCGATCCGAAACAAGTCGGTGTTTTGGTGATGGGGCGCAATCTTGCCGCGGTCGATGCGACCTGTTGTCGGATCATGGGCATTGACCCCTATAAAGTGTCCTATTTGGAGAGGGCCGACAATTGGTTGGGACCGATCGGCGAGGGATCGATCGAACAGCGCGGCGAAGCGATTGCCACCGTGCGGACGAACTTCAACCTGATCGACCAAATTCCGGCCCATCAAGGCATACGACTCACATGAAGAGGTGCACGATGAAAAAGTTTGTCCTGCTTGTGTTCTTGCTATGTCCTGTTGCCGCGTACTCAGCGGCGACTGAACCGCCGTCGGCTCAGACAGAGGAGCCGAAACTCTATGATTACTATCTATCCTTGAAACACATGCAAGAAAGTATGGCAGGTCGCTCTCTGGAAGAGCAGGCTCGGTTGCAACCACAAATCCACCGGGCAGAACAAAAGGCCTGCGAACGGGTCAGAAAGGAACGTCAGGAGCGTGTGCCGAAAGAGGAATATCGTCAGCAAGGGGGAGACCAATTTCTCATCTTTGCCCAACAGCTTGAGCAATATTGCCAGACAATCCGCTAAGACCGTCAGCAGGCCTTTGAAGGGTACCTCGCCCTCCGTGAAGCGGTCGCACTCTTGCGAATGACGCTCGCCACTTCACAAAGTGCCATTCTGTTCACAAGAACCCTTCCTTCCTTTACGCTCCACGGCTCGTCTCGCTAGGTGTTTTCTCGGTTTCGTCACCACTCCCCCATGCATGATACAGCCTAACGCATTGATAAATAAGGCAGTATTCGCGCGCCGGACCTGCTACACTTGTACAGGCTCTAAGTGGGAAGGGTATGCTCTTAACGCGATTCAGTTTCTTGATGCTGGCTTATGCCTGCTCAGCAGTCTTCGCTGTGGGAGAGACGTCCGCTGCAACGAACAAAGCCAAGGAGTCGGCTCCGGTTCTCACGGTGACGACACCTCCAATGCCGAATCCGGAGCAAGGTCAATCTCGTGCGAGCCGACATGTCAGGAAAAGCGGGGCTCTTCCTGCTGTCCCAGAGCGTCGGCCTGAGGCTGTTCAGAAGCAGGGCCGGCAAGCATCGATCGAGTCCAAGTTGCCGGGTGCGAAGAGTCATCGACGTGTGAAAGTGAACAAGAAGATGGGGCTTAAAGCTGTGGTGCAGCCAAGAACAGATCTCATGTACCACGGTCTGCTTGAAGATTCTCAACGATATGATCCTCGTCCGAACTATCGCACAGCCGGTGTGCCTAATCCCCAAACCCCTGATCTAACCCACGACCATTTTCAAGAACTTGATCGCAACCGGGATGGGAAGATCGATCCTGTAGAACGGACTTTAGGACGACTCGATATGGAACATGACCTCTCCACTCTTCAGCGGCAGTAATTATAAAATCGGTCTCAGTTTCAACCACAGCGTTCGCCTCACATCAGCCTACCTCCGTTGTCCAGATCCAACGTCTTTGACTACATGTAGAGTCCGTGGCACGGTGATCAGAATACCTTCCCTTGGCCACTCGGTTTGTAAGAAAGGGAGGAGAGGTCGCAGACTGATTGTGGCGTAGGCCACATTGACAGAGTCGGGAGGAGCCCCCATGATATGCCACGAAGCCGCTATGATCAGCCAAGGTCCCACGACGACACCACTGCAGCAATCCAGCAGAAGTAAGGCAGCGATTGCTGAGGTGATTATGCTTGCGATCGGCGCCTTCTTCTATTTCGATCTTGGCCGGTTTCTTTCACTTGATGCGTTAAAAAAAACCGCGATCAGTTGCTGGCCTTCACGTTACTCGGATTGCTAGCGATGGTGCCCATCCTCTACAAGAAGGTTGCGAACAAGTCCACATGACATCAGAAGCGACCGACCACATACGACAGGGCGAGAGAGTCCTCCGCCATGATGACGACACCGATAGAGAGGGTATCGCCGATGACCACATCTGACAGCCATCTGGTACTCCCGGATGACGAGTATAACCGGATACTCGTCGACAACGTCCATCCTTCCACCTGGGTGAATCCAGCTTCGACTGGCCGCTACAACATCGTGGTGATCGGGGCCGGGACGGCGGGACTTATTACGGCGGTTGTTGCGGCAGGCCTCGGGGCGAAGGTAGCCTTAATCGAGCGGCACTTGATGGGCGGCGACTGTCTGAACGTTGGATGTGTGCCATCAAAGGGCATTATTCGCGCGGCTCGGGCTTGGTCCGATCTCAAACATGCGAAGGACTTCGGGCTCCACATTCCTACGGGTGTGACGTACGACTTCGGTGCCATCATGGCCCGGATGCGGAGGCTACGCGCGCGGATCAGCCACAATGATTCCGTGCATCGGTATAAGTCGCTCGGTGTTGATGTCTACATTGGCAATGCCAGGTTTGCTGATACCAAGACTGTGGAGGTTGCAGGACCAGCCGGCAACCGGACATTGAAGTTCGCAAAGGCGGCGATCTGCACTGGGGCACGGGCCTCCACTCCATCAACTCCCGGGCTCCAGGAAGCCGGCTATCTCACCAACGAAACGATCTTTTCGCTGACCGAACTGCCGCCTCGACTAGGAGTTATCGGGGCGGGCCCGATCGGATGCGAACTGGCGCAGGCATTTGCCCGTTTCGGCAGCCAAGTGTACCTGATCGAGGCGATGCACGGCATTATGCCGAATGAAGACCGAGACGCGGCGGAGGTTGTCGAGCAGCAGATGTTGCGCGACGGGGTGAAGCTGTTGTGTTGCGGAAAAGACTTAAAAGTCAACAAGACTGCCGGCGGAAAGCGGCTCACCATGGATTCGCATGGCCAACGGTACGACGTCACGGTCGATGAGATACTGGTCGGCGTGGGGCGTACCCCGAACGTGGACCGACTTGGGTTGGAGGCTGTCGGGGTCGATTATGACAAGACCGGCGTCAAGGTCGATGCCTGCCTTCAAACGACCAATAGGAGGATTTTTGCCGCGGGCGACATCTGTTCCAAGTACAAGTTTACGCATGCAGCTGATGCGATGGCGCAAATCGTGATTCAGAATGCGCTCTTTCCTCATCCGTTCGGTCTGGCCTATGCGAGCGTGGATTCGCTGATCATGCCCTGGTGTACCTTTACTGAGCCGGAGATTGCGCATGTGGGAATGTACGCGGCGGATGCGAAGGCCAAAGGTCTGGAAGTGGAAACCTATACGTTCAAGCTCGACGAAGTGGATCGTGCGATTCTCGACGGCGAAGATGAAGGGTTCGCGCGAGTACACATTCAGAAAGGCTCCGACAAGATTCTGGGCGCGACGATCGTGGCGGCTCATGCGGGGGACATGATCAACGAATTCTCCGTGCTGATGAAAGCGGGGGCCGGTGCCAAAATAATTGCCGGTACGATTCATCCGTATCCGACGCAGGCTGAAGTGAATAAGAGGGTGGTGAATCTCTGGCGGAAGGCACACTTTACCCCCCGCACGAAGGCCCTGCTGATGAAGTTGTTCGCGTGGATGAGGAGGGGATGAGTGAGGGAGGGTAGATGATCCCGGTGCTCGCGCAACGCGCGGCCTAAGAAGGTCCTCATTGGACGCGCGCACGTAAGGATCACCTACCTTCCCTCACCGCGGAAGTGGATGGAAAGAAGTGGATGGAAATTCGTGTTTATTGCGATGGGGCTACTCATTGTGCCTATGCCTGCAAGGGCAGAGGCTCCGTCAGTCATCGAAGTGGCGAAGTTTTCGAGCGGAACGGTTGGGCAGACGATGCCTGATGGGTGGAAGCCGCTCACGTTCAAGAAGATACCCAAGCAGACCCTCTATGAATTGGTAAAGGACGGTGAGAATGTGGTGGTGAAGGCCTTAAGCGACGCGTCAGCCTCCGGTCTGACGAAAGAGGTCAGGATCGATCCCAAAGAGTATCCGATCATTCGCTGGCGTTGGAAGGTGGAAAATTTATTGAAGCACAGCGACGTGAATCGAAAAGGCGGAGACGATTATCCCGCACGGCTCTATGTTACCTTTGAATACGATTCCGACAAAGTCAGCTTTGGCAAGAAGCTCCAGTTCAAAGCCGGGCGGGCTCTGTTCGGCGATATTCCAATCGCCGCCTTGAACTATATCTGGGAAACGAAGACGCCTGTCGGCACGATCGTCGAGAATGCCTATACCGACTTTGCCAAGATGGTGATCGTCGAGAGCGGAACTCAGAAAGTGGGCATGTGGATCGACGAAGAGCGGAATATTTACGAAGACTACAAGAAGGCGTTCGGGGAGGAACCCCCGATGATCAATGGTGTGGCCATCATGTCCGATACGGACAATACCAAGGAACAGGCCACGGCCTATTATGGCGATATCGTCTTTCAGAAGTCGACCAAGGCTTTGCTTCGATGACAGTATGCCGTCTGGTGCCCCTCATAGTGAACGGGCTGACCTGTTCAGGTCAGCCCGTTCATGGACACCACCGCGCGGGAGGTGGGTGCGCGGATTTAATGGAGGTTACTGAATGGAATTCGCGAAGCCGCCTCGCGTAATTTCAGCGCGGACAGTGTCCCCGACCTTTTTCTTCTTGATGTGTTTCGTGCCTTGCCCGACGTACAGTTTAACTTGATTGCCTTCGTAGTCTTCAACCGTGTAGATGTCGCCTTCGACATTCTTCACTGTTCCGCCGACGGTCCTCCAGGCCGGACCAGGCTTGGTGTCGTGCTGTCCCCCCTTCGGAGCTTCCTGAGCCGTAGGGATTGGTCCGATTGAGGCGGCGGCGGCGGCGGCGGATGAATAAGACGACGATTTCTTGGAACTTTTTGCCAGCGCTGGCGCTATTGCCACAGCCATTACGACCAGAATGGCAACTAGGATCGGCAGAATCTGATTTTTTCTGTTCGTTTCCATCGAGAACCTCCTTGAATTGGACATCGTGCATAGCCAGAATCGTGACAAGCAAGGCATGTGCCGAATGGTTACATCAAGAAATCCACATATTATCTGTTAGTTAGGTGGACTGCCCAATGCTAGTTATGTACAGAGATGAGAGAATGGAAAAAAACGGCGGTGGTCTGTGCAAATCTGCCCATGAGTTCATTCAGATTTATTCATTAAGGCCTACCTGTTCTTCACGCTGACCATCAGCGTTATCCACAAGTTTCTGAACATCGATGTCTCCCGCAGTTTTATCCGTGTTCCCATCTTCAACTTCGTCTATTCAGCATTCCACTTGCCTCGGTTACCCCGCGGGCTATTTCAAGAGGATTGCTAAGAGTCTCGACGCTGTATCTGTGTGTAACACCTACCTGCTTGATGTAATATGCGCATTTCTGGATCGAAGTAGGTTATCGCTGCAAGCCAATTTCATCACCCCATCCTCATTATCGAGAATCATGGGAAGCATCGCTGGCGACCCATAATCCAACTGCAAATGGGTTTCGTTGGTTTCGAATGTAAGCTGAGGTTGCTACAATGCGGCTGGATGAGGCGGACCATACGATTGAATCAATGCGCGAACCCCTTCCCTATGGCTAAGCAGACACATCGACCGGCACTGTTTCAACGGCTTCCTGATCGGGTGGTGGGGTTACTTCGAGAGATTGGGCAGCTCGGGGACGAGCAGGGTTCCCAGGTCTATGTCGTGGGTGGAATGGCTCGAGACCTCCTGCTCGGCCACATCACCTTGGATCTCGATCTGGCTGTGGAAGGAGACGGGATTGCCTTTGCGCGGGTTGTTTCAGCCCGATATCGCACAGGGCTGGTGGTCTTTGATCGGTTTGCGACAGCGCGGCTGGTTTTCCAGGACGGGCTCAAGATGGATATCGCAACAACCAGGCGAGAGTCCTACGCGCAGCCTGCCGTCCTACCGACGGTCCAACCGGCATCGATCGAAGAGGATCTCTATCGGCGGGACTTCACAATCAATGCCATAGCGTTTCAAATCAATTCGGAGCAGTTTGGCCGCTTGCTCGATGTGTATGGAGGACGGCGTGATCTTCGTGCGCGGACAATCCGCGTGCTGCATGCGGGCAGTTTCCAAGACGATCCCACGCGCATCTTCAGAGCAATACGGTTCGAACAGCGGTTCGGATTCCGCCTTGAGCGCACCACATTACGCCTGCTCGCGCGTGCGGCCTCCACAAATGTGATCGAGCAACTCTCCGGTCCTCGATTGCAGAACGAAATCCTGTTGCTGTTGGGAGAGCACGACCCGGTGCGAATGATCGCGCGGATGGCGCAGCTGAAATTGCTCCGCTTCCTCCATCGGCGTCTGTGTTACACGAAGAACGTGAAGCGAGTTGTCGCTGCCGTTCCCAGGGCGCTCGCCTGGTGGGCGCGCCATTTTCAGGGCTCTGTGATCGACAGGCCGATTGTCTATCTCATGGCATTGTCGAGCGAGGCGAGCCCCGTCGTGGTGGCCGCGATGATCCGTCGGGTAGCGCTGTCACGCGAACAGGCCAGGAATGTGAGTGCTGGAGGAAGCCGGGTCGATCGCGCACTGGAGAGACTTACCAATAAAGGGGAGGTACGGCCATCGCAGGTGTATCGTCTCCTGGCAGATCTTTCAAACGAGGCGCTCGTGCTGCTTCTCGCGAAGCAGATAGGCACGCAGCACGGCATGCGATTGAGCCTGCTGAGACGACACCTTGTGGCGTATATGAAGAACCGCACGATCAAAACGGCGCTCACCGGGCGAGATCTTCAGGCCATGGGGTTGAAGCCAGGACCGCAGTATAAGACGATCTTAGGAAAATTGTTGGATGCTCGCATTGATGGGATGATTGCAACCGAGGAGGGCGAACGCGCTTTTGTACAGAAGCGGCTGGGAGGGCCCTACCTTGTCAGCTAACAGGCTGCGGAAAAGCCCAGGAGGGATTCGACGAACCCGATGGCCTCAAATGAATATCGATTCTCGTAGGATGCTACAAAGGCCTCCCAGCGTGGCAGCAGCGAGCGACGAGGCGTTCTCTTGCGGTACGTCGAGTCTCCGAGCGGTCTGAGAAGAAAGCTGGCGGATCTTTTCAGCATCTTGCTAATTCAGCGAGGTGATGGATAGAGACACTTCGTTGGGCAGCAAGAGTGTCACGTTCGCCTCATGCGTGGGGTCCGGTTGAATAAGGGCAAGCAACGGTATTGGCTCAGGCACCTTGCTCGGAGGCAAGGCAAGTAGAACCGGGAAGTCGAGCAGGGGCGAAACCGTCGTGAGACTGATGAGACGCAGACGGAAGGCCATCAGAATGTCGCGCAGCCTGCTGGTTTGATCTTCTTCGGGGAGTGATTGATTTGTGACAATTCCCGCTTCCCAGAGCGGTCGGGAGATCGTGACAGGGAATGAGATACCGAGTTGCAGGGCAGTCGGCGTCACGTCGACTAAGGTTCCGGCCTGAATAGCCGCTTCTCTGTCGCGAAAGGCTGGAGGGATCACAATCTTTTCAGCCGACTCTTGCTTACCGGACCCTTGAGCGAAAGGCCCTTGAGAGCTGAGAGGCTCGCTCTGTGCGGAAGGAGCCACCACGAGTTCGTCGACCTGGGAAGGAGAGGGAATCGTGACATCCGTGGGAGGCAAGGCTTTCACGATACCGTCGTAGACCATTCTGGCTGAAGCAGACCACGCCTCATTGAATGGGCGTCTGGCGAAGGCTGCGTCGGCGGCTTTCTTCTCGTCGTGGCTCAGGGCCTTTGGTAGTCGTGAAATAGTCATGCTACCAACATAAATCGCTTTGTTGGGATGTCAAGGGCTGCTGCATTTCCTGCTGGCTCGGAAGCGGGTCATTCCGGCAGCGGATTGCCCTTGGTCTCTGGTGCAAAGATTAAGACCACTCATCCTACGAGATAGATCAATGCCACGGTGCTTGTAGCTCGTCCAAGGTGCCGAGTTCCATCACCAGCCAATCTGTGAGAAATGGAGAGGTCGATGCCAGCACCCGCCCGGCATTGAAGCAGAATCCAGCGCCGGTGGCTCGCAGCCTGGTGGGGTAGAGTTCGGGGAGATAAATCGGAAATCCGCTGAAAATGCCGTTGTTGAAAAATCCCAGAAGTGGCAATAGCATCAAGACGCCGGCATAGGTAGTCGGCAGGAGATATGTGATCGGCAGCATCACGAAACTGCCGAGGCACATAAAGGCAAACACCACCGCGCGCCGTCCAAATCGATCCGCCAAAGGCCCAAACCTCAAATAACCGAAGAGGGCTCCTCCGTTGAGTGCCATGATGGCATAGCTCACAGCGGCCGACAGGGTTGCGGCATCGGAGTCCCTGAGATCTGGTAACTCACGGATGAGAGTGGGCGCCCAGTTTGTCGCGCCCCATAAACCGAACACCGCGACGAAAGCCAGCGTGGAGCCTACGACGGTTGACCGTCTTAAGGGGGGATAAAAGATGTCGGTCATATGTGTGGGGCTGACCATCGAGTCCTGGTCGTGGGCCTTTGCCCAACGGTCCCGCTCCCTCACATGCCATCTAACCAGCAATGACACAAGGGCCGGGAGTATGCCGATCACAAACATTACCCGCCAGCCATAGCCCTTCAACAGCAAATTGAACGATGCAACGAGGAAGAACCCGACCGCCCAGGCCGATTGCAGGATGACGGCAGCCTGCGCTCGTTTCTCTTCCGGCCAGGTTTCAGCGATGAGCGCGGCGCCGGTCGCCCATTCCCCGCCGATTCCCAGGGCCGTAAGAAAGCGATAGATGGCCAGATGCCACCAGTCCTGCGCCAGCGCGGCGAGTCCGGTGAAGATCGCATAGATCAGGATCGTGATGATGAGGGTCTTCGTGCGACCAAGATGGTCCGCCACCACGCCGAAGAATATCCCGCCGATGGCCCAGCCGATGAGAAAGATGGAGAAGATGATTCCCCCGTACCAGCCGATTTGCTCAGAAGAGACGGTTCCGCCGGGGGATTGGAGTAGATCATGCAGCGCCGGGTGAAGGACGATTGCCTAGATCGTCGCGTCCATCGCATCGAATACCCAGTCCAGCCATGCGATAAACAGGGCTAACCACTGGTACCGTGTGATGCCATGCCACCATGATCGTATTATCACAACATCAGTCTCTTGGTCCCAGGTAGGAGACTATGGGTCTTGGGACAAGGGAGAAAGTTTACTCTTCCTGCTCGCCTCTCACCGTCTTTGGGGGGACGCGCAAGGCTAAGGGGTTTATACCTGGGTGTCAAGATGCAAGCCTGAAAGGTGCATGTTATAGTTGCGGCCATGGCACGAATCGACTTTTACCGGGTGTTGGGGATTTCGCGCGACGCGTCCGACGACGCGGTCAAGAAGGCCTATCGAAAGCTGGTCTTTCAACACCATCCTGATCGCCACCCCGATAGCACTCACGCCGAAGCAAAGATTCGCGAGATCAATGCGGCGTACGAAGTTGTCGGCGATCCGGACAAGCGTCGAAGCTATGACCGACTCAATTGGGGGGACGAAACGGCGCGGGATGAAGTCGTTGATCCAGCCGTTATCCTTGACGAGATGGAGAAGAAGCTCTTCGATGAAGGGCGGAAGGAAGTGTTCGCGATCTTGATGAAAGACGTTAAACGGATCAAGGCGGAGCTCGCCGTGGTTCGTGAGCGGACCGTGGCGGACCAAGGGTATGATACGTTCAAAGAAGAGATGATTCAGGACCGGGCGTCGGAGGTTATGGAGGGGCTCGTCGATGCTGAGATGGATCGGCGCAAACAGCGACTCGTCGAAGTGGCGATGGAGATGCTGCTGTCTCAAGGCGTGGTGAAACGAGGCGATGTAGGAGGCGTCAGATCGTTACGTGGACGGCTCGAAGAGGTATTCCACAAAGGACGGATGAAGGGCTTCGCAGCCGCGCTGGAGTTGTTCTATGAAAGACGATAACTGTGAACCATCATACGAATGATTGAGGCCTTTACCGCTCACTCAAAGCGCGTCATGTTTTCGCGAGAGGCCCTGCGACAAATTTGCCCGACTGCATCACTCCGATAATCCGGCTGCGATCGCGGAGCAAGTCAATGCGACGAAGCGGATCTCCCTTGAACAACAGAAGATCCGCCAGTTTCCCCTCCTCAATGGTTCCCACCTGGTCCTGAATCCCGATCAAACGCGCAGCAGCGGAGGTCGAGGAGAGAATCGCCTGCATCGGACTCATCCCAAAGGCGACCATCCGCTCGAGCTCCTGGGCGTTCTCGCCGTGGAAGTTAAAGGGCGTCCCCGCATCCGTGCCCATCGCAATCTGGATTCCATTCGCCAGGGCATTTTTGAAACTCATGGCATGGCGTTTCGTCATCGCTTTGGCCTTGTCGCGAGCACTGTCCGGCACACCGCACCCAAGTCGACAGGCGGCAGTCGTGGCCAGCGCAGAGAGTGTCGGCACCATGAAGACACCCTGCTGTTTCATCATGGCTGAAGCTTCTTCGTCCATGAGGGTAGCATGCTCGATCGAATGGACCCCGGCGCGGATGGCATTGATCATCCCCGACGATCCATGGGCATGGGCAGCGACTTTCCGACCAGCTCGCTGCGCTTCCTCCACGGCAGCCCGCAGCTCCTCTATGGTCATTTGGGCCTGGTCTGGCGAGGTACCTGGCGTAAGGACACCGCCGGACGCAATGACTTTAATGACGGCGGCACCGGCCGAGATTTGTGCGCGCACTGCGGCTCGTACTTGGTGGATTCCTTCTACTTCCTGACCGATAAATCGGGCATGGCCGCCGATCATGCATATTGCTTGGCCTGCCCCGACAATACGAGGTCCCGGAACGAAGCCGTTCCCGATCGCCTGTTGCAAGGCAAAGATAGAATGGTCTCGCGCTCCCACGTCGCGCACGGTGGTGAAGCCTCCCTCCAAGGTCTGCCGCGCAGACCGGCTCGATTTGAGCAGCGTCAGCGAGGGAGTCTCTTTGGTGATCGCGTCGACGACATCCGGTTCAGCGCCAAGGCAGAGATGCACGTGGCAATCGATCAGGCCTGGTAACAGCGTCAGTCCATGGCCATCGATCTTGATCGCTCCACGGGGGACGGAAAGGTCTCGATCCGATCCGATGGCGGCAATCGTCGTCCCGCGAATGACAACCGTAGCCCGTTCGATCGTCCGGCCGTTTCCATCGATGACGCGCACCGAGCGAATGGCGATGGATATCTTCATGGTGTATCGATGGGAATGGTGATGATGATCCCACCCATAACGTCGCCGACTATGTAGTCGCGGCGCGGACTGTTGGGGTGTTCATTGTGACAGGTCACGCAGGCCTGGGCCACTGCCCGGTCGGGGTAGATCGTTTGGTAGTAGCGGCCTCCGTTGAGCTTGATAAACGCTCCAAATGGTTTGGAAGGATCTTTGGCGACGGCATTGAGGCCCTTTCGTTCAAAATCAGTCGTCGCTCCATTCCAGACATAAATGGGCGTCATGCTGGCGAGTCGGAACGAAAATTTGAGATTCTTTTCAGCGACAAGTCGTCCCGACTCCAAGAGAAATTGTGCGGGAAGAGGGATGCCCTTTTCGTCTCGCCAATGTTCCACGGCGTCGGCCAACCCCGCTTTGTGAAGTTTGTCCACGACGTTTTCGGTGTAATTAGTCCGATTGGCCTCGATCAGGGCATGGATGTAGGACGCGGCTTTATCCGGCGGGAGGAGGTCTGATTTCATGTAATTGGCTAACGCCAGTGCAAAAATCCAGTATGCGATTACGGCAACAAGGGCAAAGGCCCCGCCACCGAGCACCCAGAGTATTGGTTTGTTATTCATGCGATCGATGTCCTCTGCTGTCAGAATACCGTACGGTTGTAGAATAGACCCGTGCCGCAGCCTGGAGCGCGACCCCGGGAATGGAGAGCCAGCCGCCGCGGATAAAAATTTCTTCCAGCGCGTTGAGGAGGGTCAACACGTGAGCTTCTGTTGATGATTCACCCATCAGGCCGATGCGCCAGACCTTCCCCTTAAGTGGGCCGAGCCCTCCGCCGATTTCAATGCCGTAGGTCGAGAGCAGGTTCGTCCGTAGTTCGGCTTCCGGAATATGGGAGGGGACCGTGATACAGGTCAACATCGGGAGCCGGTGGCTCGTCGATGGAAAGGGAGAAAATCCGAGTTCGGTCAGGCCTGCGGTCAAGGCCTCGCTATTAAGCCGATGACGAACGAATCGGGCAGGCAATCCCTCTTCTTCGACGAGTCGCAACGCTTCCCGCAAGGCATAGAGCATCGAGATCGGCGCCGTGTGGTGGTAGGCCCTGGTGCCTTCGTTCCAGTAGTCTGCGATTAAGGTCATATCCAAGTACCAACTCTGGCATGGAGTACGTCTGGTCTTGATGGCGATTAACGCGCGATCGCTGAGAGTGAAGGGAGACAAACCGGGCGGACAGCTCAGACACTTCTGTGTCCCGCTATAGCAGACATCGATACCCCATCGATCGATCTCGATCGGTGCGCCTCCCAGCGACGTCACGGCATCGACGAGGAAGAGCGTGTCATGATTGTGGCAGAGGTGGGCGATCGGCTCAAGCGGCTGCCAAACGCCGGTCGAGGTTTCGGCATGCACGATGGCCACGGCTTTCACCGGGCTGGATCGACGCAACGCCTGCTCGATGGCCTCTGGTTCTATGATCTGTCCCCACGGGGCCTCCACACGAATCGCTTGACCGCCGCAGCGTTCGACGATGGTCGCCCATCTTGTGCCAAACACACCATTGATCCCGACGATGACCGTATCGCCCGGCTCAACGATATTCACGATCGAAGCCTCCATCCCGGCTGAGCCTGTGCCGGAGACTGCGATGGTGAAGCGGTTTTTGGTCTGAAAGACGAAGCGCAACCGAGTTTGGATATCGTCCATGATCCCTAGAAAGACCGGGTCCAGGTGGCCGAGCAGGGGAGTTGAGAGTGCGCGCAGGACTCGATCGTGTACCATGCTGGGGCCTGGGCCAAGGAGTAGTCGGCGTGGGGGGCTATAGTTCTGAACGGGCATATCACTTCCCGGAACATGAAAGGGTGCGTAGTATAGCGGAGTTCAGTTGTCTTCGGCCATGGGTATTCTGAACGGTCTCTTTCGTCGTCCAGTTGTTCCTTAGGGGTTTCGAGCCAGAAAAACACCATGTTATAGTTCGAACGATGATGGAACCCGCCGTTATGTCTCTGAACGATCCGCAGCAACCGAGGTCCTGGTGGCGAGCCACGGACGCGCCGCCGCCGATCGGCGTGTATTGGGGGCGGTTCTCGCCCACGGTTACCCTGTTGTCGGCGGTCTTTCTCATGGTGGCCCTGGCGTCGGTTGTATGGCTGTCAGCCTCGGGGTCCAAGCTGGATCGGACCGAGTCGCCTGAGCGAGCGCTCAGTTTGATGGTCAGTCGGACCATGGATGTGCAGGAAGGACTTAAGCGCGCCCCTCAATGGGAACAGCAACTCATTGCCTGGATCTCCGGCGACAACGAGACTGAACGGGCGTACGAGGTTGAGTGGTATCAAGAACTGGCAGAGATCTCTGAAGACCCCTTGGTACCCCTTCAGTTGGCGATTCTCCAAGCCGAGGCCGGTCGGGTCTCGCAGGCGCTTCTCTCCGCGCATGAGTGGGCCAGTGCAGAAGACCCGCTTCCTCAGTACGCCGATCTCGTGATAGCTGCGTATGGCCAGGGCCCGGTTCACGACGCGGACCGATATATCTTGTTGCAGGCAAAGGCAGCAGAAGTCTTTCCGGTCGGCTGGTTCTACGATCGCCTGGCTGAACGTTTGGCACGCCGTGCCAATGATACCGCGCTCGTGGCGAGGATTCAGGAACAGGCCGCTGTGCGTGTCGACCGCCAATTTGTCTGGTCGCATCGTTTGACGCTCATCCAGCTCGGAGCGATGGCTGTCGGCACTGTGGTGTGCGTGCTATTTTGGTTTAGACGGAACGAGCCTTGTCTCGTTCGCTTTCACGAACCGGGCGTGCCGCCACCATGGCCGGGCGGTGTCGGCGCGGCAGTGTTGCTACGCGGCGGCGCGATGGGTGCAATGCTCACAGCCCTGTTTTTGATGTATGCCTCACCGGAGAATGTCTCGCTTCGGGCGTTAGTCATTCCGATGACGAATGTGCCGGTGCTCCTCTTGGCCTATCGGCATCTTTTTCGGCCTTCCGGTATGACGTTCGATGAAGGATTTGGGTTGGAGGTCGGATGGGCGCGTGTTGGCCGTCTGGTGGCCGTGGTATTGGCTGTGGTGGCAGCGGGTTTGTGGGGCGAGTGGGTCATGGAGCGGTTGTCGGAGCCTTTCCATTTGACGAGTCACTGGAGTGAATGGTTTGACGCAGATCTCGTTTGGGCCTCACCTTCCTTGACGGCCATAAGTTTAGTCGAATATGTGATCTTCGCACCTGTATTTGAAGAGCTTGCGTTTCGCGGGCTCTTGTTCGCCATCCTGCGCCGTAAGTTTCGTTTCCTGCCGGCAGCACTGATCAGCGCGAGCATTTTCGCTATCGCCCATGGCTATGGAGTGGTCGGCTTTGTCAGCGTCCTGTGGAGTGGCTTGCTCTGGGCTTGGGTGTATGAAAAAACCGGGAGCCTGTTACCTGGAATCTTGGCTCACGCCATCAATAACTTGCTTGTGTGTCTCAGCGTGATGGCTCTTCTCCGCCTGTAACAGGATGGTGAAAATGCCTTCCAACTTCGTTCTCGGCTCAAAGGAATCCTCAACGTACCTCAGAGGGTACGCCTCCGGTTCCTTCTCGCCTCGGGCCTTGCTGGAAGCCATTTTGACCATCCTGCGCCTCCACCCCGTCCGCTGATTCGATCAACGCTAGAGCGTCGTATAAGTCTGGGTGCCTGAGAGCGTAGCCGAGCTCTCCTCGAAGTTTGGCGTTGCTGATTCGTTTTCCCGATGAGAGGTGTTCTTGTGCTGCTGAAGCAGTGACGCCCCAGCGCTGCGCTGCAGTGGCACAGATCTCATTCCAGGTTTGAGGTCTGCCATCGCTGACGTTATAGACTTCGCCGGGCTTCCCTTTGTCCAGCGCAAGCAGACAGATAGAGGCCAAATCCTCCGCGTGAACGAGGTTCACATATTTGCGTGAGGGACCGACGCGGCCCTGCCTGATCCAATCCAGCGGGTTCCGCCCAGGTCCGTAGATTCCTGCCACGCGCAGCACGATGCCGCCACAGTCCTTCCGCAGATATTCCTCGCCCCGCACGCGAGGCTTGCTCGAGTCGATGGCTGCCCTCTCATCGATCCAGGGCGGAGGATAATCCTGCGACTCGCCAACGTCGTAGGCCGAAGTGCTGCCGAGAACGACCAGCCGGCGGGAAAATAATTTCATGGTCGAAGCAACTTGTTGGACCAGATTGAGAGGTGCCGCAGGAAAGCACCAAAGAAGATCTGCCTTCTTCGGAACGTTTGTCCAGGTATCTGACTGCTCAAGGTCGAATCGTATGCGACTCTCTGCCGGCAGATAACGAAGATGTTTGTCCGGTTGGCGGCTGGTGAGAAGCACAGGGGTGTGCCGGCGAGCGGCGAGAGGCAACACGAATCCGGCTGTATACCCAGATCCAAGAATAACCACAGCGCGCTGTATCATAAGACCGTATATCCGTATGAAATTCAAGACACTGTGCCAGTCACCAGGGAAGAGAGTCCATTGAAATCATCTATGTTGGGATTGGCACATATATTGAGCAGCATAATGAGGGAAAGTGTGGACCATGAACAATGGAGATGACCATGAAGACCCACAATCTCCTGTGGCTCGCGTTGACCGCGATGATCTTTCCACCCCATCCTTTGTTTCCTAATATGGATCAACAAATGGAGTCAGTGATGAGTCTGGCCTGCCAGAATCACGATAGCATTCGGCATGAGTGAAAGACCCTACTAAAGGGCTAGACACTAAGTGATACGTTGTATTACGTATTCGGGAATGGTCTCACAACAGGGTATAATGGCGCAGCCGGCAAGGAGATTGTTCAACAGCAATGAAGAGTGAATAATAATGATCAACCCCAGGTACATTCTGGTTTACCTTCTTTTTCTGCTGCCGTTCCAGGCTTGCACGAACAATGACAATGGAAGTTCAGGCGGTGCGGGGGGAGGAACGTTTACGGTCACGACCACGACGGCTCCTTTTGGGATAGTCGGGAGTAACTACTCAGCGACGCTTGCTACAAGTGGTGGAACGGTTCCGCTGACTTGGTCGCTATTCGGTGGGACTCTGCCGGCTGGTTTGGTATTGAATGGAGCCGCAGGTACCGTCACCGGCACCCCGACGGCAGCCGGCAATTCCACCGCGACGTTTACCGTACGAGACAGCACCGGCCAAACAGCTACGGGTTCCGTGCTTTTTGCCGTGCATCCGCGCACCGATCGTGTGTCGGTGGACAACAGTGGCACGACAGGGAACGGTGCAAGTTCGACTCCTTCGATCAGCGGAGACGGCAGTCTCGTGGCCTTTTTGTCACAAGCCACGAACCTGGTCGCCGGGGTGAGCGGCTCGCAGATTTATGTGCACAATCGGCAGACCAACCAGGCTGAAGTCGTCTCACGAGACAGCAACGCCAGTGTGATCCAAGGCAATGGTGTCAGCAGCGCGCCTGCCATTAGCGCTGACGGACGCTTTGTCACGTTCGTGTCACAATCCACCAATTTGGTTCCGGGTGTCAGCGGGCAACAGGTCTATCTCCGTGATCGCCAGATCGGCAAAACGACGTTGGTGTCGAGCAGCAGCAGCGGCGTGATCAGTAACGGCACTGTGAATGGCACTCCGTCGATCAGTAGCGACGGCCAGTTCATCGCCTTCACTTCAAACGCCACGAATTTGGTATCTGGCGTCATCGGACAACAACAGATTTTCCTGCGTGATACCATCGCGGGGACGACGACTTTGATTTCAAAAGACAATAACTCGGTGCCATTACCAGGCAATGCGGCCAGTGACCATCCTTGGGTCAGTTCGGACGGAGAATTTATTGCTTTCTCATCTCTTGCGACTAATCTTGCAGTGGTGGTCGGCGGCAATCAGCAAATCTTTATCCATGATCGTCTCGCGGGGCCAAACGGGACTACCACCCTGATCTCACGAGATAGCGGGGGGGCTGCAGGTAATGGTAACAGTAGTACGCCGTCCGTAAGTGGCGATGGACGTTTCGTCACCTTTGTGTCGGTAGCGACCAATTTGGTCGTGGGACCGACCGGACAGCAGATTTATCTTCATGATCGGAACACGGGGGTGAATGGGACGAATAGCCTCGTCTCACAGAACAATAGTGGAGTCCCTACTCAGGGCGGCAATGGAGCGAGCAGTGTCTCTTCCATCAGCTTGAACGGACAGGTCGTCGCCTTCGTGTCTCTGTCCACTGATCTTCTGGCCGGCATAAGCGGCCAGCAGGTGTACAGCCGGAATCTTGCGACCGGTACGACCAACTTGGGGTCGAGGGACAACAACCTCGCTCTCATCCCCGGATCTGGTGCCAGTACGTCGCCTTCGGCGAGCAGCGATGGAAGCTTCGTCGCCTTTTCGTCCCAATCTAATAATCTGGTGCCTGTTCCGCCTGTAGCGCCGTCCGATATCTACGTCCGGGCGTTGCCCTAGCCGGTAGAGCTTCCTCTGGTGGCATGGTACGATCATGTGCCATGTCCCTCTCTCGATTTCATCCTCTCATTGCCGAATGGTTTCACACGCAAGTAGGCCAGCCTACCGATGTCCAGGTTCAGGCTTGGCCGGCCATTCTATCGGGGGCTGATGTCCTGGTTGCCGCGCCGACTGGTTCCGGCAAGACGTTCGCCGCCTTTCTCACCTGCATCGATCACCTCTTCAAGCAAGCCCTTGCGCGCGAACTCGATGACCATACGCAGGTGCTTTACGTCTCGCCGCTGAAAGCGCTCAGCAACGACATACAGAAAAACCTCCAGCAGCCGCTTGCTGAAATCGGTAACGCCGCCTTATCTGCCGGGATTTTGCTGCCGGAACTCCGTGTACTGGTCCGCACCGGTGATACGCCGATGACGGATCGCCAGCAGATGCTCAAGCGTCCACCGCATATTCTCGTGACGACGCCGGAGTCGCTCTATATTTTATTGACGGCGGAAAAGAGCCGTCGAATCCTTCAGACCGTGCGGACCGTCATCGTCGATGAGATCCACGCCGTCGCGCCGAATAAACGCGGGGCACACCTGGCTTTATCGCTGGAACGATTGGAAGCGCTGACGCATACAACACCTCAACGCATCGGGCTCTCCGCGACGCAGCGGCCGATCGAAACTGTCGCGCAGTTCCTGGTGGGCGCTCGTCCGATGCCGGCAATAATCGACGTGGGACATAAGCGTGAGATGGATCTGGCCGTGGAAGTGCCGAAGGACGAGCTGAGCGCTGTGGCCACGAATGCGATTTGGGCCGATGTGTACGATCGTGTCGCCGAATTGGTCCGGCAGCATCGCTCGACCTTAGTCTTCGTCAATACGAGGCGCCTCGCCGAACGAGTATCGCACTCATTGGAAGAACGACTATTAGAATTAGGCGCCGACGTCGTAGCGGCGCACCATGGCAGCCTCTCGCGCCAGATTCGCCTGTCGGCTGAAGCACGGCTCAAGAGCGGCAAGACCCGCGTCGTCGTGGCAACAGCCTCGTTGGAACTCGGCATCGATATCGGCACCGTGGATCTCGTCTGTCAGATCGGTTCGCCCCGCGCGATTGCCACCTGTCTGCAGCGGGTTGGCCGGGCCGGTCACTGGATCAAGGCCATTCCCAAGGGCCGTCTCTTTGCAATGACGAGGGATGACTTGCTCGAATGTGCGGCGCTGCTGCGCGCAATTCGAACTGGGGTCTTGGATCGCATTGCCGTGCCTCCGGCTCCGCTTGATATCCTGGCGCAGCAGTTGGTGGCCACGGCGGCGACACAGACGTGGCAGGAAGACGATTTGTTCGATCTCTGTCGGCGCGCCGATCCCTATCGGGCATTAGCGCGTTCTGAGTTCGATCAGGTGCTGCGGATGTTGGCGGATGGGATTGCGACCAATCGCGGGCGTGGTCTGGCCCACCTATTCCACGATCGGATCAATCGCCGCATCAAAGGCCGGCGAGGGGCGCGACTTGCGGCGATCACGTCCGGCGGAGCCATCCCGGACACTGCGAACTATGCCGTGGTCGCGGAGCCTGAGGGTACGGTCGTGGGATCGGTCGATGAAGACTTTGCGGTGGAAAGCCTGGCCGGCGACATCATGTTGCTGGGCAATACCTCCTGGCGCATCAAGGGCGTAGAGATGGGCAAAGTACGGGTGGAAGATGCCCATGGAGCGCCGCCCAACATTCCCTTCTGGCGCGGCGAGGCGCCGTCGAGGACGGCGGAACTCTCCATGGAGGTGGCAACGTTGCGGCAAGCGATTGCCGAGCGGTTGTCTTCTTCCGATCCTGCTATCAGCCATCAGCGACCAGCCATCAGCTGGCTCAAGAGCGACTACGGGTTGGATCAGCGTGGCGCGGAACAAGCGGCCGCCTATGTCGCCGCCGGATGCGCGATGTTGGGAACCGTACCGACGCAGCAGACGATCGTTGCAGAACGGTTCTTCGATGAAAGCGGCGGGATGCAGCTGGTATTGCATGCACCGTTCGGGGGCAGGATCAACCGCGCCTGGGGCCTGGCTTTGCGGAAGCGGTTCTGCGTGACTTTCGATTTTGAATTGCAGGCTGCGGCGACCGACAATGGGATTGTAATCTCGCTGGGCGAGCAGCACAGCTTCCCGCTTGAGGCAGTGTTCGGGTTCCTGCACAGCCACACCCTTCGCGAGGTCTTGCTTCCCGCCGTGCTCCAAGCGCCGATGTTTATGACACGCTGGCGCTGGAATGTCAGTCGTGCATTGGCGTTGCTGCGTTTCTCTCACGGTAAAAAGGTCGCCCCGCAAATTCAACGGATGAAGGCTGAGGACCTGCTGGGCGCCGTCTTCCCTGATGCAATGGCCTGTCAGGACAATATCGGCAGCGAGCGGGCTCGCCAGGTTCCCGATCATCCGCTCGTGAACGAGACCGTGCGGGACTGTTTGACAGAGGCGATGGATCTTGACGGGTTGACTGCGCTCCTCAAGCAGATCGAAGCCGGGACCATTCGCTGTGTGGCAGTCGATACGCCGATGCCGTCTCAGTTCTCGCACGAGATTTTGAATGCCAACCCCTATGCGTTTCTTGACGATGCACCGTTGGAAGAGCGGCGGGCACGGGCGGTGGAGATGCGGCGTACGTTGCCGGCTCAGCTGGCCGGCGAGGTCGGAGCGTTGGACCCCTCAGCGATTGAGGAGGTCCAACGGGAGTCCTGGCCCGTCGTGCGCGATCCGGATGAATTGCACGATGCCTTGCTCACGTTGCTCTGGCTGCCGGCCGAGGAGGTACAGGACTGGGCGATTCACTTACCGCGTTTGATCGAGGAGGGGCGTGTTGCTGAGTTGGCGGCAAGAGGCGAGGGGCTAGAGGCAAGGGGGTGGGTTGCCGAGGAAAACAAGGGCAAGGTTGGAGCCGTGTTTGCGACGGCGGATGAGGCAGGTCTCGATGCGATCGTGCTCGGCTGGATGGAAAGCATCGGTCCAATCACGTCTCTAGCGCTGGCTGCTCGACTTCATCTTCCTTCCGACTCGATTCGTGGCTCTTTGCTTCGCCTAGAAACTTCCGGCCAAGTTCTGCGGGGCCAATTTTCGCCTCACGCCTCAGTCCTCACGGCTCACGAAGTGGAGTGGTGCCACCGTCGACTGCTGGCACGCATTCATCGTCTGACCATTGGCAGACTGCGAAAAGAAGTCGAGCCGGTAACGACGACTGAGTTCATGCGATTCTTATTTCAATGGCAACATGTCTCCTCTGGGTCGCGCCTCCATGGCGAGGCCGGTCTCTTGGACATCATTGGGCAGTTGGCCGGCTTCGAAGCCGCAGCCTCGGCCTGGGAGCCGCATCTGCTCAGGACTCGAGTGGCGAAGTATGAACCGGAACTCTTGGACCGGCTCTGTTTGAGCGGGGCGGTCAGCTGGGGCAGGCTATCCCCTCATCCCCGGTTCGCCCACATTGGCGATCTTGAACGGCGTCGGATCATCCCGACGAGCGTGGCGCCCATCAGTATCTTCCCGCGTGAGCAAAGCGAGTGGTTGATGGATGTTTCCCACGATGACGCTGCATCAGCCGGACCCGACCCGTTTGTCCAGTTAAGTTCGGTGGCGCAAGACCTGCGTCGTACCTTGCACGAGCGAGGTGCGAGTTTCTTCGCTGACCTGATGCGGATGACCAATCATCTTCCGGCGGAAGTGGAAGAAGGACTCTGGGAACTCGTGGCCGCGGGCCTGGTCACGGCCGACGGTTTCGACAATCTTCGTGCCCTCATGGATCCGCATCGCCGCCGTGCGGAAGGACGTGAGCGGTCTCGCAGGCCTCGACATTCAGCCGGACGGTGGTCGCTGCTCCGAAACGCCATCAGCCATCAGCCATCCACCCCCTCCACTCAGCACTCAGCACTCAGTCCTCAACACGCGGCTGTCGAGCCTGTCGCGCGCCAGTTGCTACGGCGATACGGCGTCGTGTTCCGCGATCTGTTGGGACGTGAGTCGCTGGTATTGTCCTGGCGTGATCTGCTGGTCCAGTATCGCCGGATGGAGTTGCAAGGAGAGATTCGTGGGGGGCGGTTTGTGGGCGGCTTTACTGGGGAGCAATTCGCATTGCCGGAAGCGGTGGAATCATTGCGGGCGATGAGGAAGTCTGTATCCGGTGCTGCCTCGACACAGGAGGTCAGGATCTCCGCTTCTGATCCGTTGAATCTCGTCGGGGTGATCTTGCCAGGTCCTCGGGTAGCCGGAGTTCCCACCAACTATATCGTGTTCCGCGACGGCCTTCCCGTTCGAACCGGAGCGGTCAAGAATGAGGGTACAGTCAGTCGTCAGGTGACAGATCTTTCCCGCCGCACCCCGGTTCTCTAGTAACCTCGACAGCAACAATTATTTCATTGTGGGTGTGGGCGCGCCGGCGCAGAGGATGTGCCACTGAACGGCAAGGTTGGGGCTCTCACCTTCCCATCCTATGAAGGATCCTGCTGGGTCAACCTCAACTCCTGTCTCATCCCACTTCTTGGCGGGACCGTTCGAGGAGCTGAACCACGAGCGGCCCTTCCCAGGGCCTTCGGGCCAGACTCCGGCGGGGATCTCCTCGCAGGTTGAAAGGTTTGGAAGCGTGGCACATTTAGAAGAACGGCCATTCTCCTGTCAATTTGAAACGGGTGGTGTTGGTCGGTCTATCGCAACCTGCCGCAGACACCGTAGCGGTGACGATCTATACGATCAAGGGATGGCGTGGCTTGCCTAGACAAGGAGAGTAACGACTGGACGCTACCGAGACGTATATTGAGATTATGTGGTCGGTTCGGGTAGGGCGGGGATTGCCAGCAGCGGGCAGCGCGCGCCACGGACCACTCGCTCAGTAGTGCTTCCACGAATCATGTCAAACAGGTTAGCATGTCCTTCCGTCATCATCACGATCAGGTCTACTTCGAAATCCTCTCCGGCCGCCAGGATCCACTCGACTGGATCGCCCGTGGCGACAAGCGTTTCCCACGACCAGCCGGAGCGCTCGGGCTTGGTGAATTTCGGGGGGGCGTCTTCCTTCCCAATATGTATCAGCTCGAATAACACCTTCTCGCTGCCCAGCGTGGTCGCCAGGTCTGCGGCAAGATCGATAGCCGGTTGCGGATGCGGCTTATGGGCAATCGGGATCAAGACCCTGGTCAGGTTCGTGTGGCCGGTTTCCGCGGAGACAAACCCGTCCACACCGGCCGGGACAAAAAGCGTCCTGGCGTGGCTTCCGCGAGCCAAGGGCTCGGCAACGGCTGGGTGGGTGAGGCGAGCGAAGCCTTCGCGCTGGTGCGTGGAAAGCACGAGCAGCTCTGTAGGGTATGCCGTGAGCTGGCGGAGGATTGCGCCCATGGTATCGTCCGCGACAGCGCGGACGCGTTTGATCTGAATATTCAACTTTGAGACATCTTCCTTCGAGCTGCCTTCCGGCAAGATCCCCCAGCGAGCGAGAAGTGGTCGGATGCGAGGGGTTTCCTCGAAGGATTCGCTCGCGATCGCGGGATCGACATGCATCATCGTCAATTCTCCCTGCACGAGGCAGGTGAGCTTCACGGCATGAACGAATGCCGACGAGTCGGCGGCAGAAAAATCGGTCGGATGAAAAATTCGGCGAAACGGGAGCATCGGTATGTCGGTTCTCTTTCAGTTGCTAGCGAACCATCGTGCGCAAATGTTGGAGCCGGGCCTCATGATCGGATGCGATGAGCGTCTCGAAATTCCCCTGCGCCTTGGCATGAAAGGCTGTCTGCTGGTCGTGCGACAGTCCCAAGAGCGTGCCGAGCGAGGTGAGATATTCCCCCTCTCCTCGCGCCAGGTCCTGTTCCAGATTCGCCTGGTTCAAGGCCGTGAAGGCCGTGATCTTATGTTCGGAATGCAAGAGGCCGTCTTCAGTGAACCAGGTGCGACCGGAGGTCGAGGCTGTGACGTTGGAGGTAGTATCCGTAATCTCATTGGTCGTGCCCTTGAGTGTGCAGCCGGTCGTGTAGAGCAGGAGCATGCTCATAAACGCAAACAACCAAATCGTTGGTCTTGGCATGGTATACCTCCTGGTGAGGGCTAAAAAAACTATGCTCGGAAATTTCACCTCACTATAGCATAAACTTGCTGAAATTCAGCAGGCTCAACGCCGGTAAACCGATCGCCCCTCGTGGAGGAGAGAGTTTCGTGGATGGTTTCAGTAGTGCAGCAGGCCGAGAGGGTGACGCATAGCTCCAAGCCGTGCTTTGGTGGATGTGTGCTTCCTGTATCAGGTCACGCGCATAGGAAATACCGGCCTGAATATCACGGCGCGCTCTCGCGGACGAAGACTGCCAGGGTGCCATGAGCCCGGAGCTCAGTGCGTTCTTCTCGCGGCGAGCTCGACGGAGAACATTGCGGCCCCGCCTTTCCGAAGTCAACTACCCGCAGGAATAGCGATCACAGGACAGTGCGCGCCTCGAACGACCCGCTCCGTGGTACTGCCTCCCAGCATATCCGAAAAACTCTTCTGACCTTCGGTCACCATGACAATGAGGTCGGCACGGCGCTCGGCCCCAGTTGCGAGAATCTCATCGACGATGTCACCCTCTGACACAATTCTGTTCCATAACCACCCCTCACGCTGCGTCGTCCGAGGTGCCGGCGCGTCGTCCTTCGGCCCCACATGCAGAAGATGAAATGTGATGTTTCCGATTCCCATCGCTGTTGCGAGCACCGAGGCCGCATCGACGGCGGCCTGCGAATCGGGAGTTTGCGCAATTGGGATGAGAATGGTGCGGAGCATGACGGATCCGTCGTCGAGCGAGACAAATCCTTGTGCCTTTCCCGGCAGGAAAAGGGTTCGTCGATTGGCGGCTCTCGCGACCGGTTGAGCGACGGAGGTCTTCGACCAACGGGCGAGCCCATCGCGTTGCGAAGTGCTCAGCACCACCAGACCAGTCGGGTGCTGTGCGAGATAATCGATAATCCCCCTGGCCGGGTCTTTGGCCACCGCTCCCACCTTCTTGACCTGGATATCGGCGAGGGCGTCGTGAGGCACGTTCCAGCGTTTGAGGGTGGCTCGTACTTGCGGAAACTCCTGTAAGTCCAAGTCTTCCTTTTTCGGAGCCGTATGCATGATGGTAAATTCCGTTCGGGCGACCATCGCCAGCTTGAGCGCATGCGCGAAGGCGACCTTGCTCTCCGGCGAAAAATCGGTCGGATGGAAGATGCGGTGGAATCCAAGGGGCGACAGCATGATCTCGTCAGCCATGCCGGTCTGTTCCTTTTCTGGCAATGCCGATCTCATTATCGGAGGAGGAAGTATAGCATGGCGCCGCTGGGCATGAGCCACTCGGCCTGCCCTATTCGCTTGATGTAAAGATGCGGAGTGTCGTGGCATGGTGATCGTGACAGGCGCGGGAAACTCCGCTGGCTCTCCGCGTGACAAGGCAGGGCCTAGTTATTCCACAAGCGCTGATACCACTTTTTCCCCTCGCTGGTGGGCAAGGCGGCGAGGTTCATCGTCTTCCGGATGTCGCCGATGTTCCAACCCGTCAGCGTCGCTAGTGTCTGTGCCTCCCGTTCATAGCGCTCGCGCAGCTGTTTGCCGGTAAGCGGTCGCTGTCGCGCATTCATCGGTGCCAGTTCAGTGAGGTGGAGAGTAGCCAGACGTCCTTCTTGCTCGCAGAACGCGCACGATGAAACTGTGCTCGTCCGATGCGCGCTGTGAAGGACGATCCGGCTACTCCCCTATTAAACGATGTAGGAGTGAACGGGGAGACTAGGTCTGCTGCAGGTCTCCTATGCTCGCGCAACGCGCGGCCTCAGAAGGCCCTCGTTGGACGCACGCAGTGGGAGACCATGCAGCCCCCGTTGTTTGGAGCAGGAACAAGTATGCTTGGAAGGATAATCGCTTTGTGTGGCCCTCAGAGAACGGTGCTTGACGGTGGTCCGTAAGTGACGATAGTCTGCGAAGCTTTGGTCGGAAAGGGATCAGGGGCTCTTGGAAATAGGTCGTCTGCATCAGGATTTCTGTTGCAGCATATTTAATGGTTAGGCGGGGGCCGCGATTGCCAGGCGGGTGATGCTCAATTCAAAGACAGACATTAAGAACATTGAGCTGGTGAAGCTAATCGCCCAGTTGCGCGACCATATTGACATCTACCGCATCATCGGATTGAACAACACAGCATTGCGTAAAACCGACGTTAGTAGTGCCTTTCTAGGATACCTTCAGAAATCGGCCCAAGAGTCTCTAGCTATCTACATTTGCAAAATCTTTGAGTCGTCAACTCGAAACGAATTGAACTCTATCCCCGGGATTATCGAATCGCTTCCAGTTATTCGTCTGTCTGTTGAGCAGAAGCGTGAGTTTGCCATCTTTGGGAAGAGGTACGAAAACCATTCCGAACCAATAGAGGCCAGGCCTTATCTGAAAGGGACTCTTGGGCTATTTTGCGGACTCCACTTCGAATCACTTGAGCGATTGAAGAAGTTTAGGGACACCATTGGTGCGCATAGTGATTCGAAGGCGGCCATCAAAGCTCTTCCCTCGCTTGCCGAGTTCGAGATTTTTTTTAGTTTCGCGAGGGACTTTTACGGACTTGTGTCTCGCTCGATCTGTAATGTCGGCCCTGCATTGGTCCCAAGACAAGCCGGGCCGGGCTTTTTTAGGATGATACAGGCTCTAGGCGTTCAGGCTGCAAAGTTCGATTTCGATGACGAGAAGTGATCAGCGTTGGGTGAACAGCAAACGACGAAATGCAGGAGAAGCGTTTCGTGTCCTGTTCGTTGTTAGTCCTTAGCGAGCAATATGGCTTACCGTTCATCTGCTGGCTTGATTCTAATTTGAGCGCATTCACATTCGTGTTGGGTTTATGGCGCATTGCTAGATCGGGGCGGTGGCGTTTGCTGGCTGTGTAGTGATAACTGCTTTCGTTGGGTACGCAGGCTTGCTCTATGCCGTCTACCTAATCCCTGACGTTCATCTCAGGCTGTGGACAGCGGTCGTGGTTGTGACCGGTTTTCCTGTCTGGCTCATGGCCGGTCCCATCGTTTATGGCATATCGTCGCGCCCACCAGGACAGTCGTCGGGCCAATGGGCATACAAGCCACCTGCTCGCAGCGTTCGGTATAGGGGAGGAATTGTCCTTTTCCTTGGCGTGGCTGCGTGGGGCTTCGGTGCGTTCGTCTCAGATTTATCACACCAGGTGGAATTAGTTCTTCTCGCGGTGGCGCTATTATATGGTTTTGTTCTCGGTGGATACTGGTTACTTAGTGGGCGGAAGCTTGCATAGCCACACAATCGTGACAGAAAACGGTGTGTGGAACCGCTTCCTGGGGTATGCCGAGTGAAAACAAAGGGGTCTGACCCCTTAAATCTTTCGGGAGATTAAATGAAGACGCTATTTGCACTGCTCATCATGATCATGGCTTGCACAATGGGGCTTATCGCGGTCGCCATCGTGATGGTTATCATGGGTTTCGGTTTCGCTGGAGCACCAGGTGCGGGGCTCTTCGCGGCGGGACAAAAGGCACAAAGCGCGTTGCTTCGGCTGTGCGGTCTAATCCTTGCCGCTCTGGGACAATCCTATGTGGTTGGTGCGTATGCGGTGTTCGTGGTCGGGTTGCTGCGATGGTTCTCTACTGGCAGACCAGACGTGCCAACTTGGCCTCTCTGGATAGCGGCTTTCTTCCATAGCGGAGCCGTACCGACCTACGGGATGAAAGAGAGGCCGGAGGAACCTACTGCGCAACATTACACTCTGGGCATAGTCGCGCTGGCGGCCACAGTGATTTTCTTTATTGCGGCCTTTGCGCCCGAGGCACTCAAATCCATCTACGGATGGGTTCCCCTTTTTGACGGGATGCTGCAACGATGAATCCCGAACCATGCCTTGTAGTGAGATGTGAGGAAATAGAGGGGCCTTACCCAGTTAATCTTTTCGTGCCGGCATAAACCTAAGAAAGGTTCCAGGAACCATTGATTAGTTCGAGCCTGGGCGGCAAGGGAATCGACATCAAGGGGAAGAGCTATGGGTCCTGAAGACCTGGTTCGGGTGGCCTCGTATCTGTCCGTGCTGGGCGTGATGGCTACGTGGGAGGTATTGGCGCCTCGCCGGAGGCTCACGGCCTCGAAGCTCTGTCGGTGGGGTGGCAATCTCACAATCGTGATTTTGGAAAAGAAAAAGGTTCCAGGAACCATTGATCGCCCAGTCTTGGCAAAGACTAAGGGGACATTCTGAATTAGCTGACCCGATAAACATCCATAACGACTGATCGAACGCTAGCCATGAAGGACTATCGCAAAAATCGGTTCGTGCAAATCGGCTTCTGGCTTTTCGTGATTGGTGCAGCTCCGCTGTTCGGTATCATTTTCTCGCTGAGGTGGGTCTATGGCCGGACCCCAACCCGAATCCAATCGGTCCAGGGCTGCTGTACTTCTACATGTTGGCCGGCGATGATTTTGCCTGGGTATCGGAATGTGCCAGGTGTGGCGTGAACAGCGAAGTTGACCGTTGCACCTTGAGTTAGCGCCTGACGGAAATCTCGACAGCAATCTGTACGGTTGGCGATGGATTTTGGTTGACGACGTAGATGGCTTGCTCCTGTGAAGCGTTTGGTCCGCCTCGCGTTGTTGATTGTTGTAACTGGTTCACAGGAGGCAGACCGAGCATGGAAGCTTCCTGTCTGGTGATGGGCCCCAACGGCGTTCGGGAGAGACGAGCCGTGAGGGTGAGGGGCTCACTTTCCATCGGCAGAGGAATGTGTTGTCGTTGACCACCGATGATTTTCAAAGAGATCTGACCGGTCTTTTTCTCGGGCAATAACAGTTGTGGCGTTGAGGACCCCGCCGTCTTCCAGACTTGGAGATAGGCGTCCTGATTGGCTTCCACGGTGAGAAATACCGGCTGTGTACTCTTCGACGCTGTCGCCGCATCCACTTCTTGGTCCTGTCCATCTGTTCCACGAACGACGAAGCTGTAGCGGAGTCCGAGCGACATGAGTTCGGTGGCTGTTCCTCTTACCTTCCCTGCCTGGGCCGACTGATCCATTTTTCTCTCAAGCCGGTCGGCTTGAGGCGCCGACTCTGCAAGGGGTTTCATCGTTCGTTCTCCTTCAGGAGCTATCATGCCCGCATCTTGTTGCGTAATGTCTCCGCCATAGAACAATGCGCGAGCACTAACCGTCATTGCGCCGGCGCCAGTGAACGGGGCCTTCGCCGGTGGTTGCATAGGAGCAGGCGTTGACCTGGCAGTTGGTGCGGAGGTTTCCGAGAGCTTCTTGTCAGCCACTGCAGCCGCTTCCTCCGTGGACTTGCTGAGCGCGGCCCCGGGAGTTTCCGATTGCTTGCGGACTTCGTCTTGTTCACTTCGCTGTTCCGGACCGTCGCCGGCAACCTCGGGGGCTCGTTGGTCTTGCGGTGAAGACGGCGCCGCCCGTTCTCGCTTGGCCAGCTTGTCGCCCAATCCATCTTTCTTGGCAGAGGCGGTCGTAGTTTCGATGTTGTCTTTGGCTTGCTCCTGAGGTGCACCAATGGTTGGCGGTGCAGGTGGTGATTCTGAAAGTATTGGGGGGGATGGAGTAGTGGGGTTCGATTCTTCGGTGGCGACGGACTGGGCCGCTTGCTTGAGACTTTCCTGATAGATCCTTGTGCCGAGTATGACTGCGACGGCTGCTGCGGCGAGGCCCCCTGCGAAGGCGAGTCCCGCCGGACGGCGAAACCAATCCAGCCACGATAAGTGCCCACCTGCGCCTGAGGTGCCCCTCTGTTCCAATGACGCGAGGAGTCTGCGGCGCACGTCTGGATCGGCGAGCAGCTCTTTCAGCGCCTGCTCATCGGCCAGGGCGTTGAACAGTTGCTGGTCTTGCAGCGCCGCACCGTATAGTAATTGCTTCTCTTCAGGCGTCAGCGTGTCGGCTGCGAAGCCACTCAGCAGTTTTTCGAGTTCGTGCTCAGACATTGGGCCTCGTCGTTCGTGAAGCGTCGTTTGTAAAGAGCTTACGATATAGCGTCGTGAACGCTATTCCCAACTTCCGCCCATCAAGCTCAATAGTTGTTTGCGGCATCGAAGATCCCAGGTGTAAATCGTGTTAATCGAATTCTGACCCATCAGCTTCTGGATCTCTGGGAAGCTTTTCCCTTCCAGTTTCCACTTAAATAGTTCGCGGCAGCGTTCGCCGAGTTGGCTCATTGCCTGAAGCAGACGGTCGACGGCTTGTTTGTGCTCCAACTGCTTGGCCGGATCGTCGCCGGGATCCGCAAGCGGGAGTTCATCAACCGATTCCTGATTATACTCGCCCCGGCGGAATGCCTTTTTGTGGGCGTCCAGCATCTTGAACCGCAGGACTTGAAACGCGAGGGGAACCAGTTCGATCAACTCGGTCACATGCGCATATTTCTCGTGCAGGACGACCAGCACGTCTTGGACGAGATCTTCCGCACGGTCTCTCGATACTCGTAATGTTGCGAAAGCCAGGATCCTTTCGCGTAGGCCAACGAGTATCTGGTCTCGATCCATGAGCTAGGGCCGATGTGATGATTTGGGTTGCGCGGCGATCTCTCCGAAGGACCGGAATCCGAGTCCCAATCCCCGACACACTTCCACCTGCCGGTCGAATCGATTCTTGATGCGGATCATCTTGCGAAGAGCTCCCCAGCCGACGCGACCCCAGGCAGCCAGATGGAAGACAGACAAGGGATAGTCGGTACCGAACAGGAGCCGGTCGTAGAGTTCGGGGTGTCGACGGAGGTGGAGCAACATCTTGAGCCGGTTGGGCAGCGTCAGAGCGGAAATGTCAGCGTAGAAATGCGGGTATCGTTGCGCGAAATCCTGAAACGTCGGAAGAAATTTCTCGTATACCATCAACCCATAGCTGCAGGCATGGGCCGCGACGACCGTCGTGCCTTCGTCCAGTGCCGGCTTCAACCGATCGGGATCACCGACTGATTGGTCTTTGCCGATCAGGCCAAACTCATACCCGACATGGCTGAGTAACGGGAGCTTCCGATCCGCGAGCGCTCGGTAAAATGGTTTGTAGGTCGGATCGGCCGGGTTGAATTGCTGGGCGTTGGGCAGGACTTTCACGAGTACCCCTCCAGCATCGGCGCAGCGATGTACTTCGTCGATGGCGTCCCGCCGCCGGGGGTTGATTGAAACCCCCGAGAGTAATTCGGTCGGATGGGCCTGTGCGGCCTTCAGTACATAGTCGTTGCTGATCAGAAAGTCCGTGTGCTCCCGGTTGAGCCGACCGGTCTGATCATAGACTCCGTCCATGCCGAGGATCACAGCTTTCTGGACATGGCGTGAGGCGCGCAATTCGGCAAGCAGATCGTCGAGGTATTTCCGGTTCGCTTCCCGTGGGTTCGATGGAGACAGTTGGTGTTTCCACAAGAGGAAGCGAAACAGCGGGCTTCGCAGCATCTTCGGGGAGATGTAGCAGCCGTTATCGCCCTCCGGCAGAGCAGCCAGATGCACGTGACAGTCGATGAGCGATTTCCGGGTCATTGCCATCGTCATGCGCATTCGTGTCGTTCGGATCTTGCGAGAGACGCTTCAGGTTTCACGGCTCAGGACTCGTTCCATCGCAATGCGCTTCAAGCTGCGCAGGTCCATTTTCCCAGTTCCCAGCACCGGTAACGTGTCCACCTTGATGAAATTCCCGCGTGGGGGGATGAAGAGATTCGGCAGTCCATTCGAAGCGAGCTTCGTCACGATGTCGGGAATCCGTGACTCATCCAGGGTGTGGAGTACTGCGAGCTGTTCGCCCTTGCGTTCGTCAGGAATGCCGGTGACGGCAAAGGTCTGTGTGTCGATATTCGCGGCAAGGTGCAAAGCTTCTTCGACCTTGCCGTGCGGGACCATCTCGCCGCCGATCTTGGAGAAGCGTGAGAGGCGGTCCGTGATGGTCAGAAACCCGTCATCATCGAGCGTGGCGATATCGCCGGTGATGTACCAGCCATTGCGCAACGCGTTTGCCGTCAGGTCATCGCGTCCGAGATAGCCGCGCATCACGTTCGGCCCCTTTACGAGCAACATGCCTGGCGTGCCTGACGGCAACGGGGCAAAGCTGTCGGGATCGGCAATCTGCACCGATACGCCAGGAAGGGGTTGACCGACGGTTCCTCGCCTGGAGGCCGGTTGGTAGTATCCCGCGGCTCGGAAGTCCGGACAATTGACGGCGACGACCGGAGCACATTCGGTCACGCCGTAGCCTTCGACGGGGGCGATGCCGAATCGATCTTCAAACGCCTGGGCCAACCGTGCCGGGAGTTTCTCCGCGCCGGTCACGACCACGCGCAACGAGCTGAATTGTTCCGGCGTACAGCGACGCTGATACAGCTGGAGAAAGGTCGGCGTGGTCACGAGGAACGTGATGCGGTAGCGGCGCACGAATTCGCCGATGGCCGAGACGTCGAGCGGGGAAGGGTGAAAGATGATGCCCGCATTGTTGAACATGACGAACCAGAAGACGAGAAAGCCGAATGAGTGGAAGAAGGGAAGAATCCCAAGGACTCGTTCATTTTGGTAGAGATGAAGCACCTGGCCGGCTCCCTGCGCATTGGCGTCGATGTTGAAGTGAGATAACATAACGCCCTTCGGTTCGCCGGTGCTGCCGCTGCTGAAGATGATGGTGGCCAGATCGTCCATCGTCAGCGGGGTGTGCTGTCCACAGGCCAGTTCGATCAGCCGCGTGGGAGCGCAGAGAGCGAGAAGGCTCGCGACGAGTTTCTGTTCTCTGCCGATGGTGCGGGCGACGTCCTCCAGCCATATGATCGAAGGCCCGTCGGGCAGATCCAACTTGGCTTTGTCGACAAAGGCCCGGCTGGTGACGATCGTGCGAAGGCCGGCGAGCCGCACAGCTGCGTCGAGGCCGGATTTTCCAACCGTATAGTTCAAATTCACGCTGGTTTTTCCGCACAACGGAGCAGCCACGTTGACTAACGCCCCGGCCACGGTGGGCGGGAGCAGGATGCCGACCAGCCGCTGGCCTTCCCATTGTGGCCGAAGCGCTCTGGCGAGTGCGATGGATCCGATCAGGGCTTGGAGCGACGACACACCAGGGCGGGTCTGGTCCGCCATTGCGAATCGGAGCGGATGTCTCCGCATGGCGCGGATGAATTCACGGTGCAGCGGGCGGCGGTCGGACTTGCGCAGGAGCCAGGCCGTTTCTCCGAGTGCTCGAATCGCGTCGCGCAACTCCTGCGCAGGCGTCTCCGATGGCAGCGGTGTGCCGAAGGACACCGTCACCGGGTAGGGAATCCGCTCCGGCCATTTCGTGAGGAAGCGGCCGCGCTCAAAACTGAAGATACTGCCCCATACGCGATCCAAATGCACAGGGATGACGGGCACCTGCCGTCCCTTCACAATCCGTTCGAAACCGCGACGGAACGGCAACAGCGTGCCGGTTCTGGTGATTTGGCCTTCAGGAAAAATGCAGACGATTTCTCCACTATCCAGAGCATGGCCTGCGTCACGCAATGCCCGCAGGACCACTCGCAGACCTCCGTGCGAAGTAATAGGGATGACTCCGAGGGCCTTCATGAATGGCTTGAACAAGGGGTGGCCGGCATATTGGGCCTCGACGACGAATCGCACCGGGCGATCCAAGCTGGCGATCAGCAGGATGCCGTCGATGAACGACACGTGGTTGGGTACCAGCAGCGCGCCACCCCGCAAGGGAACATGTTCATGTCCGACAATCCGCAAGCGGTACAGGGTGTTGGTGAGGATGACCAGGATCACCCGGAGCAGCGCTTCCGGCAGGAGCCACAGCGCCCATCCGGTGCCGACGATGGTGAACGCTGCCGTTGCGAGGAAGATTCCCGTTGTCGATACGCCCCCGTTCGCCAGCGCTCCGGCACCGAGCGATCCGAGCAGAATGCCGGTGAAGACACAGGTGTTCTCGAAGGCGATGACCGATCCACGGCGATCGTTCGGCGCACGCCATTGTATGAGGGCGTTCAGCGGCACAAAGATCAGCGCGCTTGAGATACCCAGGACGACCATGAGCGCGAGCGTCGTGGACAGCTGAGGCGCAAAGAATCCAACGGCGGAAAGGATGATGGCGACTCCGGTCGCGCCGAGCGGAATCAATCCATACTCCACGCGGGACTGTGAAAGACGACCGACCCATTTGGCGCCGAGACCGATGCCGATGGAGAGCATCATCAGCGGCAGTCCCGATTGCCAGTCCGACACGCCCAGGACGACCTTCGCATAGACCAGGATGTTTTGTGCAAAGAGGCTGGCGATGGTCCAGAAGAACACCGCCCCGATAATCGCAAGGCGGAGCATCCGGTCTGCCGCGAGCGCCGACCAGGCTCCGTGAAGAGTGTTGAAGAGGCCGCCTTCCGCTCGCGCCGGAGGAACGTGGGGAATGGTCCAGGCAGCAGCAAACCCTACGAGCGAGAGCATCGTGAGGAGCAGCGGAGCCATCCATAGAGAGGAGCCAGTGAGGGACAATAAGATGCCGGGCGCAGCGGTGCCAGTGAGGATGGCCAGGAATGTCCACATTTCGAGCCGTCCATTGCCGGCCGCCAGCCGCTCATGCGGCAGGAGTTCGGCAAGAATGCCATACTTGGCCGGGCTGAACAGCGCGCTGTGAACGCCCATGCCGCCAAGGACGATCAACGGCAAGATGCCACCGGTCGGATTGATCCACAAGGCCACAGTCGCGGTGGTCATTAAAAGAATTTCGACCGATTTCATCATGATGATGATGGTGCGCTTACTGACCCGATCGGCCAGGACGCCGGCGACAACGGACACGAGAGCCAGAGGAAGCGTGAACACGACAAACGCCAGGGTCGTCTGAGTTTGTGAGGCCGTCTCCAATTCAGGGCCGGGAGCGATCAGAGCAGATAATTGTCTAATGCCCAATAAGGCGACCATCAGTTTCCAGGCGTTGTCGTTGAACGCGCCACAAAACTGGGCGATGAGGAGGCCGCGAAGCGAATGTTGTGTGGAGGATTGGCCTGTGCTGATGGGCGTTGTCACATTGCGCCTCAAATGATCGGGCCTGGTGATGTTTCTGAGACCGGCAACCCCTCCAGTTCCATAATCCGGAGCGCGTTGGTCGTGGGGCAGGGGCCGGGTCGGAGCTTGTAGTCGAATTGCAGCGCGCCGGCTGCCACCGTTTCCTGAAAGTGCACATTGGTCAATCCGGGCACCGTCTTGTCGAGATCGGTCAATTCCAGATCGTGGGTGGTCACCAAGCCGAAGCCATGGCCTTGTGAGAGAGCGGTAATGAAGGAACGGCTCCCGATCAACCGTTCACGATTGTTGGTGCCTTTGAAAATTTCGTCGATCAGGAAGAGTACTGGCGGTTTGCTCTGGTCCCTCGTTGCGTCAAGCAGCGTCTTCAGCCGTTTCACTTCGGCATAAAAAAACGAGAGGCCCGCCTCGAGCGAGTCATCCACGCGGATACAGGTGGCGAGGCGCCCCCAGGTCCATTCGAATCGAGTGGCGCAGACCGGGGCGCCCGCCTGGGCGAGGCACAGATTGATGCCGAGGGTTCGTAGGAAGGTGCTTTTCCCCGACATATTGGACCCGGTCACCAGGAGCACGGTTCCCAGCGTTTCGAGGGTGAGATCGTTCGGGACTCGATGCGCCTCAGCAATCAGGGGATGGGCGAGGCCTTTGGCGGCAAGCCTGGTCTGCGCTCCCTTATGCCGGGGATCGGTGGTGAGTGGGTTCGGCCATCGATACGAAGGATAGAGGTCGGCAAAGGTGGCGAGTGCGGAAGCAGCCTCGACTTCGGCCAGTCGGTCCATCCAGGTCGGCAGGTGAGCGGACACCTGAGCCTGAATCTGTTGGAGTCGATAGGTGAACCACAAGTCCCAGGGGCAGAACGCATTGACGATCAGATGGATGACCGGGTGGGCTTTGACGCTGATCGCGTGCAGGGTGCGGGCTGCTTGCCGGACAAGCTGGGGTGGATTCACGCCCGGTGCGAGCAACGGCGCCCACAAAGCGGCGAGCGCAGCGTGGCTGTGGCGGGCGTACCGTTCGACAAACCCGAGTACGGCTCCCAGTTTTTCCAGTTCGAAGTGCACGCCCACTGCATGTTCTAACAACTCTTCGCCCTGATCGGTTTGGAGATAGACCAAGGCATAGGCCGCGAAGGACCACATCCAATAATTCGGAAGCCAGTTGAGCAACGTGCCCAACCCGAGCACGATTGTCGCGGCGGCGAGCAGGGCTTGAATCGCTAAGACGGTCGTGAGACGAGAGAATCCGACTGCGTGATGCAGGACGGCTTCCAGCCGTCGGCCGTTGATTTCCTGTTCGCCGATCAGCTGAGCTTCGAGTCCCAGCCGATCTCGAAACAGCGATCGAGGAATGAGTTCCTGAATGAGACGGCGGCGCATGAGCCACTGATCAGGTTCCGGGGGCTGCTCGAGAAACCACGACTCCAGCCGGGCCTGTCCGTATGAGGAGACGGTGGTGTCGAGCAGATGGAGGAGCGAGTGGGGGCCGACCAGGTCCAAGTCTTTGGCATAAGGATGCTGCTCGGGAACGGTCGACTGACGAGCGGGAATGTGAGGCCAATCCAGCCGGAGGCGTGCCAGGTGCACGAGCTTCATCTGCTTCCAGAGACGAAGCCGGTGCAAGCGACTTTCGAGCCTGTTATGATAGCTCGCCACAATCAGGAACAGGCCGACGAAGGCTGTGAGTGCCCCATTACCGGTTTGATACCACTCCATTTTGTAGAACGCGATCGTGCAGACCGCTCCGACGATGAACAGGATAAGACGCCAGCGGGTGAAGGCGGAACTAGAGGCCATGCTACGGGCGATCAAGCGGTCGATCCTTGCCACCAGGCGTGTCAGTGAACGGGTTTTTGTGACAGAAAGCAGGGCCTGTTTTTCGAGCATAGCGCCGACCTTACTGGAAGGGGGAGAGTGCGTCAACTCTCGTTCGTGATGCTGTCAGAGGGGTGGATCGATGTTCAGATTCGGACCGCCGTTGATGCGGCAGAGTTGCTCGGCATGCTGGCTGATCCCGCGATCCAAGGCGGATGGGAGGAGAATGGGATTGTCCATCTCTATTGGCCAAAACTACAATGGAGCATGGAGGCACGTGCTCGTCTGAGCAAGACCTTGCGAGGACTCGACCCAGACGTCTCGGCTGAGAGGGACATTCGTGTTGAAGAACTGCCCGATCAGGATTGGAATCGGCAATGGGCTCAGTCGGTCAGGCCGATCCGGATCGGTCGGCGGATTGTTATCAGGCCGAGTTGGGAGCCGGTGGCGCTGCAGACAGAGGACATTGAGATCGTGCTCGATCCGAAGCAGGCATTCGGAACCGGCCATCATGCGACGACGAGGATGCTATTGGAATGGCTTGAAGATCTCGTTCACGGTGGCGAATCTGTACTGGATGTGGGAGCGGGAAGCGGCATTCTGGCGATGGTCGCGTTGCGGCTCGGAGCTGCGTCGGCCGTGGGAGTGGAATGCGATCCTGTTGCGGTGACTTGTGCACGAGACTATGCGATAGAGAACAGGTTTGGAGATAATCTTCAATTCCTGGGGGGAACGCTGGCGGAGGTTGACCAGCCACGCGCGTTGCGACCGGATCTGATTCTCGCCAATCTCGATCGCCAGACGCTGTTGCTGCTGTGCGATGAACTTGCGCAGTATGCGAGCCACGGTGCGCGGCTCTTGCTGTCCGGTATTCTGCTCGATCAAGAGCAAGAGATTGTCGAGGCGTTCTCCAAGGTTGACGTCATGTCGGTTCAACGGCGAGAACAAGACGGCTGGGTGGCGTTGGAATTGTTGATGGTGGAATCCTGCGAATGAGTGAATCGATAAACGCAACCGGACGACCACCCTATCCCCACGTGCATCAGATCAATTTGTCAGACGGGGGCCTGCCGAAACGTCCGGTGCCGGAGGCTGTCGTCTCCAAAGCCGGTGTCGAGGGCGATCGGCAGCGGAATCTTAAGGTACACGGCGGGCCGGACCGGGCCCTCTGTCTGTTCTCGCAAGAGCTGATCGAGCGGCTGCAGGACGAGGGGCACTCGATCGAGGCAGGTTTCGCCGGAGAGAATCTGACGCTCGCCGGGCTTGACTGGGAGAAGTTGAAACCGGGCGATCGACTTTACATCGGGCCGGCCGTTCAGATTGAGCTCATGAGTTATACGGCTCCCTGCGATCTGAATGCCCGGTGGTTTCAGGAAAGCGACTTCACGCGCATTTCCCAGAGAAAGAATCCGGGATGGAGCCGGCTCTATGCCCGAGTGCTTGTCGAAGGAGTGGTACGGCCAGGAGACGAAGTGACGATCATGCAGGCTTAGGCTGAGATCACGGGACGGTCGAAGCCTGTCTTAGCCTGAACCTCAGTCGTGGCCTTCTATAAGGAACTATGATGGATCGCCTACTTGAACCGGAGTTGATGGATGATCCCGAGCAGGCGCTCGTCTATGCGCGGGCAGATTTTGAAAAAGAGAATCAGGGATTCGTCGATCGCTTCCGCGATTATTTCCCGGAGTTCACTGAGGGGCATATCCTCGACCTGGGCTGTGGGCCTGGCGACATTCCTGTCCGGTTCGCACAGGGGTTTCTTTCTTGTCGCATCACCGGTGTCGATGCGTCGGAACCTATGATCAGATTGGCCGTCGAGGCGGTGAAGCAGGCCGGCCTGGCTGACCGCATTGCCTTCCGCTGCGAGCGTTTTCAGAGTTTGTCGCTTGCCGAACCAGTCGATGCCGCAGTCTCCAATAGCCTGTTGCACCATGTGCCCAATCCCTTGCGGTTTTGGTATCGGCTGCGGCAACTGGTGAAGCCAGGCTCCCCCGTGCTCATGATGGATCTGCTCAGACCGGACTCGCCCGAGGAGGCACAGGATATTGTGGATCGCTATGCGGCAACGGAACCGGAGATGTTGCGGCGTGACTTTTACAATTCGCTGCTGGCGGCATTCACCGAGGATGAAGTGGCATCGCAGTTGGCGGAAATGAATCTGAGCCGATTGATCATCGATGTGGTGGATGATCGGCATTGGGTTGTCAGCGGAATCATCCACTGAGAAGGATGGTGAAAACGATCCCCAGCTTCGTTCTCGGTCGTGTGAACGCCTCAACATACCAACCGTGTACGCCTCGGCGTTCAAGCTCCCTACGGCCTTGCTGGATGATCGTTTTGACCATCCTTCTTCTTCTCATGCTCGATACTAATGCACACGCTCAGCTTGACCGGCTCAGAAGATCGAAGGCGTTGGAGCCGTCGTCCACCGCCGATACACCTCTGGTCGAGATTCCAGCCAGTGAGTTTGCGATGGGATCGGATGGGGGCCAGGCGTTAGAGGATGAACGTCCAATGCACCGGGTGTGGGTCGATGGCTTTTCGATGGACATCCACGAAGTCACGACGGCGCAGTATGCGACGTTCCTCGCCGCCACAAACCGCACCGTGCCCTGGCAATGGAACACGGTAGACCTGTCGCAGCATAGCGATCGTCCGGTGATTGGCGTGGACTGGTCGGACGCTGATGCGTATTGCCGGTGGAAGGGGAAACGGCTTCCCACTGAAGCGGAGTGGGAGAAATCGGCCAGGGGAACGGATGGACGGTTGTATCCCTGGGGCAATCAGATCCCGACGAACGAACTCGCGAACTTTGCCTTGGGTGCCCGGTTCAGCTATAGCCAGGTCTTGATGCCCGTGCAGGCTTATGAGCAAGGGAAGAGTCCATACGAGCTCTATCAAATGGCTGGGAATGTCGGGGAGTGGGTGCAGGATTGGTATGCCGCGAACTATTATGAAACCTCGCCGGAACGAAATCCGCCAGGACCTGAACAGGGGCAATTCAAAGTGCTACGTGGAGGATCTTGGTCCGACTTGCCGAAATATCTGCTCACCTATGGGCGCTTCAAGCTTCTTCCAGAAACGCGCAATAGTTATACGGGCTTCCGCTGCGCCAAATCGTAGCAGGCCTGATGAAAACGCTCCCCGGCTTCGTTCTCGGCTCGTCAACATCCTCAACGTACCCCAGAGGGTACGCCTGCGGTGTTGCCATCGGCTGCGGCCTTGCCGGATGACCGTTTTGATCGGCCTGCCGGAACTCTTTCACTATGGAACCACGACCCTCCGCATTGAAACGGCGGCTCACATCTTGCCGTAAATTTTGTGAATGGGAATAAAGCAACCGCTCAAAATCGCTGTCCATCAAGGCCGCAGGCGAATCAAAACCGGAGGCGTACCCTCTGGGGTACGTTGAGGATTTTGAGGAGCCGAGAACGTAGGTGGCAGCGATTTTCAGTGGTTGCTAGAAGAGGCTTTTGCTGATTTCTGCCGACAGCTGGCTTTCGTTGCCGGCATTGTCATAGGCGGACATCGCGAAGAAATAGGTCTGGCCCTTCGGGAGATTGAAGATGGTGTAGCTCGTGACTTTTCCTGCCACAAAGGCCGAGCCAGGGAAATTGTACAAGCCGGAAGCTGTTCCGAGGTAGATCTTGTAGCCGGCTAGATCAGATTCCCTATTGGCCGTCCATGTGAGAGTCACGTTCTCAGTCGATGGGCTGGGAGGAGGAGCGGTCTGTGGAGGAGGAGAGGGCGGTGGGAGTGATGGAGGCGTGGTGACCATAGGGGTCGGGGCTTGTAACAAACCTGCGATCTCAGAGTTCTGGAGCACGTTCAACGCTGATCGCGAACCGCTTAACGAGCGGGATGAGCCGCCTCCTACCGAGGCCGTGGAACGAACGCCAGCTGCAGCGGAGAATGGAAAGAAAGAAGTCGGAGAGATCGCTGCAGAACCAGTCGAGGTCCCTCCCGAAAGAGGTGCTGTCATCGACTTTGTGACGAGTGCCATTGGGGTGGGAGTGACACCCTTGCTGCTATTGCCTGTCCCCGGCGCGACCTGCCCGGCTGCGACATTCGATATCGGTGCTGCACGGAGGGCCTGAGGTGAAGTTGGAGGAGCGGTTGTGGAGGCAATGGCTGGCCGCCTGGTCAATGTTCGATGATGCGTCAATGGCATGGATGGTAGAGAGGCTGCAGTTTTGGGTGGTCCGATCGGGGTTTCGATGCGAATTGGCTGAGCGCCGGAGGATTGCAGTATGGTCCCTTGAGGTGTGCTAGGCAATGCAGCGGATTCAACAGCCGGCCGGTGAATCAAGCTATGATGGCGTGGGATCGCTTCTTCTGCGGCGGAGGCCGGGATGGATAGCGCAACGGATTGCAAGCCCTGAAGTAGTATCGCCACAAGGAGGGCGAGCTGGAACCGGAGCGTCGGGATGTCTGTCACTTCCCGGCAGGCCATACGATACTCTAGTCAGGTGAAGACGGCTGCGCCATGTGGGTATCCTGCTGTCTGTCTGGACACCTCCGTATTGTGTCCCGGACATGCGTGATAGGCCAGAAAAATGTCAGTTTATCGGGGGGTGTACATTGTCGGTTGTAAATCAATCGCGATGGTACAGGGACTCTTCCCGCGATGGGCGAAACGTGGGCGCGCGTTCGAAAGGATTTGAGCAACCCGTAGCCAATCAGGATTATGAGAAGAGGAGGGCCAGAAGGAGTAATGCCGTCAATGAACCGAGTGCGGACAAGTAGAGTGTGCCAGTTCGATCACTGAGCCAGGCCGTCTTCCACCTTTCCGGATAGAGCGCTTGATGTTCCACAACCAGGCCCTCTTCATAAAATCCTAGTGCTTGTTCGAGTTGAACCAGGACCTGTTTGGCCAGTCGGTGACGGTACCGCTGTTGGAGGATCAGTATGCAGAACAAGCCGCACCAGATGAGGCTTGCGAGTCCAATGAACAGGGCATCAAACGATGTCAGCCGATCCTTCTGTGGACTTAAGAGGAACGCAAACAACATCGCGATCAGACCCAATGCGCCGAGGGCAGTGAGCCGTATCATCTGTTCGCGTCGTCGGTAGACCTCCTCTTTGTAGAGGGGGTAGAGAACCGTCAAGATTTGTTGGGTACCTTCGGTAATCATGCTCTTTCTACCAGGCTGTTGAAAAAGTCCGTCAGCGGCGTTCTCGCCTCGAAAGCATCCTCAACGTAGCCCAGAGGCTACGCCTCCGGTGCTTTCATCGGCTGCGGCCTTGCTGGACGGCCTTTTGAACAGCCTGCGAGTTCTGCTGAAGCCATCCGTGACTTGTTCCAGGTCTTAATTTTCCTGGGGCCAAAATAGTTTTTCAGCATTCTGCTAGGCCTTTGCTTTCAGATGGGTAATGAGCCAATCGGCAATCGATCCGGTCATCTGGCGAAAGTCCTCCGCCCGAGTGAATTGGTGATCGGCGCCTGGCAGGAGATCCAACCGTTTCGGACCTCCCAGCACGTCATGCAATCGCTGGCTTTGATGGAGGGGGACACATTCATCCTGCTCACCCTGGACAATCAGTGTGGGCACAGTGATCCGTTCAGCCGGCTCATAGGCAATCTGTCTGAGGCAGTCTTCGTAAAAGTCATACCGCAAACGAACCCGGTCCGACCCTCCCATGATGTTCGGAATCGTGTCCGTGGCTTGCCATCGTGACAACTCTTCGAGCCCGAATTTTAAGCGAAGCTCTTCCGCAAAGTCCACCACAGGACATTTGAGGGCCAAACAGGCGATGTCGCGACGCCGGGCTGTGGTAAGAATGGCGACGAGCCCTCCAAAGCTTGAGCCGACGAGTCCGACTCGGTCATATCCCTTGGCGGTCGTCAGATCCAGTGCGGCTTCGGCTTGATGCACGGCTAGGGTTGTCGTGATCTCTTCGAACGGTCCGTCGCTGTCTCCTTGGCCGAAAAAGTCGAATCGAAAGGTCGCAAGGCCGCGTTCATTGAGAAGGCGGGTCAAGATCCTGTTGGTCGTGCTGTTCTTGCTGGAGAGAAATCCGTGGCACAGCATGGCGAGACATGTCGTTGGTCTGTCAGGCGTGCTCAGGATCGCGGCAATGCCGTGCCCATAGCCATCATGAAATGTCAGGGCTTCTTCCATGGGATGGTCTTTCTATCAAGCAGACTTCGAGAAAACTATTTTTTGACCTAAGAATATCGAGGTTCGCATGTATGACACCATAGGAGAACACTCTCGCAGGATGCTCAAACAGGCCAGACTTCTCACCCGCCCAACCCCGGCGCGCCGAGCGCGCCGTTCCGCGGGCAAGGCCGCAGCGAGTGAAGGACCGGGAGGTACAGACCGCACTTTGTGTGGGCCGTTTGCCCATCGAATAGCTCTTGGCGAACGGGAAAGTCCCTACAGTGCTTCCGACCTCCGAGGAAATCCTCCTCAATGTTGAGGGTATGAACGACGCGAGAACGAAGCTGGTGGATTTTCTCAGCATCCTGCAAGGGGAGAGACGATTATTCCGGAGGACGAAGCCCAATGGCCCAGGCGAGTTTGGCGGCAAAGAGGGTCAGGCTGGCAAGGAGCAGGCCGACAGTCACCCAGGTCGCGATCTGAATGGAAAGCGAGCTGAGCGGAAAGCTCCAGGTCATCGTAGCGAGTATGCCGAAGCCCATCGTCCCCAAGCTCAATCCAGTTAGTTGGACAGTTCGCCAACGATCCACGATGGCTGCCAGGCGATCTCGATAGGGCCCCTGTTTTTTCCGGCTCGCGACTCGGCTGGCCGCCAGCATCACAGGGATGCCATAAGACAAGGTCCCAAAGACAGTCTGCAAGATGAAACCGATCAAGGCCATATGGGTATAGGCAGCCAGATGCAATGATCCAAACGGCAGCACCGGAAGTTGCGGAAGGAAGTTGGCCCCGACGAGGACACCCATGATCATCATCAGAACCAGAAAAAACGTCGCGATCAGGAGGTGATCGGAAGCCGCATTTCCAGGATGGCCGGAGCCTATCCAGGTGCGCAGGAGGTTATAGGCATAGAGGCCTATGCTGAGGACGAGCAGTCCTCCAATCATGAGTTCAACGTTGAGGGATGAGGTGATAAACCCTCCGATCAAGATGGCGGAGCCGGCGGGAAGCAGGACCATCGCAAGGCGAGCGATGCGCGGGCTATAGAGTTCCGTATTCAGGATTATGGGCAAGAGACGATGCGTGGTACCGATCAACGCCATCGTGATGAAACCTAAGAGAGTCAGATGCAAATGAAGAAGCCGTGCATGGGCATAATATTCCGGCATGAATTGGAAGGCCATCGCGATGCCGATCGCCAATCCACCGAGTAGGGCGATGAGTGAGAATCGATACAGCCAGGAAGGACTGGCTGGTTGTGTCAGGTTTTGTCGCCCGTGCTGCCAGGCGACCATGGCGATGGAGACGACTGCTCCAATGATGACTATTCCAGCCGCGCCGACAATCTTCATGTTTCTCAGTCCGAATCCAAGGAGCAATGCGACTGTGCCGGCGTTCAGGACTATGAACAGTCCTGGACGGGATTCCGAGGGGATTCGTTTGGTCTCGGAAATGGTCGACAGAGAAGCGAGCAGACCGCCGATCATGAGTTGCAGGATACCGCCGATAAGGGCGGCATGCACGTGGACCAGCCTCAACCAAAAGGGCAGCGGCGTGCCATGGACCAATCCAATCAGGATGGCCAATCCCACCAACGAGGAAAGCAGGAGCCAGCTAAATCCCGTGACCAGAAAGTTTAGGGGGTTGCAGGTAACACGACCCATGGAATCCTCCTCGCAGGATGCTGAAAAAGTCCGCCAGCGGCGTTCTCGCCTCGAAAGCATCCTCAACGTAGCCCAGAGGCTACGCCTCCGGTGCTTTCATCGGTTGCGGCCTTGCCCGCGGAACGGCGCGCTCGGCGCGCCGGGGTTGGGCGGGTGAGAAGTCTGGCCTGTTTGAGCATCCTGCAAACGGTTGTCCTATTGTTCAAGACTTATGGATCATGAACTACTGTTCTTCCCAGGTTAGTTTTTCTACCGCTTCCTAGGATTGGAGAAAGTAGAAGTGATTCGTAGGTCCAGTCCCATGACCGATTGCCAGGCTATGGCGAATGGCCTCGGTGAGATAGGTCTTGGCCGTCTGTGCAGCATCGTTCACGGATTTGCCTCGTGCGAGATGGGCCGCGATCGCGGACGCGAACGTGCAGCCAGTGCCATGCGTGTGGGGGGTATCGATGAACTCCCCCTTGAACACGTGAAAGAACCGGCCGTCATAGAGCAGGTCGGTGGCTCGTTCTGCCGGCAAATGACCGCCCTTGATCAATACATGCTTGCAACCGAACCCGTGAATGACTTTGGCGGCGCGCCGAGCGTCCGCGAGCGTCTTGATCTCAATGCCTGACAGCTGCTGGGCCTCATAGATGTTCGGCGTGACGAGCAGCGCCAAGGGAAAGAGCTGTGTCTTCAGCACCTCGATCGCCTCCGGCTGGAGCAGCGCATGGCCGGTTTTCGAGATCATGACTGGATCGACCACGAGATTCGTGACATTCTGAGGCTTCAATAATTTGGCAACGACCTCGACGATTGCCGTCGAGGACAGCATTCCGATCTTGACTGCCGCCACGTCGAAATCGTCGAATACGGCATCGATTTGGGCCGCGATGATCGAGGTCGGCAACTCAAAGACGTCGGTGACCTCCTCCGTATTCTGCGCGGTGACGGCGGTGATTACCGACATGGCAAACACACCGTTGGCCGACATGGCTTTGATATCGGCTTGAATGCCCGCGCCGCCGCCGGAATCAGAGCCGGCGATCGTTAAGACTTGTTTGATTGGTTGTGCGTTCAGTTCCATATCAATTGGAAGGTGGTGGCACCGCATCGGGAGTTGTCGGAGAAGCTCCAGCCGATTCGACTTTGAGGCCTCCGATGGAGAACCGGGCATCTCGTCTTGGAGCCCTCTCGTGATAACGAAAGATAAATTGGTTCCCTTCTGCGTCGGGTGGAGCCGAGAACGTCAGCACAACCCGGTCTTTTTCTCGTGGAGAGAGCTCGATGCCACGCATGCAGAGACCCTCGCGATTGGTCTCCGCCTCCAATTTCCACTGCGCGCCATGGTCATCTTCAAGCATGGTGTTTTGTGGCAGACACAATACTTTGACATCGCGCGAGGTTATATTCTCAATGGTGAGATCGGCTGTGATCTGTGTGTCACGCTTATGCAAGGCGGTGACGACCAGCTGATAATATTCATTCCTATGGAACCCGAGTCCTGGAGGTGGTACAGACTTGGCGGCAGTATCAATCTTGACGACAGGCGGCTTGTTTGCTTCCTTGATGAGCTCCCCCAGCGGTCCGGATTTCGGAATCGTGCCGCGCGTGGCTCCTAGTGACTGCACGGTACCGGGGCTGAGCAGTTTCACCGTGACCCGAAAACCGTCGGGTGATTCGAGATACCCTCCGATGACGAACACATCGGCACGTACCGCCTTGGCGGCCCGCTTGACCGCTTTAGCCTGAGCCGGTTCGAGCCGGGTGACCTGGAATTTCCTCAGCGTCGAGCTCACCATGGTGCGATCGATGACTTTGAGTTCGCCTGCAACCAGGATTTGCGTGCTCAGCTCTTCGGCCAAAAACTGCCCGATCGCTGTGACGGTGCCTTTCGCATCCGTAAAGTCCAGCACTGCCAACCGTTCCCTCTTCGCCTTCACAGCGTTGGAGACGACTCCCTCCGCCAATTGCTTCAGGCTTTCCTCATAAGGCGATGCCGCGTGAGCCGGAAGTGCCCAAAGAGTGGTGATGGCAAGTAGGATCGTGAGCAGGAGACGATTCATTTCTGTGAAATTACCCTTTGAGACAGGAAACCACTTCACCGTTGGCGCACATTATACTCAGCGGGGATCGCGTGTCCAGCAGGCCGAGCCTAGTAATCACGACACCGCCCGCGACCCAGTATTCAACCAATAGCAAGCCCCAGCAGGACAATGGACACTTCAGCCCACCAAGATTCAGCCGAATTTGACGATGGGGCATGAGAGTTGTCGCGTCCTCATGAAATGTCCATGATCTCCAGTTGCTTGTAGGCCCTTTCGAGATCGGCTGAAGTGGCACATGGTTTTTGTTTTTCGATTGCTGTGAAAAAATCCAAGCTTGCAAGGAGGGTGAATCTGGTCAGCCCGGCAGCCTTGGTGCAGATTGCGGAAAGTGTTTTATGTGATGGCGATATGGAGCCGTGCATCAGGTTGGAGCGCCATTCATATATGTCGCGTGCAAGCGCGTATTGCTTTGTGTATTCGCCTTTATCTCTCTTGGCGCAAAGTAGTGCGGTCCTCCGAGAAAGTGTTTCGGCGATCTTTTCATGCTCTTTCGTCATTGTGACACGCTCAAGGGCTGCGACATATTTTACGATCGCAGCGGCCGAGTGTGTTTCCTTAACTGCTTGCCCATACCAGTTTAGGCTATCAAGAAATCTTTGGGTCAGGTGTGATGCCTTTGATGGGTCTTCTTGTAGGCTCCTAAGAGCGTTTTCTATGAGGGCCAGATACAATCCTGCGTGCTGCCTTAGCTTTTCATACCATTTGTCTGGTGCATGATGATCTTGCCATTGGCGATTGATCGAGAACCCAATCTGCCCCGTGCGATCTCGTCTAAGGGAGGCACTCTCTGTAAGCGCAACAGGAGTGTGTCCCTGTCGAAATCTTGCCGTATAGCTCTTGCCAATTAGCAGGCGTAAAGCGTCAAGGGCTCCCTCAATGGCCATGGTGGCTCTCTTATTAGAGGTCGGTTCGTCACATTGAGGCACAGTTATCTGAGCAACCCAAGGAAAGCGTGAGTAGTAGGGGATTAGGTCTCTGCTCACCAACTCAGGATCTCTTGAAATAATCATTTCATGATTATCCGCTAAGAAATCCTTCATCCAAATGAACTTGACGGGGCCTATTTCGAATTGATCTGGATCGTTGTCCAAGAGAACCACGCAAGGGACAAAGTGAGTTAGATCGTATACCTTCCGTTTTACCGACTTGATGGCAGCTGCAAACATCCTAGCAGTCTGTCTTTCGTCAACGGGTCGATCCTCCTTGAGAAATCTTCTCGCTAACTCTTGGGCTACACCACTGCGGAATCTTTCTCCATCGATGCGTTGATTTAGATCGCCCTGGGTCGCGAGATGTCGCTTTGATATCTCTCCCACTTTGAAGTACGACTCTTTCCCACATGGGAGCATTCCTCTTCCTTCAGGGTGAGGTAGGTGATAAAACACATCTTGTTCGTGACCCTTAAAGAATGCACGGAAATCTTCTACTGACATGGCAGATAATCTACGAGTTTCGGAGACTATAATCTCAATATCGCTAATATCTTGTTGAGTCTTGTTCACTCTTCAACCATCCATTGTTCTCTAGTGACTTGCTCTGGTATAGGCGCGTGGTTGGCTTGGTCCACTCTCATCTTTGACCTTGCGAAGAAACGATGTTGTAACGGCTTGCCGTCCGAATAAAGAGGGACCGCAAATGCTGAACGACAGCAGAGAGGTCTGACATCTTCACCCAAAACAATCGGGGACTTCCTGATGGTCCCGCCATCTTGAAGCCAAACCCGATCTGTCTGGGAATCCGACGCTTCATCGCAATTAATGTGAAAACTCGATCAGGCCCTTCCAAAATCTCCTCTAAAAACTCAGGAGCACGGACATTAGAGATAAAAGCCTGCTCATCAATGGCAAGCCTTCGTTTTTTTCTCATCCTTGTGATAGCTGGGATCTCTTGTTCAGTGGGAAGGAGGCCGGTTACTACGGCGATGCTTCTGTGGTGCAACCACCCCAGACGGAGAGGGCGAAGTATTCCCGCAAGAGCCTGAGTCGCGGGGAGGGCGATCTCGCGCAGTAGTTGCTCAAGATCCGGCTTCCTCATGGAAAACAGCGGCCTGTACCGCTTCTGTCCATCGGCGCCCCTTGTGGTTTCATGGAAATCGATTGTGCCTGATTTCCCGCCCAAGTGCAGGGTGTAGTGGATATCTCCTTGGTCTTTCGAGGTGAAAATGATTTTGTCGGGCTGAAACGAGACCGCGAATTTCTCGTGATCTAACCCTTTGGGAGATAAGGACATAGCTTTGATGATGGGTGGTGGTGGCCTTTAGTTTCTTTATTGTTTTCTTTTCCTAGGGCCGTTGCATCTCCTCGGGCAGGTAGCAGGGCTGGGCTAGACTGTGCGCGTCCAACGAGGGCCTTCCCTTTCTCTCCCCATCCCTGTGGCCGGTCTCGACTTTAGGGCGAGGGGCAAGACTGTCTCGGATTGCGCGCATCGAGCGACCACTGTTTCATCGTGGGGGCTCTGCGAGCATGCGAGACGGTCCTGCCCCTTCATCCGCTCCCGTCTTTTTGTCTCCTTCCAATCTGGCACGTCGTGACTTGACGGGTGGCGCTGACCTGGGCGCCCGTCCGCCCGCAGCGGGGTCCCTACACCGGGCGGGGTGCGAGGACGGACGGCTGGTCAGCGACAGGACCCGTCAGCTCACACGGGCCAGGTTTCTTCCTTCCACGCCATCTCCCAGAACATCCACTCATATCGCGAGCTGATGACGAACGACTCTTCCATCCGGCGCTTTTCTTCTTTGCCCGCAGTCTTGGCCCATTGATCGACTTTCTTTCTCATCCAGCGCTGCACTTCGGCGAATTCAGGAGAGGCGTAGAGCATGAGCCAGTCCCGATAAGGATGATTCTTCTTCGGCGGGCCGTGCTTCAACAGATGCTGCCCGACGACGCAGTAGATCCAGGCGCAGGGGAGGGCGATGACGGTGATCTCCGCTGCCGTGCCTGTATGGGCGACGGTGAGCATGTGTCTGGTGTAGGCGTAGTTCGTTGGCGCCATGGGCACGGACGACATCTGTTTGGCGCTCATCTTCCATCGCGATCCGTATCCCTCGTGGAGGCTGCGTTCGACGACAATGGTTTCTTCGGCGAGTTTCGTCAGACGCAGAGCCGATTCTGAATCCGGCGCTCTCAGCGCTCCGGCAGAAAACACGCGGGCAAGGTCGCCGAGGAACCGTGCGTCTTGCAGGATGTAGTATTTGAATTTTCGCTCAGGCAAGGTCCCCTTGCCCAACGCCACGACAAACGGATGGGTGAGCTGCGCGTTCCAAATCGGTTGGGCCAGCTTACGCAGATGGTCGGAAAAAGACATCGTGTCCTCTTTGATATCGAAAGGTCTGTTTATATTTTGCGAGAGACGCTTTACGCCTCACGTTTCTTGCGTCGGCTCGGGCCAGGGCCTCGGCATACGGTTGATCCCATCCAGCGCGGCGACTTTATAACATTCGGCTAGGGTGGGGTAGTTGAAAACCGTGTCGATGAAATAGTCGATCCGGCCCTGATAGGCCATGACGGCCTGGCCGATGTGAATGAGCTCCGTGGCCCCTTCTCCGATCGCATGGATGCCCAGGAGCGCGTGGGTGTGGCGATGAAACAGCAGTTTCAGCATGCCAGTTTCATCGCCGATGAGTTGCCCGCGGGCGATTTCCCGATAGCGCGCGATGCCGACCGCAAAGGGAACCCCTGCCTTCGCCAGATCTTCCTCGCTCCGCCCCACCATGGAGATTTCCGGAATGGCATAGATGCCGTAGGGCAGGAGGTCCGTGTCGGTATGGTCGGGATGCCCAAAGGCATGACAGGCGGCATGGCGTCCTTGCTGCATGGATGTGGAGGCCAAGGCGGGAAAGCCGACAATGTCGCCGGCGGCATAGATATGGGGGACAGATGTTTGGAAATGCTCGTTCACAATCACGCGACCTCGGTTATCCGGTGTGATGCCGACGGCCTCCAGGTTCAAGTCCTTCGTTGCGCCGATGCGGCCGATCGCATACATGAGCGTCGTGGTGGTGATCGGTGGCCGGTGCATGAGCGAGACTGTGACCTGTCCATCGGACTCTTTCTTGATCGCGACCATTTCTTCTTCATGGTAAAGCGCGACGCCGGTGTCCGTCATCTGCTGTTGCAGGGCGTCGATGATCTGGGCATCGACAAATTCCAGCAAGCGCGGTCGCTTGTCGATCAGCGTGACGGGCACACCCAGTGTGGCCAAGATTGACGCATACTCCGTGCCGATTACGCCGCCTCCGACAATGACCATCGATGTCGGAAGGTGTTTGAGCGCGAGGAGACCGTCGGTATCGATGATCGTGTGATCATCGAAGAGAATGTCAGCCGGTCTGGCCGGCTCTGTCCCCACCGCGATGACGATTACGTGGGCACGATGTTCAGTTGATAGGCCGGCCTGTTGAATGAGGAGCCGGTGAGGATCGACGAAGCGGGCCTCTCCGAAAATCAGATCGATGTGGTTGCGCGCCATCTGGTTCTGCACGATCTCAACTTCCTTCTTGATGATCTGGTTGGCGCGAAAGGTGAGATCTTCGATCGTGATCGTCTGTTTCAGGCGATATTCGGCTCCGTACAGGGTGCGTTGGCGGAACCCCGAGAGATACAGCGCCGCTTCGCGGAGGGATTTACTGGGGATGGTGCCGGTGTTGGTACAGACGCCGCCGACGACTTCTTTGCGCTCGATGATGCCGACTTTCTTCCCGAGTTTGGCGGCCTGAACCGCAGCCTTCTGACCGGCGGGGCCAGTCCCGATTATTAACATGTCATAGAGCGCCATAATAGTTCCTTGCGAAGGAAGCCTGAAGTTCAATCCAAGGTTCGGGGAGAGTAGGGCTTCCCTATCCTCAACCTCGACCCTGCATATGTCAGCTTGTGGTGATCAATGATTTGGCCACGGCGAAGGCCTGATCCAGGTCCGGGAGTTGGCCCAGCTCGGGAGTGATTTGCAGATACCGGACGGTGTTGCGGGCATCGATGACCATGACGGCGCGTGTCAGGATATGGGGGGCCTTGAGGAAAAGTCCATAGGTCTTCCCGAATTCAGCACCTCGATAGTCCGAGAGGAAGGTTATATTGGTGATATGGGCTTCTTCCGCGAATCGCTTTTGCGCAAAGGGAGTGTCGATGCTCACGGTCACCAGTTCGACCATCTTGTCGAGGCCTTTGTTCTTCTCGCTCAGATAATGGGTCTGTTGTTCACACACCTTTGTATCGAGCGAGGGCACGACGCTGATGATTCGGACCTTGCCCTTGCCTTTCGTGTCGGTGATGTTGATCGACGAAAGGTCCGTTTGTGTCAGTTTCGCTTCCCGGAGGTGATTGCCGACTTTAATGCCGGTTCCCGAGAGGGCCTGGGGACGTCCCTTGAAGAGAACCGTATGGCCTTCACCCGCCATGGCGCTGTCGTCAGCGACGGTGAGATTCTTATAGAGAAAACTGCTGCCGCCGGTGCTTCCGCATCCGGTGAACCCGAGCGTCATGCAGAGTATGGCCCCGATGATCGTTCGACGTGTTGCCCTCATAATGCTCTCCTTGGTGAGGTGACAGCCGTCATATTATCATTATTAGAATCCGGAGGCCTGTGCTTGTGTCGTTAGCAGTCTGCGGAAAACTATGTTGGCAGGCCAACACTTGAGGGTCCACAGGTATGGCAGAACAGGAGAACAGTCCCATAGGATGCTCAAACAGTTCGTCAGCAAGGCCGCAGCGAGTGAAGGGAAGGGTGCAGATCGCACTTTGGTATGAGCCGTTCGCACCGAGAATGGATCTTGGCGAACGGAAAGCTCCCACATTTTTCTCCACCTGTGCGAAGCTCTTCCTCAAGGTTGAGGGTCTGAACGATGCGAGAACGATGCTCGGGAAAAGCGCGTCTCGGCGCGCGGGGGTCGGGCGGATGAGAAGAGCGACTGTTTCAGCATTCTGTTAGGGTCGAATAAAGGTAATGAGTTCCTGATTGACCAGGTCCGGTTGTTCCCACTGCGGGATGTGTCCCGCCTTGGGGAGATGGACGAAGGTCGAGCTGGCGATCGTTCGATGGAGCATTTCGCCGGCGGGAAGGGGAAACACGCGGTCTTCCTCGCCCCAGACAATCAGGGTGCGGTGGGTGATCGTTCCGATGCGGGGGGCGAAGTTCTGTTCCCAGAGCGGGAGGTTGGTGCCGACGGTCAGCAGGGCTCGCAAGACTCCGGGCTGTTGGCGGTTGCGGTTGGATCGATCCCGTACAGCCGGGGTCAATAGGGACGGATCGTGGACGAATTCACGCAGAGTAGAATCGAGCATCAGGCCTCCGAAGAGCCAATTGCCGAACGAGACCAGCCAGGAAGGGGCACTGGTCGTCAAGGCACGACGAAGCGATGGGCTGGTCAGGTGCTCCATCACATGAGCCGGGAGCCCGTCGATGAGGACGAGCGTTGAGACGCGGGTTGGGTAGTCGAGGGCGAGACCGATGGCGAGCCCTGCACCCATGGAATTGCCCACTACGCTGGCCTGAGAAATCCGGAGGGCGTCCATGAAGCCCACGAGAAATTCCAGCAGTTGATCCGGTCGGTATTCGATATCCGGCTTGTCTGAAAGCCCAGCTCCGACCATGTCGGGGGTGATCACGCGGAAATGGGCTGACAGTGCCGTTTGTTGATGTTCCCACTGCCACATCGAGCCCCCGAACCCATGGAGGAGGATGACCGGCGGTCCCTGTCCGACGTCGAGATAGGCCATGCGTTGATCATGAACCGTGACAGTGTTGATCGGAAGCCGTCCGAGGGCATCGAACCACTGAGGCAAGGAAGAATGTGATGAACAAGCAGTCAGCATGAGGGACAGGCCTACGAGCAGGGTGAGCACACCGGCATGAGCACTGAGAGGTGGAGCTGCCGGGCCGTCGTGAAGGGAGCTATTCCAGCTGGATGACTGTTTCATCCGTCTTCACGTTGTCGCCTTCAGCGACGAGGATAGCGGTGACTTTTCCGTCGATCGGCGCCGGAACCTGACTCTCCATCTTCATGGCTTCGATGATTAGGAGAGGGTCACCGGCCTTGACCATGGCATCGTTCACAACGAGCACTTTGACGACACGACCCGGCATGGGAGGAGCCACGTCTCCCGGTTTGGACGGCTTAGGTCGTTTGGGCTTGGCACCGGTGCCTGCATCGGGAGCTTCCGGCACGCCGGCTAAAATCTCCTGGATCGGCTCCAACGAGACTTCTTCGAGTTTGTCGTTGACCCTGATGTAATAGGGTTTTCGGCCGTCGACCTTCCGACCGGAACCGGACACCTTCACATGGTAGGTTTCGCCGTGGACCGTGACATTAAATTCAGCTGGGGCCAAATGGAGTTCGGTGGCCGCAGCCGGTCCACTCGGCAAGAAGCTCTCGAGGGGCTCCAGCATCAAGTCCCCCTTTTCGCGCGCCTCAAAGAAGTCTCGCGCGATGGCGGGAAACAGGGTGAACGACAGCTGATCTTCCGGCGTCGTGGCCAAGGTTGGCAGGTCTTTTCTGATGGCCTCGAGTTCAGGCTCCAACCGATCGGCGGGCCGCGTCTTGATCGGCTGCTCGTTTCCGATCGCCCGGGCCATGATGTCGTGATCCACTGGCCCCGGCGCCCGCCCATAGAGTCCGAGGAAGTAGTTCTTCGTTTCCGTCGTGATGACTTTGTACCGCTCACCCGTCAGGACGTTGAGTGTGGCTTGGGTTCCCACGATCTGACTCGTCGGGGTGACGAGCGGTGGATAGCCCATTTCTTTTCGGACGCGCGGCACTTCATCCAGGACTTCTTTCATCCGATCGAGCGCATTCTGCTCGGTCAGTTGTGCGGCAAGGTTCGAGAGCATCCCGCCAGGAATCTGCGAGGTGAGGATCTCGGCATCGACTCCGGTGAACTCGCTTTCAAACTGCCGATACTTTCGACGAACGGTCCGGAAGTGCTCGGTGATCGGGAGGAATGAGGCGAGGTCCAGTCCCGTGTCGTATGGGGTATTGCGCAAGGAGGCCACGAGTGTTTCGGTCGAGGGATGCGAGGTGCCGCCAGCCAGTGGCGAGATGGAGGTATCCAGCATGTCGAGACCGCCCAGTATCGCCATGAGGGCTGTCATCGAGGCCATCCCCGAGGTGTAGTGTGAATGCAAATGGATCGGGACCTTCACTGCCGCTTTGATGCGGCGTATGAGGTGATAGGCGTCGAGCGGCGCCAAGAGCCCCGCCATGTCTTTGATGCAAAGCGAGTCGGTCCCTAAATCCTCCAGCGTTTTTGCCATGTCGACAAAACGGTCCACGCTATGGACGGGACTGACGGTATAGCTGATGGCGGCCTCGACATGTTTGCCGCAGGCTTTCACTTCCCGCATGGCCCGCTCGACGTTGCGGATATCGTTCAGCGCGTCGAAGATGCGAAAGACGTCGATCCCATTGGCGGCGGACCGTTCGATGAATCGTTCCAGCACATCGTCGGCATAGTGCCGATAGCCGACCAGGTTCTGCCCGCGGAGCAGCATTTGAAGCTTGGTATTGGGCATGGCGGCACGCAGCGCGCGGAGCCGTTCCCAGGGATCCTCTTTAAGGAAGCGCAGGCACGTGTCGAACGTGGCGCCACCCCAGACCTCGAGCGACCAGTAGCCGACGGCGTCGAGCTTCTGGGCGATGGGCAGCATGTCCTCCGTCCGCATGCGGGTGGCCAGGAGCGACTGATGGCCGTCGCGCAAGGCGACTTCGGTGAGCAGGATGGACTTGCCTGCCGCCGGTTGGATCGTCAGTGCTTGGTCGCTACGGGCACGTGGCTTTGACGTTCGGACGGCTGGTCCGGCTGTCCGCTTCTTAGAGGCATGTGTTCGTGAGGGTCGTCGTGTCGCCATGATGTCCTGATCTGCTCGTTATCTCCTCATTGGATCACTGGGGTTGATAGGGCGGCCGTGTGGTTACAGCCCTTCGTAGGCGGCGATGGCGGCGGAGAGTGCCAGCACCAGATCCTCCGGCTGCTCAAACTCGTCGTAGTTGAACAGGTCGGGATGCGTCTCCAGGTAGGAGGTGTCGAAATGTCCTGCCATGAAATCCTGGTCCTGCATGATCCTCATCATAAAGGGGATCGTCGTCTTCACCCCGCGCAAGACGTACTCTTCGAGTGACCGTCTCATGCGGCTGACGGTTTCTTCCCACGTACGGCCCCGGACGGTGAGTTTGGCCAGAAGGGCATCATAGTAGGGTGGTACGGTATAGTCCTTATAGACCGCTCCGTCGATTCGCACTCCGATTCCGCCTGGAGAGAGATACGCGGTGACGGTGCCGGTGCAGGGCCGGAAGTTGTTCTTAGGATCTTCCGCATTGATGCGGCATTGGATGGCATGGCCTTGGAGTGTGACCTCTTGCTGCGTGATGTCGAGCGGCTTGCCGGCCGCAATGGCGATCTGATTGCGCACGATGTCGATCGCCGTAATTTGCTCGGTCACTGTATGTTCGACTTGGAGGCGCGGGTTCATCTCGATGAAGTAATAGCGGCTGTCTTGATCGAGCAGGAACTCGACGGTGCCGGCATTGTCATAATCGACAGCCTTTGCAATGGTAATGGCCGCTTCACCCATCTCGGCACGAAGACGTGGCGTGAGAATCAAGGATGGGGCAATTTCGATGAGCTTTTGATGCCGGCGCTGAATCGAGCAATCGCGCTCGCCCAGGTGGATCATGTTGCCGTGTCGGTCGGCTAGTATCTGGAATTCGATGTGATGCGGTCGCTCGATATACTTTTCGAGAAAGACGCTGCCGTCGCCGAAGGCAGCCTGGGCCTCCCGAGACGCGACCGCCATGTTCTCGCGAAGTTCGGCATCCGATCGCACCACCCGGAGGCCGCGTCCTCCTCCGCCTGCGCTGGCTTTGATGATGACGGGATAGCCCGTGTCCTTGGCGAACGATAGGGCATCCTTGACGTCGGTGACGCCACCCTCTGTTCCAGGAACGATGGGGACGCCGACTCGCTGGGCTAGATCGCGGGCCTTGACCTTACTCCCCATCAGGTCGATGGCATGCGGCGACGGGCCGATGAACGTAATGCCGCAGGTTTGGCACAGTTGAGCAAATTGCGAGTTTTCGGAGAGAAATCCATAGCCTGGGTGGATGGCATCGGCGCCGATCCGTTGTGCCAAGTCGACAATCTGTTGGCTGTCCAGGAAGCCCTTGACCGGTCCCGGGCCGACCATATAGGCCTCGTCCGCCTTCTTGACGTAAATCCCGGTCGAGTCAGCTTCGGAATAAATGGCTGCAGTGGCGATGTTCAATTCGCGGCAGGCGCGGATAATCCGCATGGCGATTTCACCGCGATTGGCGACGAGGATTTTCTTGAACATACCTGTCCCTGTCTCCTCAGATCGTTCGCGATTCTGCGAGAGCTATCAGGCGAAAATGAGCGCGTAAGCTAGCATACGATCAAGAGTCCTGTCGAGGGAAGAAGGGAGAAACGGGGCGGTTTCTGAAAGGAAACTCGGGACGGCAAGCCCGGGAAAGCCGGTCGGCTTTCCCGGGGAACGAGCCTATTTCGACTTGATCAAGACCGGTTTTGACTGGGCGCTTCCACCGCCTGCGACGATGATGATGAACGACATCCCCGCTTTCGCGTCGGGCACGGTGGCTTCGACCGACGAGTCGCTCATAAATTTGAAGTCCACTGCCGTTTTTGAAGCCGCGCTGAAGGTCACAGTATGAAAACACTCTTTGGTGCCGAAATTTTCGCCGGTGATGACAACTTTATCGCCCGGCTTGGCTTCGTCCGGCTCGACCTTGGCGATCCGTGGGCGCTTGCTCCGGTCGCAGATAGGGTCCCGTCCGACTTTCTCGGCATCGAACCCCTTGATCGATTCGGTACCGAAGAGGCTGAATCCTGCGCCATCAACCATCTCCCCTGGCTCATCCGCGTGGGATCCGGTCAAGGGTAAACCTAAGAATCCGATGAGCCCTAGTAGGATACACACCGATGATCGCCACATATGCATAAGTACCTCCTTCCATAATGACGACGCATAATTATTATTTCGCCTTAATTGGAATGAACGTCTCGGCAATGAGTTGTTGGCCGGCCTGGGATAGGACGAACTGAATGAACGCCTCAGCCAGGGGATTCGGCTCCTTCTTGGACAAGAGTAGGACTGGGCGGCGAAGTGAATAACGGCCGTCTTTGACGGTGGGGATCTCCGGTTCGACATTGTCGATGGGCAACAGTCTGACGGCCACGCCGCTTGAGACGACGGACAATCCCTGGCTCAGAGACAAGTAGGCCACGGCAGATAGAGGAGGAAGTGTTCCCACGACGGTCTTCACGACTTGCTCATCCGGGCCGATCACCTTGGCGCCACCGGTGATTTTCCCGGCAATGTGGAGTTCCGATTCAAACGCGTCGCGGATATTTTGGTTGCGAGGCCGATCGATGACCAGTATTTTCGTTTCTAAACCGCCGAGTTCCGACCACATCGTGACCTTGCCGGAAAAAATATCAGCGACTTGTTGTTTAGTCACATCCTTCGTCAAATTGGACAGGTGCACGAGGATGCCGATCCCGTCCCATGCGATGGGTATCGCCGAGAGACCTGGCGCTTCCGTTCCGGTGACGGCGATCTGGGCCTGGCCTGATTTGACCTTCTCGACGGGTTTCGAATTACCGTCCCAGACGACATCGAGATAGGCTCGCGGGTTGGCTTTTTCAAATGCGTGGGCGAGATGCTCAATGGTCGTGAGTTCCGGTCCGTTTCCGGCAATGGTCAGATTTCCAGAGACCTCTGCAAAGGCAACGAGGACCATTTCACAGCTGAGCAGAAGGCTGAGGCCTAGCGAGAGCACGAGTCTCGCGATCATGCGGTCTCCATGGGGTTTGAGTGAGTATTGGGAAGAGGATGACGCGCGTTTACATGTCGCCCCACGGTATGTTTCAGTTCCCTGTCATGTCGCCGGGAGAAGGATCAGCTGGCGGGCCAGCGTCGGGGTCTATGCGTTTCCCCAGTATCGGCGGCAGTTTGGAAAACTTGTCCATCCGGTCGTCTAACATGCTGATAGCTTTCATTTCGGCGAAGCCGGTTTTGTGCGTTCCTTTGATCTGTGTCGTACAGGCGGATAGTAACCGCGTGGCGCTTTGGGCCTGACAGTGGGGGCACACGGTGTCTTCCACCCTGGCATGGACGGATTGGGTCGCGTCAAAGTGCTTCTCACATTGTCCGCAACGATACTCGTAGATCGGCATGGTGCATACCCTTCAAGCTGGATGGAAACCGGACAGAAGCAGAATGCGCTCTTGACCGGTCGTTGAGCTTTGCCTTATTGTACACACCTTGTTGACATGACTTCTAGTGGTTTTAAGAGGAGGATTTCGATGCCCCTGTTGATTCGGAAGTACAAGAGTGTTGGTGGAATGATGCAAGAAGAACGGATCGACGAGCCGGAACGGATCGATCGGTACTTGAGGCTCTTTGAGAAGGACGATATTAAGAAGCTCGAGACCGGCGTCAAGGTCTTCATTGAGAAGGATGAGTGGCAACTCCTACCGTAAGCTGTGTCAGCCGCCTCTTCCGTCGGCAGGATTCCAATGGTAGATTGAATCTGATCGCGGGTCGTGAGGTCAGTCCGGTGAAGAAATGCGAGAACATGACTGCGCCACGCTCGGTCTGTGAGGTGCTATTTCTATGACCTATTGGATTCACATCGCACGTTCAATCGACCGGGTCACGCTCCATAAGGAACGTTGTTCCGAGATGCCGTCTACGTCGATCGGTTCTTCAACCGATTTTTGGGAAGGCGGATGGTTCGATTACCCAAGCAAGGAGCGAGCCTTAGCGGCGATGGAGCAGGCAGGAACGAACGAACAACGCCGTTGCCCCTTGTGCAAAGCGTAAAATAGTGATGAGTGACGAGTGATCAGTGATGGGCGAGGAGTGATTGGTTCAGAAGCCCAAATCCGAATAACCCATCACGCATCACTGATCACCCATCACTTGATTTCATGCCACGATTCGCACTCCTACTGACCACATGCATCTGGGGGGCGACGTTCCCCGCCACCAAGGCGGTATTGGAGCAGATTCCACCGCTTTCGTTTCTATTCCTCCGATTTCTCGTGGGGACATTGTTGATTGGGGGAGGGTTTTTGCTGTGGAGACTTCGCTTGCATCGCGAGGCGGCGGTCTTGCGGGCGAGCGCCACCGCCACCTGTTGGCTCTTTCTCGGCTATGTTTTGCAAACGGTCGGGCTCCACTCTACCACCGCATCGAATTCCGCCTTCATTACAGCGCTGTATGTTGTGATCGTGCCGTTGATCCTGCGGCGATTCGACCGGCGAGTGTGGTTGGCCATCGGCATTGCTACGGCTGGACTCTGGTTGCTGGTGAAGCCCAGCGCATCCGGGAATATCGGCGACCTCATGACGCTTGGCTGTGCGATCGCGTTTGCCGCGCACATTGCGTGTCTCGAACGATTTACCCGCGAGGTCGACCCGGCGTCCTTGTTTGCCTGGCAAATGATGGCGATGGTGGTCTTGTTGCTCCCCACCATGGTCATCGAGCATGCACCTGCCATGGCATTTGCGCCAACGCCATTGTTGTTCGTCGGCCTGGGGGTAACCGGAGGACTTGCGACTGGAGCGTTTGCCGTTCAAATGTGGGTACAGCGCATTTTGCCCGCGCAACAAGTCGCATTGATCTTTGCCTCAGAACCGGCCTACGCGGCATGGCTCTCTTGGTATTTTCTCGGAGAAGCATTGGATCTGCAGGGTTGGGTTGGAAGCGGACTCATTTTGGTGGCAGTAGTGGTGGGCTCCTTTGGGAGCGGTCCTCAATCTTCATCGTCCACGGTAGGCACGGTCCAACCGGCCTAACTCATTGTAGGAGTCGGATGGCACAAAAATTTGGTAATGGGCGCTGGGTGCAGGAAGGATTTCTGGATAATCGCATTGATGGAACCATTGTGGGACGGATCGTGTTTGCGGTGATCGGTCCGGTCGATCTGTATTTACGCGGAAACTTCAAGGCCGATGTCGTCGGACAGGTCATTCAGTTTCGGAACCGTCGGTTTGAAGACGAGGATTTCGCCGGGCAGGTGATTGGCGACATGGAAAACCCGCAGATCGGGGATGTGAACCTGATCTCGTTCGACCCTCATCCGAACCTCACGCCTCACCCATATATTGAATGGTTCTCGACGAGGAAGAATCACTATCGTATTGAATTGGAGCCGGAAGATGCCTGGATCGTTTCCACATCGGAGGTGGGAGCGATTGCTCAAATGAGCCAAACGATTCGTGAAGCACTTGCTGGGCTGGTGATTGAACGGCCGAGTCAGGAACCCACGGAATTGGTGTAGCAGGCTAAAAACCGGTTTCTCTTCCTCGTGAGTGTCGTTCTATCGGGCGAGACTTCAGATATCCGGCGAGAGACGAACCCTGCTTCACGAATGACGAGCCAGGGTTATACTGCGATCGCGTCCTGCTTGCTCTTCCCCTCACGCACATAGACCGGCACATCCTTGATATCCCACACTAACCCGACCCCCTCCATTAACCTCAGGCAATAGTAGGTCATATCGATTTCCCACCAATAGAAACCTTGCCGGGTGGATGCGGGATAGTAGTGATGGTTGTTGTGCCACCCCTCTCCCATGGTAATCAGCGCGAGAAAGAAATTATTGCGGCTGGTGTCTCCAGTTTCATACCGCTGCGAACCGAAGACATGGGAGAGGGAGTTGATGGTGCAGGTACCGTGAATGAGAGCCACTGTTGATACAAAGAAGCCCCATATCAACATCTGCGGACCATTCGTGCTCAGACCTGGCGCATAGGTTTCGAGCAACATTCCCAGGCCGAACATCCCAAATCCAGCGAGGGTGGGGACGAGGATGTCAAAACGGTCCAGGAAGCGAAGTTCCGGGAACTTCGCAAAATCTGCAATATTTTTCAAGCGAGGGGCAAAGTGTGTTTGCGATGTGAACCAGCCCATGTGAGACCAGAGAAATCCTCCGTGACGGGGAGAGTGCACGTCCTCCGGCGTGTCCGATGCAATGTGATGGTGCCGATGGTGTCCGGCCCACCAGAGCGGACCGCGCTGGGCGCAGGAGCCTCCCAGAACAGCAAAGGCAAACTGGCATGCCCGGGAGGTCTTGAAGGTCCGGTGCGAGAAGTAGCGGTGGTACCAGCCGGTGATGGCGAACATTCGAACAAAGTAAAAGGCTGTCGCGACGGCGACTGCCGTCCAGCTCCAGCCCACCCAGATAATCCCAAGACACATAACATGCACGGCGATGAGCGGGATGCAACGAACCCAGTCCATCTTTGGAGGTCCTTCGACCTTCATCTTGTCAAGCCCGGCCCAGGAGTCGAACCAACGGAGTACTGTCAGCTTGAGGTTCTGGGCTTTCGTCGTCTGTAGGACGGATACCTCGGACATTCGCTTACCTCCAGGTCAGGGGGCGGCGCGTTACAGTGGCTTGGTGCAAGGCACCGGTGCCTCGGTAAGGCGGAATAACATCGCGGCGCTGGGAAAAGAATGCGTGAGGCAGGCCGCAAATACTGGATTGCAAAGACAATGCTTGGGCAACCCAGCCGTGCAACGAGGGCGTAGTATACACATAACCGCTCAAAAAGTGAAACAGGACGTTTGCGATAGAGTGGATTGCTCTTTCATTCTACCCAAATTGGAAGGGCTGTCTACTGGTTACAGGGACTCTATTCCTCAACCATATATCGATCCCATACCTGCTCCATGACGAATTGACACCCTCTTCCCCTCGTCTCTAGAATACCAGAATAATGAATGATCGCTTCCTCAAGGCCTGCCGACGTGAATCGGTCGACTGTACGCCGGTCTGGTTCATGCGCCAGGCTGGTCGTTATATGGCAGAATACCGCGTGCTCCGTGCGAAGCACTCGATCCTCGAATTATGCAAGACGCCTGAGTTGGCGGCGCAGGTCACGCTCCAGCCAATCGATCGTTTCCCACTCGATGCGGCTATCATATTTGCCGACATCCTCTTGCCGCTTGAACCAATGGGCCTCACCCTGGAGTTTGCCGAAGGCGAAGGACCGGTGATCCATAATCCCGTGCGAGACCAGACGGACGTCAATCGACTCAAAGTCATCGAGGGGAGCGAACTCGAGTATGTGGCCGAAGCCATCCGTCAGGCTCGACGTGCCTTGAACGGGCGGGTGCCGCTGATTGGATTTGCCGGAGCGCCCTTCACGCTCGCGAGTTATGCGATCGAGGGCGGAAGCTCGCGGAATTATCTCCGCACCAAACAGTTGATGTATTGCGAGCCAAAGGCGTGGCACCAACTCATGGACAAGTTTGCGCGGGTGATCACCGGCTATCTGCGTCGGCAAATCAAGGCCGGCGCGCAGGCCATTCAACTGTTCGACAGTTGGGTGGGCTGCCTCTCGGTCGGCGACTATGTCGAATATGTCCTGCCGCACGTCCAATTAATCTTTGAAGGGCTGAAGCGGGAAGGCGTGCCGATGATTCATTTCGGCACGGGTACCTCGGCGATGCTTCGTCAGATGCGAGAAGCGGGGGGGGATGTCATCGGGGTCGACTGGCGTATCCATCTCGATGAGGCCTGGGCGACTGTGGGGCACGATGTGGCGGTACAGGGGAATCTCGATCCATTGACGTTGTACGCTCCCTTACATGAAATCGAACGTCGCGTGGCGGATATTCTACGCCGGGCCGGCGGACGTCAGGGGCACATCTTCAACCTGGGACATGGGATCTTGCCGACGACTCCTATCGAACATGTGGCCGCGACAATCGACATGGTTCACAAGCTTAGCCAACGCTAGAAGAGATGAGGCGTCATCAGGTCTACGTCGGGTTTCGGCATTGGCATCCATGTATCAAGGAGACCTGTGCCGGGTTGCTCGGCGGCGTTCCCGAGCACATCATCAATCCCTGTCTGGCTTCTCAACAATCCTTTCTGCGTATCGGGGTCTATCGGAAGAAAGTTGAAGAAGCACGGACTACGCTGCAGAGTACCTCTCCGGTAAGTTACGTTGCAGTTGGCACCGTTATCCCGGATTGATCGCGGCGATCGTCGAGAATATTCATCAGGCGCTGCTGAAGTTTTCCGTTGCTGTGCGGGTAGATAACGGTAGCGGTGTTCTTTACAGACCACAGTCTTCCGGAGCGTGTCCCAGAGATGAAGGATCCCTATCCCGACGAGATGATAGGCACGATGGAGGCGGTGAGGGGCTGTTGGGCTGCAGGTCTGCTCGGCGTGACTACCGAAGACAGGGCCGATCAGAGAGAAATGCCCGGGGCCGACGATCGAATTGAAACAGTTCGTGGTTGATCGGGGCCTGCAACTCGAGCGAATCGCGATGCTGAACGACTCGCCTGCCTTCATCGACGTGCTGGCCTCCGTGCTCAGGGCACACGAATCATCTCTCTGCAATATCTCGTGAATAATTTTCGTACAGTTGCCGTCATCGGTGGAGGGATCTCAGGTCTTTCCACCGCCTTTGCCCTTCATGAACGGGCGGAGGCTTCCGGTATCCCGATCCGCTGTACTGTAGTCGATGCCGCTCCCGACTGGGGAGGTAAGATCGTCACCCATCGGGTCGGCGATCTCGTGACGGAAGCCGGACCCGATTCCTTCTTGTCTCAGAAACCAGCAGGCCTCGAACTCTGTGACAAATTGGGACTGACTGATCAGCTCATCGATACCAACGAGACCGGCAAGAGAGCCTGTGTCTTCTCGCATGGCCGTCTGCATGAACTCCCCGAAGGATTGGTCGTCATCGTTCCCAGTCAGTTGGGGCCATTTCTCCGGAGCGGGCTGTTGAGTTGGACGGGGCTTGCGAGAATGGGGATGGATCTGGTCTTGCCGGTGAAGCGGTCGCAGGAGGATGAGTCGTTGGCGGATTTTTTCCGGCGGCGAGTTGGTCGGCAGGCGTTCGAGCGGATGCTCGAACCCTTGATGGCGGGTATCTATGCCGGTGACGCGGAACAGATGAGCGTGCGGGCAACCTTCCCACGGTTTGTCGAGCTGGAACAACAGTACGGGAGTGTGATTCGAGGGATGATGACAGCCCGGCAGACCAGTTCACCCGCCAAGCACTCCGGCCGGAATCGTACGATGTTCGTGAGCCTTAAGAACGGGTTGTCGGAACTGGTCGCTGCCCTCGTCCATCGATTGACGGACCAAGGCGTCACGCTCAGGAGAGGTTGTGTCGTTGACGCCCTGCGTGTGCGATCCCATCAGCCGGGTCGTTGGATGTATGATGTCATTCTCAATGACGGCTCGGCCTTGTCTGTAGACAGTCTGGTGCTGGCAACCCCGGCCTATGTATCGGCGGAACTGGTCCGTCCGCTCACGCCCATTGCAGGCGGATTGCTGGAGATGATTCCTTATGCTTCCACGGCAACGATCGCGATGGCCTATCCGCGTGCGGCGATATCCGGTGCGGCTGAAGGCTTCGGTTTTGTGGTCCCGCGGGCAGAAGGACGAGACCTCATTGCGGCGACCTGGACATCGCTCAAGTGGCCCCACCGCGCTCCGCCGGATCAACTGTTGGTCCGTTGTTACGTCGGCGGAGTCGGACGAGAAACGATTCTCCAGTTGGACGATCAGGCATTGGTGGCGCGGGTCAAGGCAGAATTGGCCACGATATGCGGCGTGACCGCAGAGCCAGAGTTTGTGGAAGTGAATCGCTGGATGAATGCCATGCCGCAGTATACGTTGGGACATCTCGAACGACTAAATCGGATCGAGGCGGCACTCAGTCGCTACGGGGGACTGATCCTCACGGGTGCCGGCTATCGAGGCGTCGGGATTCCTGACTGTATCCGTGACGGGGCGGTTGCGGCCGAGCGGGTCGTACGCTATCTGTCTGGAGAACGATCGTAATGAGAAATGAGGGATGACGATGGATGCCCGGATACAGATTGCCAATGTGACTGGACCGTTCCGCGAACCTCGCGAGCAGGTGTTTTCTTATGACTATTCAATTCAACGGCCCTCCTGGCTGACCGCCCAAGCCGTGCGCGTCAAGGTCGCGATTCCAGAGGAATTGGATGTGCTCCGTAGCAAGATTTTTGGGGCTGTCGCGGGGACGCCGGGTCAGCAGCTCATGATTTCGAAGTTCTTGTCGCGGCAGATCGCGGACGAAAAGATTCGCATCGCCGATGCCGACGGCATGTTAGTAGAGCGTCGCGATACCCTCGTGGCTCCCTTCACCGGACCACTGGCCCATTTGTTCGCACGACTCGATGCCTGGGCGGTTGAACAACAAGAGGTGTTGCGGGCTGAGATCAAAATACGGGTAGGATTATAGTCTGGCCGTTGCTGCTGCGGCAGGCTTAGCAGGAGGATGAAAAAGTCCGCCAGCGGCGTTCTCCCCTCGAAAGCATTCTCAACGTGGCCCACTCGGGGAATAAGCTGTCTTGACAGCTTGGGGTGGGCGGGTGAGAAATGCTACGCCTCCGGTGCTTTCATTGGCTGCGGCCTTGCTGGACGGCCTTTTTGAGCCTCCTGCGGGAATATCCTTCTGTAGTGCCATAGGACGAACTATCGGCATTCCGGCATACCTACATAGTGTTCAGCATCCTGCTAAAAGATTTTTCGATACTGCTTTGAATGTACGCCAGACTCGTCGGCAAAGCCGAGGGAGGCACTGTCGGGGTTGCCGGTGTCGTTCAGATCGATTCGATAGTGCCCGCGGATGTGTTCCATCGCCACTTCAAAGGGAACGGCTTGCGGATACAGGTTGCCCGGGGCATGCGCGCCGCGAGTCAGGGTGCGGATTACGTCGGCTTGCGCGTATTGGGCATCGGACACGACATAGATATCGGCCACGGCGTGATCTCCGAGTTTGTGTCCGGCCGTTGTGGCCGGCAGGAGTTCGGTCAAGTTGCCGGCAAGCCGGTCTTTTTTAAACCGCTTCAAGAGGCCGACGACTTGGCTGTCGGTTGCTTCTGGGGGGACGGTGAGACTGATGGCGTTCATGTCCGAGATGGTTGCGTGGACTTTGAAGAGCACAGGCGCCGCTTCGGGATCTTCGATGATGGGTCCGGCTGGTCCTTCAGTCCCGGCGACTTGTTTGTTCTTTGAGCTGGGCACGATCAGCGCCACGAAAAGCCAGAGTCCGAACAACATGGCGAAGATGACGATGAGGGGATGGACCCCGGCACGCTTGCCTTCTTCGTAAGGATCTGGCTCATCGCTCATGACGGCGTTCCTCGGTAAGTGTGGCAGGGTTCTGAATCTTGGCTTCGTCCCACAATCGATTCATTTCCTCAAACGAAAGGTCTCCAACCGAACGGCCTGATGCGGCTGCCCGGGATTCGATGAATTGAAACCGTTCAACGAATCGGTTGGCGGATTGGCGCAGAGCATCCTCCGGATTTACTTTGATAAAGCGGGCAAGATTCACGAGTGAAAACACGACGTCGCCGAATTCGGCGACGATCTGCGCCTGCCGGGCTGTCGAGACCGCGGCGTCGGGCTCTGTTTGGTTCGATACGGGGGCCCGGATAGCGGCGCGGAGCTCCTGGATCTCTTCCTCAATTTTACCAAGGACTTGATCAAAGCCTGTCGCGTCGTGGGTCCAATCGAAGCCGACGCGTGAGGCGCGTGCTTGAATCTGGTAGGCCCGCAGGAGTGCCGGCATTGTCTGCGGCACGCCGTCGAGCACCGAGTCTGGTCGGCCGGAAGTTTGCCGTTCCGTGCGTTTGATGTCTTCCCATCGTGCGGCTACTTGGTCGGCGTTCTTCGGGGTCGGGTTTGCCCCCCCATTTTCAAAGACGTGGGGGTGCCGTCGAATCAGTTTATCGGCCAGTTGCTCAAGCACGTCCTCGATGGTAAAGCGGCCAGCCTCTGAAGCGATCTGACTATGGAAAAGCACTTGCAGCAATACATCGCCCAGTTCTTCCGGGAGTTTGGCACGGTCCTGTCGGTCGAGAATTTCCAATACTTCATAGGTTTCTTCGAGAAGATAGGGCTTCAGCGACTCATGCGTTTGTTTGCGGTCCCAGGGGCATCCGTTCGGCGCGCGCAATGCGGCCATCAAGCTCACCAACGTATGAAATCGTTCAGACATCGTCTTCCTTGTCACCGTTCAGGGTTGGGCATTCATTATACCCGGTTCTCCACAGGCTTCAATCAGTCGGCGCGGCTTGCGCCTCTCCAGGGCCTATGATAGGGTACCATCGCTGCATTTGGAGCGGGGGAAAGGCCTGTGGCTGCAGAACAAGAAGAAGGGTTTGTCGTTCGGGATCGAAGGGGTGGGAGCGGGCCTGACCGTCCATCCGTCACTGCGGATACCGTGTCTGGATCACGATCCCACGAGCAGGCTCCACATTCTGATCCGCCCCAGGGCTCAGGAGTTCCCGTCAGCTTTTCATCCTTTGTCATTTCTCTGGGCAGTTCCTCCCTGATGTTGATGGGGGAACAGCTGGATCCCCAGCAGCCTCCGATGCCGGCGAATCTACCGCAAGCCAAAGATATCATCGACTTGCTTTCGGTCTTGGAAGAGAAGACCAAGGGCAATCTCACGACGGAAGAACAAGCGGTGCTGAGGGATATGCTCTATGCCCTTCGGATGAAGTACGTGAGTTTGGCTGCCAAATAAATAGTAGTACCCCCTGCCGCCTGTCGACCCCGGATGTGTCTATTAGCCACCATGATTCATACGACATGGAGAGACGATCCCCTGATTCAATGACAGTGAGTGTTCATTCCTCCACGGGCCATGGCGCCGACAATCGGGGATGCCGGATGTGAATGACATCAAGCAGGACACAGGTTCCTTTCCCGGTATGGAGACAGACAGTGATGCCGTGTCAGGAATCGCGGCGCCTCTTGCCGGGGCCGGCCGGTCTTCACGGCCATCAGGGTTTACTCCTGAGCCTGAACGCCGAAAGATGCATTTGCGACCGGTCTGGATCGTCCTCATTCTGCTGCTTCCCTGTCTGGCGCTGACCTTTTACTATTCCCAGGTGGTGGCTCCCGGTGGCGAGGAAATCGATTCCTTTCTGCCGACGACCAGCTATGCGTTCGTGCTTCTTCTGCTCAACCTCGATCTGATCGGGTTTGTTGTCCTCCTCCTGCTGCTTTCCCGCAACCTCATCAAGGCCTACTTCGAGCGGCGGCATCGACTATTCGGGTCGGGATTCCGAACAAAACTGGTGGCGGCCTTCATCGGTTTTTCGCTCATTCCGACGCTGCTCCTTGCATTAGTGGCGAGCGGGTTGGTGAACAAGGCCGTTGATGTGTGGTTCAGCGATCAGATTGAGCAGGTGATGCGGGATTCATATGACGTGGCACGGATGCAGCATGCCGGCCATATCACCCTGGCAGTGAACAGCGCCAGAGCCATCAGCCATGAGATCTATCGTGAAGATATGCTTCTGGCTGAGCAACGCGACCTGCTGGTGGCCGCGATGGCTCGCAAGCGGGCGGAATTCGGCGTGGCAGGAATCGAAGTGTTTTCATCTAAAATGGAAACGCTTACCAAGGCACTGGATCTCGACATACCCTCGTCGGTTCTTGATCTACCGATCGGCCAGTTGGTGCTTCAAGTGATCAATGGAAAGCAGGAAGTGAATGCGGTACAGGAGGCCCAAACCGGACGATTGGTGCGGGCTGCGGCCCCTATTGCAGCGAGCGGACGTGGCGGCGAGATTGGTGGCGTCGTGGTCGTGGAGGCCTACGTGCCTGAGTCATTGTTGGCGAAAATGGAAGGGATCGGCCATCAGTACAACGAATATAAGCAGACGAAGGCCATGAAGAATCCCATCAAGGCTGGAGCCTATCTCTTTGTCGCCGTGATCACGGTGCTCATTCTGTTCGGGGCGACCTGGTTTGGGTTCTATGTCGCGCGAAGTATTACGGTGCCGATTCAACGGCTGGCTGAAGCGACGGAGGCCATTGCCCAAGGGGATCTCTCCGTCCGGATCGAGGCCAAGGCGACGGATGAAATCGGAACATTGATCGATTCGTTCAATCGTATGACAGCGGACCTACAGGGGAGTAAGTCCAAGATCGAAGAGGCCAATATCTCGTTGCGTCACAGCAATCTTGAACTTGATCGCCGCCGTGCGTACATCGAAACGGTGGTCGAGACGATCGCCGCAGGGTTGCTCTCGATCGATAAGAATGGCCTGATCACGAACTTCAATCTGTCCGGTGAACGGATTCTCGGTCTTGCGGCGGATCGCTTCCGTAGCAGGCCGGCTGGAGAGGTGTTCAAGGAATTCGGCCTGGATCTGTTCCAGACAGTCTACGATCGGATGCTGGCCGATCAGCGCGATACGGTGACCCTCGAAGGTCCGATGGAGATCGACGGCAGATTCTTGACCATCGGGCTCCACGGTTCGCGCATGAAGGACGAAGCGAACAAGGATCTCGGTATCGTATTGGTGTTCGAAGATCTCACGGAGTTGATCAAGGCGCAAAAAGTGGCGGCCTGGCAGGAAGTGGCGCGGCGGGTCGCCCACGAGATCAAGAACCCGTTGACGCCTATCCAATTGTCAGCGCAGCGCTTGCGGAAGAAGTATTTTGAGAAGTCGCCTGATTTCGATGCGATCTTCGACGAGTCCACAAACGTGATCGTCAACGAAGTGACGAGTCTCAAGCATATGGTCGATGAATTCTCGAAGTTTGCCCGGCTGCCGACTCCGCAGATGGCGCATCAATCGCTCCACGACGTGATCGATGAAGTCACGATGCTCTATCGAGGAGCGCATAAGGATGTGGAACTGATCGTAGAGCTGGACGAAGACCTTCCATCGCTCAATTTCGACCGGGAGCAGCTCAAGCGGGTCATGGTCAATCTATTGGATAACGCGATTCAGGCGATGCAGCAGAAGGGACGGGTATGGCTCTCGACAAAGTACGATACGAAACGCCGTCGGGCCGTGGTGAGCGTGGCAGATGAAGGCGCGGGCATTGCACCGGAAGACCAGGAAAAGCTGTTTGTGCCATACTTCACGCGGAAGAAGACGGGGACGGGGCTGGGATTGGCGATCGTGCGGCGGATCATTACCGATCATGACGGACAGATCCATGCAAGCCAGAATCAGCCGAAAGGGGCCATGTTCACGTTCGAATTGCCGATTTAACGACGACCGCGACAGGTGGTCAGTGATGAGGCTTTAACGAGGTGTTATGTCTGCATCGATTTTAATTGTGGATGACGAAGAGTCGATTCTCACATCCTTGAGCAGTATTCTGCGGGATGAAGGGTATGAGGTGGCGGTAGCCAAGAACGGCGTGGATGCATTGCGTGCCTATACAATGGATCCGCCCGATCTCATGCTTCTCGATATCTGGATGCCGGAAATGGATGGCATGGAAACTTTGCGTCGGGTCCGGGAACTGGTGCCGACGGCACAAGTGATGATGATGTCCGGGCATGGCTCGATCGAAACAGCGGTCAAGGCGATCAAGCTGGGAGCGTATGACTATATTGAAAAACCCTTGTCGCTCGAGAATGTCACGCTACGCGTCAAACATGCCTTGGATCAATATCGTTTGGAACAAGAGAATCGAACGCTTCGGACCACAGTCCAGAGGAAGTTCGAGTTGGTGGGACAGTCTCCTGTGATGGAACAGCTGCGGCAGCTGATCGAGACGGCGGGACCCACCAATAGCCGCGTACTGATCGGAGGGGAGAACGGAACAGGGAAGGAGCTTGTTGCGCGGGCGATCCATCTGCAGAGCGCACGGGCGGGACGACCGTTTGTCGCGGTAAATTGTGCGGCCATCCCGGAGACCTTGATCGAGAGCGAGCTGTTCGGACATGAAAAGGGATCCTTCACCGGTGCGACATCGATGAAACGTGGGCAGTTCGAGCAGGCGGACAGCGGGACGCTGTTTCTGGACGAAATTGCGGACATGAGCCTGAACACCCAGGCGAAGGTATTGCGGGCGTTACAGGAGCAGCAATTCACGCGCGTTGGTGGGACGAAGTTGCTCAAGGTGGATGTTCGGGTATTAGCGGCGTCCAACAAGGATTTGCTCAAGGAAATCGAAAAGGGTACGTTTCGCGAAGATCTCTTTTACCGGCTTAACGTGGTGCCGATCGTCGTGCCGCCGCTCAGGGAACGTCGGGAAGACATCCCATCGCTCATTCGCCACTTCATGAAGGTCCATGCGGAAGAGCAGGGGTTGCGAAGCAAAGAGGTTGCATCGGAGGCAATGGCGGTATTCCAACAATATGACTGGCCGGGGAATATTCGAGAGTTGCGGAATCTGATTGAGCGATTGATGATCATGGTGCCAGGCCCCGTCATTGAGGCGGCGCAAGCGGGCCTCTCGTTGCAGGCGCGTCCGGTCGGGCCGGCCTCTCATTCCGTAACCCCTGCGGTCAATCCATTGTTCACGCAGTCGTATGATTCGCTCCGGGATGCGCGCAACGCGTTCGAAAAAGAGTATATTGCGCGTAAGTTGCGCGACCACCATTGGAATATTTCTCGTACAGCTGAAGATTTGAAAATCGAACGGAGCCATCTCCACCGGAAGATCAAACTGCTTGAAGTGGAGATGCGGCCCGAGATCTAGCAGGATGCCAAAACAGTCGCTCTTCTCACCCGCCTCCGACGGCTACTTCAGCCGCCCGATCTGCGTCTGCCAAGACAGCTTCTTTGCCCAGGGACGTGTCTAGTCCCAAGCAAGGCCGCAGCGAATGAAGGACTGAGGAGGTATCCACCGCACTGAAGCGGACACCATTGTGGAAGGAGCATGGTGTGTTGTCCTGGGTTTGGTGCTTGTGCGTTGACCTCTGCAATGGCCCTCCGCTAAGATGCGCCCTCCCATGACCACCTATCGAGATGCCGGAGTTGATATCGATGCGGGCGACGAGTTCGTCGACCGTATTTCCCCATTGGTGCGGTCCACCTTCCGCCCGGAAGTCATGACGGATCTTGGCGGCTTCGGCGGATTGTTTCGATTGCAGGCCCATCGCTACGCCGAACCAGTGCTCGTTTCCGGCACTGATGGGGTCGGGACGAAACTGAAGATCGCCTTCCTCACCGATCGCCACGACACCGTCGGGATCGATTTGGTGGCGATGTGTGTGAACGACATCGTGGTCAGCGGGGCAGAGCCGCTGTTCTTTTTGGACTATTTCGCGACGGGAAAGCTTGCCGTCCCCAAGGCTGAGTCCGTACTCAAGGGAATCGCCGAGGGCTGTCGCCAGGCCGGCTGCGCCTTGATCGGTGGAGAAACCGCCGAGATGCCCTCCTTCTATGCGGAGGGCGAGTATGACCTGGCAGGGTTCGCCGTCGGAGTGGTCGATCGACCCAAGATCATCGATGGCCGCAGCATCGTGCCCGGCGATGCCCTGATTGGATTGGCCTCGACCGGTCTTCACAGCAATGGCTATTCGCTGGCTCGTCGTGTCTTGTTGGATCAGGCAAAACTCAGCATGACCAGCCGCCTGCCTGAACTCGATCAGCCTCTGGGGGATGTGCTGCTGACACCAACCAGAATCTATGCCAAACAGATTCTTACATTGATCAAGGAATATCCCATCAAAGGCATTGCCCATATCACCGGCGGCGGCATCACCGAAAATCTTCCACGAGTATTTCCCTCGGGCGTGCGGGCCCAGGTGCAGCGGAGTGCCTGGTCCGTACCGCCTATTTTCCAGTCGATTGCTCGGCTTGGACAGGTGGAACGTGAGGAAATGTATCGGGTCTTCAATATGGGGATTGGGTTGATTCTCGTGGTGCCGGCGTCGGACGTCCAGTCTGTCGTCACGCGAGCAAGGGCTTTGGGTGATCCGGCTTGCCAGATCGGGACCATCGTGTCATCGACCGGCGAGGTGCCATTGGTTGAGTATGTCGACTAAGCGTACGGATGCACTTCGAGTCGCCGTATTGGCATCCGGGCGTGGATCGAACCTTCAGGCAATCATCGATGCGATCCAAGCCGGGACGGTACAGGCGAATATTGTCGTCGTCATCAGCAACAAGAAAGAAGCCCCTGCATTGGAACGAGCCCGCCGACACGGACTGTCAGGCCTCTTCGTTGATCCAAAACCCTATGCAGGAAGACCCGATAATCGTGAGGCCTACGATCACGAGTTACTCGCTGTGCTTCGGCGGCATGATGTAGAATTGGTATTACTGGCTGGATATATGAAAATCGTGACGACGGTCCTTGTGGAGGCTTTTGCAAATCGCATGATGAACATCCATCCCTCTCTGTTGCCCTCATTTCCAGGGTTGGATGTGCAGAAGAAGGCGATCGAGTGGGGCTGCAAGCTTGCCGGCTGTACGGTCCACTTTGTGACGGAAGGCGTCGATGAAGGGCCGATCATTCTTCAAGCGGCGGTTCCGGTTCTCGATGACGATACTCCTGACACCTTGACCATTCGTATTCTTGAGCAAGAACACAAGATTTACCCCCGAGCGGTCCAGCTTTTTGCTGAGGGGCGCCTGCGAGTTGAGGGGCGTCGCGTGTTCATAGAAGGTGGAAAGCCGGAGGGTGAGGCGGTGATCAGTCCGTCATAGTCATATTGGTGTCGCAAATCCAATTTTGGGTAGCAGGTGCGAAAAAAAAACTGTAGTGCGAGGAACATTCAATGGTCCGCCTATCTGGGGCAGTGAATATCGCTGCAGGATGCTCAAAAAGTTCGTCCATCAAGGCCTCAGCGAGTGAAGGGCCGAGTCGTATCCTCTGGGGGCGCACGGTGCGACGAATAAGGAGCACCACGTCTGTGCGCGCCGCCGAGTGGTGAGGCGGCCGGGTCCCCGTTGAGGGGCTGAACGATGCGAGAACGAAGTTGGCGGACTTTTTCAGGATCCTGCTAGAGACTCAGGAAACGGTGATGTATAATGCGATATTCAGTGAGGCGTTCGTCTCACTGGTTGAATGGTGGTCTAGTGGGGGGCTAGCTCAGTTGGGAGAGCACGACGTTCGCAACGTCGGGGTCAGGGGTTCAACTCCCCTGCCCTCCACCACCATCGTTGACAACCTTCAAACCCGTTAGTAGACGATCAAAAGTCCCCGTCGCCGTAAAGCGATAGCCTGGCTTTCCGCCTACCATAATCGGCTCACATGCGATATGCCCGTCCAGCAGCTTCCGGAGCATCTGGCGCGCCTGTGGCACGTGACGGGCAAAAAGGGCAGGGATATCTCCTAGGCGGCTTCTGAGGTCTTTCGCAAGACGATTGGCGTCCAGTGAGACCACTTGGGTGAAATCATCCAGCCTCGATAGTTCTTGAGCCACAACTTTCTTCCGTGCTTCCTCCTGATGAAGTGATGCGATCACAGAATCCGTTGATTTACCGTTCGCGATGGTTTCGACGAGGTGGTGAAGACGTGTTTCTATCAACGAGAGCTCTCGTTCGAGAGCAACGCGCTGATCAGGAAATTTCTCCTGTTCATTTCTGATCCGTTGGAGGGCGGCTGTAACTGATGCTTCGAGAACCCTCTCGTCAAGAGCATCATTCATAGCGTGAAGGACAGCTGAGTCGAAGGGGTCTTGGCGGATTTCAACATTGTTGGTGCAAACCGTTTGCCCTCGCTTGTGATGATAGGCACATCGGTACACCGTCCGGGAGTATTTGCGGGCAGTACGCTTGATCGCAACGATTGATCCACCGCAGGTGACACATTTTGCAATGCTGCTGAGAAGGTAAGAGGAACGTCCATCTTCGCCAGTAGGGCGAGATAGCAACCGACCTCCTGCTCCACGCAGGTAGGTGCGGTGGTTTCGATCTCTGCATTCTTCAACCTGGTCCCAGAGAACTTGGGATATGACCCTCAACTCAGGCGCTTCAATACGAAGCCATTCTGACTCCGGTCGTTTCCTCTGTTTTCGAGTTCCACCACGCTGAATTACCTGCGTTTTGTTCCACACAGCCACACCTCGATAGAGATCGCGTTGGAGGATTTCTCGAATGGCAGTCGGACACCAGCCGAGATTGCCACCGTGTGGAGGTAATATCCTATCCTCATTGAGGCCCTTCGCGATGCGAGCGAGCCCGAAACCTGAAGCAAATTGCTCAAAGATCCTCACGACGACCTTCGCCTGTTGGGCATTGATCTTTCTGACGACATGCTGACGGCGTCGGGTGCCATCCATGTTTCTCTCGCTGCCATAGATCGTGACGTTGTCATACCCGAACACCTTGTTGCCGGTGACATGGAGTGCCTTAGCTTTGCGTAGCATCGCGTCATAGGTCCGCTGACTGGCTTTTTCGCGCTCCATCTCTGCTGCAAAGTTCGAGAGGCTGAGCATCACCTTGTCCATCGCATTTTCGAGTTTCCGCTCTTGGTCCGTCATATAGAAAAACAAGCGGACGCCAGAGTCGATGATTTCTTTGAAAGCGTAACTAACTTGAATAGCCTCACGTCCTAACCGTGACTCCTCGCTCATGATGAGAAATTGGAAGGGTGGTCGGGGTTTAAGCACGTTCATTAGCCTGAGGAAACCTTGACGCCTCAGAAACTCGGCACCAGACACACCGTCATCGAAATAGATGTGTTCCAGCGCTACTGTCCAACCCTTCCGAGCAGCATAGGCTTTGGCGTGTTCAATCTGGCGAGTGACAGACTTCTCCTCGTCATGAACTCCGCTTTGCTCCGTCGATTTTCTAGCGTAGATAGCAGCGAACATATTCAACTCTCTCTCCAGCACATATCTGTCTATCCCTCAGCAAAGTCCTCTGTCAATGGAGTTTTATGGTCAGTTCGGGGAGGGGAACTGTCCGTAATGTTCGGATGTGATTGAAAGTCCAACACTAATGCTTCCGCAATTAATTCGACCAGGTGGTCGAATAGCAGGCTATCCAGTCGATCATGGCATGGAGAGCGGAGAGCAATTACAGCCTTATAAGTGCTACTTGTGGAGGACTTCATTGTATTGTAACTAACCGCTGATTCTTACGACACTCCCATCTTCCGAAGATGCGTCCGCGTCTCTGTCCCCATCAGAATGCTCCCACAGTGGGTGCGAGCTGGCGCTGAAGAGCAGCAGCCAGGCCTTCTCGGTGCCTTCCCAGTGGGTCCCTCCCGTATCAGTCCTGTCCCCCGCGAGAGCGCCATCCCGCCTTCTTCTTCGACGCCCCACCCTCTGGTTGTGAAGGGTGGGGCTAAACATCTTGATGAAGGAGGCAGATATGGCCATTGACGGTCCACAAGGTAGTTTGAATGTGGTTCGGCAGTCGAAGCTGGCAAAGGTATACGCGGTGCCTCGATTCCGGGTCACGCTCATTCGAGACAATCGAGCCGTGCCGCCCTCCTTACCGATGCGCAACTCGCTGAGCGCTGCGGCTATCCTGAGACCGCTCTTTGCAGGACTGGATCGTGAACAATTCCTCGTGTGCGGTCTTGACGCGCGACATTGCATCATCATCGGAGCCAATATCGTATCCGTGGGCTCACTCACGCTTTCGATTGTCCATCCACGCGAGGTGTTCAAACCCTTAATCCTCATGAATGCCGCGGCCTGGATTTGTGCACATAATCACCCCTCCGATGATCCGTCGCCCAGCGACGAAGATCGCCAGCTCACCAGCCGACTCCGGCAGGGGGCGGATCTCCTCGGCATTTCTTTACTGGACCATCTCGTCCTCGCTGACGAACGCTGCTTCAGCTTTGCCGATCAAGGCTGGCCTGGCCCCTGAGGGCATAGGTCGGATCAGCCGAACAATGGGCCGAGGTCTATGCGTGACGCAGGACATAGGGTCGCTGGTTCCGTTGCGCATGCAGCATGGCTAAGTGCTTGGCATTCCATTTCTTCGCGCCCGTGTAAATCAGCTGTTGAAGAAATTGTTCTCCCCGGTGAAAGTAGGCGAGCGCCAGCATGGCGCTAATGGAGTCGCCCAGCCACTGACACACCTCATCGACGGTCTGCGTGACCTTCTCCACTACCAGCCGACACCGTTTAAAGCCCTCAGTGAGGGAGTCCCACCAGGGGAGTAGGGGCGCCCGGTACTTTTCCCAGGGTTCCTCGTCCCGGCTGGTCTCCCGGAAATCGACATACGAACGGAGGACACCCACGAGGAATTCCCGCCAATCCTCCGGCGGCAGCGTCAGCAAGGCTTTCGCGCAGGCTTGTGCGCGGTCGTGTTTCAGTTCGAGCTCCCACCGGACGCCATACTCCTTTGCTTCAATCCGGCCTTTCTGTTCGAGTTCCAGTCGTTTGTCGTAGACCCGCAGCATGGTCTGACTCTCTCGACTTCCGAAGTACAGGGTGTCGCCTGTGGAGGCGCCATCGCGCAACGAGGACCCGGCAATAACTTGGAACTTGTGAGATCGAGTGACCGCTTGACCCGCATCCACGGCCTGTTTGATCTGTGCGATGGAGACCTGCCCTGCCCGATCATCGAGGGCGACATCCATCCGGGTAATATGCCCCCCGCGCTGAAACACCCACGCCAGCACGCTCCGGATTTTCGATTCCTCCCAGGTGGACACAATCCCCGCAGACAGATCCACATGGACTTCCCTGGCATTGCGAGGCGCCCCCGTTCCCAGTTTGCCCATGCCGTGGCGGCCTTGATTGGTCAGCCAGCAGGTCGGATAGCCACGAAAGCCCGTTGAGGCCTCGAACCATTCGCCGCCGAGGAGCTGGCCGATCTCATCGACCGACGCCTGCGGGACCGTGAAGGCGAGCCAGTCGAGAATGACGGTAAAGATACGATCGTCCATGTTGAACCTCCTTAGCTGATTGCGATGCAAGCCCCCGTATTACCAGACGGGGGCTTCTGCCCGTCCGGCTCGCGCCGGACTAGGCAGCCATTCCCGTCAGTCTAGTGTCGGATTGGCCTTGAGCCGCCGGCTGAGAGCATCCATCGCTTTCATGCCTATTGTCCGCCCGATGATCTTCAAGGCTTGCATTTCCCCATCAACCACCATTTCCATGAGCATGCAGGCCCGGATATATTCTGAGACCGTCATCCGTGCTTTCTTGGCGCATTTTTCGATCAAGTCCTTTTCTTCATCTGTCACCCGAAACTGCATCATTTGTGTTTTCATAACGCCTCCAATGTACGTCATAGTGAATGACGCATTGTATGTCACTGTGAATGACGTGTCAAGATCGCTGAGACGGGCGGCAACAGGTAATGTATCCATAGGTCCCCGTGTTACTGAGACGAGGGGGCTCCCGCCCATCCGGCTCGCGCCGGATTGGGCGGCCTACCCTAATGACATACTATCGGTATTTACTCTTGACCGTCCTTCCCTTGTTGACATAGTTTCGAGAATCATAGGATTCAACATTCGGCACGGAAATGACCTTAATACTGACGGCCCTGACACCGAAACATATTGTCCAAGTCAGCGACCGTCGTGTCGTCCGGGTTGGACCATCTGGGGAGATACAGAAAACTGAGGATGAACGTATAAAGGCTATAATTACCCCCTGGTTTGCCTGCAGTTATAGCGGCCCTGCTGAGCTAGGCAATAACGACACGGCTGAATGGCTGGCACTGCAACTCTCCGATCATATCTGTAAATCAGACGGAGGCATTTCCCACCTAGGGCCAGCGATTCAACAACAGGCTACTCTGCAGAATGTGAGAAACCAGCCTTTTTCCATGGTGTGCGCTGGATGGTTTGGCAAAGACGAAAGAAAGCCTCTGGCATTCGTTATCAGCAACGTTGATCACCGTGATGGCCACCCGCTTAATAAATTTCAGACTATACAGTTTTCCATAAAGGAAGGCGCAGTCTCGGTCGTTATGGCGACTGGAGTACCATTGACCCGCTCGGAATATGACAATGTTAATAGAACGATACAAAACATTTGCAAAGGGGACAGCGCAACTGCCCGGGCAATCGCAAAAATACTTGCTCAATGTGTTTGGTCAATAGCACGAAGCCCCAAAAGAAAGACTTACGTCTCTGAAGAAGTCCTTATATCCTCGCTTCCACTCCTTAAACCCAGGTCCCTACCCATGGTCGTGGGCAAACTCGTTGAAGAGTTTTGGTCGGTAACGTGTGTCAAAGCAAGGGAAGGTGTTGAACTGCCCGGCGGGCCAATTATCGTCGGCAATAAAGCTGCCATTCAAGCTCTTCTGCCTGAGAAACCTCCTCGACCTGGAATATCAACTGGGGCTAAGATTATTCGCATGCCAGAGAGGGGATCAATTACTGCCATCATATTGACCGATCCGCCGCTAGGAGAAGCATGGGGATGGCCTGGCATGAGTCCTGGGGAGTCGCTTTGTGAGCCTCATGAGTAAATTAAACTCCCCCAAGGGTCTTCTCATCACTGGGCCGCACTCTAGCATGACGCCAACCTCACGAAAGGGTGATTAAGATGAAGCGGGAGAAAATGGCCGGTATGTTTTTGCTCTGCGCCACGCTTTGCGGCTGTTCAGGTCAAGTGTATACCGTCATAGGCGCAAGACCTGTTGATAAAGGAATTGATGGTAAATACCTGAAGGGGATTACCGCTTATCCTCCCAAATTATATGTGGAGACATTTAAACTTACCGCATATGTGCATGACGGAAAGATACTCAGGACTACAGACGGTCAATCTAGCGATAAGAAATGTGAACCAGGACTGATGCAAAACATTGCTACGCGGCCTGATTACTCATCAGCGTATCAGCTTGTGTATGAACCTGGGCTTCTGGAATCGAAAGATTTTAGCATAGCGCTCAAAGACGGCATGATAACGGCGGTCAACGTCAAAAGCACGCCAGACCGAGGAGAAACACTGAAGAACATCCTTCCGACGCTGGCCGATTTGTCGGGAATGCCAATGGGGGTGGCGGCTTCGGATGAAAGAGTACTCTGTAATGCCAGCCCCGTTCTGAGAGATATTATTCCATATGTTCCCTAGGGAGGAGCTATAGTCGGCCAGATGGGATTCGAACGGCATATCGCCAATGCTCAGATAAATCCTGTCCGGGGAGCCGGCTGGGACTCGAACCCAGGACCCTCGCCTTAAAAGGGCAACGACGCGCACCACTCATCCCTATTCTGCCCAACAAGTCGCACAGTTCCGCCGATCAACTCTCTTCTGGTTTTGGTCCTTTTCGGGGTGAATCGGTAATAGTTCACGGACAGTAGGCGGACAGTCACATCTGGACGATACATCGCTTAGTATTCAGACTCTCACCCGATAGGATTCCAACCACACGTAGTTCCGGCCCAATGTCCAACCGAATCGCCTTCGGCCGTCCGATCGGTTCACAGACAACCCGTCGCCATCGCCCCGTCCTATTATCAGCACTCCCGCGTTGGTCTCGATTAAAGTGGGCAGTTCCAGTAAGATACCTGCGTCTTACGGGAGACCAGGAATGAAGGAATCAATCTATGTGATATCTGATCTCCACTTGGGCGGAGCTGAAGGAACCGATAAGACGCCTAGCTTCCAAATGACGTCGAAAGAAGGCTGCCAACGGTTAGCAGACTTTGTTCAATATTTGGTTGCACAGAAATCTTCCGATCGAGACATCCATCTAATAATCAACGGTGATTTCGTCGATTTCTTGGCTGAGGAATCATTCTCTTCGTTTACAAAAGACAGCAACACAGCGCGCGACAAACTCAGCAATATTATCTCCACTACTAAGGAGGTGTGGAAAAATCTTGGTACATTCGTAAAGTCGGGAGCGAGACTTACCCTCCTTCTTGGCAATCATGACCCCGAACTCTGTCTGCCAGAGGTTAAAAAACTTCTCTTGGACACAATCGGTTCAGGTCGCGTGGAATTCATTTATGACAATCAAGCCTATACAGAAGGTCTCATATTGATAGAGCATGGGAATCGATATGACAGTTGGAATGTAATCTCCCATGGTGCTCTACGCGCTATCCGATCCGCTCTCTCAAGACGAGAGGAACCAATTGATTACGCCGGTCCAGCGGGTAGCCAACTCGTGTATAAGGTCATGAATCGCCTCAAACTGAAGTACCCCTTTGTAGACTTACTCAAACCGGAGGGACCTGGCATTCTGCCAATACTGGCTGTTTTAGATCCTGGCTCAATAAAAGAAGTTCCGAAACTTGCAGCATTGGCGGCCAGGTCCCATCAAGAACGGTTTGACGTCAACGGACTTCCCATCGATCCTCAAAACATAGGAGGAGAAGCCCCTACCCGGCTTAAAAAGGACGATGACCTTATTAAGCTGGCTTATGAACTGGCTGGCATGGGAGATCCGGCTAATATTTCGGCCTTCACTAACGTAAAGGATTTGCTCACTCGGCTAATAGAAGCTACGACGCGAGCTGCCAAACAGGTAATCAAAGAGCAGGCAAGTGGCCTATTATTAAAAGCATTTCGAGGTTTCACAGACACTCATAGACAAACATTTGACGTCAACGTGGAAGTTGAACCATACCAAACTCCCGCCAAAAAAGCGGCCGAGCGAGGTTTTAAGGTGATAATTTTCGGTCACACGCATCTCGTTAAGCGAGTAACCCTGAACAATCAGGGCGCGCTTTACCTAAACACGGGCACTTGGGCTGATTTAATGAAAATTCCCAAGGCAGTTTTTGACGGGCAGGAAGACGTGGCGAAAAAAGATCTTTCGAGGTTCTTAACGGATTTGGAAGACGGAAACCTTGGTCGCTGGCGTTGTCAAATTCCATCCTTTGCCAAAGTAGAGTTGGACGCAGGAAGGCTTATTCACGCGGATGTATATCTGTTTGATAGTCACAAACCAATCCAACCCATACCAGACGGACGCCTTACCGGACTCGATTACTGAGTTCAATCGAAGGGGGAACCATGCTTGACATTTCAGACATTAAGGCTGCCTGCGGGCTGATTACCACCCCTACCATGCAGGGAACTGCATATCTAATTGCGGTTGACCGTGTGGCTACTGCTTTTCATTTATTTCAAGAAACCGACATAGGCCTCATCGACCAATCTACAGTAAGGTTCCAGGGGACTGAGCGAAAAGCCACCCTTCAAACCTTCAACGAAAAGTCCGACTGTGCCATCCTGTCACTCAACGAACCCTTACCAGACAGAAAACACCTCATGCTTGGCGGGGCTGTTAAATGGAAAGCGACATGGGACTGCTACGGATTTCCCAATGTTGGTAAAGGTACAGGGGTGACCCTTGGGGGGATTGTAAGCGATCCTGATGCTATAGACGATCTCGACAGACCAGTAATTGAGCTCTCATCCCCAGACGTCGCCGCTGGAATGGCAAGCCCTATCCATGGTTTTTCCGGAAGTCCCGTAGTTGTTGATGGCCTTGTAGTCGGGCATCTTAAACGCTTTTTATCTGATCCAGACAATCCTACCCGTCCGGCTTACGGGAAGGTATATGCGACACGGTCCGAATGCGTCTCAAGCCTACTCTCACAGCAGGGTGGTGATTACCGATTTAGCGAATTGCCGGCCATCGAACGCCCAAGCCCAGGGTCTCCCCTAGCGACGAAACACTCAAAGAAAATTCGTGAGTTAGTTAAGCAGTGGTCTAAAAAAGACTTACCAGAAGACACCACAGTCTTGGCAGCCCATTCGCTTATGGAGCTTGGACGTCCCGATCAAGCCCTAAACCTCGTTGCGACCGAATTTAAAAGTAAGATGACAGATTTATTTCCTACACTAGCCCATGTTCAACCTATGGACCCGCTGCTTGTGGATCGGTCTATCGAGATATTACAAAATCTCCGAACACCCAAGCGGCTTAAAGCGGTGGCCGACGGGCTCCTTGCGAATCAATACATGACAAAATGGACCACAACTGGAGATCGACAGTTTTTGGATGCGACACACACCATATACCTGGACGTTTTTAACAAGACCCACAACTGGTATGCAGGAATTAATGCAGCCGCTTCGTCCTTGTGGTTAGACAAATCAGGACCACATGAAACAATTGCCACGGCAGTTTTAAAAAGTATGGGAACACTTTCGTCAAGGGAAATGGATCAATGCCAACTAGGCGCAATGGGCGAGGCATATCTATTAGTGGGAAATTTAGAAGATGCTCAAAAATATTATAGGCTTGCCGCTCAGCAACCTGGTGCCAAAGGCGGCATTAAAAAGATCGCAAATCAAGCACGTCAGAGCTTAGATTCACTTGGTCTACCGCAGTCAAAGTTAGATGATTTTTTTGGCTAACAGTTATTTGACTGAGAGTTAATAGACGTCACTATGCAAACTTCTCTCGCGAGTTGTTGTCAGATGAGCGCTCCTGCGGCGACAGACGGCCCTTGTAAGGCAACTCGCCTGGCAAAGGCGATGAACCTAATTTTGACCTTGGCTGTTCAATGACTTAGCGAGACTGTCCGTGTTTGTGTCCGTGTTGGAAGGAGTGGTTTTATGAGCAAAACGTCCGTCTACGGGCACACAACTCAGGGGGGATACACCCTCAAAAGGGCTGTGAGGCAGCTAGGAAACAGAGCGATAGCCCGCCGAGCCGATCAGGAATCGAAGTATCAGGTGTGCTAACTTTGTGCTAAAAGCTGTTCGAGTCCACAATAACCGCTGAAATCACTATAGGTGTTGGAATGTTCCTAAGCCTCGGTATTCAAATAAGAAACGGGGAAACCATTTGAAACACCGAGCCTTTTCAAAATCGTCTTGCTCACATTCGATCTGCCATAGTCCGTTGCCACACGCCTTCATCTCTCAGAACGGCTTAGGCCAGAGCACCAGCGTTGAATCACTCTTTGCATCCCGGATATCACCGAATGACGAAGAAGGCGGTGTTCCTGGGAGCAGATAGAGCGAGGAAAAATGAAACGACGAGAAGATAGCGAGCTTTTCCTGAATTTTTGTCGTTAAGGTCGACGCCCCGTTTACGAGCTGTGGCTGCAGTGAGTCGAAGATATCACCCGAAAAAATGCCGCCTTCCACCCACACATAGACCCAGGCTACCCATCCCTGCACGGTTCCTGCTCCATCAAGCGCGAGTTCGATATCGTACCGGACTTGAGCATCGTAATCGGGCCACCAGTCCACTGCCACATTGAGGCCTTGTTCGATGCTGACGAACATCTTTCCGGGATCGTAACCAGGCCAGAAGGTCGTGTAAATGCGCGGATCACCGTTACGCGACACTTGCGTGCCGGCCAGCTGCGCATCCATTCCAGTCTTGAAATCGTCGGCAATCTGGTCCTTTAGACCGACCACGAGCTCATTCTTATTGCGATTGACCAGAAGGGCGGACTCTATCTGGTCGTTCAGCGAGTCGCCGACGTAACTCCACCACGATGTCCATCCCTCCTGCATATTGAGCGACAAATAGGTGCCGAGGAAATGGTTTTCGGTGAATGCGAAGGTATTGCCATCAAACCCGTCGTAAGCCGTACTACGGAACGACGAGATGTTATTGGTGAACTGGCTCCCAAAGACGATCCACCAATAGCGCCAATTGTCATCTAACGTGAACGAGTCGACATCACCCCCAAAGTTGATGTCTTTATAGAAGTCGGTGTGGACCGCCATCGCTATCCCCCCCTCTTCGCTAATGGGCCCACAGTACCACCTCTGCCCTGTGGACCACGGGACTGACTAAGAGCCTGCTCACTTTGGAAGTACTCCTCTCCAAAAAGCCGCGTCACTACTTTTCGTTGCAGCAGACGAGTGGTCTCATCGTTGGGTGCTACACTGAGTAGCTCACCAGTAAGACGGAGAATTTTTGCGCTGAGCTCAGGGTTGGTATTTGATGTCAAGCTTTTCAGGTGTGCTTCTATGGCTACTCGCAGATAGTCCACGCTCGCTGGTTGGATTAATTTATTAGCAGAACGTGACATGACGCGCTGGACGTTCTGATCGACACGGACGCGTTGTTGTTCTGGCCTCAATATTCTTCCTTGTATCGGGGTCACAGATGTGAGCGCCTCGACACGAAACCGGCTGTGCAACGAGATCGGCCTCTTCGGGGATTGACCAAACTCGAGTGCGCGCTTGGCTTCTTCTCGAATTCGTTCAGTACGACTAAGCTGCTTGACTGCATCATCCTTGCGCTCCATCTAGTATCTCCTTTCCGCGATTACACATAAGGCGTAAAACGATATGGTGTGTGAAACCTTTCGTAAACCAGACAATTGAACTCACATATCTGAGCTGTCCCTCATAAACCAGGTCGGAGACCCCAGCGCACTGCACTTAATAATTCGTGCCTGTTGCAACATTTCCGTGCACGAACGGAGGCATTACAGCTGCCTCGGATCTCATGCGTATTATATCTACCAAACCAGACCGAGCCGCACTATCAGTCATCGTCTGACATGCGTTATAGAATTTTCAATGGTCCTATTGTCGTGGGTTGTACGACAAGAAGAAGAGAGGACAGGCTGAGGGCTGAGAACTAACATAATAGGTGGTACAAAAACTCCCGGCTGGTCAGCTTCGGAATTGTGGGTCTGTTTCCGCTCATAGCCTCGATTGTTGAAGTCTGGATTGTCGAACATATAGGATCGAATTAGATTCAGAGGATCTATTTCGATCCGCTTCCCATCTCCAATCTGCTTGAACAGACACTCCCCCACAAAGACAGCTTATTGATTTTATTACCTTCGAGAGACTTAGACATTACTTGAAACAACGGCGCGATGCTTGCTGTTGTTTAACATGCAAAGTTTTAGCTCCTTGCATGCTCGGAAATGACGGATAGATACATGGGTTGTATTCCCATCGAAAGTGGAGCTGCTCATGGGTTTAATTTTGGCCGGAGTAAACGGTTTTCTCTTCCGCTTCGGTCGTATTGAGGATGAGACAACGTTTACGAAGGGCAATTCTCAACTCTTCCCAAAGGTTCGAAGAAGAGCAAGACGTTCAGGCAGTTATAGGTTGGATCGCTTGGCTGAACCATTCTCGTCCGGTCGTGTCGTTACAGATAATATGTCGTTACAGATAATATATGGTCCGCTGAACGGGCTTATAACCTAAGGGAGGATTCGTGAAATGGTCCTCTACTCTAAGATTAGCGGCTTGGTCTTGGGCATGGTCAGTTGCATGGCCTTGCTCTCAGTAGGCTGTGCAAGTTGGATAGGGGAAGTCCCGTCACAGCTCCGGGTTGATACCGGCATCGAGCCGGACAAGCAAGACAAGTATGTCCGGTTCCGCACGACCTATTACTTTCGTGTCGTTGATTCCTGCAAAGTAGAGGATGGCATTAAGGGCAACGACTATGAACTACGCGTAGGGGGCTTCAAAGCGAGAAAGCAGGGGCTGCCAAAAATTGTAAATGATTCGCTCTACCGATTTCGTATGAGTGGGCAAGCCAGTGCCCTCTTCAACACCATCCACTTTGAGTCGGGTGTGTTACGCGCAGAGCAAATTGATCCGTTTGGCAGCGGAATCGCCTACGACAAGAGCACCAGGACGTTTCGGGTGGAACCGGCAAGTACCAGGCGAGGACGCGCCGAGCGTGACGAGACGTACGCAGAGATTGAAAAGCTCAGGAAACTATACGTGGATGTAGGGAAGGAAGGTCAGCCCATAACTCTCCAACCCGAAGTTGCGGTTCTTATCAAGAGACAACTCCAAATCCTGGCGGAAGGCTCAGATCTCTATGACGGGAACGGGACGACACTAGCAAAAGTTAACGATCAGGCAGTCCGCTGTCCAGATGGACGACCAGCAAAACGCAGCTTTTATCTGTATGGTCCGGAAGGTGTCCGGGAGCTCGACCCGGATGAACGGCTCTTGATGGCTATGTCTTCTGACAGCAAACCTGTGATTAGCCTACTGCAGCAGATGTCGAATAAACAACTACCGCAACAAGGGAGCGCAGGGCCGGCATTACAGGATCTAATCGGCGAGCGGATTTTGATGACCGATGCGCAGCAGGAGCTTGACGATGCCGGAGATCAATTGATGAGCGACACGGCAGCATTGGATGTCCAATACAGTCCCCAAGAAATTGCGAAGCGGCTTGTAGAGACGTTTAAGTCCTCGCCTAGTGCGCGGACGAAGAGCCAAGGAGGGAACACTCCATGATTGGAACGCGCTCTTTGTCGAATGTCGTTATAAGCATGCTGGTGCTACTCGGAATTCTAGGCTGTCCCGGACCGTTCTCAGGGTCTGCTGCCATGCGCATTGAAGTGGAAGTCTACAAAGGCCCACTTTCCGAGGAGCCCGAACTCCAGTTCGGTCGGTTACTCGGTGATCTTTACGAGGCGCGCAAGGCGCTCATCGAGACTGAGAACGTTACTCGAGCAGTTATCGCTAACCAACACTTCGAGGGTGCAATGAAGGGAAACATAGACAACTGGCCCCTTCCAAGAATTGGAAAACAGAATGCAATCGCTGACCAAGTTAACACCGCCATTATTCAGGTTGCAGGGGAGATTGACAAGCTCCAGGGTCCGACGGAAGACCAGAAAAATCAGTTAAATGCAAAATTCCAACAGTTGGCAAGAGAGCGCAGCAATGCTGAGCAGATTGACAGCCTGTGTAAGCAGGTTAACCCAACAGGACTTCTTAACCAATTCGACCACTTTAATTGTCTCATCCTGGTAACACTGGTTTCAGATACAGAGGACATGAGAGAGAGGATTGACGCCATTGAGCAGGAATTTCCTACCTTGGTGTCACAAGATGGGAAAGCCAACACTGCATTATCATTGAATTCGATGCAGAATATGATATCAGAAAATAAAGTAGAATTGTTCTTGTTCAGAGTCTCCCATCTGGCCGCAGTCATGAGGGACAAGGCTTTTCGCTGGGCCATAGCCAGCACCGCTGGCCAGGCCTTAAACTTTAAGATTCGAATTGCGACAGTAAATACAATCGTGGTCGCATCAGAGTATGGGAACCAACTTGAAGCTCGAGCCGATGCATTGAGAAAACAGATGGGTCGAGCAACCGGACGAGACCGCCGGGAGCTTACACCAAGTGTGTTTCTTCGTGAAGCCGAGCCGACGGACTTTGTACATCTCTATGACTGGTATGATGCATCCTATACCGGACTGCTCACCTTCCCCTGGGTTATGGGGTCTTATCTTACGGATCAAAGCAGTGCTTTCAAGGTTCAGGATAGGATAAAAGTCATCGACCGCTTATTTGCCAACCGCTACTGGTCAAAAATTAATACTGTATACGCGAGTGGTCGTGGCAAGGTGAGCATGGCCTTTATCAAAGATGATGTGGGGAACTGGAGCTTAAAGAGTTTTGACAATGACCCGGAGCAGTTGCTCAAGGCATACACCGATTTTGCCAAAGTAGCGATCAAGAAGGCGGCCGAGATTGCCCAGGATATTAGTACCAGTGGAGCTTCGGCGGGAGCCAGAACAGCTATGGCCCATCTTCTTGAGAAGGCGAACGAGGCAACCTTGAGTGTGCCCAGTATACCTTCTGGTGAAACGGGACGGTTGGGAGTAGAGGGTCTCCACAGGTGGGTAACTGCGAAGCTGACCAAGCAGGCTTCAGAATTTGATGCGGACGATAAGAGCCTCAGGAACAAGTACGAGAGCACAAAGGAAGGTGAAGAGAAATCCCAAATCGCGCAAACCCTCACGAAAAACCGCAAGGGTTATTTAAAGGAGTATGAGAAGATTCTATCGGACTACAGTAAGTTAGTAGACTCTGTTTTAAAGGAAGAGCTCGCTCAATAGTTAGATACTTCTTAGGTAGAATGTATTTGAGCCTGAAGTGACAAAAAGGGCAATAGTGGCTTACGGCTTTTCCGAACAAGCCGATTTACGTTTCACCCTCGCACATCAGAAGCAGTATAACGACTTGGATTTTTTCCGGCAGGTTTGTATGCACATTCCTATTCCTTCTATGGACAAAACATTCCCCCTAACCAGATTTGTCCGGCTCGGAGAGCCGTTCAGGGATCGAACCAAACGTTCGGTCGTAAAACGGTCGTATAACAGAGCAATTTTCCGCTCAATCCTTCTCACTCAATCTCACTCCCTCTCATGGCACAAGTAATTGAGATTTTTCAGAAGGTCTATAAACCTCGCACCCGTATTGAGAGTGCTGAATTAATCCAAAATCAAATCCCGCCTTTGGCACCATCCTATGAAAGAAGCAACAGTCTTGCTGTGCTAAATATGTGCTAAAAGCTGTTCGAATTCGTAATAACATTTCAAATCAGTAGACCCCCTGGAATGCTCCTAAGCCTCGGCATTCAAATATAAAACGGGGAAACCATTTGACACACCGAGCCCTTTTAAAAACGCCTCGCTCACATTCGTAAACCGCAGGTCATCAGGCAGCTACCCTGATTTCTCCGGAGAATGCCACAATCAGCCGCTCCAGATGTGGGGTCAAAAGCCTGATATTCCCGTTGAGACACCAACCTTATCCCACGGTTCCTTTCAACAACCTTGAAGTGCTGCGAACTTTACTACCAGGAGTTCTGGCCTTTCAGCTGTCAGCTTGAGTGGGGGAGGGCAGGACCTCCTGCAATGCCGACCCCAGTTGATGCAGCGAAAATGCCTTCTGAATACAGGCCGTGGCGCCCTGGTTCAGCATCTCTTGCTCAACCGCTTCTGTGCTGAGTCCACTAAAAACTACCACCGGTAGGGTGGGGTGTAGTATCCGCAATTGCCGCAGTATGCTGCGACCGTCTATTCCAGGCATGTTGAGGTCCAACACGACAGCATCAGGAGTCCGCCGGTGACATAACATCAACCCTGCCCCACCATTGTCTGCCAAAATAACTTCATATCCTCTTTCCTCTAGGACGGCAGCTAGGAGGCCTCGGTCGCGGGCATCATCGTCTATGACTAGAATCTTCGTCATGTGAGCCTTCATCCGCTATTTGATTAATCTGCTCTCTCATCGTCTTTCTGGCGCATCCACTCCTGATAGCTGCCCCGACCGTCCCAGCTCATCCCTACAACCTGGATCAACTCATCAGCGAAGACGGCACGGTCACGATCGAGCAGCCCATCTTGTCAGTGGAGGAAGCGACGATCCATCATTTTCTGCTTTCATCATCTGCATTTGCTACCACGCTGCTACCAGGACAGGACAAAGCAGGCCCATCTAGCCCCCTCTCGGTGCTGTCTTGATTTGTGGTTTCTTGTGGGGTTAGGTTGTCTGAGGTAGAACTATCTGAATTTCGTAAACCGCAGGTCGTTTCGTGGTCCAGTATGTCCCGCATGCCATCTGATCTCACGCAGCCAAGGCAATACCTTCTATTTTGAAGGGGAGAGCGGGCATCAATGACGGGCGTAGAGGCTGCCCTCCACCAGCTTTATTTTCACTAAGGGCCAGCCGCAGCAATCCCTCATAATTCCCTGAGACTTCCGCCATCAAGTAGCGCTCCGCACCGTCAGCACACGGGTGGAGCGTGATCGGTGCCCTCAACAAGCTCTTGAGCACTTCTCGCGCCTTACCCACGTGGTGGTGGGGGAGCGTTGCGAGGTTCCCGACGAGTGTCTTAAACCGTCCTTTCAAGATTCGCCAGGAGCAGCGCCACGTTGTCGGTTTTCGTGACCCGAGTCTTGATGATGTCATGCAATCTCGCGCGTTCACCCTCGGCCTTTTCAAGTGCTGCCTTAGTGCTCACGGTCAGGATGCCTGCTTTGATTGCCGCCATGATGTTCGCAATCTCGCCCTTGACCTGCTCTAGCTGACGGGTGGCTCGCTCGCGGTCCGGTGCCTGTGTACGGAGACGTTCCGCTAAGAGCCGGATAAATTCTTCCTTGAAGACGATGAAACCGTCCTCGGTGAAAAGATCGCACTGAATGGACTCTATGAGGACCGATTCCACAACGGTCCGAGAAACCTTGATGGTGTTCGAGCAGACCGACTGGCCGCGGTAGAGTCAGCCGCTGCATCAATAATGCCGAGGGTCCACGATGACAAACTTGTGTTGGCATTGTGCACCCTGTCATCCCGCGACTCGTCTTGTCGCGGAGATCATCCAGGAACGCGTCATTGATAATGCCTTTGAAGCTGGAAAGCATTTTGTGGCCTTTGGCGTCCGTGTCAATGCCGTCTGACACGCCAATCAGTCGCACTCCCCAATGCACGAGCCGACGACGGGCCTGTTCGGTCTCCACTTGATCGCGCGAAAGGCGAGAGAAGTCATCCACCAGTAGGACGTCGAACTGTTTCGCCTCAGCCGCCTTGAGCATCGCTTGGTAGCCTGGACGGTCGCTGGTACTGCCGGAGATGGCTTTGTCATGATAGCGGGCCGTCACGGTCCAGTCTTCCTTGATCGTGCGCTTTTCGCAATTTCGATACTGGTCCTCAATGCTGGCCTCGCGTTGGTTCTCGTGCATATAACGCCACCCGTGTCATGGCTCTTCGGAGCCCTCATCCCTATATCCTCCCCGCAAGCGTCCGAAGTGTCCGTCATCCTGGATAACCCATTCATCCCTCTAGGTCGGTCTCATTAGATCAGGCCTGACATAGCTTCAGACAGGAGCTTTTCTCTCGGGTTAAGGGGTGTGCGGAGGTTACGAAATAAAATTCCAACCTCTCCGTCTTTGGTTTACGGCCTTCGTAATTTCTGACATACAGGGCAGTAATGGCTCCATCGATTGCGCTTACCGGTTTTCTTGTGTGTCACTTTGCCGCCGCAGTGTGGGCAGACACCTTTGCGATGGATTTTCAGGTTTCGCCGGAGAACAAATTGTTTCCTCCACTTATAAAATTGCATCGAGAACGACCGGGCTATGGCGAGAATGTTCCTGCGCTTCTGCGGCGAGAGATCTCGCACTCTTTCTTTCGCATTGATGCGAGCGAGTGAAAGAATCTCATTTTTGATAATGTTCCCGACGCCTCCAAAGATGTCTTGATCGAGGAGAACGTCCCCGATCTCTTCATCGAGGAATTTCTTCATCTTTTCGTATGCGAGCGCGCTGGCCCATCTGGGAGACATAATATCCGTCGCATAGTCGTAAGTCGTTTTTAATCTAGGGTGTTCGATGATTTGCACGAGCAGTTGTACATCTCGACGTGTCCGTTCTCAAACGTGAAAGCGAGCCTCGGTACACGGGGTTTGTTGTAATCTCCGGTAACGGATTTCCCCTCGACCACTGCGCTGAAGGTGCCGAACAGAAGAAAATGAACCTTCAAGGCGAAGCCGTCGAACTGAAAGAGAAGGTGTTTGCCCCAGCTGAAAATATCTTTGACGAGTTGTCCCTCGAAGCGGCCTTTGTCGATCGTCGTGTTGCCAGATACGCTAAGGACCACCTTTTTCCTAAGAGGTATGAGCTGTTCTTTCGCAAGAAATAATGACGGTCCTTCCATGCAACCTTCCCCTACCGCACCTGAGCCGACCCAGCAAGATCCATCATCACGGAAAGACGGAGATTTAGGAGAATCATCCTTGTGATGGATGACCCGGGGTTAGCGCTTCCGCTATGCCACCGCAACCAACTGCGACTCGCTCTAGCCATTCTAGTTAAGAGAGGGTTGATGAATCGCACATCGCTGTCTACAGCATCCGATTCACAAATTGCAGGTATTAGTGTAGTTTAAACAGATCTGGCATAAGACATCTCCAAAAGCCAGTTCTTGTGTCGCTTTTCTCCGCTCATAAACTATTGCCTGTCCATGTGCTACCAGGCATTGGAATCAATGCATCCACGATTTATGATGTATGCAAAGAGCTTGAGAAAGCACGACACTCCTAGCTTGATGGGGCTTCAGATGACAGGAGTGATGAGACATGAGCCGAAGCTGAATCAGCAGTCCTGTGACTGACGGTCCGGACATTTAAGGCGATGGAACAGCGACCCCTCATGTGGCTGTGGCTTGGGTTCTTCGTAATGACCATAGGCTGCAGGGCTGAGATTCATCCGGTCACGACTGGATCCTTCAAAGCCCTTCCGTCAACGGGCGAGCGAGTGTTGGTGGAGGGCAGTGAACTCGCTGTCGTGAATGCCGTGGCCGCATGGCTCGAGGACCGTGGCCTGATCGTGATCGAGCAAAAGGAGCTCCGACCATACTTGGGCAACGACACGCTGCGCCAGTGTGGAGAGGATTGCTTCCGGACGGCGATGATCGGTGGCGCCCGAGCGTTAGGCGCAGACGAACTTATTCTGACGCAATCATCGAGACCTCACGCGCCGGATCGATTGGCGGTCTCTCTTCAAGGTCTTGCGGTCCGGACCGGCGAGGATCTGTGGAACGCCTCGGGACAGCTGGTGATTCCCCACACTGCGCTGAATGAGGCACAGATCACACAAGAACTGGCCACGGTCGCGTGCCATGCTCTGGCTACAGTGTGGGGGTATCGACCCGCAGGCGTCACATCCGAATCCTCAGTAGATTTCTGTCACCTCCACAGTTACCATCCTTGATAGCTCCAATCGTAGCCGGTGTGCGAGCCTCCTCACAACCTTCTTCCTTCAAGGAGCCTGCGGGAGGTCCGTGGACCTGAACGAGATAAAGAAGAGAACGATGTATTGATTGAAATACGCGGATCCTTCGTACCACGGCGTCGAACGGATGAATCGGCCGGTAGCGGATTCATAGATGTCGACCCTGTAGCGCATATACGCTTTCTGTCGCTGAGCCTTATATAGTGCGAGCTCAGGCAGTGCAATCGGCAAGAAGCCACCTTGGATCGCCGGTATTCCGATAAACGTTTGTGCCTGATCGGTTCCCAGAGCCAGGACGAGCAGGCGCAGGAAGTAGGTAGCCTCATGACGACGTTGCTGCAACGGAAAGCCAAGCACGCCCAAACGCCCCTCGGCAAGACCATGGACGAGGACCAGACCTGTTGCCGGCGTGGGGACCACGGGAAAGGCATTCGGGTCAGCGATAAAACGGTCTTGGAGCACGAGCCGATCGGTCGGGAAAGCCGCCACTTCCACCGCCACCGATCCTCCGGGAGAAAGTGGTAAGCCCAGTGCATTCATGCTGCGTTGAGCCGCATAACTTAAGAGCAGTTCTTCTATGGCCGTCCGAGGGGTGCGCGTCGGTTCTCTGCTGATGGCGCATCCCACAAGTGCTGCGAACGAACACAGGAGGATTCCGACACGGACGGCACGATCTCCCGGAAGCCCCGAGTATCGCATTGGTGGTAGCAGTGCTCCTTGACGATCAGTGTACAAGACGAGGAGGTCGCGCACAAACTTCCGGAAGATGACAATGGCGGCTCAGAAATATCGGGCAGCAGAAGATAGGTCTGTTCGGATGACTGGAGCGAAGCATCGACGTTCCCTTCCCCAACAGGCTCGCCGCAGAACCTTCCATTCCCGCAGATCCCCCAGTAGCACTGTTCCCTTAAGGGGATTGGTTTCGAACGGAAGGACAACCCATTCCTTGAAGGACCACATGTCCCGGGTGGCTGATCTTTTTTCTTCCCCGGCTGCGTCATAAGCCCGCACCATTTCAGGCATGACAAACGAACCCGAGTCATTTGCCTGGCTTGGCACACATGTTGCTCCAATTAATTATTTGTACAGACACAAACAGATGGGCGTTATTGTCCTATCTGTAACAAGATGAAAGGAGACACCGCTATGATGCATGACAACGCACGCTCCCTCATCGTGGGCGCCACGGCCCTTGTAACAGGATTATGTGTCGGTGTCGGCACGGGTATTCTCTTTGCTCCACACTCTGGAGCGCGGACGCGGCGACACCTGAGAAGCTTCGCAGAAGACATGGCTGAAGATACGGTCGAAGTCGTTGATAAGGTCATTGAACAAGGGAGACGCTTGATGGCCGTATGACAGTGCCTGGGCAGAGCTCACGTCCGTTGCATGATCTTTCCGCCAACGGCCTCTCCCTTCCGAGTGAGCCGAAACAGGGCACGACAATCCTCGACCGCACGCTGACTGGTGCTCCGAGAGGACCGCGGCGAAACCAAAGGCGACCAGCCAGGGAAGCTGAAAATTGAGCTTCGGGACACGATTGTTACACCGCTTCTTCGGCTTATCGCATCGCACTTCGACCTGTTAGCGGAGGATCGCAACAGGACTTTTCTCGTTGAGGCTCACGATCAGCCGGCGC